>Ga0209403_10000274_pt1 | contig 83333 bp, 77 predicted proteins | sample ArcticOcean_MG_C_8_FD_187440 | JGI IMG/M metagenome (GOLD analysis project Ga0209403, IMG submission 187440) | Marine microbial communities from western Arctic Ocean - ArcticOcean_MG_CB11_86 (SPAdes) (version 2) | ecosystem: Environmental > Aquatic > Marine > Oceanic | place: Arctic Ocean...
TATCGGCATCCGTTGTCTCAACGATAGCGACAATGCGGTGGCGGCGACCCTCGCTGCCGTGCGCGCCGGGGCGCATCAGGTGCAGGGCACGTTCAACGGACTCGGCATACGCTGCGGCAACGCCAATCTCGCTTCGGTGATTCCCAATCTGATGCTCAAACAGGGTTGTGAAACGGGGGTAACGACGGAAGCGCTGAACCGCCTTACCGCCGTTTCCCAGCAAATCGATGCCCGGCTGAACCGGCCTCCAACATCACGCGCGCCTTTTGTTGGCACCGACGCATTTCGTCATAAAGACCAGCTGAGCACTTCGGATACAACGAATGCGGAGCATATCGATCCACAGTCGGTCGGCAATCGACGCCGGTTTGCGACCGAAGACCAGGCCGATCTGGACAATATCTCCCGGCGCCTGTCCGTACTTGGCATCGACGCCAATCTGGATGATCCAAAGAGCCAAAGCCTTCTCGAAACATTGCATGAAAATGCACAGAACGGGCTCACCTATGACGGCGCGGAGGCGAGCTTCGAACTGTTGGCGCGCAGTTGTCTCGGCTTACTGCCGAATTTCTTCCGGCTCGACGGTTTCCGCGTCATCGATGAACGCCGGGTTGACGCGCGCGGCCGCCTCGTCACCTTGTCGGAAGCCTCGGTGCGCGTGCAGGTGGGAGAGAACCGCCACATGATGGTGGCCGAAGGCGCGGGGCCGGTGCATGCCCTCGATGTCGCACTGCGCAAATCGCTCGGCGATGCGTATCCGAATCTCAGCCAGCTGCGGTTGGTGGATTACAAAGTGCGAATATTGAATTCGGAAGGCGGCACCAAGGCGCGCATCCGGGTGATGATAGATTCCTCAGATGGTGTCGACATTTGGTCCACTGTGGGTGTTTCCGACAATGTCATCGACGCCTCCTATAGCGCCCTCCACGACGGCATCGTTTTCAAGTTACTTCGCGATGAATTGAAGCGCCAGACAGCATCCGGCGGCACAAAGACGCCTGATAGTGAAACCTAAACGGCGCCAGGCAAAAACCGAAGCGGCGGCGTTCGCCTCGACCGGCGGGCCGGCGATCATTCTGGTCCGCCCGCAATTGGGTGAGAATATCGGAACCGCCGCACGGGCGATGTTGAATTGCGGCCTGATGGATCTGCGCCTCGTTGCGCCGCGCGACGGCTGGCCCAATGTCAAAGCCTTGAATGCAGCTTCCGGCGCCGATGCCGTAATCGGCCAGGCGCGTCTCTTCGATTCGGTGGCCGACGCGGTGGCGGATTTGAATACGGTCTTTGCCAGTACCGCGCGCGGGCGTGAGATGGTCAAACCCGTGCTCACTCCGCGCCAGGCAGCCGCCAAGCTTCGCCCGGCTTCTGCCACCCATGCCGGTATCCTGTTTGGTCCGGAACGGAGCGGGCTCAGCAATGATGATGTTGTGGTTGCCGACGCCATCATCGAAGTTCCTCTCAATCCAGCCTTCTCGTCGCTAAATCTGGCTCAAGCGGTGCTGATCGTTTGCTATGAGTGGTCCGCTGCCGCCCAGGAGACAGCGCCGGAGTATTTACCCGCCGGCCGCAGCCCTGCCGCGAGAAAGAAGGAGATATTGAATTTTTTCAATATGTTAGAAGGGGAATTGGACGCACGCGACTTCTATCCAACGACGGCTATGCGACCGAAGATGGTGAGCAATCTGCGTAATCTGTTTCAGCGCATCGAACTGTCGCAACAGGACGTGAAGAGCCTCTTCGGCATTATCAAATCACTAACCCGCCCGCCGCCCGGCAAAACCTCCGGAGAAGACTGAATATATCTCCCGCACCCGGTTGTAACCTGTTTGACAAGCGTATTGGCCGGTATATAGTACCGCCACTTCGCGGGCCACTCGGCCCGCGCTAATTTTTTGCGCACATATTGCGAGTCAAATGACCAAACGAATTGAATCGAAATACAAGGTTTGCCGCCGCCTCGGGGTAAACCTTTGGGGCCGCGCTAAGAGCCCGACCAACAAGCGTGAATACGGTCCCGGCCAGCATGGCCAGCGCCGCCGCAAGCCGTCCGACTTCGGCACTCAGCTTCAAGCCAAACAAAAACTGCGGTGCTATTACGGTAATATCACTGAAAAGCAATTTCAGCGCTATTACGAGCAGGCGGTGAACGTGAAGGGCGACACCGGCGAAAATTTGATCGGCATTCTGGAGCGCCGCTTGGACGCCGTCGTCTATCGCATGAAATTTGTACCGACGGTATTTGCGGCACGGCAATTCGTGAGCCACGGCCATGTCAGCGTGAATGGCCGACGGGTCACAATCGCGAGCTATCTGTTGAATGAAGGCGATGCGGTAACGATCAAAGAAAAATCCCGCGAAATGTCGTTGGTCCTGGGTGCGGTCGATTCACCTGAGCGTGAAGTTCCTGAATATATGGACGTTAATCACGACCGCATGGAGGGTACATTTGTGCGCACGCCGAAACTGGCCGATGTACCTTATCCGGCGCAAATGGAGCCCAATCTAGTGGTCGAGTATTACTCGCGCTGACTGTCTTTAATAGACGATTGGGAACAAAGGCCGCCTGAGGGCGGCCTTTTTTATGCGCCAAACTGCATGGCCATCTCTTTAGGCGATTGTGCGGCGACGAAAAAGCGGTAAGAATTGACGCTTCGTCTGCCTTCAGGGGGTAAGAGCAATGATAAAGCTCGACTATTTCGCCGTTCTTATTGCCGTCGCGGCTATCGTCGCGCTTTCGCTTTGGCCGCTAAAGAGTCACGGCGAGGGTGAGCATGAAGAGCATGGTGATGCCGGCGGCCAAGAAGAACACGGAAACGCAGGTGGCCATGCCGTCCACTGGACCTACGCCGGGGCAGAAGGGCCGGAACATTGGGGCGATTTATCGCCCGATTTCGCGGCTTGCAAGTCTGGGCAGATGCAATCGCCGATCGACACCGCGTCAGCCGCTACTGGCCTTGCCGTTGGCGCGCCCGGCCATGATTTAGCCTATCAAGAGGTGTCGCTCAGCATTCTCCACAACGGCCACACTGTTCAATTAAATTATGCGCCCGGCAGCTCGATGTCGATTGAGGGCTAGCAGTATGATTTGCTGCAGTTCCATTTTCATGCACCGAGTGAGCATACGGTGGACGGCAAGGCCTTCCCGATGGAAGCGCATTTTGTGCACAAAGATAGCCATGGTGGGCTTGCGGTGATAGGCGTCATGATCGAAGAAGGTGCGGTCAACGCCGCGCTGGCCGATGCCTGGGCGCATCTGCCAGCGCACGAAACCGCGGAGACACTGGTCGCCGACGTGACCGTCAATGCCAGTGCGGTTCTACCGCCGGACGGAAGCTATCACCATTATAAAGGTTCACTCACGACGCCACCCTGCAGCGAGGGGGTGCGCTGGTTCGTTCTTTCCCAGCCGATCACCACGAGCGCTGCTCAAATTCAAAAGTTCGAAGCCGCTGCCGCACCCAATGCTCGGCCTGTGCAGCCGCTCAATTCTCGCCTCATGATTGGCCCTAGTTGATAGTCAGCTGCGTGTAAAAGCGCGCAACATCTCAATGTCGAGGTCGAGCTTTTTGCCCAGTCAAAGCGGATGATCCTCATGGTAGGGCACGTCCTGACCTGTGTCGGGATGCACCAAAATTGTTAGGCCGCGGCGGTTGAACATCAACCAAGGCACGAACTCAGCGAACAATTCAGGCGGGAAAGCGACTTGATACATCGCTTTGGGATGCGGGCCGACGGGTTCGTCGCGCCAACGCCCGAGCGCGACGTCGAAACGCTCAGCAAGCGCGGCGCGCACTTCCGCGGCCGCGCGCCGGCTCTCCGCGTCAATAAATATGCGCGTGAAATTCCCGGATGGCCTCCGGGCCGAGAGGCTGAGACGCGTCCAGCGTCATTGAAGCAGTCTCGCGCGACTAGCCCTGCTGGGGCTGCTGATCGATGCCGTGCGCGGTCATGAACTCGGTCAATTCGCCAGATTCATACATTTCACGCACGATATCGCAGCCACCAACGAACTCTCCCTTGACGTAGAGCTGGGGAATAGTCGGCCACTCGCTAAAGCTCTTGATGCCGTCTCGCACTTCCGGGTCTTCGAGCACGTCGAAGCCCTTGAACTTGACGCCCATGAGCGACAGTACCTGTACCAGCGTGGACGAGAATCCGCACTGCGGGAACACCGGGGTACCCTTCATGAACAGCACTACATCACTATTGTCGATCGTTTGACGGATGCGTTGAGTGACGGGGGTGTCGGTCATCGTATTCATCGGTTCATTCCTTGAATATTTACAAGCCGGTTTCTAGTTTTCACCGGGTATCTCGGTTTTCAGGGCAAGCGCGTGAAGTTGATCACCCATACGGCCCTTCAGGGCCTTATAGACCATTTGATGCTGCTGAATGCGTGATTTCCCCTTAAAACTGGAGGACAGCACGAGCGCCGCATAGTGATCGCCATCGCCTTTTAAGTCGTCGATGCGCACTTCTGCGTCGGGGATGCTTTCCTGGATCAATCGCATGATTTCACCGGATTCCATGGCCATTGTCTTATTCTCCGGAGCTCTCGAGTCCGTCGGCAGCCTCCATATAGTGCGGAAGCCAGTCCTCATGGGCGCGCTGCAGTTCTTTAAGGGATATGGCATCTGTAACGCCCAGTGTCAACGTGGCACCGCCACTTAATCCTATGGAATAAATGGGTATATTTGCCTTGGTGGCATCATCGATGATGGTTTTCGCCGGCGCCGCGCCAGCACTGATGACGTAGCGCGCCTGATCCTCACCGAAAAGCCAGGCATGGAGCGGGATGTCGGATTCTGGGATATCTATTCTGGCGCCGATTTCTCGTCCGTCCGCTAGGGCGGCGAGAGACATTTCGGCCACCGCCACCAGCAGGCCGCCATCGGAAATATCGTGGCAGGTGCGGATGCGCCCGGCTTCAATCAGCGCGCGCACAAATTCGCCATTGCGTCGCTCAACGGTAAGGTCCACAGGCGGCGGCGGGCCGTCCTCGCGGCCGCGCATCTCGCGCGCATAAATCGACGCGTCAAGATGGCCCCTGGTCTCGCCGATCAACAGAATATGTTCGCCCGCCGCTGCAAAGGCGATGCGCGCCATGCGGTCAATGTCGGCAATCAATCCGACCCCGCCAATCGCCGGCGTCGGCAGGATGCCAACGCCTTCGGTCTCGTTGTAGAACGAGACATTGCCCGAGATAACCGGGTAATCGAGGGCCCGGCATGCTTCGGCCATGCCTTCAATACAGCCAACAAACTGGCCCATCACCTCGGGCCGTTCGGGATTGCCGAAATTTAGACAGTCGGTAATCGCCAGCGGCGTGGCGCCGACAGCCGTCAGGTTGCGCCACGTCTCGGCCACCGCTTGAGCGCCACCGCTTTCAGGATGGGCGGCGCAATACCGCGGCGTGCAGTCGGTGCTGATCGCCAGGCCCTTGTTGCTGCCATGCACCCGCACAACGCCGGCATCGCCACCCGGCCGGACAATCGTATCGGCCATCACCATGTGGTCATATTGCTCCCAGATCCAGCGTTTGGCGCAGAGATCCGGCGCGGCCAACAGGGTGCGGAGCGCCTCCAGCGGCGCGACATCCGATGCAATCAACTCGCTAGCGGGAATCGGCGCCGGTCTTTCTCGGCGCTCGTACGGGCGGTCATAGATCGGTGCGTCGTCGACCAGCGGCCCGACTGGCAGGTCGCCGACAATGCTGTTGCCACTTTTCAACACCATGCGGCCGCTATCGGTTATGCGCCCGACGATGGCAAAATCGAGCTCCCATTTTTCGAATATTTCGCGCGCCGCATCCTCCGAGCCAGGTTTGAGCACCATGAGCATGCGTTCCTGGCTTTCCGACAGCATGATTTCGTAAGGCGTCATGCCTTCCTCGCGCGTCGGCACGCGGTCGAGATCAAGTTCGATCCCGGTTCCGCCCTTGCTCACCATTTCCACCGAGGAGCAGGTCAGCCCCGCCGCGCCCATATCCTGAATGGCGAGGATGGCGTCGGTCGCCATCAGTTCCAGGCAGGCTTCAAGTACTAGCTTCTCAGTGAACGGGTCGCCGACCTGAACGGTCGGTCGCTTTTCTTCTGAATCCGCATCGAATTCGGCTGAGGCCATGGTTGCGCCGTGAATGCCGTCGCGTCCCGTCTTTGAGCCGACATAGACTACGAGATGACCGATTCCGGCGGCCGCAGAGTAAAAGATGCGCCCTTTGTCGGCGAGGCCGACGGTCATCGCGTTGACCAGGATGTTGCCATCATAGGCGCTGTGAAAATTGCATTCGCCGCCGATCGTCGGGATGCCCATGCAATTGCCGTAGCCGCCGATACCGGCAACGACGCCGGACACCAGATGCCGCGTTCTCGGATGCGCCGGGTCTCCGAAGCGCAGCGCGTTCATATTGGCGATGGGACGCGCGCCCATGGTGAATATATCGCGCATAATGCCGCCGACACCGGTGGCCGCGCCCTGATAGGGCTCGATGAAGGAAGGATGGTTATGGCTCTCCATCTTGAAGATCGCGGCCTGACCGTCGCCGATATCGATTACCCCGGCATTTTCACCCGGTCCGCAAATCACCCAGTCGGCTTCGGTCGGCAATTTTTTAAGCCAGATGCGTGAGGATTTGTATGAACAATGCTCGCTCCACATGACCGAAAATATGCCAAGCTCCGTCTCGTTCGGCGCACGGCCCAGGCGCTTCTCAATGAGGGCATATTCCTCAGCGCTTAATCCGTGTGCCGCAATAGTCTCGGGGTCCTGAGCGGATTCCGTGACAGTCGTGCCGCTGTTCATGCCAGCGCCGCCAGGAGGCCGTCGAACATGGCCTTGCCGTCGCTGCCGCCGAGGCGCGCATCGGCGAGGCGTTCGGGATGCGGCATCATGCCGAGAATGCTGCGATCTTTATTGAATATTCCTGCGATATGACGCGCCGAGCCGTTGGGATTGGCGCCGGGCGCCAGGGTTCCGTCGGCGTCGCAATACCGGAACGCAACGAGGCCGTGTTCTTCCAACGCGTCCAATTCCCGCGCCTCAGCAAAATAATTGCCATCGCGGTGAGCGATTGGCATGCGCACCAGGTCACCTGGCGAATAATTCCGCGTGAACGGGCTGTCCGCCGATTCAACCCGCAGAAACACATCCTTGCAGACGAATTTGAGCGAGGCGTTGGGCATGAGAACGCCGGGCAGCAGACCTGCCTCGGCGGCGATTTGGAAGCCGTTGCAGATGGCGAGGAGGCGGGTGCCGCGCCGCGCTGCGGCGATCACCGCACGCATGACCGGTGAATTTGCTGCGATCGCGCCTGAGCGCAGATAGTCGCCGTATGAAAAGCCGCCGGGAAGCACGATCAGATCGCAATCAGGCAAGGTGCCGTCGCCATGCCACACCATCGCCGGCGCTTCACCGCTTGATGCCTCAAGCGCAATTTTTACATCGCGGTCGCAATTGGAACCTGGAAAAACGACGACGGCCGCTTTCATGCGCCCGCTCGCCAAAGCCGCCCGAAGCGGCGCACTCCAGAGTTCAGTGCTTCCGCCCTCATGTCCCCAAATCGATGGTGTAGTTCTCGATCACGGTATTGGCTAGCAGCTTCTCACACATCTGGGAGAGCTGTTCATGCGCTTTTGCTCGGTCGTCCGCCGAAATATTGAGCTCTATATACTTGCCCTGGCGCACATTCTCGACGCCCGAAAAGCCAAGTGTACCGAGAGACGATTGGATCGCTTTGCCCTGCGGGTCGAGAACGCCCAATTTCAGGGTAATGTGAATTCTGGCTTTCATCTCTCAGTCTTGGCCCGCCGCTCCTTGATATCAACTGGCTGGCTGCGGCCATGCAAATCGACGACATCCGATTGCGGTAGGATACCGAGTCTGCGGGCGACTTCCTGATAGGCTTCGGCGGCCTCGCTCATGCTGAGACGCGCGCGGTCGCGGTCGAGTCGCTCGTCGGTTTCAAGGTCCCACAGACGGCACGAATCGGGGCTGATTTCATCGGCCAGAACGATGCGTAATTCCTCGCCTTGCCAGAGTCGGCCGAATTCAAGCTGGAAATCTACCAGGCGGATACCGACGCCGTAAAAAAGGCCGGTAAGAAAGTCATTTACCCTGAGCGCCATCGACAGCATATCGTCGAGTTCCTGCGGCATCGCCCAGCCGAAGGCGGTGATATGCTCCTCGGAGACCATCGGATCGCCGAGTTCATCGCTTTTGTAATAATATTCGACGATCGAGCGCGGCAAGGCGGTGCCTTCTTCCATGCCCAGGCGCTTGGCGAGGGTGCCGGCGACGATGTTGCGGACCACCACCTGCACCGGGATTATCTCAACCTCGCGAATCAATTGTTCGCGCATGTTGAGGCGGCGCACCAAATGCGTCGGCACGCCGATTTCGGCGAGGCGGGTCATCAAATGCTCTGAAATTCTGTTGTTCAGGACGCCTTTGCCGGTGATCGTGGCGATATCGCCGCTCGTATCACGGGTCGCGTCGTCCTTGAAATATTGCACAAGTGTGCCGGGCTCGGTGCCCTCGTAGATAACCTTGGCCTTGCCTTCGTAAATTCGCCTGCGACGGGACATCGCTAGACCTCCATAACGGAGAGAATCTTTAAACCCGCCTGCACCGCGAAACGGGCCGCAACTCGACATCGAGATACGCTCGGCAAGACCATAGTCAAAGTGGGCTGGCAAAACAATGTCGCCCGGAGTGACACAACTTGCGGCGCGGCGGAGCGCCGGCCAGGGTCGTGCTGGATTGGCTTAAAGCTTTATAGTAGAAAAGGAATTTTCGCATGGCGGCCCTGGCGCGAAATGCCAGGCTGGGCGCCTTGGCGGCGATGATGGGGCCGGCAAGGCGAGCACAGAGGCGTTTACCGTACCGAATCCCAATCGAGTCACCACGCACATCGCGGGCTCGCCGGAATCATCTATTTCGCCATTTTCTTTGCTTGCTAAGAGTTTTTCCCAAGTATGCCAGTCATTTTGTCCAGGGTCCGGTACGGTTGCGCTCTCGAAATGTGGTAAATGTCGTCTGACACGCGCCGATTCGGCAGAATTCCTGTCATACGCGGTAAACATCGAGAAGCCCGGCGGAATGGCGTGGCAGGCGATCTCCGAGTTGCCGTCATGGCGCAGCCAGAAGGCGCCGCTATTGTCGGCCAGGACTAGGTTAAAAGAGCGGTATGCGCTGCCGTCGAGGGAGGCGAGTGCTTCAGCTGCTGCCGCTGCATCGCTGTGATCGAGAGCTTCTAGCACCAATTCTCCGCGCGTGCGCTTGCCGTCGCCCGGGCCGAGTGAACCCATCCGGTTCAGGATTCCGGCCACGACGCCGTGATCGTTGACGCCGAGCCAACTGCCGCCAGCCAATTCGTCGCGCCCGGCCACCACCTCGGGGCGATCCGCCCAATGACGCGCCGGGGCGGACCAGGTACGGTCGAGCATTTCATCCCGATTAGCAGCGATCAGCACCGGCCATTCATGATCGGGGCGGTAAAGCAGCACCAGAGTACACATGATGGTTTTTATGCTCTCCCTGACGGATTGTGCCGGAGTATTTCCGTTCCGAATTAGCGCTTGCGCGTTGCCGTCGGCAATACCCGGTTTACAAAGCGGCAAACGCGTCTCATATAAGAGCCAAGAATCTTCCAGATTGTACGTCGCTGTGAATGGCTGCGGCGCATATAGCGGACAAAGCATAGACCACAAGATGCCCCTTTGGCACAATGGCACGGCGCCGCGTGCTGGCGCACAACAGAAACAAGGAATCGACGGCGATGAGCAACGGATTTGAGGAACGCAAAACGGCTGCAGAAGCTAAATTCAGGCATGACGAAGAGTTCAAATTCAAGGTCACGGCGCGGCGCAATAAATTGCTCGGGCTGTGGGCCGCCGACCTGATGAATATCGAGGGCGCCGATGCAGAGGCCTACGCCAAGCAAGTGGTGATATCGGATTTCGATGAGCCCGGCGATGACGATGTGTTGCGCAAAGTACTGGGCGACCTTCAGGCGAAAGGCCGCAGCGAGGACAACACCGACGTCCGGCGCCAGATGGACAGTCTTCTCGATCAAGCCAAGGCGGAATTAATGCAGGAGTAAGATTACCTCGGGCGCCCGCCTGTCGAAATTTATCCTGAAATAAATAGCATGCTAATTGAAAATGGTTAATTCTCCGCGAGAATGGGGCCATGACGCGCATGCGGCGCTTTCTGAAGCCGGCGTGCAACAGATTCCCTATGTGCCTGACGGCGGCTTGGACACGCTTTTGCGGCTCTGCGCTGACGATAACCTCATGCGTCCGGTGCTGCTCTCTTCCGAGCAGGAAGGGGTCGGAGTCGCCGCCGGCGCCTGGCTCGGCGGCGAGCGTGCGGCGCTTCTCATGCAATCGAGTGGCGTCGGCAATTGCATCAATGCGCTCTCCTTGATGCGCACCTGTCGCTTTCCGCTGCTGATGATCGTCACCATGCGCGGCGAATGGCGCGAGTTCAATCCATGGCAACTGCCGATGGGGCAGGGCGCAGAGGCCTATCTTGAGCAGTCCGGCGTCATCGTGAAACGCCTGGAAGATGGTGAAATGGCGGGCGAAATGGTCGCCGGGGCGGCGGCGCTGGCCTTCGAGACGATGAGCGCGGTCGCCGTTCTTATCGCTCAGCGTGTCGTCGGCGTTAAGAAGTTTACAAACCCCAGCAAGGTGAACCAGGCAAATGTCTGAAATGCCGGATACGGAGCTAAACCGGCGTGACGTCGTGCGCACCATATTGGCGAAACGTGGCGACGCGCTGGTTGTTGCCGGCCTTGGCTCGCCGGCATGGGATTGTGCTGCCGTCGAAAACAACCCACTGGATTTTCTTCTCTGGGGCGCGATGGGAAACACCGCTTCGATCGGCCTTGGTCTTGCCCTGGCTCAGCCGCAACGACGGGTGTTCGTCATTACCGGGGATGGTGATATGACCATGGGGCTCGGCACGCTCGCGGCCATCGGCACGCAGCGCCCGGCCAACCTCGCCATCGTCGTGCTGGACAATGAGCGCCACGGCGAAACCGGCATGCAACATGGTCACACCGCACATCAATTGGATATTGCCGGGGTGGCGGAGAATTGCGGCTTTGCTGAAACGCGCCTGGTGCGCGATCAGGCCGGTCTGGCCGATGCCCTGCCGATTATTATGGCGGCTCCGGGGCCGATTGCCGCCATCATCAAGATCAAGGCGGAGAATTTGCCGCGCGTCTTGCCGCCGCGCGATGGCGCCTTCCTGAAAGACCGCTTCCGCAATGCCCTGCTCGGCGAAGAAACTGCGCAGGCCTAGCGCAAATACCGAGCAGGTGGAATCACCTGCGACGACGCATTTGCTTGAATTAAAATGCTCTAGCGCGAGATCGCTTTAGTAGCGTCCGACCGTCAGGCCGCCGTCGACGATGAGCGTTTGGCCAGTCATGTAGCGCGCACCTTCGGAACAGAGGAATAGGATCACGTCGGAAATATCCTCCGGTTCGCCGTAGCGCCCGAGAGGGACATATTCTGCCGAAGATTCCAGCCCGGCGAGACCGACCGAATGAACGGTCGAAAGCGCTTGTGCGGTCTTGATAAAACCTGGCGCGACGCCGTTGATGCGCACGCCACCCGGGCCCAAATCACAAGCGAGGCCGCGCACCAGCCCGACCACACCGGATTTGGCAGCGTTATACTGCACATGGTCGTGCCAGCCATAAGTCGTCCCCATGACCGAAGAGAGGGCGACGATGGCGCCCCTGCCCGCCGCCTGCATCGCCGGCGATGCGGCGCGGCAGACGCGAAAGACCCCGGTCAGGTCGACATCGAGCGTGTGCGCCCATTTTTCGTCGGTCATTTCGTCAAGCAACACTTTGTGGGCAATACCAGCATTGGCCACCACCGCGTTTAGCGCGCCGGTGGCGTTTTCCGCTGCCTTGACCACGGCATTCACATTGGCCGTGTCGGTGACGTCGAGATGATGAAACTCCGCCGTCCCGCCGGCTGCCTCAATGGCACTGACGGTTTCCGCGCCTTCCTTGTCGAGAACATCGGTGACATAGACATGATACCCCGCAGACGCGAAGCCGAGGGCCGAGCTATGACCGATGCCGATGCCGGCGCCGGTAATGAGGACGGTAGCTTTGCTCATATGCTTTCTCCCTTTCGGATCAGGCGCCTTTTCGGCGCGGCTTCATTTTCTTTTTCGCCGCGCCGAACACGCGCGCGAAGATGGTGTCGGCATGTGCGAGATAGGGCGCCGGATCGAAACAGGCGGAGAGTTGTGCGCGATTCAAACGCGCGCTAATCGATTTATTCGCCCAAAGACGATCTTCGAATCTGCCGCCTTGTTCCCACACCTGCATGGCGCTTTCCTGCACATGGCGGTAGGAATCCTCGCGCGATATGCCGGCCTGAATGAGGGCCAACAAAACGCGCTGGCTATAGACCAGCCCGCCCAGGCTCTCCAGATTTGCCCGCATGGCTTTGGGATGGACAACGAGATTTTCCATCACCCCGGCGAGACGGGCGAGGGCAAAATCAAGCGCGATGGTGGCGTCGGGTGCAAACACACGCTCGGCCGACGAATGCGAAATATCGCGTTCGTGCCACAGCGCGACATTTTCCAAAGCCGGGATAACGGCGGCGCGGACGATGCGGGCGAGACCGGTTAGGTTTTCACTCAGGACCGGGTTGCGCTTATGCGGCATGGCCGAAGAACCCTTCTGGCCCTTGGCGAAAAATTCCTCCGCCTCACGCACTTCGGTGCGCTGTAAATGGCGAATCTCGACAGCGATACGCTCGAGCGATCCGGCGATCACGCCGAGCGTCGCGAAATAGGCGGCGTGGCGATCGCGCGGGATGACCTGGCTGGAAACTGGCTCTGGTCGAAGGCCGAGACGCTTGGCGACATGCGCCTCAACGCGCGGATCGACAGAGGCGAAGGTGCCGACGGGTCCTGAAATCGCACAGGTGGCGATTTCATTGCGTGCCGTCGCCATGCGCTCGCGGGCACGCTGGAACTCGGCATAGTGGCCGGCGAGCTTGAGGCCGAAGCTGGTGGGCTCGGCATGAATGCCGTGGCTGCGCCCGACGCACAGGGTGTTCTTATGTTGACGGGCGCGCCGCTTGAGCGCTTTCAACACCGCATCGAGATCGGCGAGCAGCAGGTTCGAGGCCTGGCAGAGCTGCACCGCAAGGCAGGTATCGAGCACATCGGAGGAGGTCAACCCCTGATGGACAAAGCGCGCCTCGGGGCCGACATATTTGGCTAGATTGGTGAGGAAGGCGATGACGTCATGGCGGGTTTCGCGCTCAATCTTGTCGATCGCCTTGGCGTCGGTGATCTTGGCGAGGTGATTTTTCGCCGCACGCTTTAGCGCCGCCACCGCCGACTTCGGCGCGATGCCAAGCTCGGCCTGCTTTTCCAGCGCATACAGTTCGATGTCGAGCCAGATACGGAATCTGTTCTCCGGCTCCCAGATGGCGGTCATTTCCGCGCGGCTATAACGCGGAATCATGGTGCCGCCATACCCCGCGCTGTGGCCGCTCGCCGGCGCAAGACCACGCTATTCCGCCGCTGCTTGTTTCTTATCGGCTGAACCGTCGGTCGAAAAATGCGCGAACATGCCTTTGAAACGCTTCTGCTCCGGCGGGCGGTAGGTCTTCAGCTTGCTCGTCTTTTTGCCGAGCTCGACCAAAACTTCTGCTTGCTTGGTGGCACAGACCACACCGTCCAGCACCGGCACGCCAAGCTCGTCCTCCAGGTCCTGAGCAAATTTAGCGAACCCGGCGCAGCCGAGACAGACCGCCTCGGCATCGTCTTCCTTGACCGAGCGACGAACTTCGTCGCGCAACATGTCGAACGAGCCGACCGGGTCTTTCTCGATATCGAGCACATAGAGCGGTGTCGTGCGGATGGCGATGCATTTGTCCTGCATGCCGTAGCTGCGCACCAGCTCTTCCAACAAGGTGTGAATACGCGGCACGACCGAAACGATGGAGAAACGCGCTGCCAACATGGCCGCGGTGTAAAATGACGCCTCGGCAATGCCAATCACCGGCGCGGTCGTCATTTCGCGCGCCGCGTGGAGGCCGGGATCGCCGTAGCAGGCGATGACATAGGCATCGATGCCTTCTTCCTCACCTTTACGCACCTCGTCGAGTACGCCGCAGGCGGCGACATATTCGTCATAATAGGATTCGATCGAGGTTGGGCCGAAGTCGGGGCTGACATCGATAATTTCCGTGCCGGGCCGCGCCACTGAGCGCGCGGCGTCGCCGATTCCCGCCGTCATTTCAAGCGTCGTGTTCGGATTGATGACCTTGATTTTCATTGCCTAATTCCTTTCACGTCTCACGTCATTTGCCGCTGGGGCCGCGTCTCTCCGCGGTCGCGGCGGAATCGAGTTCCAGAGACGGCGTGATGATGACGCCGTAATCGTCTTTCGCGCTCTGGGCGGAAATATAACCGTCCAGCACGTCTTCCAAAACATCCCCTTCCGGGCGCGTTAGCGGGTCGCCATAGCCGCCGCCGCAGGTTCCCGTCAGCGCCAGGGATTCGCCGGCCTTGACCGCCCGGTTGGGCATCATCGAAGGCAGGCCGGTGCGCCCGCCGCCGGCGTCGATATAGTCGAGGCTGGCGGTGTTGCCTTCGGCGCCGCCGTCGAATCCCCAGGGCGGGTATTTATGGCCATCGCCCTCGACCGAAATAAAGCTGTCTTCGAGAAATTTGACCTCGCGGATCGAGCCGATGCCACCGCGCCAGCGTCCGGCGGCGGCCGAATCGTCGCGCAGTTCGTAGCGTGTTACCCGAAGCGGGGTATGCGATTCGATGTCTTCGATCGGATTGTTGCGGGTGTTGGCGTAGAGCGTATCGACCGCGTCCATGCCGTCCTTGCCATAACGACCGCCGTAGCTGCCTTCATGGATTTCCATATGCACCCAATGCTGCTCGCCCTTAATGCCGCTGAACGCAACCACCTTGAGGTTGCCCACGCCGGCGCCGACTTTTGTCGGCACGGCTTCGGTCAACGCCTTCATCAGCGTGTCGGCAACGATATTGCCCGGCGCGAAGCGGGCGATGGTGGGGGCGGGGAAAATCGGATTGGCCAGGCAGCCGAGCGGCGCGACGATCTTGATCGGGCGCACCAAACCGGAATTCTGCGGAATGCTGCCATAGACCGTACTGTCTAACAGGATCGAGCGCAGGGTTAACCAGATGGCGCAGTCCACCGTGCCTTCGAGCGGCATATTGATCGGCCGGTCGTCACATTGGTCCGCCGTGCCGGTCAGATCGACGGTCAAATCGCTGCCCGCCACCGTGACCGTTACCGCGATCTCGAAATCGCGCCGTTGGGGATCATCGAGAAAGCCATCAAAATGGCCTAAGGCGCTGTAGTTTCCGTCCGGCAACTCTTCGATCGCCTGACGCATGAGGCGCTCGGAATAATCCATCAAGGCGTCCGCCGCCGCATCGACAGTTTCCAGATTATAGCGATCGATCAATTCCAAAAAGCGCTCGGCGCCGATACGCGAGGCCGCAACTTGAGCCTCCATATCGCCGACCACAAGGTCGGAAGCACGGATGTTGTCGCGCAATATGCTCCACAGGACCTCGTTCTTCACGCCCCGGTCATATGCCTTTAAGGCCTTGAATTGCAGACCCTCGGCATAGGCATCCATGGCGTCCACGATGCCGCAACTGCCGGGGCTAAGCGCGCCAATATCGAGGTGATGCGCCGTGGTGACCGAATAGCCCACCAATTTATCGCCCGCCATGAAGACCGGGATGATGAAGGCCACGTCGGGACCGTGACTGGCGCCATGATAGGCCGAATTATGGATGATCACGTCACCCGGATTCAGCACATCGCCGCGCTCTTCGAACAATTGATGCATGCCTTTCACATAGCCCGGAATTGGGCCGCTCTGAAGCGGCGTGCTCTGCTTCGATTCACATAGTTGGCGGCCCTGGGTGTCGATGATCGCGGCGCCGAAATCCTCAGACTCGCGAATGATGCTCGAATAAGACATGCGCATCAGCTTGTAGCCCATCTCAACCGCTATGTTTTCCAAGGCGCCCTGGATGACATTTGCGGTAACGGGATCGATGGCGCGGCGGTTGGAGCGGATTTTGCTGCCATTTCCGGACATGTCGTTCAGCCTTTCCTGTTGGCCGTAAGTATCAAATTCGCGCCCTTGTCCAAAATGGCGGACCAGCCGGGCGGCACCACTGTGGTGGTATCTTTTTGCAGAATTATCGCTGGTCCATCGAAGGCGGTTTCCGGCGGTAGCTTAGCACGGATGTAGAATTTCGTTTCCAGCCGTTGCAAGGCGCCATCGACCCGGAAGACTGACGTCGCCGTTTTCACCTGGGCTGCGTCGAGCGATTCTCCAATCGGCGCCGGCGGATTGGCGATCTTTGGCATTTTGCCGACGCCTGTGAGGCGGATATTGACTATTTCGATCGGGCTGTCGGTGAAAAAATGCCCATATTCCTGTTCGTGCAGCTCGTGGAAGGCCTGCCAGACTTGTTCCAGCGCGGCATTGTCCAGAGCGCCGTGGGGAATTGCGACGCGCAGTTCGTATCCTTGGCCGACATAGCGCAGGTCGCCGAACCTGAGTTGTTCGACCTCGGCCTCGGTGAGGCCGTCGGATTCAAATTGTTCGAGCAACTCCTCGCTGAGGGCTTGGAAATCCCGGTTGATCTTGTCCAAGTCGACTGTGCCTTTGACCTGAAACTCGGTTTTGATCTGATCATATTTGAGGTCGGTGGTTAGCAGGCCGCCGGCCGACGTAATGCCCGGATGGGGCGGCACGACCACTTCGGGGATGCCCAACAGGTCCGCCACTTCGGCGCCGTGCAACGGTCCAGCGCCGCCAAATGCGACGAGGGAAAAGCCGCGCGGGTCGATGCCCTTTTGCACCGTTTTGGCGCGGATGGCGTTGGCCATGTTGCTGTTCATGATAGTGAGCATGCCTTCTGCCGCCTCGAAGCGCTCGATGCCGAGGCGCTCGGCGAGGGCGTCGATCACGTCTTCGGCGGCGGACGCATCGAGCGCCATACTGCCGCCAAGGAAATTGTCTGGATCGAGGCGGCCGAGGGCGAGATTGGCATCGGTCACTGTGGGTGCTTCGCCGCCAAAGCCATAACAAGCCGGCCCCGGGTGCGCACCAGCGCTTTGCGGCCCCACCTTGAAGCCGCCGCCGGCATCGACATGGGCGATGGAACCACCGCCGGCGCCAATGGTGCCAATATCGATCATGGCGACGAGGATCGGATAACCGCCAATCCAGGTGTCGCGCGCCGTGGCTTCGCTATATTGCCCGTCGATAACAATACCGATGTCGGCGCTGGTGCCGCCGACGTCGAAGGTAATGAGGCGGCTCCGCCCGGAGAGCGCCGCCGCCCACGCGCCGCCTAAAACGCCCGCCGCCGGCCCGGACAACAATGTGACGACCGGCAATTCGGCCACCGTTTGCGCTGTTGCCACGCCGCCGTTCGAGCCCATGATGTGCAAATCGGCAGACAATCCGGATTCCTTCAATTTACCGTCGAAGCGCTGCACATACGTGCGTACCTTGGGGCCAATAAACGCGTTCATGGCAGCAGTGGTGAAGCGCTCGAACTCGCGAAATTGTGGCGCCACCCGCGCCGAAGTAGAGACGAACGCTTGCGGATACTCTTCAAGCACAATCTCGCGCGCGCGCAATTCGTGCTTCGGTTCGAGATAGGAAAATAGGAAACAGATGGCGATGGCCTCGACGCCTTCCGCTTTGAATTCACGCGCCGCTTGGCGCACAGCTTCTTCATCGAGCGGCACCAGTACGTCGCCCGCGGGAGGTATCAGACGCTCCGCCACGGTCTTGCGGTGGCGTCGGCGCACCAGGGGGCGCGATTGCCACGGAATATCCTGCATGATCGAATAATTTTCAGGCCGCTGATGGCGGCCAATATGGATGATATCGCGATAACCTTTACTGGTGATCATGCCGGTCCGCGCGCCGTCATGCTGCAGCACGGCATTGGTCGCGATGGTAGTGCCGTGAAACACATGATCGATATCGCCGGGTTCGATGCCGCTGCGCGCGCACAGCTCGCGAATGCCCTCGGTTGCGCCGATGCTCGGGTCCTCAGGTGTTGTCGGAACCTTGTGGATTTCGGTTTGCTGCGTCTCACTATCGGTGATGATCAAGTCGGTAAACGTGCCGCCGACATCGACGCCAATTAGTTTCATAGATTCCTGCCATTTGACTTGCGTACCGGGCGAATATCCGCCGCGGCGGGCGCAGTTTGAGACCCGCGTCTGCCCCCGTCAAGAACGTGTGTGCCGATGCTTCTAATAAAAAGGCAGGGTCGCTTGCGCTTTCCCGATGACGTAGAATGGGGCATCATGTCCGGACAAATATTTCGCCGCCAATCACAACATTCAGGGAGTTCATCATGGCCAAAGTATTGGTAATCGTACCCTTCGCTCTCGATGCCGATGGGATTCAAAATCGCCGTTCGCAACTTGATTCTGTCTCCTTTGGCCCGGATATCGAATTCGAATTTCGTGGCGTTAAGGCGGGCCCGGCAATTCTCGATTGCTATCATGATTATCTGTTGGGCGATATTGCGCTATTCGAAGCTGCGATAAGTGCCCAGGAAGAAGGCTACGACGCGGTGTGCATCGACACCATGAGTGATTCCGGCATGAACGCGATGCGCTCGGTATTGGATATTCCGGTAATCGGGCCGGGCCGGGCGTCTTATCTGATGGCGCTGATGATGGGCAATAAATTTTCTGTCGTCACGCAATGGGATGGCTGGATTCCGCTCTATAAGAAAACTGCGCAGGAATATGGCATGAATGACCGTCTCGCTTCGGTGCGTTCGATCAACGTCATGCCCGATGTCGCCAATCTGCTCGGCGGCAAGGAAGAAGTGGTGTTTCCCAAGCTTGTCGAGTGCGCCATGCGTTGCATTGAGGAAGACGGCGCGGAGGTCATCTTACTGGGCTCTACCACCATGCATCAGGCGCATGGTCATATGGCCGCAAATCTGCCGGTGCCGGTGATCAATCCCGGTCCGCTCACCTATAAGATGGCGGAGATGTTTTTGGGGCTCGGCCTGACCCACAGCCGTAAGGCCTATCCCAAGCCGAGCGTTCCCAAGCCATCTATGCTGAGCGATATGATGGACGCGGCGGCGAAAAGCGCTGACGCCTGACTCGTGCTGACGTCTGACGAGATGGATTAAGCGCGCCGCAATCTGGGGGGCGGCTAGCTAGGTGCTGTGTCCCGCCGCAAATCGAGCGGCAGCTCGACACAGACGCCGGGGCCGTATTCCACCTTGTCGGAAGGTGGCTCATAGCGCATGACGACCCAATTGGCCGGCTCGTCGCGGTCCACGAGGCTGATTTTCAGCTCCTTGAAATACCAGTCATATTGAACTGTCTTGTTCCAGTTCATATTGTGGCAGGTATGCCAATAACTGTGGGCCGGGCCGTAGGCCTCTACAAAGGCCTCTAAGAGCACGTCAAAATGTTCGGTGTGGCGGTTCGCGGTTTCAATATTTAGGGCCGCGACAACAGCTTCCTCCGGCGCTTCACAGAGCTAGATAAACCATTCTTCGTCGAGCAATTGAATCGGAATGGCATGTTGGACATAACAGCCCGAAATTGATGTTTTTGTCTGTTGAACCAATACCGAACGCCCAAATAGTGCGATCGCATCGGTCACGCTCATACCCCAGCGAATACCGCGTAGACCGGTCAGGTCTTCGTCACTTTTTGCTGCCGCTTCGCCCGATACCACCAACAGCATACACAATGCTGCGGCTGCAGAAATAATTGCGGGCCGCGTGCGGTGATGACTTTTCATGGCGTTGTCCCGGTTTGGCTTACAACAAGCCCATCGATTTGAATGAGCTATGGCCGTTGCGGCTAATAATCAGATGGTCGTGCACGGAGATACCCAATTTCTTGCCCGCCTCGCAAACCTCTTCGGTTATTTCAATATCGGCGGCAGACGGTGTCGAATCCCCGCTTGGATGATTGTGGACGAGTATAATGGCCGATCCGTTGAGCTCCAATGCCCGCTTAATGACCTCGCGTGGATAGAGCGGCACGTGATTGACCGTACCTTTTTGCTGCGTTTCATCCGCGATCAGAGAATTGCTATTGTCTAAGAACATCACATGGAACTGTTCGTTCATCTGGTGCGCGAGGCTAGCCTTACAATAGTCCAGGAGCGCCTTCCAATTGGCGATCACCGGCCGGTCCTTGAGCTGGTCGCGGAGCATTCTGAGAGATACGGCCTCAGCCAATTTCAATGAATGAGCAACCGCCTTGCCGGCGCCCGCCACCTCGGCCAGTGCCCTGGGCTCGGCCGCGAGAACTGCGCCGACACTGCCGAAGCGCTTGAGCAGGTTCTTGGCCAGGGGCTTAGTGTCGCCACGCGGGAGGGCGCTAAATAGCAGTAGTTCGATTAGTTCGTAATCAGCCAGCCCGTCCGCGCCGGCTTTTGAGAAGCGCTCCCTGAGGCGTTGCCGGTGGCCGGTGTAATGCGCTTTTTCCGACAAGATGTGATTAGCCTTCCACGCCGGCAGATCCAGACCGGGTCCGGCAGGCTTCAATCGTAGGGTGGCTTGGTATGCCCGGCCGGCGACAAAGTGAAAATCTCGACGCCATCGGCGGTGATGCCGATGGAATGTTCAAACTGAGCCGATAGTGAACGGTCTTTGGTCACCGCGGTCCAGCCGTCCTTCAGTAATTTCACCTGCCAAGTTCCCAGATTTATCATCGGCTCGATGGTGAAGATCATGCCTTGCTTTAATTTCAGCCCAGCACCTGCCTCGCCGTAATGCACGACATTCGGCGAGTCATGGAAAATGCGGCCAATGCCATGGCCGCAAAAGTCGCGAACCACACCGCAACGATGAGATTCCGCGTAACTTTGAATGGCGTGTCCGATATCGCCGAGTGTGGCATTTGGTCCGGCGGCGCCGATTCCCAGCATCATGGCTTCATAAGTGATATCGATTAGACGGCGGGCTTTGGCGGCGGGCTTGCCGACATAGAACATGCGGCTTGAATCGCCGTGCCAGCCATTCACGATCACGGTCACATCAACATTGATAATGTCACCATTTTGCAGGCGCTTCTCGCTTGGGATGCCATGGCAGACGACATGGTTTATCGATGTGCAGATGGACTTGGGATAGCCCCGGTAGCCAAGGGGCGCCGATATTGCACCGGCAGCCACGGTCATGTCATCGCACAAGCGATCAAGCTCGTTCGTACTGACGCCTGGAACGACATAAGGCGTAACATAATCGAGAACTTCGGCGGCCAATCGGCCAGCCCGGCGCATTGCTTCAAATTCAGCCTCGCCGTGAATCTTAATGCCGTGTTCGACGATATCCCCGTTATTCAAGGAAGATTCCGTCGGGCCTAGAGGTCGCTGGCGCTGGTCGGTTTCGTACAATTCCTATTCTTCCCAATATTGCGCGCCGTTGCCGGCGCCGTTGCTCTCTAAAACTTGTCTCCACACTGAACAATATAGCAGCTTTACTGAAAGTTGAGTTATTCGGCGCAGCGAAATTCAAATTCCGATCGTATGCGCCGCCCACCGACAGTTTCATCATTTGGTTTGCGCGACGTGGACACCGTCCCAATCGATGTCGGTCGGATTGGCAGAATATGCTTCTACACGCGCCGCGAAAACGTCATAGAGCTTGTCCAGCCCTTGACGGTCCGATTCTCGACAACGTCCGAGGAGCTCACGCGCCTCGTCCCAGTCCTGAGCACGGTAGGCGGCGAGGAAGCCGTCATGATTTTGTTGGTGGGTCTTGAAATCGGCTGAATCCGCCAAATTCTGGCTGCCCAATAGGCCATAAATACGCTCGGGTTCCAAGCGGCCTTACACTTGAATCAAATCAAGCTCGAGGCTTGCATATTCGGGCACCAGGCCATGCGTCTCTTGGCCAATGATCAATGTTACGCCATAGGTTTTTTGTTGGCTTTCCAGCCGCGAGGCCACATTGACCGCGTCTCCCATGACCGAGTAGTTGAGCCGGTGCTCCGATCCAAAATTCCCCACCAGGCAATCGCCGGTGTTGAGACCGATGCCGACCTGCATGGGAACGTGAATGCGCCCTTCTTTTTCCGCTTCCTCTAATAATTTGATGTTGAGCTTGACCATTCCATCCAACATTTCTAGCGCGGCGTCACAGCAATAGCGGGCGTGTTCAGGATCATCCAGCGGCGCGTTCCAGAACGCCATGACGGCATCTCCCATATATTTGTCGATCGTGCCGCCATTTTCCAAAATGCGGTCGGTCATCTTGGTGAAATACATGTTGAGCAAACGGTTCAGGTTTTCCGGATCGCCACGAAGTTGCTCGGAAATTTTGGTGAATCCACGAACGTCGCAAAACAGGATAGTCATATTGCGGATTTCGCCGCCGAGATTGAGCTTTTTGGCGTCGCTCGCCAGCTGTTCCACCAGTTCGGGCGCGATGTAATGACCGAAGGCGCGCCGTACTTCGCGCCGTTGCGCCTCTTCTTTGACGTAATAGATAGAGACCAAGACGATATAGAGCACGATTCCAGAAATCGCTGGGAAGGTGACGTCAAGCAGGATCCCCGCGCTGTCGAAGAAATACCAGGAAGCGCCAAACACGCCTGCCAGAACCGGAACACCACTGATAAACCGGAAGATCGGCTTGAGGCCAGGAATACGCACCAGAAGCAATAGGCCGAACAGCACGATCGCGCCAAACTCGATAATGGTGACGAAATTTGGCCGCGTCAGATAGGCTTTCGACAGAATGGCCTCAAGCATTTGCGCCTGAATTTCAACACTCGCCATTGCGTCGTCTACCGGTGTCGCCTTGAAATCGAGAAAACCGGCTGCCGATGTCCCGATGAGTACGAGCTTGCCCTTTAGTCTGTCCGCGCCGACCTCGCCATGTAACACGTCTTTGGCGGAAACGAAGCGCGCGCGGTCATGCGGCCCGTAGTGGAACCAGATTCGTCCTGATTCATCGGTCGGGATGACGCGTCCCGCTATAGCGATCCCGGTCAATCCATTGGCGTCACTTTTGAGCACCAGGCTGGTTTCGTTGAAAGCAACGCGAAGCATTTCGAGCGCCATCGTGGGGTAAATTTCCGCTCCCACACGGATGACCAGCGGCGGGCGGCGCACAACGCCGTCGATCTCAGGTAACAACGTGACCATACCCAACCCTGCCGCCGATTTTTCCAGCACCGGCAGGTTGCGCGTGATGCCGAGAAAGCCGAACAGACGCTCGATCGGCTCGCCGCCGACTTTCACGATGGAGGCTTTACGAGCGATTTCCTCTCGTTCTCCGCCGATTTTACGCGTGGTCGTGGATTGGCCCATGACCACGCGCGCGCGCCGAATTTGCCGCGCAAAAATACCGTCGTTGCTCGGCACTCGCTTCAAAGCCTCAGCGATTTCCTTGTTCAGCTGAGGCGTCGTCTGCACCCATTTTTCTGACGAAGCGCGGTCCGCTTCAGGAAACAGGAAATTAAATCCAATACCGACCGCGCCGGATTTCCGCAGTGTAGCGACCAGGCCCGCCAGTAAAGTCCGTGGCCAGGGCCACTAGCCGAAGGCCGCCAAGCTTTCTTCGTCCACATCTACAATGACGATGGGCAACTCGGCCTTTTCCCGGGGTTTCATGTTCTGGTACAGGTCAAATTGCCAATGGCGCAGGCTTTCGACAGGCATCGGATCCCATGCCCGGATAAATATCAATATCGCCACCGCCACAAAGGCGACGATGTATATGAGATAGCGCGACAACATGCCGTGCGTTCCTGCCTGTTCTTAACGAATGGCGCTGCGTCGACACGCCGACGGAGTGGCCATTAATTCCTTATGTGTAAAACTGCGCCCTCAGACTCTGCGCACATGCACAAGGATGACGCAGCTTGGCGCTAGATTCCAGTCTTTGCATCCGGGCATACGCCGAATGGGGATTCAGTTGGGATGGATTTAAGGCCGCCGGCGCCGAAGCGAGGGTCTCAAGCCGGGCTGGGATCGTCTTCCGGCTCGTCACCGGCTTCAGTTACAATTTCAGAAAGCGCTTCGGCTAGCGCAGTTGCTAGCAATTCCTCAGGGTCGAGTTCTTCTTCAAGTTCTTCGATGGGGTCGAGCACGATGGCGGCGAGAAATATCTGGTCGGCGCCGAGGAATTCGATTTCCAATATACCGTTAACGATTTCAACTTCGATGGTCACCGAGCCGCCGATGCCGTCGCCGGCTTCACCACCTTCGGAACCGAAGTCATCTTCTGAGCCATCGCCGGAGGAAGGTTGTGGCGGCATAATTTGGCGTACAGCCTGGAAAAATTCACCGATAATCTCAGGGTCCAGGTCGATAGGCGACAAGTCGCCATTTTCGTCGAGCAGGAAGATATCGAAATCCCCTGAGAGCAACAATTCCTCGCCCGAAGTCGTGGACGTGACGGAAAACGAGCCGAATGCGCCCGTATCCGCGTCCGGTAGATTGAAGAAATTCTCGGTTCCGCTGGTCGCATCGACATCAAACCCTGGATTGGTTCCGCGAATCGCCGACATGGCACGCGGGGTTCGCACGATCATAGCCTGCGGGTCCGTTGACGCGATTTTTCCAGTGTTCATCGTAAACAGCCCGTCGAGGATAGAAATCGACAAATTGCCGCTTTCTTCTTCCGGGTTATAGACGAGGTCATCCAGCACCATTTCTGCTTTATCGCCCATGGCGACTGTTGTCTCGTCGCCGAGCAGCAGGCCCAGCGAAGAGCCGGTGCCGGTTGCCAGTTTGTCACCCTTATAAATAGGGTCGCCGAGGGACAGTGTTTCCGTCTGGCCATCCACACGCACAACAGTTGCGAAACCTTTGACCGTGTCGACGCGGCCGACCGGGTCGCCGTAATTCTGTGCGTTCCCGGCCATCACTTCCGGATCAATGCGTGGGAATTGCAGTCCCTTTTCGGAGAAATCCACCTCCCGGCCGCCCAAAGGAGAAGATCCCTTCTTGCCGGAATCCAAAATCCAATCTCTTAGATCCTTGGTGAGCACGCGCGCAATCTTATCATTGACTCGGATACGGTTGCCGAACGGGCGCGGAGTTTTTGTCCAGTCTCCTAGATCATCGGTAATCAATGTTACTCGGTAGATGCCATTCGGCATCTCCGTGGAGAACTTCTTCACCCCGACGATGCCGTGCGCCACAACGGGTTTATCGGTTGGGCGGCGCAGTCCTGACATCACGGTATCGGTTTCGAGGCGATCGTCGTTGGGTGTGGCCCGCTCATAGCCAGAAATTTGTTTTGAATCGGGCGTCGCGAAATCGAAGCCGATCGCGGCTTCAGGCAGGCTGAAATCTTCATCGTCTTCAAAGCGAGTTATATATTGAGCGTTCAACGCGTCCGTGGCGGCGTCCGCGATGCGTTCGGCAGCATCGACAAGGTGTTCGCTGCCGGCCAACTCACGAATCATGTCGGAGGCCATTTTCGCGACGCCTTCCGCATCGCGGCCGTTGGAGGCAAAATAGTCGGAAAGCAATTCGATATCCGCGTCGCTGCCGCCGGTGGCCATTTCAATCGCTTGTTCGCGTGAGATGGCGGTGCTGGTCTGGCCAGTGCCGACCAGAGCCTCGAACTCGTTCAGGTCCATCTCTTGGGCATGAACGATGCTGGTTCCCGCGAACAGTACGAGTGCCAATGCCAGGCTTGTCGCTAAGGAGCGATAAGAACGGAGAGAACTGAGAAGGAACATGATATTGATCCCGCTATTAATTTCGTTGTTTGCCTTGTCGCCGATAGCGCCCCGCGCCAGCGGCAAAAATAATACAATCCAACGGCTTATCGCATAATTCTAACGCGCAACCTGATTTAGGGCCAATCGCAGCTCGACCCCTATAAAAGCCGCTAACAGTGACATTGTTAACATTCGGGGGCATTAATGGGAAATGTCATCTGTCACAAACCGTAACACAAATTAATTAACGTAGATTGAGCAATATCGGCCCTGATTCAATCAGGCAGTAAAATGGGTAGGCGCTGGGCAACCCGGATTTCTTGCTGATCCAGGTGACAATCGTAGCAAAACGCTTCGACGCCGCTTTTGCCGCTTGCTTCGAAATCGGCGGCATAGTCGGGGTCGATATCGCCGGCAAGAGTGAAGGATTCGCAATCACCGCGCTGCACTAGATAAAACATGACCGCCCGCCCGCCGGCCTCGGCGACCGTCGCGAGTTCGCGCAAATGTTTGGTTCCTCGTGTCGTCACGGAATCTGGAAATTCTGCCAAGTTTGCTTGGCGCCGGAGATGAACGTTTTTGACCTCGACATAGCAGGGTGGCGCGCCGTCCCGCTCCAGCAGCAAATCAATACGTGAATTTTTGCCATATTTTACTTCGCGGCGGATATCGGCATAGCCACTGAGTTCTGACACCCTCCCAGCGGCGATGGCCTCCTCCACGATGCCGTTCGGTAGCGACGTATTGATACCCACCAGGCCACGCCCGCCTGGCGCCACGCGTATCAACTCCCACGTATAGCGCAGTTTTCGTTCAGGGTTGCGCGCCGGGGATAGCCAAGTCTCGGCACCTGCCTCGGTTAGTCCAAGCATCGCGCCCGGATTGGCGCAATGGGCGGTCACGGTGCTGCCGTCTTCGAGATGGTGATCGGAGAGAAAGCGCTTATAGCGCTTGATCAGGGTGCCGCGTAGCAGCGGATCGGGAAATTGCATGCGCCGGAATCTATGCAATGCGTTGAATTCAGGCAAGGCGAGCCGCTGCTGGGCGGTCAGCGAGTGATGGGCTATGATCGCGTCCCTTTTTTGCATCCCGGAGCGTCTGCCATGGCCGATTCGACTAAAATTGTTACAGCAGCTCTTCTGTTGATCGGCAATGAACTCCTGTCAGGCCGCACGAAGGACGCAAATTTCAATTACCTCGCGCGCCAATTGACTGCCATGGGTATCCGCCTTGCGGAAGCGCGCGTGGTGGCCGACGACGAGGCGGAAATCGTGCAGGCTGTTAATCAGCTGCGCGCCCGGTATGACTATGTTTTCACCACCGGCGGCATCGGCCCAACGCATGATGATATCACCTGTGAATGCGTCGCCAAGGCATTCGGACGCCCCTATGTACTGAACCCCGAGGCGCAGAAAATCTTAGAGGATTACTATGATGGCTCAGGGCGTGAATTGAATGAAGCCCGGCTCAGGATGGCATACACGCCGGAGGGGGCGGAGCTAGTAGACAACCCGATCAGCCGGGCGCCCGGATTCAGAGTCGAAAATGTCATCGTCATGGCAGGGATTCCCGCAGTTATGCGCGCCATGTTCGAAGCCATCGCCCCTAAGCTCGAGGGTGGCGCCCAAGTAAGCTCGCGCGCCGTCGCCGTGCTCATGGGAGAAGGCGATATCGCCCGCCCGCTGGGCGAACTACAAGAGCGCAACGAAGGGTTGGAAATCGGCAGTTATCCGTTCGTCCGCAAAGGCAGGTTCGGCACCACATTGGTGCTGCGTGGTGTCGATCAGGCAGCAGTGGACGCCGCAGCGGAAGAATTAAAGTCCATCCTCAGGGATCTCGGTGGTTCACCGGAAGACGAGGCCGCCGTTTCCGATGGAAGTTGGCCGAGGCCTGAAGCCTAAACATGAGGCGGAACTTTGGACAGAAACGTCAAAGGCGCTTAATTTGCTGCCCGGAGCCCGCGTGGCGGAACCGGTATACGCGACGGACTTAAAATCCGTTGGCCTAACGGCCTTGGGAGTTCGAGTCTCCCCGCGGGCACCAATCTTTTTATTGAACCGTGAATCCGCCCAAGCCCTGGGTCGCAGTCGGCGCAGGGGAAGAGCTTTGCCGCCCGGTGATTTGGTGACAATCGTTGAACGCCCTATAAATCAATCTAGATTAACTCGACGTATCAAATACAAACCGGTTTGAATTGGGGAGTAAGCGAATGCCGACAAAATTTGACGCGATCATCATCGGCACAGGTCAGGCCGGGCCGTCGATGGCACAGCGCATGACGCGCGAAGGCCTGAAAACGGCGATCATCGAGCGAAAACTATTCGGCGGCACTTGCGTGAACGTTGGGTGCATTCCGACCAAAGCACTGGTGGCGAGTGCGCGCGCTGCCTATATGGCGCGCCGGGGTGGTGATTTCGGCGTCACCATCGAAGGCGATGTAAAGGTCGATATGAAACGGGTCAAGGCGCGCAAGGATGGCATCGTCCTGCAGTCGAACCAGGGTGTGACCAATTGGATGAAAAGCATGGACGGCCTGACGGTATTTGAAGGGCATGGCAGCTTGGAAAGTGCCACCACTGTTCGTGTTAACGGCGAATTACTGGAAGCTAAAAAATAATTCTTAACGTCGGCGGCCGTGCGACCGTTCCCGATATGCCGGGTGTTCATGATATCGAATACCTAACCAACTCCAACATGATGGAAGTCGATTTCCTGCCCGAACATCTCGTCGTCATCGGCGGCAGCTATATCGGCTTGGAATTCGCTCAGATGTACCGGCGTTTTGGCTGTCCCGTCACCGTAGTGCACCGTGGAGACAGGCTGGTTAATCGAGAAGATCCCGATGTTTCCGAGGCGATCAAGGACATTTTGGAGAATGAAGGCATCGACGTTCGCCTTGGGGCGGAGTGCGTCGAATTTAAGAAGCGCGGCAAAGAAATAGTGGTGACCGCGTCCTGCGCGCCAGGCCCCGAAGATATCGTCGGTAGTCATGTTTTGCTTGCGGTTGGACGTCTTCCGAACACCCATGATCTCGGCCTGGAGGCGGCCGGGGTCGAGACCGATGCGCGCGGATTTATTACTGTCGACGATCAACTCGCGACCAATGTACCCGGCATTTGGGCGATCGGTGACGCCAACGGTAGGGGCGCGTTCACCCACACTTCCTACAACGATTACGAAATTCTCGCCGCCAACATGTTTGACAAGGATCCAAGACGGGTATAGGACCGCATAACGACTTATGGCCTGTTCATCGATCCGCCCTTGGGCCGAGTTGGCATGACCGAAACCCAGGTTCGGAAATCGGGCCGTAAAGCCTTGATCGGCAAGATGCTGATGTCGCGCGTCGGCCGCGCGAAAGAGCGCAGTGAAACCCAGGGCTTTATGAAAATTCTAATCGACGCCGAGAGCAAGCAAATCCTTGGCGCATCTATCTTAGGCATCGGCGGCGACGAGATTATCCACTCGCTCCTCGATGTCATGTACGCCGGCGCACCGTACACTGTGATTCAGCGCGCCATGCATATTCATCCGACAGTGACCGAACTGATTCCGACGATGTTGGGAGATTTGCAGCCGCTCAATTAACGGCCAGCTAACCTTTCCATCACTTGAGTTTGAGAGGCAGCAAAAAAATGTTGAAGGACCGTGTAGGACTGGTAACGGGTGGCGCGTCCGGGATTGGGCGGGCGGCGGTGCAGGCGATGGCTGCGGCCGGCGCCAAGGTCGTCGTCGCCGATGTCGATGAAGAAGGTGGGGCGGCGGCGGTGCGCGACGTGCGCGAAGCCGGCGGCGTGGCCGAATTCCTGCGCACCGATGTATCTGACACGGCTGACGTGGATGCCATGGTGGCGCTCGCATTGAGCGCCTTTGGCGGCCTCGATGCGGCCTTCAACAATGCCGGCGTCGAGGGTGATCAAGCGCTGTTGCAGAACCAGGACATGGCGCGGGTGCAGCGCGTGTTCGATATCATGATCAACGGCGTCTATCTCGCCATGCAGGCCGAGATCCCGGCCATGCTGGCAGGCGGTGGCGGTGCCATTGTCAACATGAGTTCGATGTGGGGCTTGGCCGGCTATCCGGAGTGGTCGCCTTACATCACCGCCAAGCATGCGGTTTCCGGAATGACAAAATCGGTAGCACTCGAAGTCGCCGCCCAGGGCATCCGCATCAATGCTGTGGCGCCGGGGCCGATCCTCACGCCGCTCTTGCTGCGCGGCTGGAACAACGATCCCTCAGAGGCGTCGGGGAGGGTGCCGATGCGCCGCATCGGCCGGCCAGAGGAAGTCGCCAATGCCGTAGTATGGCTGCTTTCGGAACAGGCTAGTTTCGTCACCGGCCACATTATGCCGATCGACGGCGGCATGTTGGCCGAAAAGGGTTAACCTTCGCCGCGTTGCGGGCCCAATTGCGGCTCGCGGTGCTCGGCGGCGAAGACGTGAGCGTAGAGATTGGCGATCCACTGCTTGCCCTGCTGCGTCATGCGCAGATAATTCAGGGCCTCACTGATGTACGGCCCGACCGCATCGAAGAAGAAATTAGAGTACCCCGCCGTTAAATCCGCGGGACTGTTGAATCCCATTTTCTTGTTCGCGCCGGTTTCGTTGAACTCGTGATAAAGGCGGTTGATCTTGCGCATATAGTTGGGGTCTCCCAACTGGCCAATAAGATCGGCAGCGCGCACCAGCCCGGCGACGCCCGAGGTGTCGCGGGCATCGCCCACGTCGGGTACAGGAAAGCGCGTCAGCTCCAGTCCGGCGATCACGCGGTCGACATCGAGCATTCCCAATTGGCTAAAGCGCTCGCGCACGAATATTTTGCCGCGCTCGACATGATAAGGCGTCAGGCTGGCGTCCGAAGCCCCCCGCGGCGGCGAAAACGTGTTGCCGATTTGATCAATCACATAGGTGCCAGCAATGTCCCCGATGCAGACGCCGCGCACATAGCCGATGTCATGGCACAGCAGCGCCACCATGAAATGTAACCAGTCGTCCGGTGTTATGCCGCCCTCGCGGATATGTTTGCTGAGCAGAATTTCCTGCCCCGCAAGGGTCACCATCAGCGTATGTTCCACATCGTGATAGAGCGCGTCCGAATCGGCGATACGCTCCAGCGACATGCGCCTGACCCAAGCAATGATATCCGGATAGTCTGGTTTTTGCCGGCCGAAGTTGGCTGTGTAAGCCTCCTTAAGGCGCTCGGTAAAGGCGCTGATGGTTATTTCCGTTACGTTTAACATAGCCTACACCGTACCGTTCTTCGCGCCCGTTCAGCCGGGTGCCGCATGTTTCAAATGTGCCACCGCCTCGGCATGCAGGGCCGCGTCGCCGGCGGCGACAACCCAGCCGCCGCCACGTACTGGGGCGCCGTCCCAAAGACTGATGACCCCGCCGGCGCCTTCGACGATCGGGATGAGTGCCTGAATATCCCACGGCATCAGGTCGCCCTCGATAACCAGATCTATATGTCCCGCCGCTAATAAAGCGTAATTATAGCAATCACCGCCAAGACGCAGATACTCGACCCGCGAGGCGACCGATTCGAACGCGCCGCGCTGAGCATCTGTATGCATCATGTCCAACTCGGTGATGCCTAACCTAGCCTGCTCAAGTTTTGGGCAGGCGCGGGTGTGCAGTTGCTGTCCATTCAGGGTAGTTTCGCCAACTATGCCAATAAAGCGTTCGCCAACGAAGGGTTGGTTCATGGCGCCGAGAACCGGTTCGCCATCCTTCAAAAGCGCGATCAGGGTCCCCCATGTGGTAAACCCGGTGATGAAGGCCTTGGTGCCGTCGATTGGATCAATCACCCAGACATATTCGGCATCGAGCTTTTCGTCGCCAAACTCTTCGCCCTTGATGCCGTGGTTGGGGAACGTCTCGTTAATCAGCGCGCGGATGGCTTGCTCCGCGCCTTGATCAGCTTTGGTGACCGGTGAATAGACGCCGGGCCCTTTGTCGGCCTTATCGACCACGTCTACAGGACTGCGAAAATAACGCTTGATGACGTCACCTGAAGCGTCGCACGCCTTGTGCACGAGCGCGACATAGGCGGAAAGATCGTCGGCAGATGTATCGGCAATTTCAGTAATAGTTCACACCTCCGCACACATTGATCGCTTGGCCGGTGATATAGCGCCCGTGCCGGCCGGCGAGATAGATCGCCATATCGGCGAGGCTTTCAGGGCCAATCAAGGCGCCGAGCATATTGCCGCGCATCGTATTCGAGTAGGTGGTGTCGAAGTCTTCGCCTTTCGTTTCGGCGGTCTTGCGGATCGCGGCGCTCGCCATTTTCGATTCTGCCCAGCCCGGGCAAATCGCGTTGACGCGGATATCCCGTTCGCCGACTTCCATCGCCAGACATTTCATGAACTGTAGCATGGCATGTTTGGAGGCGTTATAGGCGGTCCAATTCGCGTCCGCCGATTTGCCGCTGGTCGAGGCGTTAAAGAGAATGCAGCCGCCTGTGCCCGCATCCAGCATGGCCGGCAACAAATAGCGAGAAACCAGATAGGGTGCTTTGACGTTGGTATCCATGATGCGGTCCCACATCTGCTCGTCCATATCCGGGACCGGCGCGAAATCCGCCCATCCCGCATTGTTGACAATGATATCGATACCGCCGAGGCGCGTCAGCGTGTCCGCGCACATGGCCTTGATTTCGGTCGGTTTGAGCAAGTCTGCAGCGACGGAAATAGCCCGGCCGCCGGCCGCCTCGATATTGCGCCTAACTTTAACGGTGCGCTCCAAATCGCGGCCGTGCAGAGCCACGGTCGCGCCTTCAGACGCCAAGGCTTCGGCGATGGAGAGCCCGATGCCGCTTCCCGCGCCGGTCACCAGCGCCCGTTTGCCCTCGAGTCCGTGGTCCATTCCGCGATTTCCCCCTGCTGCGCCTTTTGTTCCTATTCGGAATCTGTTGCGCTGCCAGCTTTTGAACAATCTAATCGGAATACAAGGGTACGCAATAGATGAAATCCGGCTCGAGACAGCGCTATGTGTCTGCGGCTCGGTGGTGGTGATGGATACCAAAAAGGTCAAAGCAAATTTGGAAGCGCGCCGGAAGGCGCTGGTCGAACTGGCCGAGGATGCGGAAAGCGCGCAAAAACCCGTCGAGTTGGATCAGACCCGGGTGGGGAGGCTGTCTCGCATGGATGCGTTGCAGGGACAGGCCATGGCGCAGGAGACCGCCCGCCGGCGTGACAATGAGGTCGCGCGGATCGATGCCGCGCTTAAGCGCGTCGACGACGATGAATATGGCTATTGCTTGGCCTGCGGCGAGAAGATCGCCGCCAAGCGCCTTGCACTCGATCCAATGGCCGCGGTCTGCGTGACCTGCGCTGCCGGCAAATAGCTCAAAAACTTAGGGTTTAATGGCGACTGGCGGCCTGGTAGCGAGAGAGTGGTGCATCACCGAATTATTCGCTATAAGATCGCGTAAATTCGCAAATATGGGAGAGCAGGTTGATGAAGCACTCAATATTCATGATGCCTATCCACGCTCGAGAAAAGGATTATCACGCCGGGCTGATGGAGGACCGTGAAGCCATCATACTGGCCGATCAGCTTGGCTTTTCTGAGGCCTATATTGGCGAGCATTACGCTTCCGCGGCGGAGCAGATCACCTCGCCCATGATGTTTCTCGCCAGCGTGATCAACGAAACCAGCAATATCAAGCTGGGCACTGGCGTCATTTGTTTGCCGCAATACCATCCCGGCCTGGTCGCCGGACAGGCGGCGATGTTCGATCACCTGTGCAAAGGGCGCTTCATTATGGGCGTCGGCCCGGGCGGCCTGCCGCCGGATTTCGAATTGTTCGAAACCATGGATGCCGAACGCAACGACATGATGAAGGAATCGATCGATATCATTCGCCAAATCTGGGATGGCGATCCGCCTTACGACATTCAAGGCAAGTTTTGGAAAGTTCAAATCAAAGACTGGGTGCATGACGATATCGGCCTCGGTTCCATGTGCAAGCCCTATCAAAAACCCTATCCGCCGATGGCGATCTCGGCCATGAGCCCGTTCTCCAGCTCCATTCGCTATGCCGCCGAGATGGATTTCATACCGATCTCGGCCAATTTCATCGGCAATTGGTCGGTGAAATCCCATTGGCAGGTCTATGCCGAGGAGTGCGAGAAGCAGGGCCGCAAAGCTGATCCGGAAGTTTGGCGCGTGGCGCGCAACGTTCATGTTGCCGACACCGATGCCGAGGCCGAGGCCTTCGTTAAGGAGGCCCATGGCAGCACCGATTGGTACTTCGATTATCTCTATCGGATTTTCCATCGCGCCCAGATGAAAGGCGCGTTTGTCGTCGAAAAAGGCGACGATCCGGAGGCGCTCACCCATGAATCGCTGAGAGACAATTACACCATCTATGGCAGCCCGAGCACGGTGGCCGAGAAAATCATGGCGCTGCGCGAAGATATCGGCCATTTCGGCACGCTACTGATGACGGCGCAGGATTGGGTCGATGCCGACGCCATGAAGCGCTCGATGAAACTGCTCGCCGAAGAGGTCATGCCGAAGGTAAACGCTGAACTCGGCAACCAGGCCGCGGCGGACTAGCGGGACATCGAGCGCGATCGGCTGAACGGCCGAACATGGCCGATTACGCGATTGTTACCGGCGGGTCACAAGGCATTGGCCTGGCGATCTGCCGCCGCCTGAAACAGGACGGCACGACCCCCATCATTTTCGACCGAGTGGCGCCGGAAGATTCCAGTCTTGGCGAATTTCGCGCCGTCGAGCTCAGCGATATCGAGGAGACAGCAGCAGCCTTGGACTGGGCCTTGGCCAAGGGGCCGGTCAGCCGCTTGGTCAACAATGTCGGCGTGGTGATGCCGGCGCTGCTCGAAGACACCTCGCTGGAAGATTTCGACGCCTTGATGGCGCTCAACGTGCGCTGCGCCATCCAATGCACTCAGGCAGTGGCGCCCGCCATGCGTCATCGCGGCATGGGCCGCATCGTCAACATCGCCAGCCGTTCCGCGCTCGGCAAGGCGCTCCGTACCAACTATTCCGCCAGCAAGGCGGCACTGATCGGCCTCACGCGCACCTGGTCGCTCGAACTGGCCGCGAACGGCATCACCGTCAATTGCATCTGCCCCGGCCCGATTGCCACCGAGCTCTATAAAATCGCCAACCCAGCCGACGATCCACGCACCATCGCTTCGCTGGCCACCATCCCCGCCGGGCGCATCGGCACCCCCGAAGATATCGCCCAAGCGGCGGCCTTCTTCCTTGCCGAAGACTCCGGCTTCATCAACGGCCAAACGCTTTATGTTTGCGGGGCATCTAGCGTCGGAAGAGCAGGCGTTTGACGGTTTAAGCCCTCCCTCCCATGAGGGGAAGAAGGATTTGGGTTGGAGGGGCGACCCAAGCGCGCAATGCGCGCTCAGCAACTTGCTGCCTCACCCCCGCGCGTATTTATCCACAAACCCTTGATCAATCGTAACCCCCAACCCGGGTCGGTCAGGTATCGCCATCTCGCCATTCTCAACCGTGAAATTCTCCTCCGCCATCTCGTGCAACAGCGGATTGGCGCCGAGGGAATACTCGATGATTGTCGCCGCCGGCGAAACCGCACAAATTTGCAACCCGGCCGAAAAATGCAGTGGTCCGCCCCAGAGATGCGGCGCTAGCCGGATTTGATGGGCGTCGGCGAGGGCGGCGATGCGCATGCATTCGGTGATGCCGCCGCAGATTGCTGGGTCGGGCTGGAAGATGTCGACGGCATTCAGCAAGGCGAGGTCACGGAAGGCGAAGCGGGTGAATTCGCTTTCGCCGGCCGAGATTGGGATGTCGGTCGTGGCGCGCACTTCGGCGCAGCCGCGTTTGTTGTCGGCATTCACCGGCTCTTCGAACCAAGCGAGGCGGCAATCGGTGACTTCGCGGGCGAAGCGCTTGGCTTCGGGCACCGAATAGGTGCCGTGTGCATCCACCATGATGTCGATGTCGGGCCCGAGATGATCGCGCGCGGCGTGGACGCGGCGCACCGAATCCGCTACTTCGCCATCGCCGGCGCCAACGCGCATTTTCACCGCTTTGAAGCCGCCGCGTTCGATATAGCTTTGTAGCTGTTCACCGATCTTATCCGCCGGCGCCCAGCCGCCTGAGGCATAGGCCGGCAATTTGGCGTGGGTTAACCCGCCGAGCAATTGCCACACCGGCACATTCAGCGAGCGCCCGAGAATGTCCCAGAGCGCCATGTCGATAGCGCTGATGGCGGCGATCGTCAGGCCGCGCCGCCCGAGAGCCGGGAAGGGACGGGCGCGGGCCAGCGCAAAATGGGCCCGCGTGCCGTTATACATGTACTCCCAGAGGCGCGCCGGATCGCCGGCATTCTCGCCGACCAGCGCTGGCCCGAGGTCGTCATTGATGAGCGAGACCAGCGGCGCGTTGTTGCCGCTGCTGAACACCGAAGCGCGGCCCTCGCCGTAGCCCACGAGCCCAGATTCGGTTTCAATCCGCACCAGTGTCGTATCGAACGCGGCGACGACGCCGAAATCACTGATGTGTTGCTCGGCCTCGGGGATTGGGACGTGAATCCAGGTCGCGGTGACTGACTTAATCTTCACGTGGGCCTCTTTTTAGTTGGTCCCTCAAACGCCGGGCGCGCGGTCGCGCTTGCCGGAATGCACTATTCATTCCGGTTGGTGGTGCCGATACGGAAAATCATTTTCGGTTTACTCCGCAGCCTGTTTGTCCCAGCCGACGGCGTCGCGGAAGCGCGGCATCACTTCTTTGGCCATCAGCTCCATATGGCGACGCCATAATTTTTTGTGCACCCAATCATGGTGCGAGATGATGAGGGTCTCGAACGGTCCGGTGTCCTCGCGGAATTGCGCCAGCTTGTCGGCCACCGTTTTGGGGCTGCCGGCGGTGACGATGGTGTCGATGCAGTAATCTATCGTGACGTCGTCGTCCGACATGTCGGGGTCGGTTTTCAACATATGGACGAAGCCGCCGAAGCGGGTGATGCCGATGATATATTCGAAATACCAACGCAGAGCGCATTCCGGGCTTTTGAGATAAGCCTGAGCCTCCTCGTCGGTATCGCATACCAGCAGGGTGCGCCCGGCACGCCATTTTTCGCCGGTGACCGGCAGGCCATTTTTTTGGCGCTCGTCGGCATAGTGAGTCCAATGCTCTTTCAATACTTCGTCGGGTACGAAATTTGCCGAAATCGCCATCCAGTCGCGCCGCGCGGCGAGGCGGATGCTGCCCGAACCCCGGCTCATGGCCGGCAGCATCACCGGCGGATGCGGAGTCTGAAAGGGCTTGCCCATGGCGCCGACGCCGAGCTCGGGCAGGATGTTGTCTTTGATTTCAAAATCCCAAAACTTGCCGTGAAACTCATAGGGCGGATCGCTCGCCCAAATGCCGTGAATCATATCAATCGATTCTTCCAGCATGGCCATGCGGTCGAGGTCGCCGATCTTAAACATCTCGAAATCGGGCGGCGTCGCGCCCGGCCCGATGCCCATATAGAAGCGCCCTTCCGACATATGGTCGAACTGCGCCGCCTGGCCGGCGATGATGGCCGGGTGCTGATACGGCAGGCACAACACGCCGGCGCCAAAAGTAATTTGTTTGGTTTGCGCAATGAGCGCGGCATAGAGCATCAGCGGCGATTGAATCGGCTCTGAGGGCAGGGCGAAATGCTCTCCTAGCCAGACTTCGTCGAAGCCCAGTTCGTCGGCATATTTGATGATTTCCATATCCTCCAATAGGAGGGTGTGGTAGCCGCGCTTAAAATCCTGAATCGGGTGCATGAACATGCCGAGTTTCATCATAGGCACTCCTTCTATGTGCTAGCCGGGTATGTAGCAGGGCCCGGGCAGCGCCGGATATTGTTCGAGTGTGCTTTCGTCGATGTCGAGACCAAATCCGGGTGCGTCATTGGGCATGATATAGCCGTCCACCACTTGAAGCGGATTGCGCGCCAAATCGGTGCGGAACGGGTTGATCGGCGCCACATCGGCTTCGAAAATGATGCCGTTCTGGATGGCGCATAGGAGATGCACATTGGCCGCCGCGCCGATCATGCTGTGGCTGGTGTGCGGCGCCGCGAGAAAATGCCAAGCGGCGGCCATATCGGCGATTTTCTTGACCTCCGTGATGCCGCCCGCCTTGGTGCAATCGGCTTGGCAGATGGTGATGGCACGGGCTTCGAACAGCTCGCGGAAGGCTTGGCGGGTATAGTGGTTCTCGCCCGCCGCGATGGGGATGCTGGTGCGCCTGGAGAGTTCCTGATAGGCTGGGATATTGTCCGGCGCAAATGGCTCTTCCAGCCAATAGACACGATTGCTCTCGCAATATTCGATCACTTCAGGCAAGTCGAGTACGGTGTAGCGCGTCGCCGCGTCGACGGCGATATCAATATCGTCGCCGAAGGTTTTTCGGATATGGCCGACCCGTTCGGCGTCCTTCTTCGGCGTATCGCCGACCCGCATCTTGATCGCGTCATAGCCCTGGTCGAGAAATCCGGCGACCTCCTTTTCCAGCGTGTCGAGCGGCTGGAAGCCGAGCGTCAGGCCGCCGACATAGGCGCGGATTTTCTTCGACGCGCCGCCGAGCAGGCGATACACCGGCTGGCCGAGCAGCTTGCCCTTCAAGTCCCACAGCGCGAGGTCGATCCCGGCCAGCGCGATCACGCTGCCGGCGCCAAGTCCATGGGTTTGAATTTGCTGGCGCTTGATGCGTTCCCAAATACCTTCACTGTCGAACGGATCGGCGCCGACGATCAGCGAGCCCACACCGTTTTCGATAACTTCCGCCATGGCCGTCAGGTTTTGGCCGTGATGCGCTTCGCCGTAGCCAACCGTGCCGTCATCCGCGGTGACCTTGACGAATACGAAATCCCGCTTGACGTTGCGCCCGAGGCCCATGCGCACGACATTGTCGGTAAACGGGCGCGAGTGGGCGCTTGCCGTAATTTTTACGATTTTGGCCATGCCGGGTCTCCCGAATTTTATCGTATTCGTCGGCAATATACACCAGTGCGGCGAGGCAGGCCACAATTGGGCTTGCGGAGTTGACTTTACCCTGGCGGGGGCAACAATCCGCCGCGACAGGGCAAAGGTGGACACAATGGTGGATCCAGTGGCGGACGCAGTGGCGGCGGTAGATATCGATCCGGTGACGCTTGAAATCGTGCGCGGAAAACTGCTGGCGGCGGTCGACGAGATGGGAATTATCATCGCCCGCACCTCGATGAGTCCGGTGATTTACGAAGTGCTCGATTTTGCCTGCGGCATCCTCGATACCAAGGCCCAATTGATTGTCCAGACCAACGGCATCACACTTTTTACCGGCACGTTTTCGTTTCAGCTTCAGGCCATTCAGAAAAAATTCGGCGACGATATCCGCCCGGGCGACGTCTATATGACAAACGACCCGTTCGAGGGCGGCACCCATACCTGCGACGTGGCGCTTATTCGCCCGCTGTTCGATGGTGGCAAATTGCGCGCCTTCGCTATTGCGGTGGCACATTGGAGCGAGGTCGGCGGCTCGGTTGCCGGCAGCATCGCGCCGAATGCCACTGAGATCTATCAGGAAGGCATCCGCTTCCCCGGAATCCACGTCTGCCGCGATGATAAGTTGTTGCCCGATGTTGTCGACCTGATCCGCGAAAATGTGCGCCTGCCAACGATGTGTCTCGGTGATCTCAATGCCGAGCTCGCGGCGGTGCGCATTGCCGAAGTGCGGTTCCACGAGATTGAGCAAAAGTACGGCTCCGGAATCATGGATGCCACGTTCGACTACATATTGGAAACCAGCGAACAGCTCAGCCGCGAGGCCGTGGCCGCCCTGCCGGACGGCAGTTACCGCGCCGTCGATATTATTGACGGTGACGGCATCAGCGATGAACAAATCCCCGTCTGCGTCGAAGTGCGGATCGCGGGCGAGCGCATGACGTTCGATTTTACCGGCACCAGTGGGCAGCGTCCCGGTCCCATCAATTGCGCCTATGGCGCCTTGCATTCGGCGGTAAAGACCGTCTTCAAATCGCTCGTCGATCCGCAAGGCGCGTCCAACGAGGGTTGGTTCCGTCCGGTCGAAATCATCTGCCCTGACGGCACCGTCTTCACCGCGCAGAAGCCGGCTCCGACGGGCTGGTATTACGAAGGCTCCGCCCATGCCTCGGAACTGGTGTGGAAGGCGTTGGCTGAAATCGCGCCCGATCGTTTCAGTGCCGGCAGCTATATGTCCCTCTGCGGTGCCTATATTTGCGGCAAGGACCCCGAAACCGGCGAAATATTCGTTCATATAGAGCCGGCGGTGGGCGGCTGGGGCGCGACCTCCACCCGCGACGGCACCGCTGCCCTGATAGCCACCACCGATGGCGACACCTATAATTATTCGGTCGAACTCTTCGAAGCCAAGTTCCCGCTTCTTGTTCGTCAATACGCCCTCAACACCGATGAGGGCGTGGGCGAAGGGCGCTACCGCGGCGGCTTTGGCGCGGTGCGAGAATTCGATATCCTCGCCGACGATGCCTTTACCTATGCCAGTTTTGGCCGCTCCGTTGAGCCGCCATGGGGCCTCAAAGGCGGCGCTAAAGGCAGTTGCAATTTCATGGAAATCGAAAGCGACAAGGAGACGCGGAGGGTTGCCCGCATTCCCTATCATGCCTTACAGCCGGGCGATCGCGTGCGGGTCGTCACCGGCGGCGGCGGCGGTTACGGCGATGCCTTTGCCCGCCCGCCGCAAGAAGTTCTTGATGACGTTCTGAATGACTACATTACGCCGGCAATCGCGCGTGACCAATATGGCGTGGCGCTGACGCCGGACGGCGGTGTCGACGACACGGCAACTGAAACGCTGCGCGCGGCTCGGGGTTAGGGCGATGGGGCGTCTGGCGAGCGATATCGGCGGCACATTCACCGATCTGGTCTATTTCGACGATGAGAGCGGCGACCTCAAGGTAGAGAAATCTCTGACCACGCCCAAAGATTTGACCCAGGGCGTGGAGGAAACCATCCGCCTGGCGCAGATCGACCCCAACACCGTCGACTTTTTCGTGCATGGCGGCACTACCGTCATCAACGCCATCACCGAACGCAAAGGCGCCAAAACGGCGCTGGTCACCACCTTCGGCTTCCGCGATGTGCTCGAGATCGCGCGCGGCAACCGCCCCGATCTCTATAATTTGAGCTTTGAGAAACCGACGCCTTTTGTGCCGCGGCGTCTGCGCTTCGAAGTGCGCGAACGCATCGACGCCAAAGGGCGGGAACTCGAGCCGTTGCACCTTGCCGATCTCGATGCCGTGGTCGAACGCTGCCAGTCGGAGGGCGTTGAAGCGGTCGCAATACAGTTCTTGCACAGCTATGCCGCACCCGAACATGAGGCGGCCTGCGCCACCTATTTGCGCGACAAGCTGCCCGGCGTGGCGATCACCGCAAGCCATGAGATCACGCGCGAATGGCGCGAATATGAGCGCGCCAACACCGCCGTGCTGAATGCCTATGTACAGCCCATCGTGCAGCGCTATTTCGATAGCCTGGAGAGCAGCTTGCGCGGCCAGGGCCTGGATTGCCCGTTTGCCGCGATGCAATCGAATGGCGGCTCTACCAGTTTTTCTTGGGCCAAGGCACACCCCATCACCCTGGTGGAATCCGGCCCGTCTGCCGGCGTCAACGGCGCTGCCCTGGTCGGCAAGCTGTGTGGCGAAGAAGACGTGATCTATCTAGACATCGGCGGCACCACGGCGAAATGCTCGGTGATTGAAGGCGCGCAAGTGAAAGTCACCACCGATTACAAACTGGAATGGACGCGAATCAATCCGGGCTACCCGGTCAAAGTGCCGGTCGTCGATATCGTCGAGATCGGCATGGGCGGCGGCTCCATCGCCTGGTTCGATAAGGTCGGGGCGCTCAAGGTCGGGCCGGTGAGCGCCGGTTCCGATCCGGGGCCGGCCGGATACGGCCTCGGTGGCAGTGAGCCCACAGTCACGGACGCCAAACTCCTCACCGGCGTGCTCAATCCCGGTTACTTCGCCGGCGGGCGCATCACGCTCGATGTCGCCGCCGCCGAGGGTGCCATGCAAAAAATCGCCGATGGTCTGAAGACCAGAATCGAAGAGGCGGCGGTGGCGGTCTTGCGCCTCGCCGATGCCGACGCCATCAATGCGCTCAAGCTGGTCTCCATTCAGCGCGGCCACGATCCGCGCGATTTCGTGCTGATCGTTGGCGGCGGAGGCGGCGCCATGCATGCGGCGACGCTGGGCCGTGAACTCGGCGTGCGCGAGATCATCATTCCGCTTTATCCCGGTTATTTCTCGGCTTGGGGCATGCTGGCGACCGAGCCGCGGCGTGACTTCGTACAGACCGCGCTCGGCCGCGCCGATGATATGACGACCGAGGGGTTGAAGGATCTATTCGCCGGCCTGGTAACGGAGGCGGAAAATTATTTCCGCGATCAGGATGGCGCGGAAGAGGCGAAACTAGTTTTTGAGTTCGGCATCGATCTGCGCTATTTCGGCCAGGAACATTGGGTCACGGTTGCTGCCTCGTTGGAGAACCTAAGAGTCGACGCCATCCTGCATGATTTCCATATTGCCCATGAGCGCGCCTATACGTTTAAGCTCGACGACACGCCGGTAGAGTTCGTGAATTTCCGACTGACGGCAACAGCGCGGGTGCCGCTCCCAACGGTGAAGCCGCTGAATGGCTCGGGCCGATCCGAGTCCGCCGCCGCCAAGGGCCTACGCTCGGTACATTTCGGTGAAGACGGCCGCCATGAAGCACGCATTTTCGAACGCGACCTTCTGCCCGCCGGTTTCGAAGCCGATGGCGCGATGGTCATCGAAGAACCATCCGCCAACACCATCGTTCACCCCGGCCAACATCTCCGCGTCGACGAACTCGGCTTCCTGCATATCTCCTAAACGATACTGCGCCCGGCGCAGACGTAAATCGATTGCGCCGTAACGTGGCGTGCGCCGGGGCCGGCCAGGAAAACCATCATGTCTGCGACATCCTCGGGCGGAATGATGGCGCGCATCGCGTTGACCCGCATGCCCTCGTCATAGAGTTGCTCGAACGGTACGCCGGTTTCTTCGGCCATCTGTTCATGCAATTCCACCGCCATCTCGGTGGCGATCCAGCCGGCACAAACCGCATTCGCGGTGATGCCGTGCGGGCCCACTTCTTCGGCCAGACAGCGAGTGAAGCCGACCAATCCGGCCTTGGTCGCGTTGTAAACCGAGCGCTCTGCCTGCGCCATGCGCGCCGCGCTCGAGGCGTTGAACACAAACGCGCCGCCGGTACCTTGCGCGATCATGGTGGGCAAGGTGTGCTGGGTGACCAGGAAGGGGGCTTTCAAATTGACGTCCATCACCTGGTCCCACTCTTTTTCTTCCAGGTCGACAACCGGACCATGCGCCGCCACACCGGCATTGTTGATGACGATGTCGATCCCGCCCAACCCATCGATCGCCTCGGCGCAAAAATTCGCGATGGAGGACGCGTCGGTAAGCTCGCCGGTCACGCAAACGGCTTTGCCGCCGAGCAGCCGCACACTTTCCGAAATCGCGTCGAGTTGCTCGCGCCGGCGCGCATGCAGGGCGACGCTGGCGCCTTCGCGCACCAAGGCTTCCGCAGTGCGGGCGCCGATACCGCGTGCCGCGCCGGTGACCAAAGCGCGTTTTCCGGCGAGCGAGGCGGTGCGCTGCGCTGAATTCCTCATTTTGCGCACGCTGCGTTCATTGATGCGCCGCGCGGCGGGTGTTCGCCTGTTGGTCACTTTGCGGCAGATGCTGCACCAACCATACCATGGCATGGGAAATATCATGCGCCACGGCTTCGCGCGCGGCGCTGCCTTTGCGTGAGCGCAACGCATCGACGATCGGCATGTTGGTGGCGGCGGCGCGCCCGGCGAACCGGATATCGTGAAACAAATAATTGAGCGTCGGTCCGACACGCAGCCAAATGCCCTCGATCATATCCAGCAGGAGCGGTGAACGTGCGGCGCGATAGACGGAAAAATGCATTTCCTGATTTATAGCGAAATAGGTCGGCGCATCGTGGCGCTCGGCGGCGGCGGATACTTCGGCACAGAGGCCGTCTATGCGGTCGAGTTCGCTGTCGGCAATTTGGTGCGTGGCTTTCTCGGCCGCCAGTCCCTCCAGGGCAATCCGAACTTCGCAAATCTCGGCATATTTTGCGCTGGTGACGATCGGCACGCGTGCTGTGCGGTTGGGTCCGAGATCAAGCGCGCGCTCGGCGACGAGGCGTCTGAGTGCTTCGCGCACCGGCATGGCGCTGGTGCCCAGCTTGCCGGCAAGGCTGCGCAGCGTCACCGCCTCGCCCGGTTGAAATTGGCCGGCGATCAGGTTGCGGCGAACTTCCCGATAGACATGTTCATGCATGGGCACGTCATCGGAATTGTTGAGATTTGCCTCCGACAGTCCGAGCGCCGGGGGAGCAACCTTCATTCCGTTTTACTCCGCCGCTTCGCGGGCACCGCCGCCCATCAGGGCATGAATGCCAGCCACCACATCGTCGACGCCGGCCAGCGCTGCCTGCTCCAATATCTTGGAAACCACCGGCGCAGACTGGGTGCCGCTGACGCGGAGGATTTGGTGGTCGAGCCAATCGAACAGGCGCTCCTGGCCCTCCTGCACGATGCCCGCACCGAGTGACGGGCCGCGCGCTGTTTGTTCCGCCACCAGCAGGCGGTTGGTGCGCTGCACACTGGCGCTGATGGTCTGCCAATCCAGGCTCACCGCATCCAACGTGCGCGGATCGATCACCTCAGCGTCGATGCCGCATTTTTCCACCGCCTCAATGCAAATCGGCACCATGTTGCCGCAGGCAACGATGGTGCAGGCCGTACCGGGTCGGACGATCCGCGCGCTGCCGAAGGGAATGCAGAAATCGAGATCGTCCGCTGGCACCGGTCCTTCGTTCTGAAACAGGGTCTGGGTTTCGACCACCACCACCGGGTCGTCGCACAGCACAGCGGAATTAAATAGGCCGATATAGTCGAACGGCGTTGTCGGCACGATAACCCGCCAACCCGGCCACAAAGCAAACAACCCGCTTGGGTCCATGGAATGCTGCGAGCCGTAGCCATGTCCACCGGCGGCGCGAATGCGCACGATCAGCGGCACCGCCGACGTGCCGCCGAACATATGCCGCACCTTGGCGATCTGGTTGAACAATTGATCCGCCGCCACCAGACAGAAATCGGCATACATTATTTCGATGATCGGGCGCAGACCATTGATGGCGGCGCCAAGACCCATGCCGGTGAAGCCGTTTTCGGCGATTGGTGTACCGATCAGGCGGTCGGGGAACTTCTCGGCGATGCCCTTGGTCGCGCCGACGGTGCCGCCGCCGAGACGATGGACATCTTCGCCAAGAACAATGACGCGTTCGTCGCGCTCCATAGCCCGCATTTGGACCGCGGCCATGGCCTCGACGAATTTCATCGTCTTGATTTTTGCCGGGTCGATATCTTCGACTTCCAACATGCGCTGGCCGGCGAGTTCGCTGAGGTCGCCGCGGATGCCGCTTTCCACCGCGCTCGGGTCCGGCCAAAGTGCCGGGATGATGCGGAGCTGGTTGGATTTGGGCTCAGTTTCCGTTAGCGCCGCCGACGCAGACGCGACGCTTTCTCCGGCTTTGCGGTCAATTTCCGCCAGAGACTTCTGCGTCACCACGCCAAGCTTCAACAGTTTTTTTGGCAGCGTGATGTAGGGATCGCGCTTGCGCCAGGCTTTCTCTTCTGATTTCTCGCGGTAGCCGAATGCGCTGCCGGGTATCGGGCCATTCTGGTGGAAGTAGCGGTAGGTCTGGCATTCGATCAGCACCGGCCCCTTTTTTTCGCGTATTTGTTTGAGCGCCCATTCCATCGCCTTGCGCATGGCCATAACGTCCATGCCGTCCACTTCCAAAGACGGTACGGCAAGTCCCTGACCGCGCGCCGAGAGGCGGGCCTCTCGTGTCGCCTCGCTAACATGTGTGGAGACACCATAGAGATTGTTTTCGACAATAAAGACCATCGGCAGATCATAGATCGCGGCCAAATTCATGGACTCATAAGCGGCGCCGTTCTGCATCGCGCCGTCGCCGAAGAAGGTCACCGTGATGTTGCCAGTGGCGAGCATTTTGTCGGCCAGCGCGTAGCCCGTCGCCTGGGGTGGATTGCCGCCGACAATGGCGTTGGTGCCGAGGACGCCGGCCTCGTCGCGGCGCATATGCATCGAGCCGCCGCGCCCGCCGCAGTAACCAGGCGTGAGACCCATAATCTCAGCCATTGAGCGATACACAGTATCCTGCATGGCGGCCGGGAAATCGGTGCTGCGCGGATCATAGCCGGCCGGCATTTCATGATAGAGGAAGCGCGAGAGAAATTGATGGTGGGCGCGGTGGGTGCCGTTGATCTTGTCGCCGGCTCCGAGCGTGGAAATGGCGGCGATCGCGCCGCCTTCCTGGCCGATGCTGGCATGGGCCGGGCCATGCACGCAGCCGGCCTGCCACAATTCCAATATTCGTTCCTCAAATTTTCGCACCAGAATGAGCTGTTCGAGAATTTGCGCTAAAACCACCGGATCTTCTTTTTTCCAGTCGGCCTCGGTGGCCTCAACGCGGAACCAGGGCGTGTTTGTCTTGAGCGGCACAAGCTTTGGCACGTTTTTGTCTCCACTGAACTTTCATTATCGGCGCGTACCCGCGCACGAATCTATTATTGTCGTCTGGCGTGTGATCACATCACAGGCTACAAGTTATAACAGATCGTCCGGCGTGTCTGTAGGCGGAAGCAACCGCCGCATTGCCGGTGGGGAGAGAGCAGCGCGTGATCTACGAAGAGCCGAAATTCCTGCCCGGCGGCGACCGGTTCATCGAAATGGAGCTTGGAGATGAGCTGAATTTCGACCTTAACTTTCTCGTTCACTCGCTCTCAGCGAAGGTGCGCGAAGCGGAGATCCCCGGGCTGATAGAGCTGCTTCCGAACATGGCGTCAATCGTTCTCAGCTACGACCCGGATGGAATTTCCTTTGGCGATTTGAAACGCGAAATTCTATCGCATTATCACGCCATGGGGTCGCTTGAAGATATCGAGCTGTTGAGCCCGATCTATTACATCCCGGTGCTTTATTGCGACCATGTCACACGCGCCTGCTGGGAGGATTACTGCGCCAAGATCGGCGACAAGGAATATGATCCCGACCTCATGGTGCGGCTCAACGATCTCGACGGTTATGCCCAGCTTGCGCGCATCCATTCCGGCACCGAATATTGGGTGTCGGCGCTCGGTTTTTATCCCGGCTTGGCGTCGTTGATTGCACTCGATCCGCGCTGCCGCATGACTGCCCCAAAATACAATCCGCCGCGCACCTGGACGCCCAAGGGCACGATCGGGTATGGCGGCTCGGTGACATGCGTTTATCCCGCCAATACGCCAGGGGGGTATCAAATTATTGGCCACACGCCGGTTCCGGTTTGCGATATCGCCCAGCGCCTGCCCGCGTTCAAAGACGATCTGGCTCTCCTTCGCCCGGGTGATCGGGTGCGCTTTTTGCCTGTCGAACGTGCGGAATATGATTACGTCGAGAGCCGGGTTGAAGAAGGCAATTATGTCCACAATGTCGCGCGCTACGCCAAGTTCTCGATCCGCGAATATCATCATTGGCTGGAAACGCTCGATATGACGGAGCGGTTTTGACCATGACCGTTGCCATTGCAGTGGAGAAAGCCGGTCTGGAAACATCGGTGCAGGATTTCCCCGGCCGTTATGGTTTTTGGGAGCAAGGTTTTCCGCCTTCCGGGCCGTTCGATATGTGGTCCTTTCGCCTCGCCAATATATTGGTCGGCAATGAACCGGCCGCCGCCGGATTGGAATGCCAGTTTATGGGCCCGACACTGGTTTTCAGCGACGATTGCGTGATTGCGCTGTGCGGTGCCGCAATGAACGCCACGCTCGACGGCGCCGCCATTCCCATGTGGGAGAGCCTAACTGTGACCGCGGGCCAGAAATTGGCCTGCGGTTTTGCCACTAAAGGGGCGCGCGCCTATCTCGCCATTTCGGGCGGCATAGATGTTCCGCCAGTGCTGGGTGCACGCGCCACGTTTCACATGGCCGGTGTTGGCGGCGCCGACGGCCATGCCCTGAAGGACGGTCAAACTCTGCACGCGATTGGCGGCGAGGGCGTTCCCGGCCGGCGCGTGAAAGAGGCTTGCCGCCCGACGATCGCCAACGGCAAAGAGTGGCAAATTGAGGTGGTGCAGGGGCCAAATGACGATTGGATCAGCGCAGAGGGGATTGAACGGTTCCTCGCCAGCGAATGGAAGCTCCAGGCGCGCAGCAACCGTACCGGCTATCGCTTGGAGGGGCCGGATTGGCTATTCGCCGAAAAGGCCAGCACCAAGGGACCGGAACATGGCGAGCACCCATCGAACATTCTCGATCACGGCTATCCGGTGGGCTCGATCAATCTTTGCGGCCAGACGCCGATTATCCTGGTCAATGACGCGCCGAGCGCCGGCGGCTTTATCAATCCGTTCACCGTGCCTTCGGCGGCATTTTGGAAGTTGGCCCAGTCCAAGCCCAACGATATCTACCGGTTCCACCGGATTTCAGTAGAGGAAGCACAGGAGATGCGTCGCGCCATCGATAAACTCTGTAGCGAGAAAAGCATCGCATGAGGTTTGACGAGGCCAAATTTCTACCGGGCGGCGATCAGTTCATCCTGGTGCAGTTCGGCGATGATGGCAGCATCGATCTCAATTTTCTCGCGCTCGGCCTGACCGCCGCACTCAAACATGATCAAACGCGCGGCGTGATCGACACCAATCCGTCCTATAATTCCCTCGTCGTCGAATATGAATCGGACGATATCTCCTACGCCGATTTGCAAGTTGAACTGGAGCGTCTGATTGGCGGTTTGGGCTCGGTCGAGGAGCTCGAGTTGGAGAGCCGTCTGGCCTATCTGCCGGTGATGTATCTCGATCTCTGGACACGCGATTGCGTGGCTGACTACAGCGAGAAGATATCGCCGCGCGAGTATGACCCGGACTTCGTCGCCCGCGTGAATGGCCTCGAAGACGCCAAGCAGTTGGTGCGTGTTCATTCCGGCACCGAGCATTGGGTGGTCGCGGTATGTTCGACGCCGGGCCTGCCGTTGTTGCGCGCGCTCGATCCGAGATGCGCCATCACCTCGCCCAAATATAATCCGCCGCGCACTTGGACGACGCTGGGCGCGATCGGCGTCGGCGGGCTCTCCACCTCGATCTACACCACGCCCGGGCCGGGCGGTTACAATCTGATCGGCCGTACGCCCGTACCGCTCTGGGACCCTCGGCAATGTCACCCGATTTTCAAGGACCGCGTGGTGCTGCTCGACGCCGCCGATCGGGTGAAATTCGTGCCCATCGATGCAGAAGAGTTCGAATATATCGAGGCCCGCGTGGCGGACGGCAGTTACGAGTTCAACATCACTGCTTATCAGCGCTTCTCGGTCGGTGCCTACAAGAAGTGGGTGGCGTCGCTCAACGCAGACGGAAAATTTTAGGCAAGGACGCAACAATCATGACCGAACGCATCGGATTTATAGGCCTCGGCGCCATGGGTAAAGGCATGGCGAGCAACCTTCAGAACAAGGGCTTCCAGCTAAACGTGTTCGATATCTCGCCAGCGCCGGTCGGCGTGCTCGTTCAATTGGGCGCGACCGAGGCGGCCTCGATCGCCGAGTTGACCGCGGCCAGCGATATCGTCGTCACCATGCTACCAGGCTCGCCAGAGGTGGAAGCCGTGGTGCTTGGTGAAGGCGGGGTGCTCGCCCATGGCAGTAATGGCAAGCTGCTCCTCGACATGAGCACCGTCGACCCGGTAACGACCGACACCCTTGCGGCGAAACTCGACCAGTCCGGCATGGCGATGGTGGATGCGCCGGTCGGCCGCCTCGCCCAACACGCCAATGCCGGTGAAAGCCTCTTTATGGTTGGCGCGTCGGACGCAGATTTAGCCCGCGTGCGCCCGCTTCTCGAAGCCATGGGCACCACCATCCACCATTGCGGCGCGGTCGGCAGCGGCATGCGCACCAAGCTTGTGAACAATTATCTCGCCATCGTCTCGTGCCAAATGAATGCCGAGGTGCTGACGCTCTCCGCCCGCTTCGGCCTGGATTTGCAAACCACGCTCGATGTTATTCACGGCACCACCGCGACTAATGGCCAGCTTAAGATCAATTATGCCACTAAAGTGCTGACCGGCGATATCGAACCTGGCTTCGCCATCGATCTCGCGCATAAGGATTTGACCCTGATCGTCAATGCCGCCAATCAGGTTAAGGTGCCGCTGCCAATCGCCGCGGCGGCGCGCGAAAGCGTCAGCCTGGCGCGCAGCACGAAATTTCATGACAAGGATTTCTCCGCCCTCCTGGATCATTGGTGCGAGCGCGCCGGGGTGAAGGCGCCGCGCCTATGATCGAAGTGTTGAAAGCCGGACTCGAAACCTGCGTGCAGGATTATCCCGGCCGCAAAGGCGCATTTGGCATGGGTTTCCCGCCGTCCGGGCCGATCGATCATTGGTCGTTCCGCCTCGCAAATATCTTGGTCGGCAATGCGCCCGGCGCGGCGGCGCTCGAATGCCAGTTCATCGGCCCCTCGCTAAAATTTACGGCGTCCGCCGTGGTTTCCGTTTGCGGCGGCGACATGGGCGCGAAACTCGACGGCACGTCCATGCCGCTCTGGCAAAGCGTGGCCGTCGCTGCCGGGCAGGTGCTTGAATTAGGCTCGGCGATAAACGGTGCGCGCGCCTATATCGCAATCGCCGGTGCGATCGATACACTGCCGTTTCTCGGATCGCGTTCGACTTTCGTACTCGGTGATTGCGGCGGCCTGAATGGCGCGCCGCTGAAAATAGGCGGTGAAATTCCCATTGGAAGTGGAGACGGCGTACCGGGCAGGAGAGTCAAAGTTTCTTGCCGCCCGGCAATATCGGCGAACCAGCGCTGGCAAATCGAAGTTTGCGCCGGACCCAATGACGATTGGATCGACGCCGCCGGGCAGAAGCGCTTCTTAACCAGCGATTGGAAGCTCTCGCCAAAAAGCAACCGCGTCGGCTTCCGCCTCGACGGGCCCGAATGGACGTTCACCGACAAGGCCACCAACAAGGCGCCCGAGAACGGCTCAGACCCGTCCAACACCATCGATCACGGCTATCCCATCGGCGCGATTAATCTGTGCGGCCAGACGCCCATCATTCTGTTGCACGACACCTTGACGCTGGGTGGATTTATCAACCCCTTCACCGTGCCGTCCGCCGCGTTCTGGAAGCTCGGCCAATCGCGCCCCAACGAGCATTACGAGTTCGAGCTCATCTCGGTGGAAGAAGCGCAGGCCCGCAAGCGCGCCATCAATGCGCTGTGCAGCGAAGACAGCATCGAAGTGGCATAGGCCGCCGGCATGCGCATCGTTGAAATCCGCGAGAACAGCGTGCCCATGGGTGCCGCCATGCGCAACGCCGTCATCGATTTCAGCAAGATGACGGTGAGCGCCGTAGCCGTTGTCACCGACGTAATTCGCGACGGCAAACCAATCATCGGTTTCGGCTTCAATTCGAACGGCCGTTACGCGCAAGGCGAAGTGATCCGCGCCCGCTTGGCGCCGCGCATCCTGGAGCTGACGCCAGAACAGCAACAAAACCAAGCCGGCGACAATCTCGACCCCAAAGCCCTCCGCGCCGCCATGATGCAAAACGAAAAGCCCGGCGGCCACGGCGAGCGCGCCGTCGCAGTGGCTGCGGTCGAGATCGCACTGTGGGACGCCGCTGCCAAGATCGCCGGTGTGCCGCTCTGGCGTTTGCTCGGCTGCGACGCGGCGGAAAACAGAATTTTCGTCTATGCAGCGGGCGGCTATTACGACGAAGAAAAAGGCATCCCGGGTCTCTTGGAGGAGGTTCGGGGATATCTCGCCTCCGGCTACACTTGGGTGAAAATCAAGATCGGCGGCGCGCCCCTCGACGACGACATCAGGCGCATCGAGGTCGTGCTGGAATTGCTGGGCGGCGATGGCGGGCGCTTGGCGGTGGATGCCAACGGCCGCTTCGACATCGAGACTGCGCTCAAATACGGCGCCGCCATGGCGCCCTATGGTCTGCGCTGGTTCGAAGAGCCCGGCGATCCCCTCGACTATGAGCTGAACGCCGAAATTGTGCGCTGCTATCCACATGCCGTCGCCACCGGCGAGAATCTACTTTCCCTGCAAGACGCCACCAACCTCATCCGCCATGGCGGCCTGCGCCGCAGCGTAGACTATCTGCAATTCGATCCGGCCCTGGCCTATGGCGTCTTAGAGACCATCGCCATCGTCGAAATGATGCAAGAGCAAGGCTGGTCGCCGCGCCGCTTCATCCCGCACGGCGGCAACTTGCTCGCCCTAGCGCTCACCGGCGCGCTCAATCTCGGCGGCTGCGAATCCTACCCAGGTGTCTTCCAACCCTTCGGCGGCTTCGCTGACGACACCCCGATCGAAGACGGCTACGTCGCGCTGCCCGATGCCCCGGGCATCGGCTTCGAGCGCAAGGCGGCGCTTTTTGAGGTGCTTAAGACGTTGATGGATTAAGCCGCCCGCGCCTATTCCACCCGCACCGAATCTCCCTGCCGCACATCTCCACCCTGGATGACGAAGCCGTAGACGCCGACGCAAGGCAGCACTTCATTGTCGAGGACGGGGACCGGCAGACTGTTGTGTTCGAGGATGGTGGAGACGATTTTCATGTCCTTTTCGATGCCACCATGCTGGGCCTGGGTCGGGATCAGGCATCTGGGTGTGGGGTCGGTGATGCAGAGACGCACGTCTTTGCCGATGCGAATGGTCTGCCCGACCCAGTCATTCTCGACGAAGCCGTGCCGGCCTTCCGCCGCCTCGATAATTAGGTTGGGGCGGAAGCGCTTGGCATCGAAGACGATGCCGGGGCTGAGCTTGGACAGGCGGGCGAGAGTTGCGGTGGTCAGCATGTGGATAGCGGCGTAATCGGAGAAGCGGCCTTCCATCATGATCTCGCCGATATCGAGGATGGTTTCCTCGACCACCAGCGGGTCCATACGCTCAAGACTGGGCGTATCGGGGCGCGCCGTCGTCAGCGTGACCGGCCGTCCCACGGTTTCGGACAGGCGGGCGTCGGTATCGCCCCCGTCGCTGATCACGCTGTCGCCGCTCGGCCAATTGATTTGCACCGGCGGTAGCGGCGCGCCGGCACTGGGCGGCGCGCTATAGGCGGAGCTCAGGGTCAGCAGGCTGCCCCATTTTTTTGGCATTTTGGCGCTGCCAACCTTGCCGTTCGCCCGGTCGATCACGGCATAACCGCGGTCGCCCAGGAGCCCGCCGTCGGTGACCAGCGCTTGTTTCAATTCTTCACCGCCCATCGATTTGACGGCATAGCGCCAGATGTTCTGGATGGTTCCGACAGAATTCTCTTCGCTAGTCATATGCGGTCTCCTCGTTGGGCGTCATCGTCAAATTGGCCAGTGCTTGTTCTACCGGATCTGGGTTGCGTGGCAACTATTGAGACCAAGACCGGCAGGGCTGGAAGCTCAGTGAAATAACGTTGCAGGAGTAATTGTTCCTTTGCCCACCGCGCGCCATTATGCCTTTCGTCGAATCCGACCGAGACCAAGCGCCTTATGGGGAAATCGAAAAGCAAAATCTATGTCGTTGCCACCGACGTTGGCGGCACCTGCACCGATACCATCGTATTTGCGCCGGGCGAGCCGCTTTATCTTGGCAAAGCGCTCTCGACGCCGCCCAATTTCGCCGAAGGGGTGATGAATTCCATTCGCTCCGCCGCCGACACCATGGGCCTTTCTTTCGCCGAGCTGTTCGCCGCCACGTCGCTTTTCGTGCATGGCTCGACGGTTGTCGACAATACGCTGCTCACCCGCGATGGCGCGCTTACCGGCTTGCTCACCACCGAGGGATTTGAGGATACGCTGCTGATCACGCGCGGCGCCTATGGGCGCTGGGGCGGGCTCACTGAGGACGGCATCAAACATCCGGTGGCGACTGAGCGCGCCGAACCCCTGGTGTCGGGCGATCGTATTTGCGGCCTGCCCGAGCGTGTCGATTACAAAGGCGCGGTGCTGCGCGCTCTCGATGTGGATGCTACCGAAAAAGCGGTGCGCTATCTGGTTGAGGAGAAAGGCGTCGAAGCGCTCGCCGTTTGCTTTCTCTGGTCGTTCTACAACGCCGAGCATGAGCATGCCGTGCGCGAGGTGATTCAGCGTGTCGCACCTTCCACCTATGTGTCGTTGTCGAGCGACATCGCGCCGGTACCGGGAGAATATGAGCGAACCTCGACCACCGTGATCAACGCTTATGCCGGCAACATCGCGTCCCTCTATCTCAATAATCTTCAGGAACTGCTCACGAACGAGGGCTATGACGGGCCGCTGCTGGTTATGCAGGGCTATGGCGGCCTGTTGCCGGCCAATGAGGCCGCCGGGCGGGCCGTTGGCATGATTGAGTGCGGCCCGGCGGCGGGTGTTATCGGCAGCCGCTATCTTGGCCATTTGATGGGCGACGATGATGTCATCGCCGCGGATATGGGTGGCACCACATTCAAAGTGGGCGTCATCCAGGGCGGCGAGTTCGATTACGCGCGCGAGCCGATGGTCGACCGCTTTCACTATGTCGCGCCGAAAATCGAAGTGGTGTCGATCGGCGCCGGCGGCGGCAGCATCGTGTCGCTCGATCCGCGCACCAATGTGCCGAGCGTCGGTCCGCGCAGCGCCGGCGCCCGGCCGGGGCCGATCTGTTACGGCCAGGGCGGCGAAGAGCCGACCCTGACCGACGTCATGATCCTGGTCGGTTACATGGACCCGGACAATTTCCTCGGCGGCGCGATGACCCTCGACCTGGAGCGCACGCGCACCATCTTCAAGCAGAAGATCGCCGATCCACTCGGCCTCGGCGTGGAACAGGCGGCGATTGGCATATTCCGTATTGCCGCGGCGCAAATCTCCGATCTTATTCATGAGATCACGGTCGAGCGCGGTCTCGATCCGCGCGATTTCGTGCTTCATGCTTTTGGCGGAAGCTGCCCGATCGTCTGCGGCATCTTCGGCGCGGAATTGAACGTCAAACGCATTGTCATTCCCTATACCGCTGCGGTGAACTGCGCCTTCGGCCTGGTTTCGGCGGATATCGTGCATGAATACAGCGTCACCAAGACCCTGCCGGTGCCGAGCCCGGCCACAAAAATTAATGCCATCTATGAATCCATGATCGCCGAAGCACAGGCGCAGCTCGCCAAGGAAGGCTTCGCCGATTCCGGTACCGCCTTCGAATGGTCGATCGATCTTCGCTATGGCCGCCAGGTGCATGAAGTGACGACCCCGGTGCATGGCAAAACGCCGCTGGACGAATCCACGCTGGCCGCCCTGGTTGATGATTTCGAGGCGCTTTACGAACGCAAATTCGGCAAAGGCTCGGCCTACCGCGCCGCGGGCATGGAAATGACCATGTTCCGCCTCACCGCGCGCGGCCTGATGAAGCGTCCGGAAATCGAGAAAATGGCGCTCGGCGGCAAAGATGCAAGCGCTGCCAAGACCGGGCGCCGGCCGATCTTCGTCGATGCCGCGGGCGCCCTGGTCGAATCCGATATTTACAATTTCGAGCGCCTCACGCCGGGCAATGAAATTACCGGACCGGCGGTAATTCACACGCCGATCACCACCATCGTCCTGCAGGACAAGCAGACCGGACATCTTGACGAATACCGCAACATGGTCATTCAATTTAACTGATACCTAGGAACAGCCATGGACCCGATCACCTTCTCGATCATCCGCCACCGGCTTTACCGCGTCATCGACGAGGCGGTGATAACGCTCAAGCATGTCTCGGGCAGCGCCATCACCAATGAGGGCCACGATCTCATGGTGTCGCTTTACCGTGCTGACGGTTCGCTGCTGATGGGCGGCGTCGGGTTTTTGCATCATCTGACAAGCGCTGCGGAAGCGTGCAAGGCGATCATCCGGCGCTTCGAAGGGCGCATCAACGCGGGCGATGTTTTTCTCACCAACTGCCCCTATACGGCGGCGCTGCATACCTCCGACGTTTATCTTGTGTCGCCCATTCACTATGACGGCGAGCTGGTGGCGTGGAGCGCCTGTTTCGTCCATGTCTATGATATTGGCGCCATGGTGCCCGGCGGCTTCAGCCCGGATTCGCGCGATATCTTCACCGAGGGCTTTTCCTCGCCCGGCCTCAAACTGGTCGACCGCGGCGAGATGAACACCGACATCATGGACACCATCTTAAACATGGTGCGGGCGCCCGAGATGGTGGCGCTCGATCTCTCGTCGATGATCGCGGCCAACAATGTGGCGCGCGAGCGCATGGTGGCGCTAGTCGATAAATACGGCTCCAAACCGGTCGATCAGGCGTGCCAAATGCTGGTCGACCAATCGGAGCAAAGCTTCCGCGAGCGCTTGCTCGAATTGCCCGATGGGCGTTGGGAATCACGGCAATATTTTGATATCGAGGAAGAGACCTATCGCGTACTTCTTGCCATGACCAAAAAGGGCGATACGCTCAATTTCGATTTCACCGGCTCCAGCCCGCAATCGAAATACGGCATCAATTGCGCTTATTGGGCCGCCTGGGGCGGCTTTTTCGCGCCGCTCTTCCCGCTGCTTTGTTATGACATCACCTGGAACGACGGTGTGCTGCGCCCAATTTCGATGATCGCGCCGGAAGGTACGATTGTGAATTGCACACGCCCGGCGCCGATCTCACTCGCCACCGTCGGCGCCATCCAATCGGTCAATAACGCCGCCTGCATCTGCATCTCCAAAATGCTCTCCGCGAGCGAAAAGTATGCCAAGGAAGCGACAGCGGTCTGGCACGGCAGCCACTTCGCGATTTTCATGTTTGGGCAGAATCAAAAAGGCCAGGAAGCCATCGGCATCATGACCGAGACATTTGGCGGCGCCGGTGGCGGGCGCAGCTTCGCCGACGGCGTCGATGTCGGCGGCGAGATACCCAACCCAATCGGGCGCATGGCTAATGTGGAAACCACGGAAAGCCATTTCCCTGTGCGTTACTTGTTCCGCCGCGCCACCAGCGATTCCGGCGGCCCGGGAAAATACCGCGGCGGCACCGCTCTTGAATATGCCATCCAACAGCATGATTCACCCGATGGCGGCATCAATTACGTGGTCTCGGGTAAAGGCACCAAATTTTCCATGAGCGATGGCTTGGGCGGCGGGTATCCCGGCGCGCCGTGCAACTTCCGCTGGGTGCATAACAATGAGGCGGCAGAAGCGGGCAAGAACGTCAATCCATTCGCCATGTCGCCGGAGCAAATGACGGGCGAGCAGGAATCTATCTCGTGGGGCGTGTTTCCGCTGATGGATCAGGATGTGCTCTATGTCAGATCCGATGGCGGCGGCGGGTACGGCGACCCGTTAATGCGCGAGCCAGAAAAAATCGCCCGCGATGTGCGCGAAGGCAATGTGAGCGAAGGCGTGGGGCGCGATGTCTATGGAGTGGTGCTTGACGCCGACGGCGACGTGGACGCAGCCGCGAGCGCTGCGGCGCGCGACGCTATCCGCGCTGTCCGCCTCGGCCAGAAAGCTGCCGAATGAGCACGCGCATTTCTGCTTCGCTGGTGGTCGACGATAATGGCGAGATCGCGTGCATGGAATGCGGCCATGCACTCGGACCCGCAGGTGCGCCGTGGAAAAAAGCCGCGCGCCTCAGCGAAACGCCGTTGCAGGGCTCGGGCGGCGAGCCCTATTCGAACGCCGCCAATGTCCTTCTCCGCCAATTCTTTTGCCCTGGTTGCGCGGCGCTTTTGGATAGCGAATCGGCGTTGGCTGGGGATCCGTTTCTCAACGACGTTGTGCGGCTTTAGGCGCCGCCATGCATGACACCAGCATCCGCCCAGAGATTGTCGAGCGTGTTATGGCCCGGCGTGGCCGGCTGCATCTGTTCGAGAAATTGGAGCCGGCGAAAACGGCGCTCGTCGTTATCGACATGCAAATTACCTTTTTACGTCCCGGCGCGCCGGTCGAAGTGCCGATGGGCCGCGACATCGTCGCCAACATCAATCGCCTGAGCCCGCGTTTGCGTCGGCTCGGCGTGCTGGTGGTTTGGGTGACTCATGCCAACCGCAGTTCGGACGGCAAAAGCGATTGGCCGGGTTTTTTCGATCATTTCGTCACCGACGATGTGCGCCAGAAGACCATCGAGGGGTTGGCGCCGGGCGCCGATGGGCAAAAAATTTGGCCCGAACTCGATGTCGCACCCGAGGACGCACAAATCTTCAAGAACCGCTACAGCGCCCTTATCGCAGGATCTTCTTCGCTCGAGAGCCTGTTGCTTGGCCAGGGCATCGACACGCTGCTGATCGCCGGCACCAAGACCAATGTGTGCTGCGAATCGACGGCGCGCGACGCCATGATGCTCGATTTCAAAACGGTGATGCTGTCTGACTGTTGCGCCGCGCTTTCGGACGAGGAGCACCGCGCCACATTAGAGACCATGATCCAACAATTCGGCGATGTGATGACGCTAGACGAAACGCTCGCGGCGCTTGAGAAATAATCCGGCGGCGAAAGGGGAAGCGATGGCCGGTTGGCCCAGAAACGACCTCACTGATCTCCTTGGAATCGAGCATCCGATTATCCAGGCACCGATGGCGAGCGCGGCGACACCGGCGTAGGCGGCCGCGGTCAGCAATGCTGGCGGGCTAGGCTCGCTCGGCTGCGCGACGTTTACACCGGAGCAATTCCGCGATTAGGTCGGCGCGGTCCGGGCCGATACCAACCGGCCGTTCAACGTAAATTTTTTCGTGCATGACAAACCGCTTCATGACGCCGATGCGGAGACGGCGATGCGCGCGCAGCTCGCGCCCTATTATGCCGAAATGGCGCTTGGCGAAGCGCCTGCGGCACGCTCGGTTTTCCCGATCTTCGGCGCCGAAATGCTCGACGCCGTCACAGCGCTCAAGCCGCCGATCGTCAGTTTTCATTTTGGTTTGCCTGAGCGCGGCGTGGTCGAAACTCTGAAGGTGGCGGGGACGGTCATTCTCGCATCGGCGACGACCGTGCGCGAGGCCGTGGCCCTGGAACAGGGCGGCGCCGACGCGGTGATTGCGCAAGGGTTTGAGGCCGGCGGGCACCGTGGCACATTTCTGGGTGACGTCGACTCCGGCACCGTCGGCACCTTCGCGCTGGTGCCGCAAGTTGTTGACGCGATCAGCTTGCCGGTGATCGCTGCCGGCGCCGTTGCCGATGGGCGCGGCATTGCGGCGGCCTTTGCCCTCGGCGCCAGCGGGGTCCAGATAGGCACTGCGTTTCTCGCCTGTCCGGAAACGGACATGCACCCAGTGCATCGAGAACTGCTACTGCAAGCGCCGAGTGAGACCACGCAGGTCACGCGCATGATTTCCGGCCGGCCGGCCCGGGCGATCACCAACCGCTATATCACCGAGATGAACGAAAGCGGCGCCGAGCCCTTGGCGTTCCCGCTGCAATACAGCTTGTCGGGCCCGCTGAATGCAGCCAACCGCAAACGCGATGAGAGCTATCTCATGGTGATGTGGGCAGGACAGGCCGCAGCGCTTGCGCGGCCGATGCCGGCGGGCGAACTCTTGGCTAAACTCGTGGACGAAGCCCAGGCGGTGATCGCCGCACTTTAGTTCAGTTCAAATAGGTGCCGCCATTGATGTTGAGGGTGGTACCGACACAAAAAGCGGCATCCTCTGATGCGAGGAAAAGCGCTGCGGCAGCGATCTCTTCGGTCTTGCCGAGGCGTCCGATGGGCATCAGGTCATTGACCAAATTAGCGATCACTTCTGGCTCGATACCAGCCAGCATGGAAGTGTCGGTCGGCCCCGGGGACAGGGTGTTGACGCAGATCCCGTCGCCAATGGCCTCCAGCGCGAGGCATTTGCTGAACGCGATGACCGCCGCCTTGGAAGCGGCATAATGGCTGAGGCCGGGATTGCCCCGATGCGCGACCTCGGAGGCGAAATTGACGATGCGGCCCCATTTTTTCCGGCGCATGCCCGGCAGAACAGCGCGGCAGCACAGGAATGTGCCGCGCAGATTGATGCGCAGCATTTGGTCCCAGTCCGCTACCGCCATTTGCTCCACCGGTGACGCGCCGGCAATGGCGGCGGTATTGACCAGAATATCGATTCCCCCGACCGCTTCGGCGGCAGCGGCGAAGGCGTTTTCAACCGAAGTATCGTCGCCGACATCGATTGCCGCGCCATAATGGCCAGCACCATCCAGGCCCGCAGCGGTTTGCACCGCACCATCGCCATTGAGATCGAGCAGCGCCAATGTGGCGCCCTCCGCCGCGAAGCGATGCGCAATGGCAGCGCCGATGCCACCCGCACCACCGGTGATTGCAGCCGTTTTGCCTGAAAGACTTGCCATGTTTCTCGCCCAATTTGATGTGATACGCCGTGCCCAGGCTATGATCCGCGCCCCGACATGGAAAGAGACGATTGCGCGTGCCAAGATGCTATCCGCATAGACGCTATCCGCATAGACGCTATCCAATGCCGGCGTGGCCGAGAGCGCATATGAATGGCAGGCCAAGATATTCCGCGTCGTTGTCGAACATGATGTCGATGCAGCGGAACAGGCGATATGGGGGCACTTTAACGACGTGTCGCAACATTATTGACGCGTCAAAGGGAGCGAGGAGACAGGGTAGCGGGGAGGCAATATGCGCTGCCACGGCCGATAGCGATAAAGCCATAAAAAGGGAGACGAGGGGCGGTGCAGAATAGTTTAAAGGAGATGGCGCAAACGCGGCGGGGCAAGTTCGGCACGTTTTTGGTCGAGTTCAATACGCCCGGTATTGGTCAGATCATGAAGGCGGCGGGATGCGATTTTGTCCTTCTGGACATGGAGCATAGCGGCTTCAGTTTCGATTCCCTCAAATCCATGCTGCGCTATATGCAATCGGCCGAGCTTCCGACCATCGTTCGTGTGCCGTCGCGCAATTATCATCACATTGCGCGCGCACTCGACATGGGCGCCGAAGGCCTGATGCTGCCGATGGTGAACTCCGGCGAGGAAGCGGCACAAATCGTTGCTCACGCCAAATATCCTTCTCAGGGCCATCGCGGCGTCACGCTTCAGATTGCGCACGACCGCTACCAGCCTGGGCCGGTGCTGAAGAAACTGCGCGACGCCAACAAGCGCACCACCATCTTCGCCCAGATCGAAACGCCGGATGGTGTGGCGAATGCGGACGATATCGCCGCCGTCAAGGGTATCGATTGCCTGTGGATTGGACATTTTGATCTCAGCGCCTCGATGGGTATTCCCGGCCAGTTCGATCACCCGAAATTCAAAACCGCTGTGAAGAAGGTCGGCGAGGCCTGCAAAAAGCATAAAAAATCTTTCGGCCGACTGGTGCCGGATGTGGCGACTGGCGCCGCCCTCTATCGCCAAGGATTTGATTTCATCTGCTACTCAGGCGATGTGTGGATCTTCCAGGCCGCTCTCAAAGACGGCATCGATCAGTTGCGCGCCAAAAGCAAAGGCGGGCGTCCCAAGGGACGCTAGAGGAAACTGAGCATGGCTCAGGCGGAAAACGAAATGGATGTCGTGACGATGAATATCATCGAATCGACGCTGCTCTCGATGTGCCGAGAAATAGGCATCACGCTCATGAAGACGTCTTATTCGACGATCTTCAGTGAATCGCTCGATTTTACTTGCGCGATTGCCGATACCGAAGGCAAGCAACAGGCGCGTCTCGACGCCTATGCCGATGAGCAACCAGGTAAGGAATTTACCCTGTTGATAGATATGAACCGTACAGTAGTGGTCGATCCTGAAAGCGAACAGGTGATCTAAAATATTTCTGTTAGCACCAGCCACATGACGGCGTTATACGACCTCAGAAAACTTCTCAGCCCGCGATCCATCGCGATCGTTGGTGCAACCCCGGACCTTGGCCGGGTTGGCGGTCGGCCTATCGCCTATCTCAAGCGTTACGGCTTCACCGGTGAAATATTTCCGATCAATCCAAAGCATCGTTCAATTGATGGCTTGCAGTGCTACGCCGCAATCGGCGATTTACCGAAGGTGCCGGACATGGCGATTCTGGCTGTACCGGCAAGTGGTGTTTGTTCTGTTGTCGCCGCGTGTCAGGCGTTTGGTGTCGACGCGTTCAACGTTTTTAGCAGCGGTTTCGCCGAGAGCGGAGCCGACGGCGCGGCCCTCGAACGCCGCTTGCACGAGTTGGTCAAGAATGGAAACAGCGTACTCTGTGGCCCCAACTCGCAAGGCATCGCCAATTTTCTCGACCACACCGTAGCCTATTTCTCGTCTGAGCTGGGGCGCGAGGACATTGTGCCGGGGCCGATCGGCTTTGTCAGCCATAGCGGTGTTTTCGGCGGCATCATGGCGAACGAATGCATCCGCCGTGGCTTGGGGCTGGGCTATCTCGTCAGTACCGGCAACGAGGCAGGCATCGATTTCGCCGACGCGGCGGCTTATATGGCGCGCGATGATCGAATCCGGGTCGTGGCCGGGTACATGGAGGGTGTTCGCGACGCCGGCAAACTGCGTGCTGCGGCCGAGATCGCGCGCGCCGAGGACAAGCCCCTCGTGATTCTGAAAGCCGGCCGCAATGCCGAGGGCGCCGCCGCTGCAGCCTCGCACACCGGTGCATTGGCCGGCGCCTATGACTGCCACCGCGCCGCATTCAGGCAATGGGGTATACTTGAAGCCGAAAATATCGACGAATTGTTCGATATCGTTGAAGCCTTCGCATTGACGAAGAAGCGCCTGTCCGGCAGCCGCATCGGCGTCTTGACCAATTCCGGCGGCATCGGCGTGCTGTGTGCAGATCAACTCAACGCCAACGGGCTCACCCTTCCGGCGTTTGAAAACACCACCGAAGCGGCGCTCGCCGCCGACATGCTGCCGTTCGTCTCGCCGCGTAACCCGGTCGATATTGCGCTACAGGGGCTCAGCGATCCCGATTGTGTGGGCCGCCACGCTGCGCGCATTGCAGAAGACGGCAATGTCGACGCGGTTCTCTGTTTTCTTGGCGCCATTCGCCGCGATGTGGCGCAAGTCGCCGACGCCATTGCACGCGTGGATGCAAAGAGCAGCAAACCCGTTTTCGCCGGTTGGCTCGGCGGAGAGAGTGCGGGCCCACGGCAATTGCGTGAGGCGGGCGTGCCGGTTTTTCCCGAGCCAGCGCGTGCGGCGCGCGTTCTTGCCGCGATGGCGCGGTACAGTGCCTATGAAGTGCCGGGCATTACCGCCGAGCAGCCCGATATGGTTTCCGCTCAGGTGATCGCTACCGCCGCACCGGCGTGTGGCATGTGGGGCGAAACGGATAGCCGCAAATTACTGCAGGCCGCCGGGATCGCTACGGCCAAAGGGCGTTTGGCCGAAGACGCGGACGAAGCGGCAGCGATCGCCGAAGCAATCGGATACCCGGTGGCGCTCAAAGTGGATAGCGCCGACATTCCCCATAAGAGTGAGGTTGGCGGCATTGTCCTCGCCGTGGCCTCGGAAGACGATCTTCGCCGCGCCTTTGGCGAGGTGTTGGCCACCGTGGCGGCGCGCATGCCGAAAGCCAGGATCGCCGGTATTGGCGTCTATGAGATGGTCGGCGAGTCTGTCGAGATGATTGTCGGGATGCGGCGCGATCCGGTATTCGGCCCGGTGCTGTTGCTCGGCATGGGCGGAGTGTTTGCCGAAATTCTTGACGATAAAATATTGCGGGTGGCGCCTTTGGCCGAAGGCGAAAGCGCCGCAATGGCGCGCGAATTAAAGGGCTTTGCATTGCTCGACGGCGCACGCGGCCGCCCGCCCGCCGATATTGCCGCCCTGGCCGATATCCTAGAGCGCCTCGCCGCGCTGGCGCTGGCAGTTCCCGAAATCGAGGAAATCGACATCAACCCACTGATGGTGCTGCCGCTGGGACAGGGTGCGCGGGCGGCCGACGCTTTGGTCATGCTGCGTCCGCCACAATCCTGATGGCGCCCTCCGGGTCTCAGCCTAGCCCCGCTTGGCGAAATATTCCGCTATCACCCGCTGCGGCTCGCCGCTGTCATAGGCTTCGCGTTGCAATCGCGTGGCGACCTCGAATACGGCATCGAATGCGGCTTGACCGTCGTCGCGGAAACGCTGCTTTGTGAGGCGCATCGCTGTGGGCGGTTTTTGTGACAATTCATGCGCCGTCTCGATGGATTTGCCGCGGACTTCGTCGGCATCGACCAGATGATTGAACAGGCCGAGGCGAAAGCACTCCTCGCCATCCATGAGGCGCCCGCTCAAAGTAAGCTCGACCGTGCGGGCATGGCCGAGGAAAGGCGCCATGATATGTGCCCCCAGTATGCTGGCCAGGCCGACATTGATTTCCGGCTGGCCCATCCGTGCACCGCTATGGCCGATGCGTAGATCCGCCAACAGCGCAAGTTGATAGCCGGCTCCGGCGGCGACGCCATTCACCGCCGCGACGCAGGGTTTATCGAGCCCGCGCACGGCTTCGTAGAGTTGTTTCAGACGCACCAGCCAATCGGCGGAAGAATCCGCATCGAGTTGGCGGACAACCTCCAAATCCATGCCGGCACAGAATGCGCGGTCTCCCGATCCGCTCAACACCACGGCGCCGCAGTCTTTATCCCGGTTGAGCAAGCGCAGCGCCTCCGCCGCTTCGTCGATCAACTCATAATTCAGTGCATTGCGGACATCGGGTCTATCCAACTGGACCAGAGCGATGGGGCCAAAGCGTTCGATTTCCAAATTAACGGACATGTTCGAGCCATAAATTGTTGTAACTACCTGGCCAGATTATGACCGCACGAATGTCTCGGTGCCAATGGATAACCGACCAGCCGGCTCAAATAAAAAAATGAACTTCGCTCCATAAATATTTGATTCGACGCCAAAAAACGAAGCAAAAAGTTATCTCTGATTACTTAACCGTGTTGCGCATCAACTTTTGGGCAGTGAGCATTCGCTCACCATTTTGAGGCGTATCGCTCGTGCGGTGCGCTATTTTCTATGCAACTACTTGCAGGACAGCGCGATGGCTGATGGCGCAGTACCCTTTTCCGTCGTTCGCGGCGGCCGCGACGGCGACCAATCACAGAGCGATGTGGAAGAGCGAATTCGTTCTCTGCATGAAGCGCCCTATGTCAGCGTCGACCCGCTCGAGAACGATTACAGCGAAATATCGATCGAACTCGACGAGCACGAGAAAATCCTGTGGTGTCTCCATCGCCATACTGAGCGGCCTATTTTTACGCCCGGTTTACTGCGTGACCTGGGCAGTTTTCAGGAGCGCTTGAAAAATAAGTACCTGCCGTCCGGCAGTGCGCCGTTGGCGCCGCCATTTCGCTATCTGGTGTTGGCATCGGATGTGCCCGGTATTTTCAATCTCGGTGGCGATTTGCGTTTAGTCGTGGAATTGGTAACCCGCCGGGACCGCGACGCGCTCTACCGCTATGGCAAGGCTTGCATCGACGTTTGCTATCTTTCCTCCGAGAAACTCGGCTTGCCGGTGGTGACGGTCGCTCTAATCCAAGGCGAGGCGTTGGGCGGCGGCTTCGAAGCGGCGCTGTCGAGCGATGTCATCATCGCCGAAGAGACAGCGCGCTGTGGCTTGCCCGAAATCCTGTTCAATTTGTTCCCCGGCATGGGCGCGTACACATTCCTGGCGCGCCGCGTCGGTCCCGCTCTGGCCGAGAAAATTATTTTCAGCGGCAAGATCTACACAGCTCATGAACTGCACGAGATGGGCATTGTCGACAAGGTGGTAGAGGCCGGGACGGGCCGCAACGCGCTGTATGAATATGTCTCGCGCAACGAAAGACAATTTACGTCACGCCGTGCGCTCTACAAGGTACGCCGCCGTCATAGCCCGGTCGATTACCAGGAAATGACGGACATTATGGATATTTGGGTCGACGCGGCATTGGAACTCGATAAATCCAGCCTGCGCAAGATGGAACGCCTCATTCGGGCGCAAGATAAACGGCGCGACTCCGAGGTCAATCCCAGCACAACTGCCACCGTCTCACAGACGACGGCTTCCTAAGCGGCGAGTTTTCTATTCGGCGGCCGGCGCAAGAACTATCGCCGACGATGTGTTGACGCCAAAATCTTTGACACCCAAATCGTTGGCAAAATATTCCCGCACTTGCGCGAATTCATCATGAAGCGCGTGGATTACACTGACACCATCTGAATCGAGCCTGGCTTTGCCAATCTCGCGCAGATCAAGCAGCATATTGTGCAGGCGGAGTGCGCCGATATTGGCGGCGCTGCTGCGCAGGGCGTGGGCGTGATCCTTGAATTCGGCCAGCGCCGAGGCCCGTTGCGCCGCGGCCATCTCATCGAGTAGCGAAGCTGCATCGACGACAAAATCTTTGATTAATTCCTCAAAGAAATCGTCATCGCCGCCAAGTTCCCGGAGTTCCTGCAGCAAACGCGCTTCGACGGCCGGCTCCGCCAACGTATTAAATTGCGGGTGCCCGCTGATGTCGCTGACGTCCGCCGCAGCAATTGTCTCCGTGCTGTCGGCGCGCGGCGATTGCCCCTGTTTGGCTGCGACCAGCATGTCCATGGTAAGCAACAACCTCTCGGCATCGACGGGCTTGGTCAAATGCGCGTCCATGCCGGCTTCCTCGCTCAGCTTCTTGGCGTCGTCGGTGGCGTCGGCGGTCAGCGCAATGATCGGAATTTGCCGCGCTTCCGGATGCGAGAAGCGATAGAGCTTTGACGCCTCAAGGCCGCTCAGCCCGGGCATGTTGATATCCATCAACGCGATGTCGAAAATATCTTGCTCGAGAAGGTCCAGCATATGCTCGCCATCGTCAGTCAATTCCACAAAATGCCCGGCGCGTTGCAAAATTTTGTCGATCACTTTGCGGTTCACCCGGTTGTCCTCACCGACGAGGACGCGCAATGGTTTGCGCTCGGCCGCCGTCCACGGTTGATTAGCCGTTTCGCCCGATTCCCAGGCGATGCGTCGTTGCGCCAGGGCGGCATGTAAAGCGGTGTTGAGATGGGCCTGTTCGACTGGCGCCTCTAATACTGCCAGGCAATCCGCGCGCGTCGCTTCAATTTCCGCCTCGCTGGCATCGCGGCCCTTGACGGCAACGACGGAAATTTCATCGCCTCTCTCCTGCGCTCGCAGTTCAGATGCAAACCACGCGACATCCGCGCCGGCGCTGCGCTCATCCAGCAAAATAATCTCCGGCCGGTCGTCGAAAGGCCGGTTGCGGATTTGCATGATCGCACGCGCGGCATGACCGATCAGGCTGAACGAAATGCCGATATCCTCGACCATTGCGCTCAAATTCCGGCTCTCAGCATCGTCGCCACAAACGATCAGCGCATGGGTATCGCGCCGGTTAAGGGTCGGCGCCACGGTATCGGCGGCATAAGCACGCACGTCGAACTGGGCCGAAAACCAAAACGTGCTGCCCTCACCCGGTTCGCTGCGGACGCCAATTTCGCCGCCCATCATCACCACCAATTGGCGGCAAATGGCGAGACCAAGTCCGGTCCCGCCGAATTTTTTGCTGATCGATTGATCGCCCTGCGTGAAGCTCTCAAAAATTCGGGTTGTCAGGGTCGATGGCACGCCGATGCCGGTATCCGTCACTTCAAACAGCATCTTGATTCGCCCGCCATGGCGCTCGGTCATCCGTACGCTGACGCCGACGCGGCCGGCTTCCGTAAATTTGATCGCGTTGGCAATAAGATTTACCAGCACCTGCTGCAGATGCTGATCGTCGCCACGCAACAGATAGGGCGCGTCCGGCGCGATGTTGATATTGAATTCCAGCCCCTTGGCGGCGACTTGGGTGTCCATGATCGAACGCACACTGGCGACCGTGGCGTAAAGATCAAAATCCTCGTGGCGCATCGTAACTTTGCCTGCTTCGATCCTTTCAAAATCGAGAATTTCGTTGATAAGGGTCAACAGCGCGCGTGCCGATGTCTTGATGGTGCTGCCCATATCGCGCTGCTCGCTGTCGATTTTGGAGCCGAGCAGAAGATCCGACATGCCGGTGATCGCATTCAACGGCGTGCGCAGTTCATGGCTCATATTCGCCAAAAACTGGCTTTTTGCCCGGCTCGCTTCCTCGGCCTGAATCTTAGCCAGGGTCAATTTGCGCAGGAGCGACGAAGCGTAGGCGGGAATGACAAGTAAGGCCGCCAACAGCCCGAGCGAAACCTCAATGTGATACTGCCAATAACTCGAGCTGAATATGACGGCGCCAAAACCGACCAGGCTCAACATAGCGCAGGCGATGAGATGACGCTGCCCATAGCGGAAACCGTAACCCAGAGTGACGAACAAATAGACCGGATACCACGCGGCCGTAACGCCGTCGCCGACATAGAGGAACACCGACATGCCGAGCGTATCGCACAACATCGCGACGCCACGCCGCGGAATCGAGCGCCCCGGCCAAACTAGGATATGTGCGAAAAATAGGAGCGAAACAACGAGCCCGCCAATGGCGAGAAAAATCGAACTTTGAACGGAACTGGTGTGTTCCGTGCCGACAGCGGCGACGATGGCCATGTGTAGAAGGATGACAACATAAAAAGCCATGCGAACGATGATTTGTTCATGCTCGCTGTCTTCGCGCTGGTGCAGGCGTTATTTAAGCCATTTCACCGGGTTCATGGGCTGTATGTCGTCTGTCATCAATATCGTCATGACGTCACCTGACTTGCTGCTGGCCGAAGTGCAGGGATCTATGTTCCCCGGCGGGCCGGTTTCCTAAATAATATTGTCATTGAGCACTTGTCGCTTGCTGCCATGCGCTTCGCATGGCGGGAAATGTGATCGTGACTTCGGTTCCTTCTGCCGTCCGGCTCGAAATATCGAAGTCGGCATCGTGCATTTTCATAAAGGCGGCCGATAACCGCAAATCCAAATCCATTACCGGATCACTTGAATTCAGGCTCGGTTGTCCGAGCCCGTCGCGCGGCGGTGGGTCGGCAGGCGGGTTCGTTGTTCCGGTCAGTTCGCCAACGGTAACACGCAGCGCACCGTGTTCGGTCAGCTTCGCGCCGACACGCACGCTGCCCCCGACCGGCGTGAATTTCACCGCGCCGGCCAACAAATTCAGTAAACCCTGGCGCAAGTGAACCGGATCGGCAATCAGTGCCGGCAGGTTCTTGGCGATATCGATGCTTAGTCGGGCGTGACGAGATATCGGCTCGGCCTCGATCTGGCGAGCAATTTCGGCGATCAGCATACCAATATCGAGTTCTTGATCATCAAGCGTGTATTTCCCAGCCTCGTAATTCGAAATATCGACAATATCGTCAATCAAACCGAGTACATGGCGCGCACTGGTGCCGATTTTTTCGGTCATTTCGGCGCTGCTCGGAAGGTCGTTGGCGCCGGGCGGCGGGGAGCCAATCATTTCACAATAGCGCATGATGGCGTTCAACGGCGTGCGCAGTTCCAGGCTGACAAGCGTTAGAAATTCCGATTTTCCGAGATCCGACGATTCCGCCGCCTGCCTGGCTTCACTCATTTCCGCGTGGGAATTCTTGATTGCTGAAATGTCTGTGCCAACCGTGAGCACCGCCGGTGCGTTTTCACAGCCCGGTTCGATGGCAATGCTGACAACCTGATACCATCGTGCCGTGCCGGAGCCGTCTGTGAGTTGCCTTTCCGAGTACAATTTGCTCAAGCCATCTTGCAGAATTCGCTCCCCGTCCTGTCGGAATATCTCGGCCTCGGCACGCAGCGGTACGGCTTGCAAGAATTCGCGGCCGATCAAATGCTCGGGCGAGATTGCGCACAGGTTTGCCATCGCTTTGTTAACCAGGGTGAAAACACCGTTTTGATCGGTGGCAAATATGATATTGGGATCGTAGTCGATCACATCGCGCAAAAACATGCGTTGATCTTCCAGCGCCAGTTCCGCAGCCTTACGGTCGCTGATTTCCACCGAGGCGCTGACCACATTTGCCACGGCGCCGCTACTGTCGCGGAGCGGCGATTTCGTTGTCAGGAGAATGCGCCGGCGGCCCGTGGCATCGTAGAATTCTTCTTCGAAGGCGGGAATTGAGGCGCCGGTTTCGAAAACCTGTCGATCCAGTTGGCGGCTGCGCACCACATAAGCCTCGCCCATGAAATCTTCGGCGCTCTTGCCAACAATCTCCCCTGGGTCGATGCCCAACATCCACGCCTAAAAATTATTCATGAAAACGTATCGATGCTCAGCGTTGGTGGCGCTGATCATCGCCGGAATTGTATTCATGACCAGGCGGAGTTTTTCCTCGCTCTCTTTAAGCGCAACGGAATGCAGGCGATTGCTACGCTCTAGCTTGTCCTGCAATTGTGCGGCGCGTCGTTTTAGCAGGCATTGCTGATAGCGCAACGTCAACAGGTTGCGCGCCCGAGCCCGAAATTCTTCATGATCCACCGGGCTTAGGAGAAAGTCCGTGGCGCCAGAATTGAGGGCTTCGTAGCGAAAACCTTTGTCCTCATAGGCCGTCACGACGATCACCGGGACATCGCTGCAGGTCGGCAGGAGGCGTAGCGATTGCACGAACTCCGCGCCGTCCAAATTGGGCATTTTAAAGTCCGTGACAACCAAGTCGGGTTCGTTTCGCTCAAGCCATCCCAGTGCCAGTACCGGGTCACCGAATGTTTCGACATCGGGTTTTGAATCGAGTTCGCTGGCCAAACGCGAGAGAATTCTCCGGTTTGTTACGCGATCATCGACGATGACGATACTTGGCATTGATCCCCGCTTTTAGGCTCTTGTTTTGGCGCCAATTTGTCTTATGGCGCTCATATTATTGGTTCGGTCGCATCACTGCAGCGGTCACCCACACCCATACCGCCAAGGTTAAAATATCGTAAATCGCACCAGTTAATTTATTATTAGCAATTGGTTAACACCGACTCATTGAGCGCGAATAATTTGGAGTTCGCGATAAAGTTCTAAGTTGACGTCAATGAATAGTCACGAGTTCAACCAATCACTCCAAATGATACGTTAATATCATGATATATAACAGATATATAATGTGATGCTGATCACAGCATGGCTCAGGTCGGCACTGCAATCAATACTGCCGGCGGCCTAAGGGCGCGATAAACACTCGATAAATCCATGCGCCAGATTGCGCATGAGCAGGAAATATCCGTTAGCATCCGGCGCCAAACCCCATCCGAGCGGATCCAATTCACCGATATGGACTTCACTTTTTTCAGCGATGATGTCGAGCAGGTGGGGCTCAAACTGCGGTTCGCGAAATAGACAGCGCACCCCCTTATCGGCGACGATTGCGCGAACACGGCGAACCTGTCCGGCGCTGAGCCGATGCTCAGGTTCGGCGGTTATGGCACCCACATTGTTCAGATTAAAACGGCGCTCAAACGGGCCATAGGCGTCGTGATATACGACGTAGGGAATGTCGCGCAGCGGGTGCAGGAGTGCTGCCAGTTCTAGTTCCAGCGCATCGATGCGCGTTTCGAGCGTCGCGCCATTGCGCTCATAAACGGCGGCATGATCCGGGTCCAGAGCGCGCAGTTTTGCCACCATGGCCGATACCATGCCTTTGGCCTGTTGCGGATCGAGCCAAATGTGCGGGTTCTGTGCAGGCTTGGCGCCGTTGCCGAGCGCCACTGAATGTCCGGGCGGCATGTTCTCAGCATATCGTGCAAGCGGAAATTCGAGATCTTTGCCGATCCAGAGCAGGAGATCGGCCGATTGCAAGAGGCGTGCCTGAGATGGCCTGAGGGCGAAATCATGCGGCGACAATCCGTCTTGCAACAGGAGCGCCGGCTTGCCCACACCATCCATCACGCCGGCGGCGAGTGAATGCAGCGGAAAAATGCTGGCCACGACATTTGTCTCCGCCGGCTCCGCCGCCACGGAATTGAACGTCCAGACCAGGATGAGCGCGAGGGCAAGGCTGAATTTGATAACTGGCGTCATGGCGATTTCGTTCGATCCATCGATTGCGGGCCTGCAAGCGCAATTTTTTGGTTTGACGTCGTCGGTGCGTGCAGTTCAAAGTGTATTGTTATAAAGTAACAATATCAGGTCAACATCAAACCGTCTTCCGCCGCGATAGGTGTGGGATGCTGGAGGCTGAGACCGATGTCAAATACCAAATCGCCGAGCGCCGAGGTGACGGCCTTTCACGGCACGCGTCACGCCCATGGCCGTTGCGTCGGCCGGGCGCTCGGCCGCGCCGACGCGCTGTGCCGCCAGCGCGGCGCCCGCCTCACACGGATGCGCCGGCGCGTGCTTGAATTGATATGGGATAGCCACAAGGCGGTGAAGGCCTACGACCTATTGGACCGGTTGAGCGAAAGCGAGAAATCCGTGCGCCCGCCGACCGTATACCGGGCTTTGGATTTTCTGATGGCGCATGGTTTGGTTCATCGGGTCGACAGCCTCAACGCTTTTGTCGGCTGTAGCGGTTCGGACGAGCAGCACAACGCGCAATTCCTCATCTGTCAGGAATGCGGCGAAGTAAGTGAGTTGAACGGCGCGGTTATCGGTCAGGCGGTGGCGCAGCAGGCCGCGCGGGCGGGATTTAAGGTGCGCCGCCAAATGATCGAGTTGCATGGCGAGTGCCCGACATGCGCGGCGATATGAACGCAGCGCCGGTTATGCCGCGAAAGAACTTGATCACGGTCGAGGGGCTCGGTGTGCGCTTGGCCGGCCACAGCATTCTCTCCGGCGTCAATTTGCAATTATCCGGCAATGAGATCGTGAGTTTGATCGGCCCCAATGGAGCCGGAAAGACGACCCTGATCCGCGCCATCCTCGGCCTCCTCCCGCATCAGGAGGGACGCGTCGAAAGAGCGCCAGATCTAGTTATCGGTTATATGCCGCAGCGCCTCACGCTCGATCCGGTGCTGCCCCTGACCGTGCGCCGCTTTCTGCGCATGGCGGCCAGGGCGGGGCGGAGCGAAATGGTCACGGTGCTCGGCGAGGTCGGCGTCCCGCAACTGCTTGAGTCGCAAGTTCAGACGCTCTCCGGGGGCGAATTTCAGCGCGTGCTGTTGGCCCGCGCATTGTTACGCAACCCCGATTTACTGGTTCTCGACGAGCCGGCGCAACAGGTCGATTTCCAGGGCCAGATCGATATGTTTGAGCTGATCGAAAATGTGCGCCGGTCGCGCGGCTGCGGCGTTCTGATCGTCAGCCATGATCTCCACATGGTGATGCGCGCGACGGATCGGGTGCTGTGTTTAAACGGGCATATTTGTTGTTCAGGCGCGCCCGAAGCAGTGAGCGCGCATCCCGAATATGTCGCGCTTTTTGGTCCGCGCGCCGCTGAAAGCGTTGCCCTCTATCACCATCATCACCGCCACGCGCATGATCTCGCCGGCGAAGTGTTACCGCTCGAGGCGGCAAGGGGTCAAAAGCCGCTGGAAGCGGCTGATATCCAGGAGCCGATTGCTGTGGAGCCTCCCAGCCCCCCGCCGGGCGTATAACCATGCTAGATGATTTTTTTTGGCGCGCCCTCCTGGGCGGAATTGGTGTGGCTTTGCTGGCCGGACCACTCGGCTGTTTCGTTGTTTGGCGGCGCATGGCTTATCTTGGCGATTCACTGGCGCATGGCGCGCTTTTAGGCGTCGCACTCGGTTTGGTGCTGGGGATCGATCTCACCATCGGAATTGTCGCCAGTTCCGTCGCTCTGGTGGCGATGCTATTGCTTTTACAGCGCCAGCGCCGTCTTGCCGGCGACACGTTGCTCGTCATTCTGGCGCATGGCGCGTTATCTCTCGGCCTCGTCGCGGTGAGTTTTATGGAGGGCCAGCGGATCGATCTGATGGCCTTCCTGTTCGGCGATATTCTCGCTGTCAGCCGCGTCGACCTGATTTGGATCTATGCTGGGGTCGTTGCCATTTTGTGCGTGATAGCCTTGTTGTGGCGCCCGCTGCTGGCGGTGACTGTGCATGAAGAACTCGCTCGCGCCGAAGGTGTTCGCGTGACCCTGGTGAGCATAATTTTCATGCTGCTCATTGCGGTGACGGTGGCGCTAGCCATGAAGGTCGTCGGCATCCTGTTGATTGCCTCGTTGCTGATTATTCCGGTTGCGGCGGCACGGCGTCTCGCGCGCACGCCTGAACAGATGGCGATCCTCGCCAGTTTGGCGGGCGTTCTTTCGGTGGTTGGCGGGCTCTTTGGGTCGCTTGAATGGGACACACCTTCGGGCCCCTCAATCGTTGTCGCGGCCTTGGCAATATTCTTGCTAGGCCTTGTTGTTGCCGGTCCCGCAGCTCTCCTCGGGAGGCGCCTTGGCCTCGGGATCAGCCCCGGGATAAATTGATTCCAGCGCGCCGTCGGCCTATAGGATGGCCATGAACGCTTCATCCGATGTCGCCACACAAGTCATCGCCGATCTCAGTTTCGACCGCGATGGTCTCATTCCCGCCATCGCCCAAAGCGATGAGACAGGTGAGGTACTGATGCTCGCCTATATGAACGCCGATGCGGTGCGCGAAACGCTGGCCACCGGTCAGGTATGCTATTGGTCGCGCTCGCGCCAGGCGCTGTGGCGTAAGGGCGAAAGTTCTGGCCATGTTCAGCGCCTGGTCGAGCTGCGCTATGACTGCGACAATGACGCCGTGTTATTGCGCGTCCGTCAAAGCGGCCCGGCCTGCCACACCAACCGCCCCAATTGTTTTTATCACGCGGTACGCGATGGCCACGTGGCCATAATCAGCGAACCTCAAGCCAAGTAGCGGCTAGCGCAGCCGCGCCGGGTCGAGATCGCTGGCGCTGACGCCGCGCTCGGCGACATGGGCGGGGAAAGCGCCGCCACTTGCCAGCGCCGCGACGATCGTTCCCATGGCGGGCGCCGTCTGGATGCCATAGCCGCCTTGTCCGGCCAGCCAGAAGAATCCTTGCGCCTCGGAATCGAAACCGGCGACCAGGGTCTTATCGGCGACGAAACTTCTCAGGCCCGCCCATTTATTGTGGATGCGCGCAATCTTCACCGTCGTCGCCTTTTCGATACGATCAACGGCGATGGCGATGTCCAATTCGTCGGGCTGAATATCCTGCGGCGGCATCGGCGTTTCGTCAGCCGGTGAGCCGAGCAGACGGCCGCCATCCGGTTTAATATAAAATTCCTCGTCGATATCCGCCAGCAGAGGCCAGCCGTCGGGGTCGCAGTCGTCCGGCGCGTCGAAAATAAAGGCGGTGCGACGCTTGGGAACCAGGCCGATGGGCCGCGCACCGGCTAACTCACCGACCAAATCGCACCAGGCGCCGGCCGCGTTCACCACCACCGGCGCTTGATAGACTCCGGCGCGGGTTTCGGCCCGCCAAATGTCGCCGCTCTGGCTCAGGCCGGTCAATTCCGCGTCGGTCACCAGCGCGCCGCCGCGTGCCTTCAGGCCGCGGAGATAGCCCTGATGCAAGGCGTTGACGTCGATACCCATGGCGTCGGGCTCAAACACCCCGCCGGCGGCATAGTCGGGGCGCATGATCGGTACGAGGCGGCAAACTTCCGCACCGTCCACTAGGGCGACGCTCGGCACCAGGGCGTGACAATCGTTATAATGCTGTTGCAGGGTCGCTTGCTGGTCGGCGCGTCCGATAAAAAGCGCGCCGCGGGGCGTCAACAACGGGTCCGCGCCGAAGCCCTCAGGCGGCGCATCGTAAAACGCTCGGCTGGCGGCGGTGATGCCGCGAATTGCCCGGTTGCCATAGGCCTCCGTGAATACGGCGGCGGAACGCCCAGTGGTGTGGTAGCCCGGCATGTCTTCGCGCTCGATCAAGATGACCGAGCCCAATCCGGCCAGTTCATAGGCCGCCGAGGCACCTGCCATGCCCGCGCCCACAACCAAAAAATCGCAATTCGTCATCTCTTCCCACCACGATCTCGTCGGCCATGTTTATGACTGTGCGGAGACGGCCTGACAATCCCTCTCGGCAAACTGCGCGCGGGCGGTTAGGTTGGAAAAAAGCTTTTTGGAGGGACGTCACAAATGGATATCAACTGTCAGGGTCGGCGCGCCGTGGTCACCGCCGGAGGTTCCGGAATTGGGCGCACCATCGCCGAAACGCTGGCTGACAACGGTGCGCAGGTATTCGTCTGCGACGTCGCCGAAGATCATCTGAAAACGCTTGCCGCGGAGCGCCCAGACATTGGCGCGGTGGCGGCCGATGTCAGCCGCGCCGACGATGTCGCGCGCCTGTTCGATGCCGCGGTGGCGGCGATGGGTGGCGTCGATGTGCTGGTCAACAATGCCGGCGTCGCCGGGCCGACCAAGCGGGTCGAGGATATCAGCGACGAAGAATGGCGCTCGACTATCGGCGTCGATGTCGATGGCCAGTTTTATTGTGCACGCAGCGCAGTGCCGCTGATGCGGACAGCGGGCAAGGGCGCGATCGTCAATATTTCTTCGACCGCCGGGCGCCTCGCCTTTCCGCTGCGTCTGCCTTACGCCACCGCAAAGCGCGCCGTGATCGGCCTCACCGATACCCTCGCCATGGAACTCGGCCCGCGCAATATCAGCGTCAATGCCGTCCTCCCCGGCTATGTCTTGAACGACCGAGCGCGCCGCGTATTGCAGGCTAAGGCGGACGCTTCCGGGCGATCACTAGATGAAATGAAGGAAATCGTGCTGAGCCGAATTTCGATGCGCACCGGCGTTGAGGAGCAGGAAATTGCCGACCTCGTGCTCTATCTCTGCTCTCACCAAGGCCGCCACATCTCCGGCCAGGCGATCAATATCGACGCCAATCTGGAAACCTATGCCGGCATGGACAAGCTCGATTAGGCCGAAATCAGCTCGCCGTACGCGCTGAGGAATTTGTCCGCCTCGGCCACAAAAACATCATGGTCGTCTTCCGTCAGGGCCAGGCTCAAGGCCATGTAGCCACGCCGCGTGATGTAGATACCGGCGGCGATCATTTCTAGGTGAAAGAGGTCGAGCGCGGTTAGATTGCGCCCGGCCAGATCGTGGTGACTGCGAATGTCGCCGGCGATGAAATGGATATTCATCAGCGAACCCGAACCCGCCGCCTGGAACGGCAAGCCGTGTTTTTGCCCGAGCGCGTTGAGGCGTTGGCGGAACGCTTCGCCCGACGCGGTCAGCGCCGTCGCGGCCTCCGGCGTATAGACCTTCTCCAGACCCGCGGCGCCGCCGGCCAGGGTGAGGACGTTGTTGTTGAAGGTGCCGTGATGGACGAAATGGCCTTTTTCGCGCGGATCGTAACGCGCCATGATGTCGGCCCGCCCGCCGAAGGCACCGGCGGTCATCCCGCCACCGACATATTTCCCCAGTGTTGTCATGTCGGGGATGATGCCGAGCGCACCTTGCCGCCCGGTCGGGCCGAGGCGTGAGGTCATGACTTCGTCGAAGACAAGTATCGCGCCGTGCCGCGTCGCCTGCTCGCGCAAAAGTGCGAGAAAATCCGCATCGCCTGGAATACAACCACCGGCGCCCTGCATGGTCTCCACCAAGATCGCCGAAAGGCTGTCGCCATGCTGTTCGAGCAGGGCGCGCGTGCCGGCGATATCGTTATAGGGCGCAAGAATAAAATCGAACGGCACATTGATCGGTGAGCCGCTCGGCGGAAACGACAGCGTGCCGCCATGATAGGCGCCTTCGAACACCATGATCTTGTTGCGCCCGGTGACGGCGTTGGCTGTGACCAGCGCCATGATATTTGCCTCGGTGCCGGAATTGCAGAAGCGCACCCGCTCGATCGAGGGCACGCGCGCGCATACCAGCTCGGCGAGATCCGCCTCATGGGCACTGGCCGAGCCGAAGGTTACGCCGTTGGCCAACGCGTCACGTACCGCCGCGTGGACGATCGGGTTGGAGTGACCATAGAGGCCAGCGGAAAAATCGCCGGCATAGTCGCGGTATTGGTGGCCGTCCAAATCCCACATATAGGCGCCTTCGCCGCGCGCCATGGCGAGCGGGTAGGGGGCGTAATACATGCCGGTGCGGGTGTTGCCGCCGGGCAGGCTTTCGCAGGCGCGCGCATATTGCGCCGAGCTTTCAGGGTTGGCCGCGGTGAAGCGTTCCTCGGCGGCCTGATAGGCCCCGTCCAAATCGATATTGCGTCCCCGGTCCGGGGCAACACGGCTGGCCATTTGGCATTCCTTTCGAGCTTGCGTTAGCGCCCGAAGATAGCGCGGACAGATAATCCCCAGCAAGTGCGGCCGCGCCGGCATATATCCAAACATGTTTTGCGCGCTTAAGAATTGCGCCACACGGCCTCAATCTTGTGTGATCACACTATTGGCGCGGCGCTGGTTTCGGGCTAGATTGGCGCGCGGAATCGGTAATCAGTAATTACAGTGGGCGGGCAAGCGCCGCGAGGCGTCCACCCCAGCGGGATGAGGCGGAACCATGCGATTTGCAGTCGATACCGGAGGCACCTTCACCGATTTGGTGGTCGAAGACGATAGCGGCGAGGTGCGCATGTATAAATCAGAGACCACGCCATCCGATCCGGTGGCCGGGGTGCTGGACACGCTGGAACTAGCCGCCGCCGATTACAGCCTGTCGCGGTCTGATCTGTTGGCCAAGGGCGACATGCTGATCCATGGCACGACCCATGCGATCAACGCCATCGTCACCGGCAACACAGCGCGCACGGCCTTTCTCACCACTCAAGGCCACCCCGATGTTCTGGTTCTGCGCGAGGGCGGACGCATCGAACCGTTTAATTTCACTGTGCCCTATCCGCAACCCTATGTGCCGCGCTCGCTGACCCATGAGGTTCCCGAGCGCATCACATTCGACGGTTCCGTGCGCCAGCCATTGGACGAAAAGGCGGTGATCGAGATCATCGCCCAGCTGAAAGCATCCGAAGTCGAGGCGGTCGCCGTTTGCCTGCTGTGGTCGATTGTCAATGCGGATCACGAAAATCGAGTCGGCGAACTGTTCGACGAACACTTGCCCGGCGTGCCTTACACACTCTCCTACGCTCTAAACCCGTCGCTGCGCGAATATCGCCGGGCGTCCTCTGCCGCCATCGACGCGTCACTAAAGCCGTTGATGGGCGAATATATGGGCAGTCTGGATTCGCGCTTGCGCGACGCTGGCTTCGACGGCCGCGTGCTCGTGGTGACCACCCAGGGCGGCGCCATAGACGCCGCCGACATGGCCAAATCCCCGATCCATTCGATAAATTCCGGCCCCGCCATGGCGCCGCTCGCCGGGCGATATTACGCCCAGGCGGATAGCGGCGCCGACACCGCCATTATCGCCGACACCGGCGGCACGACGTTCGATGTCAGTTTGGTGCGCGACGGCCGAATCCCGTGGACGCGGGAAACCTGGATCGGTCAGCCTTACCGCGGCCATATGACCGGCTTCCCCGCGGTTGATGTCAAAAGCATCGGTGCCGGCGGCGGCTCGATCGCCTGGGTTGACGAGGGCGGCCTCCTCCATATCGGACCGCAGAGCGCCGGTGCCGTGCCCGGGCCGGTGTGTTACGGCAAGGGCGGCGTCGAGCCGACGGTGACGGACGCCTCCGTGGTGCTCGGCTGGATCGATCCCGATTTCTTCCTCGGCGGCAATATGAGCCTCGACCGCGATGCCCCCGCCAAAGCCATACAGAGCTATGTCGGCGATAAACTGGGCTTCGGCCTGCACGAGGCCGCTGCCGCTATTCTGAGTGTCGCCACGGAAAACATGGTCCACGCGATAGAAGATATTACCGTCAATCAGGGCATCGACCCGCGCGGCGCAGTGTTGATCGGCGGCGGCGGTGCGGCCGGCCTCAACGTCACCGCTATTGCCCGTCGACTTGGCTGCGAACGGGCCATCATTCCCGATGTCGCGGCGGCGTTAAGCGCCGCCGGGGCGTTGATGTCGGACCTGCGCGCCGAATACAGCGGCACGCTCTATACCCAAACCGCGGCGTTCGACAGCGAACGGGTGAATGCGCTATTGGCCCGCCTCGAGGAGCAATGTCGCGAGTTTATCGCCGGGCCGGGCGCGGGCTCGATCGAACAGATCATCGAGTTCACGGCGGAGGCACGCTATCCCAGCCAAATTTGGGAAATCGAGGTGCCGCTTAGAGGAAATCGTTTCGCTTCGGAACAGGATGTGGCCGTTTTGCGCGACGATTTTCACGCCACGCACGAGAATCTCTTCGCCATCGCCGACAATAAATCAGAGGTCGAGATCGTCGGTTGGCGCGCCAGTGTGCGCTGCCGTCTGCGCGATAGTGTGCAATGGACAGTCCGCGAGGCGGCGGGCGACGTCGAAGTGTCTAAAAGCCGCAAAGCCTATTTCTCCGACGTTGGGTTGGTTGAATCACGAGTGCTTCGTTTTGAGGATATGGAGCGCGGCACCGAAGTCGCGGGCCCGGCCATTATTGAATCCTCTTTCACGACCGTGGTGATCGACCCCGGCGCGTCCGCCGTGCGCAGTGCGTCGGGTAGCTTAATCATCAACCCAGTCACCGGGAGCTAGAACATGGCGAACAGCAAAAAAGCGAATGGTGGCAAGCTCGACGGCGTGCAACTCGCGATTCTCAACAAACGCATTGAATCGATCTGCGCCAAGATGGCGAACACATTGCTGCGCACCGGGCGCTCCGGCGTGTTGAACAGCGCGCGCGATTTTTCCTGCGTGTTGGTGACGGCGGATAACAAGCTTCTGAATGTCTCGGAGAGTCTGCCGATTCACGTTCTGCGCGGCGCCGATATGATGTGCGAGGCGATGCAGGAGTACCACCCCGTGCTCAAGCGCGGCGACGCGTTCCTGCATAATTCGCCCTATCACGGTGGCTCTCATCCCGCCGATCACACCTATCTGGTGCCGGTGGTGGACGATGACGGCATTCACCGTTTCACCATGGTCGCCAAGGCGCATCAGGCCGATTGCGGCAATTCGATCCCGACCACCTATCACGGCAGTGCACGCGATGTGTATAACGAGGGCGCGCTGATATTCCCGGCGGTGCGCATCCAGACCGATTACCAGGACAATCTCGATATCGTGCGCATGTGCGAAATGCGCATTCGCGTGCCGGAGCAATGGTGGGGCGATTATTTGGCGGCGCTTGGCGCAGCGCGCATCGGCGAGCGCGAAATGCTATCGCTCGGGGCCGATGTCGGCTGGGACATGCTGGATCAGTTCGCCGAGCAATGGTTCGATTATTCCGAGCAATTGATGATCTCCTCGATCCGTCAGATGCCGGCTGGCAAGATCACCACCTACAGCCGCCACGACCCGTTTCCCGGCGCGGAAGACGGCATCGACGTCAAAGTCGATCTCGAAATCCGCCCCGACGATGCCATGATCGAAGTCGATCTCCGGGACAACCCGGATTGTTTCCCCTGCGGTCTCAATCTTAGCCAAGCCTGCACTGAATCTTCCGTCCTGCTCGGTGTGTTCAATTCCATCCAAGAAGATGTGCCGACCAATGCGGGCTCGCTCCGGCGGGTAAAAATGCATCTCCGTGAAAACTGCGTAGTTGGCATTCCGCGCCATCCGACAAGTTGTTCAGTGGCGACGACAAACGTGGCGGACCGGGTAGGCAATTCTGTACAGCGCGCTATTGCGGAATTGGGTGACGGCCATGGCATGGCCAGCGCGGGGTCGATAATTCCACCCAGCATCGGCGTAATTTCAGGCACCAGTGAAAAGACCGGTGGCCCCTATGTAAATCAAATATTTCTCGGCTGGGGCGGTGGCGGCGCGGGCCCGCAGGTCGATGCGTGGATTACCATCGGCCATATAGGCAATGCCGGCGGTTCCTATCAGGACAGCATCGAATTGGATGAAATGCGTTTCCCGATGCATGTCGCGGGGCGCCATTTCATCACCGACAGCGGCGGCGCCGGGCGCACACGTGGCGGCGAGGCAGTCTATTGTGAATTTGGCCCGACCGAGGGCGACATGGAAATCGGCTATGTTAGCGATGGCAATGATCATGCGCCGGAAGGCACGCGGGGCGGCGGAGTCGGCGCCTGCGCCAACCAGTTCCGGCGCGATCTCAACGGTGATTTGCACCAGCTCAAAGCCTGCGCTCAGGCTGTCATTCCCGAAGGCCACACCATCGTCTCCTATTCCTGCGGCGGCGGTGGCTACGGCATGCCTATCGAACGCCCGGCTGAAAAAGTCGCCCATGATGTGCGCGAGAGATGGGTTTCGGTTGAAGCCGCCAAGGAAATTTATGGCGTCGTTGTCAGCGCCGCCGGGGTGATCGACGAGGCGGCGACGGAAGCGTTACGTACCGCGCAAGGCGGCTGATAGCATGACCGGCGCGCCCGCCCTGGATGTGTGCAACTGGCCATTCTCAACAAGCGCCTCGAGGGCGTGTGCCGCAAGATGGCCAACACTCTGTTCCGGACCGGCCGCTCCGGCGTGCTCAACACGGCGCGTGATTTTTCGTGCTGCATCGTTACCGCCGACAATCAATTGCTCGCCACTGCCGAAAGCCTGCCGATTCACGTTTTGAGTGGGCCTGATTTGATGGCGGCCGCGATGCAGGAGTTTCACCCTGTGCTCAAGCGCGGCGATGCGTTCCTGCATAATTCGCCCTATCACGGTTGCTCACATCCGGCCGATCATACGATCCTGGTGCCGGTGATGGACGATCAGGGGCGCCATCGTTTCACCATGGTCGCCAAGGCGCATCAGGCCGATTGCGGCAACTCATTGCCGACCACCTATATGGGCGGCGCGCGCGATGTATATCAGGAAGGTGTGCTGATTTTCCCAGCCGTGCGGGTGCAGGAAAATTACCAGGACATCGAGGATATCGTCCGCATGTGCCGTATGCGCATCCGCGTACCGGAACAATGGTGGGGCGACTATCTGGCCGAAATGGGTGCGGCGCGCATTGGCGAGCGCGAATTGATGGCGTTGGCCGCGGAAGTCGGTTGGGACACGCTCGATGCTTTCACCGATCAATGGTTTGAATATAGCGAGCAGCGCATGAGCGCGGCGATCGCGCGTCTGCCGGCCGGCATGATGACGGTCTCCAGCGCACATGATCCGTTCCCCGGCGCTGAAGACGGTATCGAAGTCAGAGTCCAGCTCACCATCGACCCGGCGGAAACGATTATCGAGGTCGACCTTCGCGACAATCCCGATTGCCTGCCCTGCGGCCTCAATCTCAGCGAAGCCTGCTCGCGCACCCCGGCGATGGTTGGCGTGTTCAATTCCATCGATCACACGGTGCCACCCAATGCCGGAAGTTTCCGCCGCATCCGGGTGCTGTTGCGCGAGAATTGCGTGGTCGGTATTCCGCTGCATTCGACGAGTTGTTCGGTCGCCACCACCAATGTGGCCGATCATGTTTCGAACGGCGTGCAGCGCGCCATCGCCGAATTGGCCGAAGGCGCCGGCATGGCTGAAGTGGGTTACGCCATTCCGCCCGCCATTGGTGTCATATCCGGACTGAAGCCAGATTCCGGCGAGCCCTTCGTTAATCAGATTTTCCTCGGCTTCGGGGCTGGCGCGGCCTCGCCTGCGGCGGACGCGTGGGTGACTGTCGGCCATGTTGGCAATGCAGGTCTCTGTTATCAGGACAGCACAGAAGTGGATGAGCAAGTGTTCCCGATCTTCGTCAAAGGCCGCCATTTCGTCACAGATTCAGGCGGCGCCGGGCGCTGTCGCGGTGGCGGCGGCATGCAGGTG
>Ga0209403_10000276_pt1 | contig 82404 bp, 79 predicted proteins | sample ArcticOcean_MG_C_8_FD_187440 | JGI IMG/M metagenome (GOLD analysis project Ga0209403, IMG submission 187440) | Marine microbial communities from western Arctic Ocean - ArcticOcean_MG_CB11_86 (SPAdes) (version 2) | ecosystem: Environmental > Aquatic > Marine > Oceanic | place: Arctic Ocean...
AAGAGGGACCTTTCGTCTACAATAAAAGGACTAGAAGCTAAGAATAAAATTAAAGCTATTTACATTGTGAGCGTCAACAAGGAGATCGAGCCACTGCTAAAAGAAGTCTTATCTAAAAATTTAGAAGGTATTCCTTTAGAGTTTTTAAATAAAAGAAAGTTTAAAAACTTTAAGTGTAGTTATAAAAAAAGCACTACATTTGGTCTAGATAGATTCTTTAGTTGTTTAGGAGGGACCTTCTTGTTCCCGAAAAAGAATTTGATAATTGTCGATATGGGAACGGCGACAACTGTTGATGTTATCGATAAGGAGCTACTTCATATGGGAGGTTTGATAATTCCTGGAGCTTTAACTGCTCACCACTCGCTTCTTCGAAATACTTCTATTGTTCAAAGTAAGGAATTATTATTAAAAGATAAATTGTTAGGTTGTTCAACCGAAGAGTGTATATCTTCTGGTTTTATAAATGGACAGTCTTTAATGATAAAAGGAATAGTGGATAAAATTAAGAAGTCTTCCGAGCTTAGATTTAAGGTTCTAGTAACCGGGGGGATTGCTAATATTTTCAATAAGAATTTTTCTAAATATCAATATGAACCGAGTTTAGTTCTTAATGGAATGCGTTTCTATTTAGCTAGTAAAGAATAAAATGATTGAGTTCGAATATTCTATAGTTGAACAAAAGAAATTCTGTTTTATTTCGATAGAAGGAGAACTTAAAAGAAAGTTCCTTGTTCCAGAATGTGACAATTTTTTTTCTTCAGGGACAAATTTGATGGTGGAATTGGAAGATTTAAGAGATTATTTCCTTGAGGATGAGATGGTGTCAGTAAAAACTAAAAACTTATCAATTTCATATAGTTTTCTATCTGTAAGCAAGGAAAAATTTAGCATATCATTAGAATATAAAGGCGATACTTTTACGTTAAAGTCCTATATTCCTTTCTGGGGTAAAACTTTGTCTAATACTTGCTGGGTTGGTATTGTTGCTAGGCAAAATTAACTTTTAATTTATTTTGACTTTATTTTTTATAGGTTGAATAATTAAAGTGATGAAAAAAATTAATTTACATGACTTGATTGTATCGCTCCAGAAGAAAAAAATAGATCTAGGCCCGAATCCAAAAGAGACTATAAGTATGTATTCAGAGCTTGGTCTTATACCTCCTGCTAAGTTTAAAGTAGTTGATGCATCATCATCTTCACCTGAAATTCTATATCCTCAAGACACGCTGCAAAAAATTATTGATATTAAGAAGTTAAAGAAGAAGGGTTTAGAGATAGATGAAATTAGGGATACTTATGCGCTTGATTATGTAAAGGACTCTATACAAGATATTCTCAGTACCCAAGATAAGGACAAACTAGAAGAGTTAGCTAAAGTTCTTACTGAAGGACCTGATCAACTTTCAGCAGCTTTAGAAGCACCTTTGATTAGAGTAATTGAAACAAAGAATTCTAATGAATTATCTAAAATAATGAGTTTGTTTGCTGCCCAAGGATTTACAGCGCTTTTAAAATCCAATGAGCATCTAGAGAAATACAATGTAAATGAGGCAAGAAAGTCTTTATTTAAATCAATATTTTATATAACAGTTATATGCTTGAAGTTGGCAAGAACTTCAAAAGATAAAGAGCTTGAGGAGTCGGCTTTTAATACTTATGACAATATGGTTGTAGGACCAATAAAAAAAGCTAGCAAGAAGGTTCAAAGTGAATTTAAATCTTCGTTGGATAAACATATGAAGTCAGCTAGGAAATCTTCATAAGTTTATATTCAATGCTATCAATCAAAGCTCTCCAACTCGCATCTACAATATCTGATGATACTCCGATAGTTGACCAGGAGCTTGATCCATCACTTGATTCAATTATAACCCTAACAAGAGATTCTGTTCCCTTGTTCCCACCAACGACTCTAACTCTATAGTCAGTAAGAACAACATTGCTTAAGAATGAATATCTATCAGTAAGGGCCTTTCTAAGTGCTAAATCTAAAGCGTTTACTGGTCCAGAACCTGACGCAACACTTTCCATAATCTGATCATCTATCTTAATAATAACTTTAGCAGAAGATTCATTAGAAGGGACGATTTGCCTTGTGTTTATTTCTGTTTCAATAAGTTCGATCTTGGGACTATATTGACCAGATACTCTTTTTACTAATAGCTCAAAAGAAGCATCAACCCCCTCGAATTCGTACCCGTCATTTTCTAATTTTTTTAGCTGAGATAAAATATCGGAGATATTTTTATCGGTTACACCATCTCTTATTTTTAGCTCGTTAAGCTTGTATAGGACATTGCTACGGCCCGCCAGGTCAGATATAAGTATCCTTCTTGAGTTCCCTACTTTTTCTGGTTCAATGTGTTCGTAAGTAAGGTTATTTTTAGCTATAGCACTTACATGTATCCCACCTTTGTGTGCAAATGCACTTCTACCAACAAAAGGAGATTTCATATCACTAGGAAGGTTCGCCAGTTCACTGATATAGCTTGAAACTCCATAGAGTTTCTTAAGATTTTCTTCTGTAACACACTGAATTCCCATCTTTAAATTAAGATTGGCAATTATTGTGCAAAGATTTGAATTTCCACATCTTTCGCCGTACCCATTAATAGTTCCTTGAACTTGATTAGCACCAGATTTTACTGCTGCCAGAGCATTTGCAACTCCCAACCCAGAGTCGTTATGTGTATGGATTCCAAGAACAATCATTGGGTGAACTTTTTTTACTTTAGATACAATTTCAGAGATTTCCCAAGGAGTTGTCCCCCCATTAGTATCACAAAGGGCTACTCCTTTGGCACCACTTTTTATTGCATAATTTATACACTCTAGTGCAAATTCTTTGTTCTTCTTGAAACCATCAAAGAAGTGCTCAGCATCAAAGAAGACCTCGTCAATGCGACTAGAAAGGTAACTTATAGAATCTGAAATTAAGTCCAAGTTTTCTTGATTGGATATTTTAAGTGCCTCAGAAACATGAAAGTCCCAAGTTTTTCCAACAATAGTCACTGCTGGAGTAGCTGCTCTTAATAGTGCTTGAATATTAGCATCATCAGCGCATGTACTTTTTGCTCTTCTTGTACTGCCAAAGGCAACAATTTTAGAGTTAGTATAATTTTCTTTTTTAGCCTGATTGAAGAAGCCTTCGTCTCTTTCGTTAGATCCTGGCCATCCACCTTCAATATATTCAACGCCTAGCTCATCTATTTTATGACTAACTTTTATTTTATCTTCTACAGAAAAAGAAATCCCTTCACCTTGAGTTCCATCCCTTAGAGTTACATCATATATTACAACTTCTTTTGACATATTTACCCTAAATTGAATTCCTTGTGAAGTGATTCAATTGCACTTTTACATTTCGATTGATTAATTACGCAGGAAATCTTAATTTCCGAAGTACTAATCATGCTTATATTTATTTTTGCCTTCGATAAAGCATTAAACATTTTAGTTGCAACTCCAGTGTGAGTCTTCATGCCTGCACCTACAATAGAGATTAAGGCTATATCTTTATCTTGAATAATTTTTTTATAGTTAATCTTGGACATATTAGACTTTAAGATTTTAACCGTTTTATTTAAATCATCTTTTGGAATTGTAAAAGTTAAATCAGTTTTATTATTAGTACTGATGTTTTGTACTATCATATCTACTACAATTCCTGCAGAACCGATAGGTTTAAAAATTTTAGAGGCTACACCGGGCTTATCTTCTATCCCTGAAACGGTAATCTTCGACTGCTTTAAGTCGTGAGTTATTCCTGTAATAATTTTCTTCTCTTTAAGTGGTATTTTCTTTTCATCCATGACCCATGTTCCTTTCTTTGATATTTTAGTAGTTGATTTTACGTATAAAATAACTTTTAAGTTGTTCGCATATTCAACTGCTTTTGCCTGTAGAACCTTTGATCCTAGGCTCGACATCTCCAACATCTCTTGATATGAAATATAACTTATTTTTTTTGCACCTTTGTAAAGCTTAGGATCTGTAGTATATATCCCATCCACGTCATCTTTAAGGAGTTCACAATGTTTAGCTTTCAGCGCAGATGCTATAGCTACAGCAGTTAAATCTGAGCCACCTCTTCCTAAAGTTGTAACATCTCCTTTCGAGTTCACACCTTGAAAGCCAGGAATTACTACTACAAAGCCTTTCCTTAGAAGTTCTTTAATTCTTTTTGTTCCAACAGATAAGATATTGGCCTTTGAATGTAAGTTGTCAGTGAGAAGACCAAATTTAGATGGATCTAAAGATATAGCTTTAGTTTTAATTTCCATTAAAGCTATACTCAATAGTCCTGCTGAGACTCTTTCTCCAGAAGATATTACCTGGTCGTACTCTTTTTCATTAGGAATTTCCGCAATTGTTTTAGTTATGTTATATAACCTATCGGTCTCTCCCGCCATAGCTGATACAACTACAACTATAGACTTCTTTTGTTTCTTTAGTTTTGAAATATTTTTGGCAATATATTTAATTTTCTCTGCATTTGCCAGACTTGTACCACCGTATTTTTGAACTATTAAATCCATATTAATTTTATCTCTGTATTGAAATCTCCCTTAGATTTATATTATCCTCTATAAAATTAAAATAAATATCTATTATATTCTTTTCTTTCACAAATAAGCTTTTAAACATATTCCCCCATTCAACAATAACAAGACCTTTTTTTGATTCTAGAATTTCAAATAATCCTATTTCTTCAAGATCTCTTATATCTGTTAGTCTATAAAAATCAAAATGGAAGATTTCTAAACCCTCACTTGTTTCATACTTATTCATAATAATAAAGCTTGGACTAGATACTCTGTCTTTAACTTTTAGGCTACTACATAAGAATCTTACGAATTGAGTCTTACCTGACCCCATCTCGCCATTTAATAGAATTATGTTGCCATCGTTAACTTGAAGTGAAACCTCATGAGCTAGCTCTTGGGTTTCTTTAAGTGTAGCTCTTTTAAGCATTTTCAACTTTTTCTATTTCCGGTACAAGAGCGGGATTGTTTTCCAAGCTAAATATAGTTCTTGGCAACTCTTTAATTATTTCTGAAGCTAAAATACCACGCTTAGAATTCTTAGTTGCAATAGCATCACCTGCTTTCCCATGAGCGAATACTCCTAATATACTTGAGTCTAGCATTGAATAGCCCTGTCCAATGAAGCTGGCTATTATTCCGGTCAGTGCGTCACCCATTCCTCCTGTTGCCATTCCTTCATTGCCGGACCCATTAATATAAATTTTTTCTGACGAGTCTGCTGTTATTGTTCTGAATCCTTTTAGGACCGATATGCAGGATAAATCCTTGGAAACTTTTTTTGCAATTTCAATCCTATTTTTTTGAATGAATGAAATAGATTTCTTAGTAATCTTAGACATTTCTCCTGGATGAGGAGTAATTATTATTCTATTTTTATACCTATTTAGAATGCTCATGTTCTTCGAAGCGATGCCTAATGCATCTGCATCAAGTATGATAGGACAATTAAAGAATTCGAGAGAGTCTTTAATTATAGCCATTAAACCATTTCTGTTACCAAGACCCGGGCCTATTACTACACAGGTAGGCTTCTTTCTTATATTAGTTTTTACTGTTGCTAAGAATTTTTTTTCATCAATTGTATTAGAATCTTGAGAGTTGGGAATATCAACTATAATAGCTTCTGGAATCTTTCTTTTTAAATTATTGCTGATACATTGTGGCACACATAAAGTTACTAATCCGGCGCCTGACTTATAGGCTGCTAGCCCTGACAAAGCGACTGCCCCGGACATATTTTTTGATCCCCCTATTATTAGGACATGTCCAAAAGAGCCTTTATTTGAAGACCTACTTCTTTTTATGAAGAAGTTGTTGAAGAATCTGTCGTTAACATAAAAGCTATTAAGTTTCTCTGATAAGCTTTCTGGAGTGGAAAGCTTAACTATAAAAATTCTTTTTGAGAAGCTGGCCCCCGGGTCAGTAAGAAGTCCGGGTTTTGCGAAATCATAAGTTACTGTGCTGTGAGATTTGATGCATGCTGAATAAGTTTTTCCATTGTCTGAGTTCAACCCAGAAGGGATATCTATTGAGCAGATTGGTATTGAAGATTTATTAAGCTTATCAATAATCTTTTTTGTTCCTTCTTTAATGTCTCTATTTAATCCTACGCCAAATATAGAATCAACAATTAAATCATAATCACTTAGAATTACATCTTTCCAGTTGGTCAGTATCTTTATTCCAAGTTTTTTAAGTATAGAAAGGTTTTTTTTAAAATCTTCTGATCTGATCTTCGATGTACCTACAATAATTATTGAGCATCGATATTTATTTAAAAATAGGTATCTGGACACAACTAAACCATCCCCCCCATTGTTTCCAGTACCCGCAACAATTAAGGTATTTTTGGGAGAATATTCTTTCATTATTATTTCATAGGATTTAAGACCAGCTAGCTCCATTCTAAGTAAACTCGGAATCTTATACTTAGAGGTCGCCAACCTGTCAATTTCTTTAATTTGTTCTGATGTCGCAAGCTTCATATTGAAAATCATAAACCAAGTGTATTATCATTCCAATATTATTCTTAAAAAAATAGTTAAAACTTAAGCTATTTCCTTAATTGACTATAAAAATTAATAAATTACAATCATTTAATGCTTGATTGTCTTTTACAGGAATCTAAATAAAATATGTTAGATAGAAACAAATCTTATCTAGAGTCATTTAACTTTGGGCTTTTAGGTTTATCAAAGCTAATAGAAACAAAGCTTACTGGAGCTCCTAAACTTGTGAACTTGGAAGTTACGAAGAAGTGTAATGCAAGGTGCGATTTTTGTGATTATTGGCAAACTCAACACGAAGAGAGATTAGATGATTACACCGATCTTATAAAGAAAATTAATCCTTTAGTTGTTATGGTAACAGGTGGAGAGCCTATGATGAGAAAGGATATCGTGGACATCATAAGGCAAATTAAATCTGCTTCTTATTTTACTTACACCGGGATAATTACAAAGGGCGATATGTTAAATATGGATAAGGCAAAAGCTCTTTATTCTGCAGGGATAGACCAGATTGCGATTTCATTGGATTTCTTAGGAGATCGTCATTCTGAAAATAGAGGAGTAAATGGATTGTGGGACCATGTCTCAGAGCTTATTCCCCAAATATCTTCTGAACTCAAGAGGACAATTTCTATTAATACAATTATTATGGATGATAACCTAGATGAGATAGTTGATATGGCAAAAAGAGCTAAAGAGTGGGGTGCGAATATTTCTTTTAGTTCATACTCTGTTATGAAAGCAAACAACGAGGATCACTTCATTAGTGACGAAACTAAAAAAGTCTCAGAAGTTATAAAGGAATTAGTTTCACTAAAAAAGCATTGGAAGGATACTATTGTTTCGAGCGAATATTACTTGGAGCAAGTACCATTATTCTTTGAAAATGGATATGGCCCTCCATGTAATGCTGGATTTTCATTTTTAACAGCAACTCCTGATGGTCATATTAAAAGGTGCTCAGAAATGCCAGCTGTCTGCCATTACACGGATTATACTCCAGATTATTTTACTAAGACTAAATGTACTACTTGTTGGTTCGGATGCAGAGGTGAAACTCAGGCGCCGGTGATTGCCAAAGGTAGAGAATTGATTGGTATTTAACAAGGCTCCCATGTCGTCTTGCCTTCTTTGTCTAATAGTTTGACTCCTAACTCTTCTGCTTCATATCTAAGCTCATCAGCTTTGATCCAGTTCTTATCTTTTCTGGCTCTATCTCTTTCAAATATTATTTGTTTGATTCTTACTTCATCAACTATGGTGTCTTTTTTTGATTGAATATTCTCATCTCTCCACCCGCTAATTCCCATTGTTTCTTCAAATTCACTTACTTCTGAGTCAGTTTCAGGTGAAAGACTTCCATCATTAATAAACTTAAAATAGTAACCAAATGCTTTAGCAGTATTAAAATCATCAAGCATTGCGGAAACCCAAAGTTCTTTAAACTTAGTTGATAAAGACTCATTGGTAGGAACTCTTTTCTTAGTATTCAGGAGTGTTTTTTCTATCTCTTCTAGCTTTTTACTAGAGAAGTCAACAGGAGTTCTGTAGTGATGTGTTAAGAATAAAGTTCTAATGATATTCTTATTCCATAATTTTAATCCTTCTCTGATGTTAATTATATTGCCAATTGATTTAGACATTTTTTCTTTGTTGATATTTATTAGACCATTATGCATCCAGTAATTAGCGAATTTCTTTTCTGACACACACTCTGATTGTGCAATCTCATTTTCATGATGCGGAAATATTAAATCTCTACCTCCTCCATGAATGTCAAAATTTTCGCCTAGATATTTCCTGCTCATTGCTGAACATTCAATATGCCAACCCGGCCTTCCTTTCCCCCATGGACTACTCCAGTAGGGCTCATTCTCTTTAGCAGTTTTCCAAAGAGCAAAGTCTAAACCAAAATTTTTATTTGGATTTATCTCTAGTCGAGTATTTACAAGGATTGAGTCAATGCTTTGTTTAGAAAGTTTTCCATACCCATTGAATTTTTGTACATTAAAATAAACGTCACCATTCTTTTCATACGCAAAACCTTTTTTTATAATATCTTCTATAAGGCTTATTATCTCAGGAATATTCTCAGAAACAGAAGGTTGAAAGTCGGGCTGAAGGCAACCCAGGCTCTCCATGTCCTCAATGTATTCTGTTTTATATTTTTCTGCAATGTCTTCTGGCCTTACACCTTCTTCTATTCCTCTATTGATAATCTTGTCATCAATATCTGTAAAATTTCTAACATAGTTTGTTTTGAAACCTATAAATTTCAGAAATCTTACAATTGTGTCGAAAACTATCGCTGATCTACCATGACCCATATGGGAGCTGCTGTATACAGTAGGCCCACATACATATATAGAAACTTCATTAGCTGAAGTTTCTTTGAAAAGTTCTTTTTGGCTTGTAAGGGAATTGTAAATATATAAATCTTTATTCATTAAGTTAATTCTTCCCCACCATCAACCATAATTACATTTCCAGTAATCCAATCAGCTCCAGGATGAGAGAGGGCTACTATGCTTCCAGATATATCACTAGTTAAAGTAAGCCTATTGCTGGGATTGTTCCTAGTAGCTTCATCGATAATATCATTGTTACCAGGGATTTTATCAAGAGCTGGGGTAAGAGTTACACCAGCGCATAAAGAGTTAGCAGTTATTCTTTGGGGAGCAAGCTCAACGGAAATCTGTCTGATGTGTGATTCCAATGCAGATTTTGCAGCTGATACAGGCCCATATGTAGGCCATATTTTTCTGCTACCAGCGCTAGTCATAGCGTATATTCTTCCATTTGGACTAAATAATGACCGTTGGACAATTCCTTGGGTCCAATAAACTATTGAGTTGGCCATTACGTCTATAGTCATTTCCATTTGCTTTTGAGTAACATTAGAACCTGATTCCTCCGTAAGATAGGGCTTCAATGACCCGAATGCTAGAGAATGGAGTAGGATTTTAATCTTTTTATTATTGTCTTCAATGAAGGTGGATGCTTCGTTTAGCACATGATTTCTTTTTTCTTCATCAGCAGCGTTGATATTAAAAAATTTAGCTTCTGATCCGTTAGATTGAATATAGGAAACAATTTCTTCTACATTTCCCATGGTCCCTTTTCTGTCTAAGTGAACTCCGATAATATTTACACCATATTCTGAAAGTTTTTTTGAAACTTCTGCACCAAAACCACTTGATGCGCCTAGAATTAGGGCCCAATGTCCTTCTAACCAATTATCAATTTTCATATCCACTCCTATTAAAATTATTTTCTTTATAGAGAGTTTACGTACTACATTTTTATATTCAAGGTATCATTAGCATATTATATGAAAAATAAATCTATAGAAATTATAACTACCGGCGAGGAGCTGCTTTCTGGGGTAACACAAGACTCTAATTTTTATTGGTTGGCCGGAGAAGTTTTTAGACATGGCTTTAAAGTAAATTATCAACAATGTGTAGGAGACTCTATTCATGATATAGTGGCTGCATTGAAAATTGCCAGTAATAGGTCAGGCTTCATATTGGTAACGGGTGGACTAGGGCCTACTCATGATGATTTAACAAGGGAAGCTGCCTCTATGTTCTTTGATAGAAAATTAATCCTAAACCCTAAAGAAGAGGATAAAATAAGGCAAATATTTAAAGATAGGAAGAGAAAATATAGTAAATTAAACAAAAAACAGGCTTATTTCCCTCAGAAAGCATCTATAATCGCAAATTCTGAAGGAACTGCCCCCGGATTCTCTTTTCTAGAAGATAAGTCTAAATATTATTTTTTTCCTGGTGTACCTAGAGAGTTCAAAGCAATGTCAAAGAATAGCTTCTTTAAGGATCTAAAAAAGGAACAAAGTAAGATTAAAAGCTTTACTTCATCCAAGATTCTCAGAGTTTTTGGGCTGTCAGAGTCTGAGGTTGCTGAAAAGATTCAGAAGATAGACTCGGCTAGTACTTACATTGGCTTTAGGCCTTATAATTTTGAGATACACTTAAGAATTATATCTCGTTCAAGTACTTTATCTCTGGCAAAAAAAGAAAATAGAGTTATTGAAGAAAGAATAAGAAAAATTCTAGCTGAATATATATACTCAATTGATGAAACTAATATGCCGACTACGGTAGTCAACATGTTGTTGGAGAAGAAGCTTTTTGTTTCTACTGCAGAATCTTGCACCGGTGGCCTACTTGCTAATATGATTACTAATGCTCCAGGCTCTTCCAGATGTTTTAATTATGGATTTGTAACTTATGGAAATAATGCTAAAGAGAATATTCTGGATATTAAAAAAGATACCTTAATTAAATATGGAGCAGTTAGTAGACAATGTGTCAAAGAGATGACATTAAATTCTAAGAGTATTTCAGGTTCCGATATAGCAATAGCAGTCTCAGGGATTGCGGGACCAAAGGGCGGTACAAAGGATAAGCCAGTAGGAACAGTTTTTATAGGAACTTCCTACAAAGATAAGACTACTGTAAAGAAGTATTACTTTCCAGGCACTAGAGAGATGTTTAAATTAAGAGTCTGCCTTTCCTGTTTAAGTATTATTAGGAAGATTATTTTATTTGAATCAAAGTAATAGGAAGAATAGTTTAAGTTAAGTATAATATAAATAAATTAGCTTTCTCTAGCTATTTTGAGGAGAAAATATTTGTCTGAAAATAAACAAAAGATTACACCAAAAGATTTTCAAGAAAATAAGCAAAAGGCTTTAGACGCTACAATTTCTACTATTGAAAAGCAATTTGGAAAAGGCTCAATTATGAGGCTTGATGATGAGGCAAGTGTTAAGAATGTAGAATCTGTTTCTAGTGGTTCAATTGCTTTGGACCATGCTTTAGGGGTAGGCGGATTTCCTCGTGGAAGAGTTATTGAAATATATGGGCCAGAGGCTTCAGGAAAAACAACATTAGCACTGCATGCAATAGCTGAAACTCAAAGAAATGGAGGTATTACTGCTTTCGTAGATGCCGAACATGCTTTTGATCCAAGTTACTCAAAAGGCTTAGGCATAGTCAATGAGGACCTATTAATTTCTCAGCCCGACTATGGAGAGCAGGCTATGGAGATAGTCGACCAATTAATAAGAAGTTCTGCAGTTGACATGATTGTAATTGATTCGGTTGCGGCATTGACACCAAAGGCTGAATTAGATGGAGAAATGGGAGATACACATGTTGGACTTCAAGCTAGATTGATGTCCCAAGCTTTAAGGAAAATTACTGCAACAGTTTCTAAGTCAAAAACAACCGTAATTTTTATAAATCAAATAAGACATAAAATTGGAGTTCCTTCTTATATGAGCCCAGAAACAACTTCAGGTGGAAATGCTCTTAAATTTTATTGTTCAGTCAGGTTAGATATTAGAAGGATTGCTTCACTAAAAACATCTGAAAGTGTTATTGGCAATAGAGTTAGAGTTAAAGTTGTAAAGAATAAAGTTGCCCCTCCTTTTAGAGAAGCGGAAATGGACATAATCTTTGGAAGAGGTATCTCGAAATTTGGTGAGCTCATTGATTTAGGTGTCGAATTTGGGTTAGTCGATAAGGCTGGCTCCTGGTTTTCATATTCTGGAGAAAGAATAGGACAGGGCAAGGACAACGCACAGAAGTTCCTTGAGTCTAATTCAGATTTAGGTCTTAAGCTTGATAAAGAAGTGAGAGAAAAAATAAGCCAGAAATAATTAACTTATGCTGACGTTAAATATTGAAACATCTAGGAATTTAACAAGTGTCTCTTTAGCTTTAGATAGCAACCTTGAATGCATCTTGAATGTTGATTCAGAAAGACCTAATCACTGTGAACTCTTGGCACCATTGATTGACAAGCTCTTTGAAAATACCTCTTTTGTTCTTCGTGATATCGAAGAAGTTAGGGTTAATGTTGGGCCGGGCAATCTTTCTTCTCTAAGGGTAGGAATTTCGACTGCAAATGCTTTAAGTTCTTTTGGTAATATCCCTGCTTACGGTATTTCTTCTTTTTTGTTGTATGCTTTTGGCCTAAACTATAATTTTGACAACCTATTAACTCTTTTTGATTTAAAGAATGGCCTATTTGCATTTGCAAAGTTTAAAAGAACAAAAGAAAAGATTGTCTTAGTTGATCAAAATTTTAAGGTCAGCATGGATGAGCTAAGACTTGTTAATGTTGAGAATACCCTTCTTGTAGGTACGGCAGCAGGAAAAATTGACACGACATGTTTTATAAAGAGCTACGGTTTGACTGTTGATGCTGATTTTGCAATTGATTCAGGATCCCTTTCAAGGGTAGACTTAAATTTTAATCCTGAACATATTCTTCTTTCTAAGCCTTTAATGCCATTTAATAGTTTTTCTTTTGTTAGTTAAAATTATAAATTAATATATAATAATCGGAATGAAAAAATTTTTAGGTGCAGAACTTTTCTTCGAATCTCTTCATGGTCTAGGGATTAAAACAATTTTTGGATTACCCGGAGGCTATGTTCTCAAGATTTATGATGTAATGCCATCATATGCGAGCAAAATTAATCATATTCTAACTCGTCATGAACAAGCTGCAACTCATATGGCTGATGGTTTTTCTAGAGCAAGTGGGTTACCAGGAATAATACTTTGTACTTCAGGTCCAGCAGCAACTAATACTGTTACAGGAATTTCTACTGCATACATGGACTCAGTCCCAGTTCTAATTTTTACTGGTCAGGTTCCCACACCTTTTTTGGGGAGTGATGCTTTTCAGGAGGCAGATCACATAGGAATTACTAGGTCTTGCACTAAGCACAACACTTTAGTTAGAAAAACAAAAGATTTGCCTAGGGCAATAGCCGAAGCTTTACATATTTCTAATACCGGAAGAAAAGGACCAGTCTTGGTTGATATGCCGAAGGATGTCTTGCTGGGAGAGAGTGAATTTAATCTTCCAAAGAAGATTAGTTTGCCAAATTATATTGAAGAGCCAAAAATTTCAAAGAAGGTCTTGAATTCTTTTAAGAGTAAGCTTCTTAGGTCAAAGAAACCGGTACTTGTTTTTGGACGAGGAGCCTGCTATCAGGAAAATCTAAAGAATATCGTTAAAATTTTAAAGAATTTTAATATTCCAGCACTTACTTCATTGCTTTCATTGGGAGTAGTAGATAGTAAAGTTTCATTTGGAATGATTGGAGCAGCTGGTTCTTATGCTTCAAGCAGATTAATTGAGGACTCTGATCATATAATTTCTGTTGGTTGTGACATAAGGAAGATTTTACCTAAAAGCTCTTTGATAAAAAAAGAAATGACCATAGTGGACATAGATAGCACTCAGCTTGATCCTTTGCTGAAGAAAAATCTTAACATTAACTGTAGCTCAATATCATTTATTGAGTATTTATCTAAAGATATAGGAAATTATAAGACTGAATGGAACAACAAGTATCTAAGTCAATTAAGAATAAAAAACAATGAAGCTGAGGTTGAAGAAGTGTCTAAAGATAGTAAATCAAGTATGTTTAGAATCCTTTCCAATCTCCTTGGTAAAAGTACAGTTATTTGTTCAGATTTTAGTTATAAAGATGTCAATCTTCAAAGATTTTACAAGTTTAGTGACTATAGAAATAATATTCTCTCTGGTGGCAATGGCACCCCTGGTTATGGTTTTCCAGCTGCAATTGGAGCAAAATTTTCTAGACCCAAGTCAAAAGTTGTTAGTATCTCTACTGGAACCAATTTCCAGTTCAATATGCAAGAAATGATTGTTGCTTTAGAACAAAAATTAGATTTAACAATTATTGTTTTAAATGATAAGTATTCAAATAAATCTATGAAATATAAAGGTCCTGATTATAAATCACTTGCTGAATCATTTGGAGCAAAGGGATATCAGTTTAATTTTGACTCTAAAATAGAGAAAAATCTTAAGAAAACTTTACACGTTAAAGGTCTAGTCCTGATTGAAGTAAGAATCTAGTTACTAAAAATATAGAAATAGTTTAAAATTAGTTTATTATAGATTCCTTTAAAGGAGATGTGCTTTGCGCCATATTATATCAATTTTAGTAGACAATGAACCGGGTGTCCTAGCTCGTGTGTCTGGATTATTTACAGCAAGGGGCTTCAATATTGAAAGTCTATGTGTTGCAGAAACAGAGAAGCCTTCATATTCTAGATTAACTTTGGTTACTTCTGGAGAAGATTGGATTATTGATCAGATTATTAAAAGATTCGAAAACATGATAAATGTTATAAAAGTAGTAGATTTGACCGAATCAGAAAGTATTCAGAGAGAGCTCTTAATTGCCAGAGTTGTTCCTACAAAAACTAGTAGGTCTGAAGTCTTAAGGGTCGCAGATATATTTAGGTCTAATGTAATAGATGTAGGCCCTAAATCTTATGCTTTGGAGCTTACAGGTACAAAAGATAAGCTAGAAGCATTCGTAGAGATTTTAAGACCATTAGGTCTTAAAGAGGTAACTAGAACAGGACTCGTTTCTATAGCAAGAGAAAAAAAGAAGTAATGGAGAATTAATATGAAGGTATTTTATGATAAAGATTGTGATTTAAATTTAATTAAAAATTTACATGTTGGAATTATAGGCTTTGGAAGCCAAGGACATGCGCACGCTCTTAATCTTAGGGACTCTGGAATAAATGTTTCCGTTGGATTAAGAAAGAGTGGTGAAAGCTGGAAAAAAGCCAAAGCGGCTCAACTAGATGTTGTGGAAGTTGATGAACTAGTAAAGAAGTCAGATATTATAATGATTCTAGCTCCTGACACAAGTCAAAAAAAAATATATGAGGATTCAATAAAAGACAATATAGTGCCTGGTAAGTACCTTGCATTTGGACATGGATTTAATATTCATTACAATCAAATTGTTCCTGAAGAAGGTATTAATGTTTTCATGGTTGCACCAAAAGCACCTGGGCATACAGTAAGAGGAACTTATGAGGAAGGTGCTGGAGTGCCAGGACTTATAGCAGTCCATCAAGACCCATCTGCTAATACTAAAGATATTGCTCTTGCATATGCGGCAGGAATAGGCTCATCAAGGGTTGGGATAATAGAGACAACTTTTAAAGACGAAACTGAAACTGATCTTTTTGGTGAACAATCCGTTCTCTGTGGAGGAGTTTCAAGCTTAATTTTAGCGGGCTTTGAAACCCTTACTGAGGCAGGATATCCGCCAGAAATGGCTTACTTTGAGTGCTTACATGAGGTTAAATTAATTGTTGATTTAATTTATCAAGGTGGAATCTCTAATATGAGGTATTCGATTAGTGATACTGCTAAATATGGTGACATAACAAGAGGTCCTAGATTGATTGATGCTTCAGTTAAAGCAAGAATGAAGACAGTTTTAGATGAAATTCAAAGCGGTCAATTCGCTGAAGAGTGGATTAAAGAAAATGAGGCAGGAAGACCTAATTATAATCGTTTACTAAAAGAGGGAGAGACTCATCCAATTGAGAACATAGGAGAAACTCTTCGTTCTATGATGACTGCTCTATTTAAAAAGAAGCTAGTAGATAAAGAAAAGAACTAATGAAGATTGACTATAAATGGACCGTTTCTGACCAAGGCTATAAGCCTATATTTATTTCTTTTTTAATTTGTTGGCTTGGAACTGCTTTTTTTGGCATATCAATTATATCTATTTTATTATTGGTTACATTTGTCTTAATAGTTCATTTTTTTAGGGATCCTGAACGAATTATCCCCAATACAAGTGGAATAATCTCTCCTGCCGATGGAAAAATTATTTCGGTAGACTTGGTCGAGGAGAAAGAATTTACTAATGTGGAAATGAGAAGAATCTGTATTTTCCTTTCCCTATTAGATTGTCATATAGCACGGTCGCCAATTTCTTCAGAAGTTAAAGAAACAATTTATTATCCAGGTAAGTTTAAATTTGCAAATTCTCCAGAATGTATAGAGAACGAAAGGTTATATCTACATCTAAAAACGCAAGATAATAGTAATATAATTCTAATTTTATTCGCTGGATACATTGCACGGAGAATTGTGCCTTTTGTATCTAAGGGTAGCTTGTTAGAAATTGGGGAAAGAATAGGTATTATAAAATTTGGATCAAGAATAGATATATACGTACCCTCAAGTTATGTAACTAATTTTAAAGCGGGAGATGAAGTTGTAGCGGGAGAGAGCATACTCTTTACAAAACCAAATGAAAAATAGGAAGATTGTATCACTAATACCTAATGTTTTAACTACACTGGCCTTAGTCTTTGGCTTACTGTCTATATTCAATTTAATAAAACTATTTCCTTTGGTAGATGGAGAATTTCTTGGTATAGAAACTTTCTTCTTGACTGAAAAATCATTATGGTGGTCATGTATTTTTCTATACATTGCGGCATTTATTGATTATGTTGACGGAAAAATCGCAAGGTTGTTGAATAGAGATTCGGAATTCGGTGCACAATATGACACCTTATCTGACCTTGTATGCTTCGGCGTAGCACCCTCTCTATTAATATACATAGTCTATTTGTCTTCATATAATAATCTAGGGATAATGTGCGTTATCTTCTTCACTGTATGTGTCGCACTAAGATTGTCTAGATTTAATACATTGCCAGATGAAGATAAAGATAGATTCTTTATTGGCTTACCAAGCCCTATGGCTGCTGGATTGTTAATATCCCTTGTGCTTATTGACTATAAATTCGATCTATTCAAGCCGGAGTTTCTTAACTCATTTTTCCTACTCTTTTTGCCTCTTGTTGGACTTTTAATGGTCAGTAATATTATTTTCCCTAAAAAAACTTTTCTAAATAGAATGAAAAGATTTAATGCGCTAATTGTTGTATCAGTAATACTTATCTCAATATTGACTCATGTCGAGATTGGCTCATTCATACTTTTTTATCTTTATTTATTATATTCTTTATCAAGTTATGCAATTTCAAAATATAAGGCATCTCAAAAAGCAACTTCGTGAATAATTATGGATAATGTAGAACAGTATTATTTAGATAATGGATTAAAGGTTCTATTAAAAGAGGATCCACATTCACCTGTAACATCAATATTCGTTTGGGTTAATACAGGAAGCGCATATGAAGATGACAATCAAAGGGGTCTCGCGCATGTGCACGAGCATATGATTTTTAAAGGTACTAAAAATCTAGAGGTGGGTGAGATTTCAAAACAACTTGAAGCCCATGGAGGAGAAGTTAATGCTTTTACTTCGTATGATGAGACTGTCTATTATACCACTATATCAAATGATTTCATCGATGTGGGCCTGAATATACTTGCTGAATGCATGTATGAAGCAACCTTTGATGAGAATGAATTATCTAAAGAACTAGAGGTTATTTTAGAGGAAATAAAGAGAGGTAACGATTCTCCCTCTAACTGTTTAAGTGAGATGATCTTTAAAAATACTTTTTCTTCGACTACTTATGGACTCCCAATTATCGGGACTCCCGAAAGCGTTAAGGCCTTTAAGAGGGCAGATGTGAAGAATTTCTATGATAAATGGTATCAGGCTTCCAACATGCATTTAGTTGTTGTAAGTGGAGTTAAAAGTAGCATTGTCAGGCCTAAGATTGATAGAGTTTTCACTAGCATTAGAGATGAAAAAGTTCAGAGACCTGAGCTGTTGGACAAAATAGACTTTTCAGGACTAAAGATTAATATAGAGTCAAAGGAAGTTAACGAAGTTTATTTTGCCTTTTCCTTTAAGTCAAAAAATGCAAATGATCCAGATTCCCCGGTCTTAGATATTGTCAGTCACATATTGGGGTCTGGGACTAGCTCTTTACTCTACAGGGAATTAAAGGAAAGACTATCACTTGTTACCTCTATATCTTCTAGTCATTATTCCATGAGACACTCAGGTGTCTTTATGGTGTCGGGGACACTAATTGAAAAAAATATTGATAAAGTAATTAAGGAAATTATTCATAATATTCAAAAGGTCCTATCTTTAGATTTTGAACCTACTCAAATAGAAAGAGCCAAAAATTCTATATTATCAGATGATCTCCATGAGAATGAGACTGTTCAAGGACAAGCTCAAACTATAGGTTATCTGGAATCATTAACGGGGAATTTAAACTCTAAGAAAGAGTATTTGGATAGAATCGTTGATGTTTCTCCTGATGATATTTCCAAAGTATCTTCAGAATTTCTTAGATTAGAAAACTTAAATTTAAATATAATCTTTCCAAAAGAATCTTTAATAAAAGAGAAGCAGCATTTTGAAGATTTAATATCAGATTCTTTTAGTAGGAATCTAAGTGTTAAGAATGAGCAGAGTGAGTCTTATCTTCCTAAAGACTATTCTATGTCAGACATCTTATATGAGAAACCTAAGCTTTTGAAACTTGATAATGGGATAAGTCTTTTAGTTCTTCAAAATAATAAAACTCCATTGTTCTCTTTGCGTTCCATATCTTTAGGAGGCCTTAAATATGAAACCCAAGAGTCTAATGGGAAGTTTAGTATTATGGCTGAGCTATTCGAGAGAGGTTCTTTGAGCCTAACTAAGGATGAGCTCTCGATGAAAACAGAAATACTTGCTTCTGATATCGAAGGGTATTCTGGTAAGAATACGGTTGGAATGAAATTGTTAGGCCCAAGCGCAAATCTAAATGAGCTTGTTGATATTTTTTCCGATGTCTTATGTAACCCTTTGTTTTTAGATGATGAGTTGGATATTGTTAAAAAAGATATACTTTCCTATTTAAATAGAAAAAAACAAAACTATGCAGCACTGGCCGCTGATAAATTCTATGAGCTTCTATTTCCAAACCATCCTTATTCGATGAATCAGTATGGATCTGAAAGTAGTGTTTTAGAAATCTCTAGGAGAGAGATAAGTGAGGCATATAAAGGCTCTATTTTTAAGAGTAACTTTCTTCTCTCAGCTGTAGGAAACTTTGACTTAGATGAATTAGTTAAATGTTTAGATATGTCTTTGGATATAAAGAATCCTGAGAGCAACATTAAAAAAGATTTAGAATTTACACCTATTAAAGAGGACAAAATCTTTGAGACTAAATTGGGTGATAAGCAGCAGTCTCATATTATGATAGGAACATACGCTCCTTCGTTGGAATCAAATGACCAGTATGCTTTTCAGGTAATGAATTCTTGCTTGTCAGGAATGGGAGGTAGATTGTTTGTTGAGCTAAGAGATAAGCAAAGTCTCGCATATACAGTTTCATCTTTTTATAGCCCGGCTCCTTCTATAGGGCATTTTGGAGTTTATATTGGCTGTTCCCCTGAGAAGAAAGATCAAAGTATAGATGCTATTAATCTAGAAATTTCTAATTTAGTTTCCAATGGTGTAACGAAGTCAGAGATTGAAAGAGCAAAGAATTATCTTATTGGAAGAAACGACATATCTTTACAAAGAAATTCGGCGATTAATGCGAGAATTTCCCAGGGCACCTTCTTTGGTTTAGGACCTGAAGAGCCTTTTGAATTTTCTTCGAAAATAAGGAGTGTATCACTGGATGAAGTGAATCATGTTATATCAAAATATCTAAAAAACAGCAATAAAGTTATCGTCGCTTTCCAACCTTCTTAGCATCTAAAATTGATTTTAGATTAGGTAATCAGTATATTAATCCTTTAAAAAAAATATTTTTTAGAAGGGAGCGTGGCGGAATTGGTAGACGCACTAGATTTAGGATCTAGCGCCTTCGGGTGTGGGGGTTCGAGTCCCCCCGCTCCCATATTGGAGATAAAATGAGTTATAAAATTGAAGAAATTAGTTCAACGCAGAAGAAAGCTTTTTTTGATATAGATAAATCCGAAGTTGGTAAAATATATACAGATGTTGTTAAGCTTTTTCAGAAAGATGCAGATTTGAAAGGATTTAGAAAAGGCAAAGTGCCACTTAAGGTTGTTGAGTCTATTTATCTGGAGCAAATCTCTGAGGAGCTTAAGACAAGAGTTATTAACAACAATTTAAGGTCTTTAGCTTTAGAAGAGAAAATTAATATAGTAAGAACCTCAGATTTGGAATTTAAAGATTTTCATAAGGATAAAAACTTTGAGTTTTCTTTTAATTTTGAGTTTATACCTGAGATTAGTCTTGCCAAGTTCAAAGGAATCGAAGTAGAGAAAGAAGTTTTTTCTATTGAACAAAAAGATATAGATAAGGCTATAGAGAATTTATTATTAAATTTTGCATCTAACGAAGAACTTCCCAAGCGAAAGAAGGTCAGCAAGAAGGATATTCTGAGTATCAATTTCTCTGGAGAAGTTGAAGGGGTAGTTGTAAAAGATTTAGTAAGAGATAATGCTTTAATAGAGCTTGGAAATGAGTCTTTAATCCCCGACATTGAATCTCAGATAAAGTCAATGGCAATAGGTGAGGAGAAAATTTTTGATATCACTTATCCTGAAGATTTTCCAATTGCTGAAGCAGCAGGAAAAGTTGTTACTTGCAAGGTATTAGTTAATAAAATATTCAAGAAAGTTGTACCGAAGTTAAACGATGATTTTATTACCAAATTAGGCATGGAATCAAAAGATAAGTTGGAAGAAAGAGTTGCTTCTGATCTAGAGAGGTCTTTTAATGATAAGTCGGAGGCTTCTTTAAGAAAGAGTGTTGGTGATAAGTTAATTAAAGACAATAGCTTTGAGTTCCCGGTTTCCTTTCTTGATGATGAGGAAAGAAGGTTGGAGAGTGAATATTTATCAAAAATGAATGAAAAAGGAATTAAGCTAAAAGAAGTAGATGATCCAACTAAAGACTTAATCAAAGAATCAGCAGTAAGAAATGTCAAACTAGCTTTGATTTTTGCTGAAATTTCTAAACTTGAAAGTATTTCAGTGCCAGAAGATGAAATTGAACAAGTAATTGCTTCAATTGCGAATTCCCAAAATACTCCAGTTAGTAAAGTGAAGAAGTACTATAAAGATAATAATCTTATGGATGATATAAGAGTTAAGTTGACTGATGAGAAAGTCATAAGATTTGTAATTGCTGATGCAAAAATTAAAGAGATCAAGCCAAAGTCAAAAAAGTAACTTAAGTGTTCTTCTTAATTGACTAAAATTAGTGATTAAATTACAATCACAATATGTTTATACCAATGGTAGTAGAGCAAAGTTCATCTGGGGAAAGAGCTTTCGATATATATTCAAGACTTCTAAATGAAAGAATTATTTTCATTGGGGGCCCCATCGATGATAATCTTGCCAATGTAGTTGTTGCTCAATTATTGTTTCTAGAGTCAGTTGATAGTAAGAAGGATATCAGTTTGTACATTAATTCTCCAGGAGGGAGCGTAACTGCGGGACTTGGTATATATGATGCTATGCAATATGTCGCACCTGATGTAAGCACACTTTGTTATGGTATGGCTGCAAGCATGGGAGCAGTTCTTTTGGGCAGTGGAGCAAAGAATAAAAGGAATTCACTTCCAAACTCTACAATTATGCTTCATTCTGTTGGAACTCAACTAGGTGGTCAATTTTATGATCTAGAAAAAGAGATGGATGAAACTAGAAGAAAACAAGAGATTCTAGCTCAACTACTTTCAAAACACGTTAAGAGAGATGTGGATACTATCAAGTTAGACATACAGCGGAATTTTTATCAAACTTCGGAAGAAGCTTTGGATTATGGAATTATAGATAATATAATCATTCAAAAGGATGTTAAATAGATGAGTGAGAAAGATGATTTGAATTGTTCCTTTTGTGGGAAAGGGCAGAAAGAAGTTAAAAAACTCATAGCTGGACCCAGTATCTATATTTGTAATGAATGCGTTGATTTATGTGCAGAAATTATTGAGGATGAGAAGGGGGAGCAGATAGCTCCAGAAGAACTTGAATATATACCACCACCGCATGAGATTAAGAATCAGCTCGATTCGTATGTAATAGATCAAGAAAAGGCAAAAAAGTACCTCTCTGTTGCGGTATATAACCACTACAAGAGAATAAACAGTAATTCTAAACCTAAGAGTAAGAAAGCCAAGACTGAAGAAGTAGAGATACAAAAAAGTAATGTTTTGCTGATTGGACCTACTGGCTCAGGGAAGACTCTTTTGGCTCAGACTTTAGCTAAGTTCCTAAATGTCCCTTTTACTATAGTTGATGCTACATGTTATACCGAAGCGGGCTATGTTGGAGAGGATGTGGAGAATATGCTAGTTAGCTTGCTGCAAGCTTCTGATTTTGATGTTAAAAAGGCAGAGAAGGGAATAATTTATATTGATGAAATTGATAAGATAGCCAGAAAAAGTGGAGATAGCCCCTCTATAACAAGGGATGTCTCAGGGGAAGGTGTTCAGCAGGCTCTGTTGAAAATTATTGAAGGAGCCGTGGTAAATGTTCCGCCTAAGGGAGGAAGAAAACATCCACAGCAAGAATTTATTCCTGTAGATACAAATAATATCTTATTCATACTCGGAGGCTCTTTTAGTGGCCTTGATAAAATAATAGCTAGAAGAATAGGTAAGAATTCTATAGGTTTTGAAAAAGATGAGAAGCAGATAGTTAAACGATTAGAATCAGATGATTTCCTTCAATCTCTTCAATCAGAAGATTTGGTTAGTTTCGGTTTTATACCTGAGTTTATAGGAAGAGTTCCTGTTATCACTTATCTTAATACTTTAACTGAGGAAGGCTTAATAAGGATACTCACAGAACCAAGGAATGCCTTAATAAAACAGTATCAAAAGTTAGTGAAAATTAATGACAATGTAGAGCTAGAATTTACTAAGGAATCTTTAGTTTCTATAGCAAAAGAAGCTATTAAAAGAGAGACCGGAGCAAGAGGCCTGAGGTCTATAATAGAGAATTCTATCTTGGATTTAATTTATGATATCCCCACTCTTGAGGGTATCAAGAAGTGTGTTATAACTGAAGAAGTAATAATGAATAATAAGTCACCAATCTTAAGTTTTGAAAATAAATCAGTTAAAAGTGCCTAACTTGGTCCTTTTTTACTCCTTTCTTGGTATTTTATTAGTTTTTTTAATGTTTTATTGTTGCAAAACAAGATTTAATGGTTAACTTATTACAATAATGCCTTCCGGAGGATTTCATGAGTTCAAAATATAAACTTCCATTGTTGCCTTTAAGAGATGTCGTAATTTTTCCGCATATGGTCGCACCATTGTTTGTGGGAAGGGAGAAGTCAATTAGAGCGCTAGAAGAATCTATGAAAACAGATAAAAAGATTTTATTATCTGCTCAGATTGATGCAAAAACTAATGATCCAGGACCAGAAGATATTTATAATATTGGTACTGTTGGCACTATTGTTCAAATGCTTAGGCTGCCAGATGGGACCGTTAAGATACTTGTTGAGGGCGTGAGCAGGGCGAAAATCTCGAAATATGATGATGAGAATAAATTCTTTAATGTTGAAGTAGAAGATTTGATAGAAGAGCAGAAATCTGATGTTGAGACAAGTGCTATTATGAGAAGTTTAACTGAAGCCTTTGAAGATTATACAAAGCTCAACAAGAAAGTACCAACTGAGACATTGGTAACAATTTCTGGAATTGAAGATGCAAGTAAGCTCTCTGATACTATTGCTTCTCATTTGACTTTTAAGCTTTCTGACAAACAAGAGGTTCTTGAGTGTTTAGATTGTTCCAAGAGGCTAGAAATGTTATTCGAAAAAATTCAATCGGAATTAGAAATTCTTCAAGTAGAGAAAAAAATCAGGAATAGAGTTAAGAAGCAGATGGAAAAAGCTCAGAAAGAATATTATTTAACTGAGCAGATGAAAGCTATTCAAAACGAGCTTGGTGATAAAGATGATTTGAAGAGTGAAATACTAGAATTTGAAGAGACTTTAAAGACCAAGGAGATGCCTGAAGATATCAGGAAAAGGATAGAAAAGGAAATAAAGAAACTAAAAGGTATGTCTTCTATGTCGGCAGAGGCAACCGTTGTTAGAAATTATATCGATTGGTTAGTAACTTTGCCATGGGACTCTGACTTAACGGAAGATGAAACTTCTCTGGAAAATGCAGAGAAGATACTTGATGAAGATCATTTTGGCTTAGAAAAACCTAAGGAAAGAATTACAGAATTCTTAGCTGTTAGAACTTTAACAAAAAAATTAAAAGGTCCGATTCTTTGTCTAGTAGGCCCCCCAGGAGTAGGTAAAACATCCTTAGCAAAATCTGTAGCTAGAGCTATGGGAAGAAAGTTTGTTAGGGTCTCTCTCGGTGGAGTTAGAGATGAGGCTGAAATTAGAGGACACAGAAGAACCTATATTGGTGCCCTACCTGGGAAGATAATTCAAGGTATGAAAAAAGCTGGCACGAAGAATCCGGTTTTTCTATTGGATGAGATAGATAAGGTAGGTACAGATTTTAGAGGAGATCCCGCGTCTGCGCTTCTTGAGGCCTTGGATCCAGAGCAAAACTCTACATTTAATGACCACTATCTTGAAATTGATTATGATTTATCACAAGTTCTTTTCATTACTACAGCTAATGTACTTCATACTATTCCTTGGGCACTTCAAGATAGAATGGAAATTATTAAACTTTCAGGTTATACAGAGCTTGAAAAGAATAAAATTGCAAAGAAGTATTTGGTTCCAAAGCAAATAGAAAATAATGGTTTAACTGATTCAAATGTTAAGTTCTCTGAAAAAGCAATAAACTTTACAATACAGAGATATACAAGAGAGGCGGGAGTTAGAACCTTAGAAAGAGAGATTGGATCACTATGTAGAAAAACAGCTAAAGAAGTTGTTGCAAATGGTAAGGAGTTTTCTTTGAATGTAACTCCAAAAGTTGTTGAGAAATTATTAGGTTCTCCAAAATTTAAACATGGTCAGATAGAAGAAGCTAATCAAATTGGTATGTCTACAGGATTGGCATGGACTGAAGTTGGTGGAGAATTGCTAAATATTGAGGTAACTATAGTCCCAGGTAAAGGTACTTTTACAGTTACAGGAAAGTTAGGTGAAGTTATGCAGGAATCTACTAGGGCGGCTATGAGTTATGTTAGATCTAGAGGTAGTAGGCTTGGCTTGGATAGAAACTTCTATCAAAAAGTAGACATTCACGTTCATGTTCCTGAAGGAGCGCAACCTAAAGATGGACCTTCCGCAGGAATTGCAATGGCTACGGCTATACTTTCAGGACTAATTAAGAAAGAAATAAGAAATGACTTGGCAATGACGGGAGAAATCACCCTGAGAGGCCGTGTCCTTCCAATAGGTGGTCTAAAAGAGAAAATTCTCGCTGCCCATAGAGGTGGTGTTAAAACAGTCTTGATTCCTAAGGAAAACGAAAAGGATTTAATCGATATCCCGAAAGAGGTTTTAAAGGATGTAAACATTGTGTCTGTTAATCATATGGATGATGTTATTCCTTATGCAATTATCTCCGATGATGCTGTCTTAAAGGATATAGTATTGTCAGATATGCCCCTAAGTGTAGATTCTTCTGAACCAGAGAAGCCTTTGAACTTATCTTGACATTTAGTTGTCTCCATATAGTATAAAAATCTATTCGGGGCGCTTAGCTCAGCGGGAGAGCGCTTCCCTTACAAGGAAGATGTCACAGGTTCAAATCCTGTAGCGCCCATTTTTTTTGGGGTCGTAGTTCAGCTGGTTAGAACGCTGGCCTGTCACGCCAGAGGTCGCGGGTTCGAATCCCGTCGACCCCGAAAAATAGATTGTTTGTCATGTTGAATAAGAATGACTTAGAATTTTTATCCTCTCTGGGGATTACTAAAAAAGAAATTGATTCTCAAATTGATTTACTTTTAGGTAAAACTAAAATAAAAACTCTCAAATTAATGAGGCCTTGTGTTGAAGGCGATGGGATAATCTCTCCAAACGAAGTAGAAAAACTTAATGTAGATTCGGGCTCTATAATGTCCGAGCTTCTTATTTCAAGGTTTATACCGGCTTCTGGTTCAGCAACAAGAATGTTTGCCTTAGACCGATTTAAAGAAGAATTTTTTGCCAAACTTCACCTTTTGCCTTTCTATTCAAAGATTTTGGATTATTCCGATAAGAATGAGGCTGAATTAAATACAATTATTAAGAATAAAGACATTGAAGCTTTGAAAGAAATACTAACTTCAGAAGACTTAATAAATTTTTCTCGTCAACCTAAGGGACTTATAGATTTTCACTTATTTGATGGGTTACCTATCTCGCCTGTAGAAGAATTCGTTCTAAATTCAATAGATGATATTACAAATTCTAAGATATATTTCACTGTACAGGAAGGTTTAGAAGAAGATATCCGTTTTAAAATTAACAAATCCCCTTTTTTAAAAAAGTCTGATCCAGAATCTTTATATGAGCTAATGATTCAACCCAAGTCGACTAATAGCTTATGCTTAGATGATAAAGGTGAGTTGTTAAGAAAGGAGAATGGAGATATTTACACTCATCCTTCTGGTCACGGTGCTCTGTTGGATATTCTAAATGACGTTAATTCTGACTTTGTATTTATTAACAATATCGATAATATTTCCTCTAAAACAAGACTTCTAAGATATGAGGTGTCAGAATTTTTATATAAAATTGCCCATAGTACTAAGAAAAGGTTTGATCTATTGTTGGAAACTTTTAATGAGAGAAATTATGAACTACTTGAGCCATCAATTGCGCAGCTTGAAAATTCCTTGCCCACTCAGTTTAAGAGTAAACCTTTAGATAAAAAGGTTGATCTTATTATTCAAATGCTTAATAAGCCTATTAGAGTCTGTGGCGTTGTTAGAGATGAGAAAGCCTCCGGAGGAAAGCCTTTCTGGGTGCATGACGGTAACTCAGAATCGGTTCAAATTGTGGAAGAATCCCAGATCAATTTAAATGATGAAAATCAAAAGAATATTTGGGACAATTGTGGATACTTTAATCCAGTAGAGATGATATGCAGTACCAAAGATTATATGGGAAAGAAGTTCGACCTTAGGGAATTTGCGGAAGAAGGATTAAAGATTAGGGTTCAGAAGAGTGTTTTAGGTAAAGAATGTTCTTTTATTGAGCTACCAGGTCTATGGAATGGCTCTATGCATTATTGGCATACAACCTTTGTAGAGATCCCTTTAGAGACTTTTACACCAGTTAAAAATTTTACAGATTTATTTTTACCAATTCATCAGCCATAATAGTAGCTTATGGAGAGATGGGTGAGTGGTTTAAACCAGCTGATTGCTAATCAGCCGTACGGAGTAAATCCGTACCGGGGGTTCGAATCCCCCTCTCTCCGAGCTAAAATGCGCCTGTAGCTCAGTTGGATTAGAGTGCCAGATTACGGCTCTGGAGGTCGAGGGTTCGAGTCCTTCCAGGCGCGTTTATTTATTTTTTGCTAAATTCTTTACAACTTTTCTTGCATGTTTAATAGACTTCATGTACCAATCAAATCTAAGGTCAGATTTTTCTTTTTCAGTAAGATTAGTTAGCTTGTTTTGCTTTTTTGCATCAATTATAAGTTGGTTCATTACAATTGCACATGAAACTGAAATATTATAGCTTTCATTGAATCCATGCATTGGGATGCTTACCAAAGAATCAGATTCTTGTATTATATCGTTACTAAGTCCTTTTTCTTCATTTCCAAAAGCAATAATCATTTTTTTAGTAATTTTGAGACTATTCACATTTATTGATTTTTCTTTTGTCGGAGGAACTGTCGATATAATCTTAAATCCTTGATTTTTGAGTGATCGAATATATTCCTTTTTAGAAGTAGCCTTATCTTTAATTTTTAAGGTTATCCACTTTTCTGATCCAAGAGAAACTCCTTTTGCTAGAATCACCTTGTTATAATCTTGAATTATATAGATGTTTTGAATTCCTAAATTGTCACATGTTCTTAGGACCGCGCTTATATTGTGACTTTGATAAATATCTTCGAGTAAGATAGATATACCCTTAGTTCTCTGTGATAGAACTTTATCTATCCTACTTTTTCTGTCAGTAGTTAAGAGTGGCGCTAGTTCTTTTATTGATATTTTTTTCATTATTTATTTTCTTATCATTAAACCTAAGATATCATATTTAATTATAAATTTATGAATGATAAAAACAAAAATAAAATATTAGTAACTGGAGACAGACCAACGGGCAATCTTCATTTGGGCCACTATGTCGGTACTCTTCAAAACAGAATAGAGCTTCAGGATTCATATAATTGTTTTTTTCTCATTGCTGACTTGCATATGTTGACTACGCATCAAGATAAGGTCGGAGACTTAAAAGAAAACATAGTGGAGTTAGTAATTGATTGGATGTCCGTGGGTCTTGACCCGAAAAAATCATGCTTCTATCTCCAATCCATGATTCCTGAAATTTCTGAGTTAGCGGTTCTTTTGTCTATGTTATGCTCAGTTCCTAGGATTCAACGTATTCCTACTTTAAAAGAAAAGATAACCGCAATGAATTTAAATGATAACTACTCACTTGGGCTTCTTTCTTACCCTGTGCTAATGGCATCGGATATCCTTGCCTTCAACGCTTCTACTGTTCCTGTAGGTGAAGACCAGCTTAGCCATGTTGAACTAACTAGAGAAATAGCTAGACGCTTTAATTCAACTTATAAAGAAATTTTATTAGAGCCTGAGCCGCTGATTAGTAAGAATTCAAGGCTTGTAGGGACCGATGGTCAAGGTAAGATGAGTAAATCTTTAAATAACTCAATTTATTTATGTGACTCAGAATCTGTAGTAAAGAAAAAAGTAATGAAAATGTTTACTGACCCAAATAGAACAAGTGCTGATATACCTGGAAAAGTTGAAGGAAATCCTGTTTTTATTTATCACGATATATTTAATGACAACAAAGAAGAGCTGCTGGATTTTAAGGAAAGGTATTCTAAGGGAAAGATAGGAGACGTTGAAGTGAAGACTTCTTTAGTACAATCTATAAATAATTTCCTAGATCCTATTAGGGAAAAGAGAATGGAAATACTCAAGAATAAAGAAGAGATATTAGATATAATTATTGAAGGATCCAAGAAAGCCAGGGAAATAACAAAAATTAATCTTGAGCTTATTAAAGAGGCAATGAGCCTTAAATTAAAATAAGGAGTATTTTATGAGTTATTCAGACCCACTACCAATAGGAGTTATTCCTGAAGATATAAACTTTAAACCTAAAAGAATGAAAGCATGGGTTATAAGGAAGGATAGACATGGAGAGCCTACGAAGTCTTTCCAAGAAGAAGAGCTACCTGTTCCGGAATGTGGACCAAACGATGTGCTAGTTTTAGTAGTAGCTACAGGTGTAAACTTTAATGGGGTTTGGGCAGGATTAGGAGAGCCTATCTCGGTCCTTGATATTCACAAGGAAGAGCTTCACGTTGCAGGAAGTGATTGCTCAGGAATTGTTTGGGATATTGGCTCTAATGTTAAAAGCTGGAAAAAGGGTGATGAAGTCATAATTCATTGTGGAGTCGAGAGTGAGGAGCCTCATTCAAACATGACACAGACTAGTGGTGACTTTATAAGTTATGATCCTATGGTAAGCAAGCAAGCCCAAATATGGGGATATGAAACTCCAAATGGATGTTTCTCACAATTTACAAAAGTACAAGCTCAACAAATATTGAAAAAACCAAAACATCTAAACTGGGAAGAGGCAGCTTCATATGCACTATGTTATTTCACTGCCTATAGAATGCTTGTTACAAAAGCTAATATTCAACCTGGAGAAGTTGTCCTTGTATGGGGGGCTGCGGGAGGACTGGGTGTTTTTGCATTACAGATATGTAAAATGCTTGGTGCAAAGGCTATTGGTGTAGTCTCTTCTGAAGACAAATTTAAAATATGTGAAGATTTGGGTGCAGTTGGGGTTATAAACAGAAAAGATTTCCCTAATTTGGCATATAAAAAGAACGAGACAGAAGAAGAGACAGCTCTTAGATTTAAAGAAATGAAGAACTTTGGTAAGAAAATATGGGAAATTCTTGGTGAAAGAAAAAGTCCCAATGTAATCTTTGAGCATCCTGGAGAAACTACTTTTCCTGCTAGTGTCTTTGTCTGTGAAAAATTTGGTAGAATAGTAATATGTGCTGGCACATCTGGATATGATTGCTCATTTGATGTTAGATATCTTTGGATGTTACAAAAGCAGATACTTGGTTCTCATTTTGCAAATGCCCTAGAATGTATAAGGGCTAATGAGTTGGTCCATCAGGGCTTAATTAAGCCAGTTGTTTCCGAAGTATACAGTTATGAAGACATTCCTAAAGCTCATCAGCTAATGTATGAGAATAAGCATTCTGGCAAGATGGTTTGTTTGGTCCAGGGCTCTAAAGATCTCTAGATCTTAAGGTTATTCATCGTATAGGTAGGTTTTATTTTAGATTCTTTAAGTATTGATTTGGATGTTTTTCCCGTTAATACTAGTGCGCTTTCTATTCCAACAGAGTTCGACCCTGCTATGTCAGTGATAAGATTGTCACCGATAGTTAATATCTCAGACTTCTTAAGATTCAACTTATTTCTTGCCAAGTTAAATATTCGCTTAGAAGGCTTACCAAGATTAAACACAGAGGTTGGGAAGGTTTTAGTTATAGCAGCAACTAGGGCCCCTGTAGCAGGAAGATTTCCCAATTCAGAGGGGTAAGTGTCGTCTATACTTGTTGTTAATAGCTTTGCACCATTTTGTACGCAGAGGGAGGCATACATGAGGTCCTTGTAGTTGAAATTTATATTACCGGATACTAGAATACTCTCTGAATCCTTAAATTTTAATACGTCTTCGATTATTTTAACTTTAGACCTCCTAATATAGTTTTTTAATTTCCTACTGCAGAAAGCCATAATTCTATTGTTGTCCAGCTCTTTTTTTTCTATCATATCTAAGAAATTAGTAATAGGAGTTATTACCTGTTCTTTTTCACACTCAATGCCGAGTTTTAATAGAATTTTTGAGTACTCATTTGGAGATAAAGAGGAATCATTTGTTAAAAATACATATTTTTTTTTCTTATAATTAAGATAATCTATGAATTGTTTTGAGAAGGGGATTAGTTTTTTGTCAAGATAAATAACTCCATCTAAGTCTATAATGAACCCCTTAAATTTAGAAAGATTATTTTTCATCCCCAGATTTCTTTTGCTAACTTCTCGTCTCTAACTCTTGATGATTCCTTTTTAATCAGTTGGATTTTCTTTTCCTCTGGATTATCAATAATTTGAATTTCTAAGAAATCTAAAATAATTAACGAGGCTTTCTTGATACCTTCAAAGATTTCTTTTTCCTCTCCAGAGGATTTAGATGTTTTGAAATCTAAAAACAATGCAATTGTAGCAAAGTCTTGTTTTACATCTGGAGAAACTTCGACATCCCAATCCTCGTAAGCATCCACGAGGTAAAGTTTTTTCCACTGTTCTAATACAAATTGATGATCTAATTCTGACATAGCCTAAATATTTAAATCTCCTGCAACGATAATATTGTCTTGACCTGAACTTTTAATTATACTAACTGCTTCTTCAAAAGATTCATACTCTTCTATCGTTGATGCTTTTACTAGCATCGGAAGATTTACTCCAGAAATTATTTCAACTAATCCTTTTTTAAAGAATGTAAGGCTTATATTCGAAGGTGTTCCCCCAAACATATCAGTAAATATTATAGTTTTCTGGTCTTCTGTTATGAAATTTGATATTCTGTTTGCATAAGTATCAAAATCTCTTGTATCTTTATTTATAGTAATAGTAAAGATATTTCTTATTATTTTTTCACCTAGAACAAACTCAAGTGAAGTTTTTAATTCCTCGCAAAGAGTTCCATGAGTTATTATTAGAATGTTGAACATAAATTAATTTTAATAGATTAATTTTTTATTACAAAGTTAACTTTCTAAAATTGTTTTTTTAACAGCAATTTCTATAAGAGTAGAAAGGTTTCTTCCTGGGCTAACAGGTATCTGCATACGTGGGATGCTTACATCTAAAATTTTAATGTATGTTGCATCATAACCAAGCCTTTCATAGTCAAAGTCGTTCTTAAAGTCAATCAACTCTATGACTAAATCTATCTTACTACTGCTAATAGCAAAATCCTCTCCAAATATTTCTCTAACATTTATTATTCCAATTCCTCTTATCTCAATTAAGTTTCTAATTGTCTCCGGCGGTTTCCCGACTAAGATATTATCTTTTTTCTCAATGAGTACGACGTCATCAGCAACTAAAAAGGCTCCCTTATTTAAGAGCTCAACTGCACACTCACTTTTACCTAAGCCACTTCTTCCAGTTATTAGTACACCTTTATTCAACAAGTTAATCAGTACACCATGTTGGCTTAATAATTTATCATTCATTGGATTTTATAAAGTCTAGTAACTTATTAGGGTCCTCTATTTCTATAACTTTTTTCCTTATTTCATTATCAGAAAATAGGCTAGATACTGATTTTAAGATTTCTAGATGATTATTTCCTGTTTCTTCAGGATGAAGAATAAAGATTAGAATTTTTGTTTTAAGACCATCAATCGACCCAAAGTCTGTACCCTCATTGCATATTCCAAGGCTTATATATGTTTTATCAATACCTGGAATCTTGGCATGAGGTATCGCAATATTATTATCAAGTGCTGTGCTACATAATTCTTCGCGCTTTAATATTAGCTCTTTAACTATAGGTTCTTTTAGGATAGCCCTTGTAGAGCAAATTTTATTAATTACTTCTTCTAGAAGCTGATTCTTTTCTAGAGGATCAAGATTAGTAAAGATTAAATCTACAGTTAAGACTGTGCTCAAGTTCATTGTTTTCGCCTCTTGTTAGATGAAGGTATTCTAAGTATGTTTCTATATTTTGCAATAGTCCTTCTCGCAATTAGGATTTTTTTGTTTACTAGATTGTTTCTGATTTCATCGTCCGTCAGAGGACTATTCTTGTTCTCTTTCTCTACCATTTCTCGAATAATGTCTCTTACAGCCGCAGAAGACTCATCTGAACTAGCACTTGCCTTGTTATTAAAGAGACTTTTCATGTTTATCATTCCTCTTGGGGTACTTATATATTTATTGCTTGTAATTCTGCTAATAGTTGATTCATGTACATCTAACTTAGTAGAAATATCAGAGAGCTTTAGAGGCTTGAGGTGTCTTTCACCCTTAATAAGGTAATCCTTTTGAACTTCTACTAAAGAATTAAAAACCTGCTTATACATTTCCTCTCTCTCCATAATAGTTTTTATAAGAAGAGATCCACTGTTGATTTTTTCCTTCAAGTAGTCTTTCACGTCTTTTTCTAATTTACCCTTATGGGACAACATTTTTTTGTAATAATGTGAAACTTTAATTTTCTTTATCTTTTTATTTGATTGAATAATTAATTTATTATTCTGAAGAAGAACGTATGCCTCAGGCTCAGGGCTCTTAGTGCTTTGCTTAGTCGAATAAAAAATATTTGCCGGTTCCATGTTCAACTCTGATAGATCTTCGAGACATTTTCGTATTTTGGAAGGATGAAGATTAAGGGACTTTGAAATAGTCTTGAAGTCTTTATTGGCAAGCTCATTAAGATGAAGGTCAATAATCTTTGAGAATTCCTTGAAGTCCTGGTTGTTTGATAACTCTAATTGTATTTTTATTGATTCTTTTATGTCTCTTGCAAGTATTCCTGGTGGGTCAAGAAGCCTTTGGGCCCTTAAGATTAATTCTTCAAAATCTATCTCAAGAATATTTAAATCTTCTTGTTTTTTGAGTATTAATATTATTTCTTTATTTGAATATGCCAAAAAGCCTTTTTCATCCAATAAGTAAGCGAGAGACGCAAGAATTCTCTTCTCCTTTTCTGTTATATTTAGATGATTAATTTGCTTAATTAAGTAGTGTGTAATGTTGTTCTCTTCGTATTGTATTAATGACTCGTTATTGAATTCTTCTGATTGATACGTAGTGTTCTTCTCAAAAGCTACTTCTTGATCAGGGATTTCCTCTAAGCAAGGATTGTCGCCCAACTCTTTTTCTAAGAGATCATTTATCTCATCAATATTTAGTTTTATTAATTTTATAAAAAGTTTTGACTCTAAACTTAGATAACTTTTTTGAGACTGTTGTATCTTTTGCTTAAAACTAATCTTTACCATGAAGAAACCATTAATAATTTAGAACTACTATATGAAATATTTTATCCTAAATAATCAATTAATGAGAATATTAGATTTTAAGTCTTGTTTTGTATTTTTAATATATTAGGGCAAGTTAGCTTCGTATGCAGTAACTTTTTCTTCATGAATGAGGGTCAAGGCAATATCATCTAGCCCCTCGAGTAAGCATTTTCTTCTATATGGATCAACGGTAAGTTCAGAAGAAAAGTTCTTGTTGTCTTTTAGCAGCATATTCTCTAAGTCAACCGAGAGCTGATAGTCTTCAAGTTCCAGTGTAGATTTGAATAAATAATTAAGATCTTTTTCACTTACTGTTATAGGAAGGATACAGTTTTTAAAGCAATTATTAAATAGAATATCAGCAAAGGAAGTTGAGATAATAACCTTAAATCCGTAGTCTCTTAAGGCCCAAGGTGCATGTTCTCTTGAGCTACCACAACCGAAGTTCTCTTGCGATAGGAGAATCTCAGAATCCTTAAATCTTTCATCGTTTAGAATGAATTTATCATTCAATGAGCCGTCATCATTAAATCGCCAGTCAAAAAAAAGAAATTCACCAAAGCCTGTTCTCTCGATTCTTTTTAGAAATTGCTTTGGGATTATTTGATCCGTATCTACATTCGATGAATCAAGTGGAGCTGGACGGCTTGTAACTGTTAAAAACTTTTCCATTTTAGTACTCACCTAAGTCTATATCATAAGTTCTAATATCGGTAAATCTTCCCGTTATTGCAGCAGCTGCTGCCATAGTGGGACTTACTAGGTGGGTTCTTCCGCCTTTACCCTGCCTACCTTCAAAGTTTCTGTTAGATGTGCTTGCGGCTCTTTCCCCTGGGGAAAGCTTGTCGGGGTTCATTGCAAGGCACATACTGCATCCAGAGTCTCTCCATTCAAATCCTGATTCTTTGAAAATTTTATCTATGCCAAGTTTTTCAGCTTGATACTTGACTACCTGCGAGCCTGGAACTACAATCGCTCTAATATTAGATGCTACTTTACTGCCTTCAATAACCTTACTTGCGGCTACCAAGTCTTCTATCCTTCCGTTTGTACAAGAACCAATAAAAACAGTATTTATCTTAATATCTTGGATTAATGTATCTGGTTCTAGTCCCATGTATTGCAATGCGTCTTCAACTGATTTTCGTTTAATAGGATCTTTAAAATCTTTCGGATTTGGCACTCTGTCGTTAATACCTGTTACCATTCCGGGACTAGTACCCCAGCTAACTTGAGGGGCAATTTTAGCAGCGTCCAAAACAAGAGTTTTATCAAAAGCAGATTCATTATCAGATGCTAGACTTCGCCATTCTTTCATTAGGGAGTCTAAATTATCAAGCGATTTAATTCTGGGCTTATCCTTTAGGTACTCCATAGTGGTTTCGTCCGGGCTTATCATTCCGGCTCTTGCACCAGCTTCTATAGACATATTACATATCGTCATTCTTTGTTCCATAGATAGGGCCCTAATTGCTTCTCCTGTGTATTCTATAACATAGCCTGTTGCACCTGCAGTCCCAATTTCACCAATTATGCTTAATATTATATCTTTAGCTGTCACCCCTTTGGGTCTTTTTCCGTCAACCCTTACTTCAAATGTTTTAGGCTTGTTCTGCCACAAGCATTGTGTAGACATAACATGTTCAACTTCACTCGTCCCTATTCCAAAAGCTAAAGCTCCAAACGCACCATGAGTTGAAGTATGACTGTCTCCGCAAACTATAGTGCTTCCGGGCCTAGTAAGTCCCTGCTCTGGACCTATCACATGTACTATGCCTTGGTAAGGACTTGAAAGATCGAACAACTCGACTCCAAATTCCTTACAATTGTTTTCCAAAGTTTTGATTTGTTGTGCGGAAATTGGATCTTTAATATTATTCCTATCGATTGTTGGAACGTTGTGATCCATTGTAGCAAAAGTTTTATCGGTTCTTCTAACTTTTCTTCCCGATACTCTTAACCCTTCAAAGGCTTGGGGAGAAGTAACCTCATGTACTAAATGTAAGTCTATATAGAGGAGGGTAGGCTTCCCTTCTTCCTCGTGGACAATATGCTTATCCCATATTTTGTCAAATAATGTTTTTGGTCTCATATGAAGATATTATAATACCTAATTAGAATTTACTATTAAAAGTCTTTAATTTAGAAAATTTTGCATCTGAGCCTAGGAATTCTTCTATTCTTAAAAGCTGGTTGTATTTTGCAGTTCTGTCCGTTCTTGAGCACGAACCTGTCTTTATTTGTCCAGAGTTAGTTGCTACAGCAATATCTGCAATAATTGAATCTTCCGTTTCTCCAGATCTATGAGAAATGATATATGAATAATTATTTTTCTTTGCGAGTTCAATAGCTTCTAGGGTCTCGGATATTGTCCCTATTTGATTTATTTTAACTAAAATACTATTTGCAGCTTTCTTCTTTATTCCGGTCAGCAACCTTGATTTATTAGTTACAAACAAATCATCGCCTACAAGTTGAACTTTGTCTCCAATAAGCTTCGTTAACATCGTCCACCCTTCCCAGTCATCTTCATCCAAAGGATCTTCAATTGAAATGATAGGAAATTTCGAAATCAATTCTTCATAATAAGAAGAAATCTCATTAATAGAGAGTTCCTTTTTGTCGATTCTATATTTTTTATTTTTATATATTTCAGTAGCTGCAACATCTAATGCAAGAAAGATTTCTTCACCGAGTTTATATCCGGAAGCAGAAATTGCTTTAGATATGTATTCTAGAGCCTCTTCGTTTGAACTTAGGTCTGGTGCGAACCCTCCTTCGTCTCCCACTGCAGTAGAATGACCATTCTTGTTTAATATCTCTTTAAGAGTTTGAAAAATTTCAGACCCAGCTCTTAGAGAATCAGAGAAAGTAGAGAATCCAGCTGGAACAATCATGAACTCTTGAATGTCTAATCCATTGTTAGCGTGAGCGCCACCATTGATAATGTTCATTAAGGGGACTGGCAATAGGTACCCTTTGTTGTTGCTTAAGAACTGGTATATCTCTTTATTGCTATTTTTAGAAAGACATTTTAGAAAGGTCATCGAGCATGCCAACATGGCATTAGCTCCAAGTTTAGATTTATTAGGTGTTCCATCAAGTTCTAACAGTACGTCATCAAACTCTTCTAAAGAATTAAAATTAATACCTATTACACTCTTTTTAATTGTTGTGTTTATGTTCTGAACAGCAAGTTTTACACTTTTGCCATTGTATTCTTTTGGATTTGCGTCTCTTAGTTCTATAGCCTCATGAGACCCTGTGGATGCTCCAGATGGAACAGAACCACGACAAATCTGTTTATTATCAATTGACATATCGACTTCCACGGTTGGCATACCACGGGAATCTAAAATTTGTCTACCTTTTAAATAAGTTACTTTAGCCATTTGTTTAAGTATTTCAATTTTATATCACTAGATTCTTTTTTCAACAAAAGATGTAAAAAAATTTGAAATCATGTTGTATTAAGATACTGTATTTTAAATTATGGATGTAAGAATTCCTAATTCATTAAGGTTTTTATCTATTGATGCAGTTGAAAAAGCAAACTCTGGACATCCAGGTATGCCTATGGGTATGTCTGACGTTGCAACAGTTCTATTTCATGAATATATGAAGTTTGATTCTTCAAAACCCAGTTGGCCAGATAGAGATAGATTTGTCCTTTCTAACGGCCATGGTTCAATGTTGCTTTATTCTCTTCAGTACCTATTGGGTTATGCTGAGCCCTCTTTAAAAGAAATTAAAAATTTTAGACAATTAGGCTCTAAGGCCCCAGGCCATCCTGAATATAAGCATACTATTGGAATTGAAACAACAACTGGTCCTCTAGCTCAAGGCCTAGGTAATGCGGTTGGAATGGCTTTAGCCGAAAGAATTCAAAATAGCAGATTTGGAGATGATCTTGTAGATCATTTTACTTATGCCTTTGTGGGTGATGGATGCCTCATGGAAGGTCTTAGTCACGAGGTCCTAAGTCTTGCAGGACATTTGAAATTAAATAAATTAATTGTTTTCTTCGATGATAATAATATTTCTATAGATGGACCAACTAGTCTTTCAACTTCTGATGACACAAAGATGAGAATTTTGTCTTATAATTGGAATTATATTAAAATTGATGGACATAACCACTCTGAGATTCGTAGATCCATTGATAGAGCTAAAAAATCTAAGAAACCGACCATGATTGCCTGTTCAACTAAGATTGGCTTTGGTTCTCCGAACAAAGAGGGTTCAGAAAAAAGTCATGGGGCGGCATTGGGAGCCAAAGAAGTAGCAAATACCAGAGCAAATTTAAATTGGAACTATAAACCTTTTGATATACCTAAATCTATTCTTAATATATGGAGGAAGGCTGGTGTAAGGTCACAAAAAGATAGACTAAAATGGGAAGTATCCTTAAAGAGCAGCAATTTTCGTAAAGAGTTCAACAAAAGCTTGTCTTCAAAATTCTCAAACACTTTGCTGCAGGATATTTACAAAAAATTTAAAAAAGAGAACTTAGATGTGAAGAAAATTTCCACAAGAAAGTCTAGCGAAAGAGTTCTTGAGATTTTAAAGGAGTATATTCCTGAATTGATTGGTGGTTCAGCAGATCTAACACCTTCAAATAATACTAGGGTTAAATCTATGACAGACCTTTCTGCTAAGAGATATTCAGGCGATTATATTCGTTATGGAATTAGAGAGCATGGAATGGCGTCTATTATGAATGGACTCTCTTTGCACAAAGGAATAATACCTTATGGTGGAACTTTTCTTGTTTTCTCAGATTACTGTAGGCCTTCTATTAGATTATCTGCCATGATGGGAATTAAAGTAATATATGTCATGACTCATGACTCTATAGGCTTAGGGGAGGACGGTCCTACTCATCAACCTGTAGAACATTTGGCTAGTCTTAGGGCTATACCTAATCTTAATGTCTATAGACCTTGTGATATCAATGAAACTTTTCATGCTTGGGTGGATGCAATTACGTCTGATAATCCTTCTTTAATTGCTCTAAGTAGACAGGATTTGAAATTTTTAACTAAATTTCCTGAAAGCCTAGATGAAAATCTGATTGCTGTTGGTGCCCAAATAATATACGGATCAAAATTAGAAAGGGATATAACATTTGTTTCCTCAGGCTCAGAAGTTGAGATAGCTTGCTCTACAGCAGAAGATCTTGCTAAAAAGGGTAAAAGGGCAACCGTTGTTTCAATAAATTGTTTAGATAAATTCTTAAGTCAGCCTCAAAGAGTAAGAAGGAAAATCCTAGGGGATTCTCCTATTGTATCAATAGAAGCTGGCTTGTCTCTTGGATGGAAAACTTTTTTCGATGATTACTCAAATGTTGTGTCAATTGAGACTTTTGGTGCGAGTGCACCTAAGGATGATCTATATGATCATTTTAGGATTAACAAGAAAGAGCTTCTTAAGAAAGCTCTGAAGCTTCTTTAAGGATTAATTCCTTGACATTAATTTGATACTGATATAACTTTTTCTACTTATTGGAGAGTTTTATGCCTGGTATATATATTGGAAGCAATGAAAATTTAGAGAATGCACTTAGGAGATTCAAAAGGCAAGTTGAGAAGGGCGGTATTCTGTCTGATGCAAGAAAGAAAGAGCATTTTGAAAAACCAAGTGAAACAAAGAAGAAGGCACTCTTTGCTGCAAAGAAAAGGATGAATAAGAAAGCTAGAAAGCCAAGATACTAAAGTAATTAAATGTCACCCAATGAACAAAACTTAAATAAAGACGACATACTTCAAAAAACTTCAATTAAAGAGTACATAGACAAGAATTGGTCTGTATCCAAGAAGTCTGGAAGTGGATACAAAGTTTTGTGCCCATTCCATGATGATAAGTCACCCTCTATGCATATAAGTGAAGACAAGGGTTTGTATCATTGTTTTGTTTGTAAAGCCGGTGGAAATCTAGTTCAATTTATTAAAGAATTTAAGAATTTAACCTATCCTGAAACCTTAGAGGAAATATCGAATTTCTTTAATATAAAAATTCCAAAGAGTAACTATAAACCTAATGAGGACCTTGGTCTTCAAAAGAAGATGTATGATTTTAACAATAAGGTTTCTCAGTTTTTCTCAAGATGCTTACTTGACGAGGAAAGAAATTCCAAACCAATGGATTATTTGAAAAGTAGGGGTTTTAGTCGCGAGGACATTGAGGGAAATTCTCTAGGATTTGCTCCCGATAGCTGGGATTCAATCACCTCCTTGTTGTACAAGAAAAAAGATGCCTCAAGTGTCGCTCTAAGCTTGGGTCTTATCACAAAAAAAGAGGGTCAAGAGAGCTTTTATGATTTTTTTAGAAATAGAATTATCTTTCCAATTAAGAATAGACAAGGGAATATTTTAGCTTTTGCTGGAAGGACAATTGGCAAAGACAAGGTTAAGTATATCAACTCCAAAGAATCTGAAATCTTCTCTAAGCGAAGAGTTCTATATGGTTTAAATAATTTTAATAAGCTAAACGGGAAAAAGCCTAAGTATGTGTTTATAGTCGAAGGCTATACAGATGTTTTAATGATGAACAAATACGGTCTGTATAACGTTGTGGCAACGATGGGGACGTCTTTAACTTTAGAGCATGCAAGTGAAGTAAAAAAAATTAGCAACAAGGTTATCCTTTGCTATGACTCAGATACCGCTGGTATAGATTCATCCTTTAAGAATATTGAGCCTTTGTATCAGTTTGGAATAGAAATTTTTAGCTTACGATTAGATTCTGGGTTGGATCCATGTTCCTATTTAGAGAGACATGGAAGGGAAAAGTTTATAGATTTAGCAAAGAAGTCTAGTTCTATCATTGATGAATATATGGATTATTTAAAAGATAAGTTAATAGAAAAAGAGATATCAATAAATGAAGCACTAGATAGTTTTGTTTCTAAGATTAGGTATGTTCAAGATTATATTCAGAGAGATAAGTTTATAAACAAATTTGCAGCATCCTTCTCAATATCTAAAGTAAAGATAGAGAGTATTATAAATAAAGAGTTTATAAGAGCTGACTCTCCCAAACAGTCGATACCTACGAATCGGATTTTAAGCCCAGAAGATATTATTCTGAAGGTCTTTGTTGAGTTCCCGGATTCTAGGGATTCAAAATCGATAAATAAATATATTAGTATCATCTCCCCAGGTTTCTATAAAGAAATGTCCAAGATTCTATTGGAGAACATTGAAGATGAAGCCTCTTTAATTATTGGTAAGATTCAGGACAGTGGAATGAATGCAATGTTTTCAGACTTAATTTTTATACCTTTTGATGTACCCGTGGAACTTTCTGCTAGAGTCAAGCTAATTAAAGATTGCATAAGGAAAATTGAACTTAACTTAATTAAAGACTCAAAACGCTTAATCAATCTAAAACTTAGTAAGGATGTTCAAATTTCAGACGAGGAAGAGATAGAATTACTGAATGATTTAAAGAATCTGATAGAGGAAGAAAAAGCTCTGACTTAGATGAATGAACAGTTAAGATATATTTTTATTTATTTTATTATTTAGTTATTATATTCACTAATGGTTAATTTAAATAATAATATACTTTCTAAAGCGCTTAATTTTCTTCCCCAGTTTATAAAGAAAGTCTTACCTAAGATTAAATTAGACAAGAAGCCCAACAAAGAGCTTTTAATTCAGGCTCCAATTAAGTCTGTAGAACCTTCTGATGACCCCGTTAAGAGTTATCTTAATATGATTGCCATTCACTCTTTGCTAAAAAAATCAGAAGAAACAGATGTTGCCTCAAAGCTCAGCATTGCTAAGAATTTTTTGTGTGATACTTTGGTCTCAGATTTATTGCTTCTAAGATTCATGTCGGAGAACTACTTAGCAAGTTCATTTAGCTCTGATCCTTATGACTATGAGAGTGATGACTTTGGAGTTCATAATGCTAACACTGAAAGTCTTAATAGAAGAATAGTTAATGTCTTCGATATCATAGAGTCAGCATTGTCCAAGGAGAAGTTAATTAATAAAGACAAGAAGTCCTTGAAGGAAGAACTTCTTAAGATCGAGTTTTCTTCTGAATTTCTTAAGGCATTGATTGACTTTATTAAAAAGAATAACTATCCGAGTGAATTTTTAGATGGAATAAAAAAAGCTAAGTTAAACTATGTTGTATCGAAGAAGAAGTTAGTTGAGTCGAATCTAAGGCTGGTTGTAAGTATAGCAAGAAGATATATGAACAAAGGCTTACCTTTCCTTGATCTTATTCAGGAGGGGAACATTGGACTTATCAGGGCTGTAGAGAAATTTGAATACCAAAGAGGTTATAAATTTTCAACGTATGCTACTTGGTGGATTCGTCAGGCTATAACTAGGGCTTTGGCAGATCAGGCAAGAATTATAAGAATACCTGTTCACATGACAGAACAAATTAATCGGATATCTTCAGCTTCTAGAGTTCTAGTACAAAAGCTTGGCAGAGAGCCCACTTCAGCTGAGTTGGCGACAGAATCTAGCTATGATTTAAATAAGGTAGAGAAGATACTAAGAGTCACGAAGGATCCTATTGCGCTTGATTCTCCAATAAACGATGATGAATCTTCGCAAACGCTTATGGATACTGTTGGAGATGACAAAACTCCTTCACAGTATGATTCCTTTAAAAATAATGAACTAAGGGACTTGATAAACGAGTCTCTGCATAAGGTTCTTAATGAAAGAGAGAAGGAAGTTATAAAGAAAAGGTTTGGGATAGATGAAGAGCAAGCTTTTACCTTAGAAGAAATTGGGAAACAGTTCAATGTTACAAGAGAGAGGATTAGACAAATAGAATTGAAAGCATTAAAGAAGTTAAAGAAGCTACGCAAATCCCCAGTATTAAGCTATTTAGATTAAAGTTAATTTTAATATTGACTTAAATCTTTTTTTGTATAATATTTTAGATTCTAGGCGGCCACACTGGAGGGGGTACACCCGGTTCCATTCCGAACCCGGAAGTTAAGTCCTCAGAGGCCGATGATACTGAGACCCGTTGGTTTTGGGAAAGTAGGTAGCTGCCTAGTTATTTTTCTTATGTCTGATAAATTTAAAATAGCTATCTTTTCTTCAGGGAATGGTTCAAATTTTGAAGCAATTGTTAAAGCCCAAATACCTAATGTCGAAGTTTCATTCCTATTGTGTAACGTAAAAGATGCTTATGTTATAGAGAGAGCTAAAAACTTATCTATAGAAACGATATTCATATCTCATAAAGATTTTGACTCCAGGAAAGCTTTTGAAGTAGAGATAATCTCACAAATGAAAGATTATGATATCGAGCTAATTGTTTTGGCCGGTTTTAAAAGAATATTATCTCCCTTTTTTACATCTCACTATGAAAAGAAAGTCATAAACCTTCATCCATCTTTGCTTCCCGCCTTTACAGGTCTTCATGCTCCAAGGCAAGCTGTAGATTATGGTGCCAAGTTTAGTGGATGTACAGTTCATTATGTTGATGAGGGTATTGATACCGGTCCAATTATTACTCAAGGTTTAGTTGAAATTCATGATAATGATACTGAAGAAACATTAATTGAGAAAATACATTTAAAAGAACATGAAATTCTACCTAAGGCAATTAAATTAATATCAGAAGACAAATGTGTCCTTGAAGGCAGAAGAGTTACAATTAAAACCTAAATATTTTTCCCAATAGCTTTTGCTATTACCCTTGCTTTTTTTACCATCTCAGTGAATTTTTTTGGTTTAAGAGATTGTCCGCCGTCACTTAAAGCTATTTCTGGTTTGTTGTGAACCTCTACAGCTAAGCCGTCAGCTCCAGCAGCAATAGCTGCATATGCGATTGGCGATACGTATTGCCAATACCCGGTACCATGTGCAGGATCTCCAATAACGGGCAAATGAGTTTTTTCTTTTAAAACCGGTATTGCGTTTATATCAAAGGTATTTCGGGTAGCTGTCTCAAAAGTTCTAATTCCTCTTTCGCATAGAGCTACACTCATATTTCCTTCTGCTAGAAGATATTCAGCACACAACAGGAATTCATTTATCGTAGTTGACATACCTCTTTTTAATAAAACAGGCTTCTTAGTCTTACCAACAGCCTTAAGTAGTGCGTAGTTTTGACAGTTCCTTGCACCTATTTGAATCATGTCAGCATATTTACAAACCAAATCTAAATCCTTAACATCCAGAACTTCTGTTACAACTGGAAGCTCAGCTTCATCTCCTGCCTTTCTAAGTAGAATCAGACCCTCTTCTCCCATCCCCTGGAAAGTATAAGGAGAAGTTCTTGGTTTAAATGCTCCACCTCTAAGAATTGTCGCACCGCTAGATTTCACTGCTTTTGCTATTTCAAATATTTGTTCTTCCGACTCTATTGAGCAAGGACCAGCTATGAGTGTGAGGGAATTCCCACCAACTATTGTATTACCAACTTTAAATGACGAGTCTTCATTTCTAAATTCTCTACTTCCTAGCTTGTGAGGTTGCATAATAGGAACGACAGCCTCTACTCCAGGTAGTTGTCCAAGAAGATTCATATGTTGTTGCTTCTCTTTCTGATCTCCAACAGCGCCAATTATTGTCTTAGACTTTCCTTTAACTACCTCAGCCGTGTACCCGTAGTCCTTCACTGCCGCTATAATTTTTTCTAAATCTTCATTAGAAGATGAACTTTTCAAAACAACTATCATAAAAACCTCCGATGCTATATAGTATTTTATGGAAAAAAGAATCTTTATCAAATTTATTAGAAAAAATTATGCAGATTAATATTTTAAAAAACTCAATATCTTTATTAAAGTGGATTATCATCGCCCTTCTCACACTTCTCTGTGGGACGCTAACTATAGCAATTTCATTGGTCTCTCCTAAATTTGCTTGTCTTACTAGTGTGAAGTTGTGGGGGAAACTAATTCTATTTTTTTGCAATATAAGATTAAAAGTAGAGGGTATTGATAATTTATCAGATAAGCCTTTGATCGTAATGTATAATCACAAAAGTTTTTTTGATATTTTTTGTTTCAGCTCTTTCATGCCGTATGATTGGAGAGCAATGATGAAAAAAGAACTCTTAAATTTCCCAGTTTTTGGTCAGGCTGTTAAAATAATGGGGCATTACTTTGTAGCTAGAGATGGATCGTTTGAGGACAGAAGAGAAGTCGTTAGAATGTTAAAAAAAATTAAGAATGGAAGAATTGTTTTTATTGCTCCTGAAGGTACAAGAAATCCAGATCCTGGCCTATTAGATTTTAAAACTGGCGGGTTCTTTATAGCAAGAAAGACTGACACTAATATTCTTCCAATGATCATTGATGGTGCTGGTAGCATTCTCGATAAAGGTTCAATGAATATTAATTCTGGTTTAATTACTATTAAGTTTCTAAAGGAAATTCAAGTTTCTGACTATTCCTCTAATAAAGAAGGGATTGAAAAACTAAGACTTGATACTTCTAAAATTTTTCAGGAAAATCTTTAACTTATTTTTTTATAAGTTTTACACCAAGGATTTTTCTATCCCCTTTCTTATATAGTTCTTGGAATTTAGTTAAAGTTAGAGAAGAGTCAAAATTATTTTTAGTCCTATCAATTGAGAATTTTGTTTTTTTAATATCTTCTTTAATTTTTTCAAAGTACTCTCTACTGTCTGTTTTTATATAAAGAGCGCCTTTTCTTTTCATCTTACTGTACAGTGCCTTAAGGAAGCTAGCTCTAATTAATTTATTTTTTTGATGCTTTTCTTTTGGCCAGGGGTCTGGATTATTAATGAAAACTTTATTGAGGGAGTTGGATGGTAATATTTTCTCTATAAAAATAGTGGCATCGCATAGAGCAAATTTTAAGTTACTTAAACCATTTAGCTTCGTTCTTCTTAAACATTTTATGATTCTTCCGTATTTAATTTCTACTCCTAAAAATTCTTTGCCAGGATGACGAGATGCAAGTTCCACAATAAACTCTCCTTCTCCACATCCAACATCTAAGATTATGACCTTGTTACCAAGAGACTTTTGGAAGTTAGCTACAGAGAAATCAACCAAATAATTTGAGAATTCTTTAATTTTTAATTTCATCTATAACATTACTTATAGCATCTGTGATCATTTTATCTTCTATCTGAATAGAATGTTTTCCTCGAGTTTTATGTATCTCGCCAATATTCTTAGGTAAGGAGAATGTAATCTTACCTCCGCTATTCTTCTTATCTAGCCTCATATAGCCTATTAGTTTACTAACATCAGATTTTCTAATTTTTAAGCTTAAAAGTGCATATTTTCTCAGAACTTTTTTAATGTCAGAATAGTCACGTTCAGGGAGTTTCCTCATATTAAAAGATATCCTTGCTTCAATAAGCATACCTAAAGCAATACAGTCTCCATGCGATCTTGTATATCTATGGAATTTCTCAAGAGCATGCCCTACGGTATGACCAAAGTTCAAAATCATCCTTTTGTCGCCTTCTTTAAAGTCATCTTGAATGGTTTTAACTTTTATTTCTATACACTTCTTTATTATTTGCTCCACCATTTTTTTTGGATTATTAAGGAATTTTGATTTCATTGATTGAAGGACTAAAAATAGTTTTCTGTCTTCTATGATACTGTATTTAATTATCTCGGCAATGCCTTGTCTGACTTCATCTTCAGGAAGGGTATTAAGAAAGTCTAAGTTAATAATTATTTCTTTTGGATTATAAAAAGTTCCTATCAGATTCTTTCCATATTCATTATCAATTGCGGTCTTCCCACCTATTGAGCTGTCAACAACTGCTACTAAAGAAGTAGGTATGTGAATCAAATCAATACCTCTCATAAATGTTGAGGCAGTGAACCCTGCTAAGTCACCGATTACTCCACCTCCAAGAGCAATAATTAAGCTCTTCCTATTAAAATTATTTTTAAGAAGTTGTTCTTCTATATGGTTCTTTACCGTTATTGACTTGCTTCTCTCGCCAGGTTTTATTTTAATGTTTAATATGTCTTTATCTTGTAGAAAGCTTTTATAATGATTATAGACATTTGTATCCGTTACTATAGTAATTTTATTATACTTTCTTTTTTGCTTTAAAATAAAATCCTGTATTTTGTTACTAAAAGTAATCCTATATGAGCTTACAGTTTCCTTATGAATTACTTTCATTTTATTAGTAATTAATCAAAGATGAAATATTATCACACCTAAGCTTTTCTCTTCCTTTTAGGCTTTTTAGCTCAATAACAAATGAAATAGAGCTTATAGTGCAATTAAAGTTCTTTACTAGTTTTTCGATTGCTTCGACTGTGCCACCAGTTGCCAATAAATCGTCGACTATTGCTATTTTGTCACCAGGCTCGATCGAATCTGTATGAATTTCAAAACTGTCTGTTCCGTATTCTAGCTCATAATCAATTTCAAAGGTCTTATAGGGAAGCTTCCCTTTCTTTCTAACCAGAACTAGGTTCTTCTTTAAATTGTAAGAAATAGCTGAAGCAAATATGAATCCTCTGGATTCTGGTGCGACGATTGTCGTTACATCTTTCGGTATATTTTTAGATATTTCGTTCACCACAAACGCGAACGCTTGGTGGTCTTTAAGAAGAGGCGTAATATCTTTGTATATTATTCCTTCTCTTGGGAAATTAGGAACATCTCTAATGTGTTGTTTTATGTCCATTTTATTATTAAATATATAATTAAAATTAGTATTAAGCTAATAGATATATAAAAAACTTCTTTGCTTTTAAGTATTTTGTCGAATTTATCTTCGAAGACTTTAGCCAAATAGGCTACCAAAGCAAATCTTAGTCCACGTCCTACAATCGAACCCAAAAGAAATGGTAAAAAATCTACATTCAAAACGCCAGCTGTAATACAGAAGAGTTTAAAGGGTAGGGGAGTGAATCCTGAAGTTATCATCAACATGAAAGTACCTGCATTAAATTTTTCTCTTATAGTGTCAATTCTCTCCAAATTATCAGAAATTATAGAGATATTATTTTTTATTGCATAAGCTACTATTTCTTCTCCAAGGTAATATCCAAGAATTCCCCCCAGAACCGAGGTGACTAGGCATATCACAACCAACTTAATTATAATTCTATAGCTCTTCTTAATACAAAGTAGGCCCAAGAATGGGTCAGGTGGAATTATAAATATTACTGCCTCAGTAAATGAAACAATTCCCATTACCCAAGGACCCTTGGTTCCTTGGCAGAAATTTAGTATATATCTATAAAGTTTATCTATCATATCTTCAACTTTAATCTCTTAGTGTCCGTGTACTTAATTATTAGGGGTGTAATCGAGATGAAATCATTTCTTATAGCTTTGATATCAGTCCCATTTTCAGGCTTGTAAGTTAAGTGGCTTCCACCAATCCAGAAGTACTCATTTCCTCTTGGGTCTCTTCTTGAAACAATTTTTTGACCATAAGCTCTTGAGCCTTGTTTTGTCATTTTGATTCCTCTGATCTCACTAACAGGAATATTGGGATAATTAATATTAAAAAAGTAGGACTTTAGCTTTAATTTGAGAATTTTTTTTAAGATACCTTCTAATGCCTCAGAACAATCCTTATATTTTGGATTTTCTTTATTTGCGATTGAAACTGCAATTGAATTTACACCATGAAGATAGCCCTCTCTAGCCGCAGCAACTGTTCCTGAATAGTTTATATCGTCACCTATGTTTGCACCATCATTTATACCTGAAACAACCAAATCAAAAGGTTTTTTCCCTACTCTTGAGTTGATTGCAAAATTAACACAGTCTGCCGGAAGACCATTGAGTGCGTATTTATTAGGGGCAAGTTTTCTAACTCTTAGTGGCGTATTCAAGCTTATTGAGTGACTTTTTGTGCTTTGATTATTTTCAGGAGCAACGATGACTGTCTCCCCAAAATTCGATAAAGAATTATATATATCTAGAAGTCCTTCAGCATTTATTCCATCATCGTTCGTTAGAAGAATTTTCATTTATACATGATAACCAATTTTAAGGGACTTTACCTTCTCAGGGAGTTTTTGGTGAAATATTGACTAAACTTCTTAGCCTCTCTTTTAGTTTCTCAAGTCTCTTCATAGTCTCCAGCTCGCTATTTAAGTTATTCCTCAGTTTTTGATTTATCCTATCTTTGCTAGCTAGAATATCTAGATTTTTTAAATATTTATTAATTTCCTGGATTATCTTAATTGAATCTTTGTGATATAGCTTTTGCTTTGTCTTCTCACTTGTTCTTACTTGCTTATTTAATTCCTGATAATTCTTCGTCCAGTATCGAATCTTGGTCACGGAAATTCCAGTAATTTGTGCTAACTCTCCTATCTTGAAGAATAATTTACTTGCTATTCTATCAGAAAGATCCATAGAAAAAAAATAGAATAAGAATCTTTTAATGTCAATTCTATTTAATCTTGAAACTTTTTCTATGGAAAGGACTAGGGCCATATTTCTTAATTAACTTTAAATGCTCCAAGGTTCCATAGCCCTTATTTCTTTCAAGATTGTAATGTGGGAATATGCGTGAAATTTTCTTGAGAATAAAATCTCTAGTTACTTTAGCTATTATAGAAGCTGCCCCTATAGACGTGCAATTCAAGTCTCCTTTAACTATGCATATTTCCTCTATTTCAGTATTAAGGGGTTCATTCCCATCTATTAGTAAAACGTCAGGAATAATTCGAAGATTTTCAATTGCCCTGATCATTGCAAGTTTTGTTGCATTTAAAATATTTATTTTATCTATCTCATCATGGCTTGAATACCCTAATCCAAAAATAGACCCAGAAACCATAAGCTGTGTAAAAGAGTAAGCTCTACTATTTTCAGTTAGCTTCTTTGAATCATTGATATTGATTTTCTCATCAAGAGAATCTAGCATAAAGGCACATGCAACTACGGGGCCAACAAGCGAACCTCGACCAACTTCATCAATCCCTACTATTTTTTTTCCTTTTGAAGTTAAATCTATTTCAATCTTTGATATAGGTTTCATTTAAATAAGATTCATTTTTTTTAATTCTTCATATAGTAGGATAGTTTTTTCTTTGCTTAAACTCGTCAAAGGTAACCTGAGATTATTTTGGCATAATCCTATTTTACTCATCGCACTTTTTATTGGAATTGGGTTGGTGTCTATAAATAAAAGTTTATTTAATTCTGATATAGCAGAGTTAATTTTTCTAGCTTCAAGAATATTTCCATCTTTAAAGAGATTAAACAATTGAGAGCATTTATTTGGAATTAAATTTGAAGTTACAGAGATGAATCCAGATCCTCCTTCTTCTAGTATGCTTAAATTCAAAGAATCTTCACCTGATAATACAATAAAATCTTTTGGACAGACAAGCTTAATTTCTTTTACTATATTTATGTCGCCACTCGCCTCTTTTATGCCAACTATATTTTTGTTTTCGGTGGCCAGTTTCTTAATTGTTCCGATTTCGAGATTCACTACTGATCTTCCAGGGATATTGTAAAGAATTAAGGGTAACGAGGTATGTTTTGATATCTCTGAGAAGTGCTTAAATAATCCTTCTTGGTTTGGCTTATTGTAGTATGGAACTACCTGAAGTGTAGCGTTTGCTCCTGCTTCTTCTGCACTAGCCGTCATCTCTAGAGCTTCATTGGTAGAATTTGAACCAGTTCCAGCAATGACAGGTATTTTTTTCTTTGTTACGTCAATTGATATTTTAATTACTTCTTGATGTTCTTCATGCGTCAATGTTGGAGATTCTCCAGTCGTACCACAAGGTACTATTCCATGCACACCATTTTCAATCTGTCTTAAAATTAAATTTTCTAATCCAATTTCGTCTAGCTTTCCATTGGCTTTAAAGGGAGTAATTAGTGCAGTTATACATCCATGAATTATTGACATTTAATAAATATACTACAATAGAAATAGGTTTTCCTGCAAGGATTCTGCAATTTGTACTGCATTAAGTGCTGCACCTTTTCTTATTTGATCACCAACAACCCATAAGGATAAACCATTGGTTACTGAGTAGTCTTCTCTTAGCCTACCTACAAGGCAGTCATCTTTGTTTGAGCAGTCAGAAGGGGTGGGGTAGGACATCTTCTGATTAATCCCTATTAGTTGTAAGCCTGGAAAATTACTTAAAGCTTTTTTTGCTTTATTTAAAGAAATGCTCTTATAGAATTCTATATTTAGACTGATACTGTGGGACCTTATTACTGGTACCCTAACTGTTGTTGCAGTAATAAGTATTTTGTTATCAGACAATATCTTCCTAGATTCATTATGAAGCTTCATTTCTTCTTCTGAATATAGATTCTTAGTTATTTTCCCAATTTTAGGGATAACATTAAAAGCAATATTTTTCTCAAAGACTTTATTCTTGTTTTTCTTGTTTCCTTCAATAAACTTTTTTGTATTTAATATTAGTTCAGACATTCCCAGATTTCCAGCTCCAGAAACAGACTGGAAGCTAGTCGCAACAATTCTTTTTATTAAACCTAAGTCGTAAAGGGGTTTTATCGCCATTAAAGAAATAATAGTTGTACAGTTAGGATTCGCAATAATTCTTGATTTGTACTTACTTATGTCTTTCGAGTTTATTTCAGGTACAACTAAGGCAACATTTTTTTTCATTCTGAAGGCGGAGCTATTATCTATAACAAGAGAACCGTTCTTTTCAGCGATTGGAGCATATTTTTTGCTAATTTCTGAGCCTGCAGAAAAGAATACTATATCAAAATCTATTAAAGAAGAATTCTTCAGCTCCTGAATTTTAATTTTCTTTTTACGAAATAGTATCGAGGTGCCAGCAGATCTCTTAGAAGCAAAGAGAGTGATACTCGAAAGCTTAAATTTTCTTTCTTCTAGTATCTTTATAATTTCTAATCCTACAGCCCCACTAGCTCCAACTATTGCAATATTCACAACTCTATCTCATCTATTTTTTTTATGTTCTTCAGCTCCAATCTGTCAACTTTCGTATCTATCCATGCAGCAAGTATGCTTTCTATCTGATCTTCTTTGACTGTCATTGTGCCCATGGCTAAAATATTAGCATCATTCCATTTCCTCGCACCTGCTGCGACATCTTCATCATTACAAAGGGCTGCCCTAATACCTTTGAATTTATTAGCCACCATTGTTACACCTGTTCCTGTATAGCAAAAGAGTATACCAAAGCTTGATTTATGTTCTTGTACATCTTTTGAGACTTTCTTAGCAATCTCAACCCAGTCTAGATCATCTCCTACAGAGGTCCCATATTCAAAAATAGAGTATTTATTTTTTGCAAGGTATTCTTTGGCAATGGAAACGCACCTCGAATTATTGTCTGCACCAATAGAAAAGCTAATATTATTTGTCATTACTTTTTTTTACCTTTGTTTTCTTTTATATTACTTTAAAAATTATCTAATAGGAATTCTATATGTCCAACATACACAATAAAGTCAGAAAAGTTCTTAAAGCTGCATGCCTAGAGGCAGGAAAAATTATTTCTGCAAATTACGGAAAGGATAAAAATGTAAGGTCAAAAGGTGCCAACGATTGGGTTACAACCCAAGATATTAAAGTGGAGAAAGTAATAATTAATATAGTTAAAAAAGTCTTTCCAAATTCAAATTTTATAGGTGAAGAGACAGGGACATCTGGTAATAATCAAGCTATGACCTGGGTTATTGATCCTATTGATGGTACAAATAATTACATTCATGACTACCCTTTTTTTTGTACTTCTATAGGAGTTATGATTAAGGGCAAGATAACCTATGGAGCAATCTTTGATTCAAATAGGAATGAATTTTTTTATGCTCAGAAAGATGCTGGAGCTTTCTTAAATGGTAAAAAGATTAATGTTAGTAGAATTAAGAACCTCTCAGACTCTCTTCTATGTACAGGATTTATAACCTCAAAGAAGTCTTTTGCTAGAAAGAATTTAGCCAACTTCAGGAGATTGATTTTCAAGGCAAGATCTATAAGGAGAGATGGCTCTGCAGCTCTAGACTTGGCTTATGTTGCATGTGGCAGACTTGATGGATTCTGGGAATTAGGACTTAATAGCTGGGATACCTCAGCTGGGGTGTTGCTTGTTCGTGAAGCTGGTGGAAGAGTCGTCAACTCTAGTGGTAAGAATTTTAATATTTTAAAGAACAAAAGCATTATCTCCGCAAATAAGGGATTGCTGAAGAAATTAATTGCTGAAATTAGCTCTGATGAAGTCTAACCATTACAGATATTGTCTTATTATTGAATCGTTATTCTTTTTAACCTGTGTTGGAGTTCCTGCCGCAAGTATTTTTCCTCCTTTGCTCCCTCCTCCCGGACCCATGTCTATAATGTAGTCAGCAATTTTAATTATCTCTAAATTGTGTTCGATAATTACAAGCGTATTATTATTCTCAACAAGAAACTCAAATGTTTTTACTAAATTCTTTAAATCATCCACATGAAGACCAATTGAGGGCTCATCTAGAATATAAAGAACATTGTGTGAATTTTTAGCTAACAAAGACTTGGCAATCTTGATTCTTTGGGATTCACCCCCGGATAGGGTATTTGTGGGTTGACCTAGGGTCAAATAGCCAAGCCCAACTGATAATAAAATATCCAACTTCCTTCTTATCTTTCTATTCTCATCGAAGAAATCAATTGCCTCTTTTATAGTTAATCCTAAAATTTGATTGATATTCTTGTCTCGCATTTTTACGCCTAAAATATTTTCATTAAATTTCTTTCCGTTACAAGAGTCGCAAATTACTTCTAAGTCTGACAGAAATTGCATTTCTATATTCTTTTTCCCTTCTCCTTTGCAGTCAGCACATCTCCCTCCGTCAGTATTAAATGAAAAATCTCCAGGTTTCAGCCCTTCTTTTATCGACTCCGGGGCCTTTGACATTAAATTCCTAATATCGTCATATATCTTCATATAGCTGGCAGGATTAGATCTTCCGCTTGTTCCTACAGTATCCTGATTGATCATTACAAGCTCATTTATTCTTGATAAACCCGAAATTGAATCAACTTTTCCTCTTTCTTCGTAGGCCATTCCGAATTCTTTAGATGCATTTCCAAAAAAGCAGTCTTTGATTAAGGTGCTTTTGCCGGAACCCGATACCCCTGTTACACAAGTTATGCAACCTAAAGGAATTTCAAAATCTAAGTTCTCCACATTATTTTTACTAGCCTTCTTAACTTTAATCCTTTCTTTTGAAATCTTTTTGTTGGACTTCTTCTTAATTGACAGCTCATTATTTAGATACTTTGCTGTGATTGATTTTTTATTCCTTTTTAGTGATTTAAAATCCCCACAATGTATTATTTCACCTCCCATCTGGCCAGACTTTGGACCTAATTCTATAATCCAGTCAGCTTTAGATATTATTTCAAGATCATGTTCAATTAGAACAATTGTATTATCTAAATCTCGAAGATTGATTATTGTCGTTAAAAGATTTGTTATATCTTTAGGGTGTAGTCCGATCGATGGCTCGTCAAGGACATACAAGGTATCTGTAAGCTCTGATCCAAGTTGTTGTGAAAGGTTGACTCTTTGAATCTCTCCTCCAGAGAGAGTTTTCCCTAGACGATTAAGGGTTAGATATTCTAATCCAACTTCCATTAAAAACTTAAGTCTTACGCCGCACTGCCTTAAAGGCTCATCAATAATATTATTTTTTGATTCTTTATCTTCTAAATCATAGAAAAAAGTCTGAAGTTTATCAATGCTTAAGTTGCAAAGATCATTTATCTTGTATCCTTCTACTTGAACTTGCGAAGCAAGGACATTGATTCTTGATCCATCACATTTACTACATAGAGTGGGAGACCTGTACTTACTTAATAGAACTCTAATATGCATCTTGTATGCCTTTCTCTCCAATCTTTTAAATAATCCAACAATCCCTTTGTAGGACTCATCGCCCCATATTATTAAGTTCTTATTTGTCTTCGACAATTTGGAAAAAGATAAACTAGTGCTAATTTTATTTTCTAAACAAAACTTAAAAAATCTCTTCTTTTCATAGCTTAAGGAAGGTCTCTCAAGTATTAAAATTGCTCCGTCTTCAATAGTCAACTCGTCTTTCTCTACTATTAAATTCATGTCAGGTCTTAGTATGTTCCCAAACCCTTTACATTCACTGCAGGCCCCATTGGGAGTATTAAACGAAAAGTGATTAGGTGTTGGTCTTTTGTATTCTTTTAGGCAGCTCGGACAACATAACTCTTTCTTGTAGCTAAGTGCTAAATTTATTTTAGCATCATAGATGTTTATCTTACTTGAAAGAGAGAAGCAGAACTCTAAAGACTCAATAATTCTTGAGAAATTAGATTTATTTACAATTATCTTGTCTATTAGTGGAGCCATTTCTCTAGTTTCTAGCTCGCAATCTTGAATTTGTTGAACTTGATTGGATACTACAACCTCATATATTCCTATCTTTCTAAGTTCTTTTGAGTCAATATTTTTATTGTTATCTATCCCAATTAGTATTTCTTTATCTTTGAAATTTTTTAGTAGATTTTTATACATTCCGTCTGTTGACAAAGATGAACATAGATCCAAGCATTCTGGACAGTAAAGACTTCCAATTCTACTGAATATTACTCTCATATAATCGTAAATTTCAGTTAGGGTTCCGACTGTTGATCTAGAGTTCTTAACAGTATTCCTACTTTCTATACATATTGAAGGAGGAAGTCCGTTTAAAGTGGTAACTTCTGGCTTTTCAATTTTTTCAAGAAACTGTCTCGCATATGTGGAGAGAGATTCAAGGTATCTTCTTCTGCTCTCTGAATGAATAGTGTCAATTGCCAGTGAAGATTTACCAGAACCTGAGAGTCCAGTTATTACACATAAACTATACCAAGGTATCTGACAGCTAATTTTTTTTAAATTATTAGAAGAGGCTCCTTCTATAGATATTAATTTCTTCATACAGAACTATAGTAACTATTTTTTAGCAATCCTTGAATTTTTTTACATTTTGAGTAGTCTGAAGATAAGTAATGTCAGGTATAAAAACAACAGATAGTGAAGTCTCTAACCTAATTGATAATGAAGTTAGAAGGCAAGAATATGAGTTGCAAATGATTGCTTCAGAAAATTATGCAAGTGAAGCTGTTATGGAAGTAATGGGCTCAGTCCTTACAAATAAATATGCAGAGGGTTACCCCGGTAAAAGATACTACGGTGGGTGTGAGTTTGTAGATATTGCAGAGCAACTTGCTATAGACAGGGCTAAAAAGCTCTTTGGCGCCGAAGCTGTTAACGTTCAACCTCACTCGGGTGCTCAGGCTAATATGGCGGTCTTTTTAGGCTTTCTTGAACCTGGAGATACTGTTCTTGGAATGAGCTTAGATCATGGTGGACACTTGTCTCATGGTTCAAAAGTTAATTTTTCTGGAAGAGTTTACAACTCAATTTCATATGGTGTTAATGAAAAAACTCATATAATAGATTATGATCAAATAGAAGAATTAGCTATTAAAAATAAACCAAAACTAATTATTGCCGGATGGAGCTCTTATCCAAGAGATTTAGATTATGAAAGATTTAGAAAGATTGCTGACAAGTCAGGCTCTCTCTTATTGGCAGATATTGCTCACCCAGCAGGTTTGATCTCAGCAGGTTTGTACTCTAACCCGATTCCATTTGCTGATTTTGTTACTACTACAACCCATAAAACTCTAAGAGGCCCTAGGGGTGGAATGATAATGACGAAAGAAGAGCATATTAAAATAATAAATAGTAGAGTTTTTCCTGGAACTCAAGGCGGACCTTTGATGAATACAATAGCTGCAAAAGCAGTTGCCTTCAAAGAGGCTTTAAGCGATTCTTTTAAAGATTATCAAAAGCAAGTTTTAATAAACTCTAGGTTGTTAGCGAAGATTTTAATAGATAAGGGTCTTAATTGTATTACAGGAGGAACTGACACCCATTTAGTATTATTAGACTTGAGAGGGTCAGGTGTTAATGGAAAAGAAGGAGAAGCTGCCCTAGCTTTGGCTGGAATAACTACAAATAAAAACGCAATACCATTTGATCCGTTGCCACCGTCGGTTGCTTCGGGAATTAGAATTGGGACTCCTGGTATAACAACTAGAGGAATGAAAGAGGAAGAAATAAGACAAATAGGAGAATTAATCTCTAAAGTTTTACTTGATCATACCAATAAAGATTTATTGTCTTCATCCAAGAAAGAAGTTAATGATTTATGCTTACAGTTCCCTATTTATCCGAACCTCCTATAGCTTTATATTTACTAAATGTTCATCGAGTTTTATGATAGAATCTTTTCATGACCTTTCAGGAGACAGGATGTTGTTCAATTGAGAATACGAAAGTTATAGATTCAAGGCAGGGATCAGATTCCAGATCGATAAGAAGAAGAAGAGAGTGTCTTACTTGTGCAAGACGGTTTACAACTTATGAGAGAGTAGAGGACTACGAATTACTCGTACTCAAGAAAGATGGCGACACTCAAGAATTTAATAAGACAAAAATAATAGAAGGGATGTTTAGCGCCTGTCAAAAGAGAAATGTCTCCATGAGGCAAATAGAGGATGTTGTCCAATTGATTGAGAAAGAGTTGATAGAATCTGGTAGAAGAGAAATTAGATCAAGTGAAATAGGAGACTTAGTTATTAAGAATCTTTATGAAATCGATAAAGTTGCATATATTAGGTTTGCATCCGTCTATAAATCTTTCAATAATTTAGAAGAGTTTTCAGCAGAGTTGGATTCTTTAATTAAGAAGAGTTAGATGATAATTGACACTCATGCTCATTTGTATACTTATGATGATATTGATAATGTTATATCAGAAGCTATTTCTTCGAGCGTTGAAGCAATAGTCTCTATTTCAACAGATTTAGAGTCTTCAGGCCTGAATATTAAGATTTCTGAAAAATACGCTAATGTTTTTTGTGCTGTTGGAATCCATCCTTGTGATATAGAAAGATATAAGATAGGGGACCTAGATAGGATAGAGGAACTCTCTCGTAATGAAAAAAATAAAGCAATTGGGGAAATAGGATTAGATTTTTTTCATTCAAAAGAGAATAAAAGTAGACAATATGATTTTTTTGATTATCAGGTGGAAATTGCTGAAAAAATGGGACTACCTTTTGTTGTTCATGCAAGGGATTCATATCCAGAGCTTGTTGAATATCTAGATTCAAGGAAAACCAAAACGGATTTTGTAGTCCATTGTTTTACTGGAGATAGAGATATAGCTAAAAAATTGTTGGATCTTGGTTCTTATATATCTTTTACCGGGATCGTGACATTTAAGAAATCTGACAACCTTAGAGATGTAGCAGCATATATTCCAGATGATAAAATAATGATTGAAACAGATTCACCTTATTTGTCTCCACATCCAAAGAGAGGTAAGACTAATTATCCTAAGAACCTTGTTTACATAGCAGAATGCATATCTTCAATTAAAAACCTAGACTACAAAATATTTTGTGATAATTTAAAGAAAAATACAGTTAAATTTTATAGACTATGAGAAAGCCAAACATTGGAATTACAATTGGAGACTATAACGGTATTGGACCGGAAGTGGTACTTAAGTCACTGCAGAATAAAAAGGTACTTTCCTCATGTAATGTGATTATTATAGCTGATAAGAAAGTTCTTGATTCTTTAAGTATTGATATTGACAAGAGGATTAGGATTCATGATTGCAATAATATCGTTAGAATAAAGCTTGGAAAGCCAACTATACTTTCAGGTAAGGCTTCACTCGATTATATATCAAACGGAATTAATCTGATCAGAGAGAAGACTATTGATTGTTTGGTTACAGGTCCAATAAGTAAAACTGCTATATCTCTTGCGGGCTCTAAATTCAAGGGACATACAGATTTACTAGCAAGCGCCTTTAATGTTAAGAATGTAGTAATGGCTTTTTTCTCAAATAAAATTAATGTTTCTCTTGCTTCTATTCACATACCTATTTCTAAAGTACCAGGATATATAACTCAAGAGCTAGTGTTCAATCAAATATCAATTGTTAATAAATTTTTGAAAGTTTTCTTAAAGAATAAGAATCCAAGGATAGGCATCTGCGGCTTTAATCCGCATGCTTCAGAAGATGGGAACATAGGGTTTGAGGATCTAAGGATTATTAGCCCAGCTGTTAAATTACTAAGAAAAAATAAGATAGACATTGTGGGCCCGCTTCCTGCAGATACTATCTTTGTTAAAAAGAATAGAGAGAAATTCGACATTATCCATGCAATCTATCATGACCAGGGTTTGATTCCTTTTAAAATGCTAGCTTTTGATAAAGGTGTAAATGTGACCTTAAATCTTCCATTTGTAAGAACTTCTCCAGATCACGGAACAGCCTATGATATAGCAGGACTGAATAAGGCTAATTCTGTTAGCATGGAGGAGTCTATTCTCTTAGCTGTAAAGATGTACAGGTCTTTCTCTACAGGAAGACCTTCCTAGGCTTACCAGCAGATTCCTGTTCTCCTACAATCCCTTCACGTTCCATCATTTCAATTATATTTGCAGCTCTGTTGTAACCAATCTTTAGTCTTCTTTGGACCATTGAAATTGACGCAAGCTTGGTTTGTTTAACTATGTCAAGAGCCTCTTCATACAAAGCATCTTTTTCATAGTTTATTGTCCCTTGGGTTTCTTCCTCTTCTTGATACCCTTTTGTTATATCAGAATTATAATCTGGAGGTGCTTGGTTTTTAAGGTAGCTTGATATGTTCTCTCGTTCTTTGTCTGAAATTATGGCCCCTTGGATCCTTATTAGATTGTTTGGAGGTTGAAGTAATAACATGTCCCCTTTCCCGAGCAGCTCTTCGGCTCCTGAGGCATCTAGAATTATCCTAGAATCAACTTTAGATGAAACAGAGAAGGATATCCTTGCAGGAAAATTAGCCTTAATAAGACCTGCAACTACATCAGCAGAAGGTCTTTGACTTGCAACAATTAAATGGATTCCAGCAGCCCTTGCCATTTGAGATAGACGAGTGATAGATTCTTTAATCTCATTAGGAGCCACAAACATTAAATCAGCAAGTTCATCAATAATTATAACTATAAAAGGTAGGGTGTCAGCTGAGTCGATTTTTTTATTATATGAATCAATATCCCTTACTCCCACATCTGACAATAGCTTATATCTTGTCTCCATTTCTTTAACAGCCCATTTTAAAGCAGCAGATGCTTTTTTGGGATTTGTAACAACTGGATGAAGTAGGTGAGGTATCTCCTCATAGCCTGATAATTCAAGCCTCTTAGGATCAATCATTATAAATTTTAATTCTTTAGGAGTAGCCTTGTATAGCATGCTAGTAATTATGCTGTGAAGAAAAACACTTTTACCTGAGCCGGTAGTCCCTGCTATCATTAGGTGGGGAGCTGTTTTAAGGTCAGTAAAAAGTGGAACACCAGAAATATCTTTTCCCAAAGATAGATTGATCGGGCTGTGGTTTTTTATAAATTGTTCTTTCGATAGAAGTTCTTTTAAATAGACTATTTCTCTTATCTCATTTGGAACTTCAATCCCAATTACATCTTTCCCTGGTATTGGAGCAATTATCCTTATTCTTGTAGCTTTTAATGACATAGCCAAGTCATTTGAAAGAGATGATATCTTGTTTATCTTTGTACCAGCTTCAGGTCTATATTCATACATTGTAATAACAGGTCCAGGTTTTATCTCTGTTATTTGACCACTGATTCCAAAGTTTGAAAGCTTTTCTTCGATTTTCCTTGCTTTGTCTAAAGCCTTTTCTTTGTCATAACTTATAGGCTGGTCTTTGGGCTCATCTAGCAAGCTGAGAGGAGGCAAGATGAAATTCTTAAACTTTTTATTATCTCGATTTGCTAAGTTCCCTGGTTTAATAACTTCTGCATCGGTTTGATCTGACTCAATTTCTATAATAGGATCAGTTTTTGGCTTATCCTCAATATTAATTTTTATCTCGTTATCAATTGTCTTTATAATCTTAGTCTTGTCTTTGTTTCTTCTGAATACACTATTAAATAGTTTCTTTAAAGCAATAATCATTTTACTAAATACTCTAGAAATTAAATTTTTATTTAATTGTTGTATAGAGAAAAACAATATAAATATATAGAAGAAAGTTGTTCCTAAAGTCCCAGTAACTTGCTTAACTAAGAAACTTGTTATTTTACTAGGAATATATCCAATGAATTTGTAATCATTTATTGAGAGTAAGTCTTTGAATATTTTAAATAAACCACCAATAGCGAGTGTTAAAAGTAGTATGAAAAATATTTTCTTCGAAGTCTCTTTGTTCTCACTTTTAGCTAAGAACTTTGCTGAAGTTATAAAAGCAAAGATTGAAATTATGAGGCCAGGAGTTCCTAGATAGAAGTAAAATTCATTAGATATTATGTTGCCAAATATACCAATTAATGAATCACTATTTGAAACACCTATAACATTAACAAGTATCCCTAAAGTTAGAATTAATGAGGTTAGAATTCCTATAAGAGCAAGGAAGTACTTAAAGAAAACTTGAATTAGATTTTGCAATTTTCTTTTTGATTTAAACATTGATACTCATTTATGAAAATAGCGAAGAGGTAAAAATAAGTCAACCTTTAATTTTGGAATTAACACCTTTAAGGGTTAGAATAAAATATATTTTATGTATAGTTTGATAAAATCTTTATTATTTAAGCTTGAACCAGAACTTGCTCACAATATTGCAGTATCACTAATTAAGAGTGGAGCTCTTAGTCTTTATAAAACAGATGTGAATCAGAAATTAGCTGTAAATGTATGCGGTATAGAATTTCCTTCACCAGTAGGTTTGGCGGCCGGATTTGATAAGAATGCCGAAATATTTAATGAGATATTTAAATTGGGATTTGGTTTTGTAGAGACAGGAACAGTTACCCCTAATCCACAATATGGAAACTCTAAGCCTAGGATGTTTAGATTAGAAGATGATCTTGCTCTTATTAATAAGCTAGGCTTTAATAATGTCGGACTTGATAGCTTTGTTGCTAACATTGCTAAAAATAATATAAATAAAGGATCCCAGAAGATTGGCGCTAACCTAGGCCCCAATAAAGATTCAACCAATAGGATAGACGATTACTTAGATGGAATTCGTAGAGTAAGTAAAATTGTTGACTACATCACTATAAATATCTCATCTCCTAATACTCCTAATCTTCGAGATTTCGAAACCTCAAGCTTAGTTAATCTTCTAAAAGAAATTCAAGCTAATAGAATAAGTGGGGTCCCAATCTTTATTAAAATTTCTCCTGATATAGAAGACACAGATATGTCTTCTATAGTTGAGTCTATAATTAAATATGAAATGAACGGTATAATAGTTAGCAATACTTCAAAACAAAGAACCTTTTCTTTAAAATCAAAAAAAGTTGAGAAGGATGGGGGACTTTCTGGCAAACCCATTTTGGATCTTTCTAACGAGAAGCTTTCATATATCTACAATATAGCAAAGAAGTCAATTCCGATAATTGGAGTAGGCGGAGTGTCATCGGGTGCTGATGCTTACAAGAAGATTAAACTTGGTGCCAGTTTAGTCCAGTTATATACTTCGTTTGTCTACGAAGGACCTTCTTTGGTTGCTAAGATTAATGAAGATTTATTGAGCCTAATGAGACTAGATGGGGTAAATAGGCTCTCTGAAGTTGTTGGGACTGCGAAGTTAAAATTTAAGTAATACTTTCGCCATTATCAACCTTAATACTTTCGCCATTAATAAAATCAGATTCAATTAATAAATGTGCAGTATTCACAATGCTTTTTATTCCACTGTCTAAAATATCAGATTTCTTATAAAGGCTGTTTGAAGAATTTACTGGTTTTAATATTTTGCCTGGAGCAATACAATTTACTTGAACATTTGGGGCTAGTTCAACGGATAGTGCCTTTGTCATTGTTTCAATTCCACCCTTGGAAGTGCAATAATGGCTGTAGTTCTTCCAAGTTTTATTGACTCCTATAGAATCGGAAAGATTAATTATCTTTCCGTATTTTCTTTTCTTCATCTCAATAGATATATATTTGGATAGAAGGAAGGGTGACTTAAGATTTATATTCATCATTTCATCGAAATCTTCCTCTGTTATTTTATGAAGTTTCTTAGGTTTAAAAATTGAGGCATTATTAATTAAAACGTCAACTCTTCCAAATAGACTTATGGCTTTTAAAGTAAAATCTTTAATTTTCTTAGTTTCCATGAAATTGAACTGAATAGGTTTTGCATTTATACCTCTCTTTTTGAGCCTGTTAATCAAGGTGGATACTTCTTTCCCAGATTCATTGTAGTGTAAAATAAATTTATATTTCTGACTGAGCCTACTTAGACCAAGAACTAGCTCTTTTCCAATTCTTTTACCAGATCCCGTAACTAAAATAATTTTCTCTGCTCTTTTCATAATATTTTTTTGTCCACTATTTTTCTACCTGTATTTTTTTTAATTTTAGCCTTCTGGACTTAACAGTTCTTGAGACTTTAGTAGATTCTAGCTTGTTTGTGACTTGATTAAGAATATAGGCCTTTAAATCTTTAAATTTTGAATCAAAAATTGAATAAATTAGATAAATTGTTCTCTCAACAGCATAATCATTGTCTGTTGGAGAAGCATAGGCCTTGTGGTTAGGATGTGAATGATAAACGCCTACAACATCTAGCTTTTGTTTCTCTGCTTGTTTCGTAGCTGCCATATGATCTTTTGGGCTTATTTCAAATCTAATATCGGGCCTGTCACTGTTAATATTTTCACAAACCATAAAGTCTGTGATTATAAATATGTCATCCATGCCTGAATTTTTTCTTCCTTTCTTATGCTTTCCAATTAGATATCCACAAACTTCGTGAGGATGCCCTTCTTCGCCTTTTATGATAATGCTTCTATTTGTAATACTATGTATTACTACCACCAGACTCCCCCACTTAGGTATCTATATCCTCCATCAGGTATAACGCATACGATATTGGCAATATTTGTCTCTTTAAGAATTTCCAATGCAGCAAGTACTACGGCGCCACCAGAATGACCAACGAACATTCCTTCTAAGTTCATAAGTTGCTCCATAACTAAATAGGATTTCTCGGTGTTGGCATGATAAAGCACGTCAAGTTCTTCTTCTTTGTAAATCCCAGGTGTAATAGAAGAAGGGATATGCTTCAATCCTTCTAGACCGTGAAGAGGGTCATCTGGCTGAACTCCAACTACTTTAATTGATTCTTTTTTGGATTTTAAGAACCTTCCTGCACCCATAACTGTTCCACTTGTTCCAATGCCGCTAATAAAGTGAGTTATTTTCCCATTTGTTTGATTCCAAATCTCCGGACCGGTAGTTTCGTAATGAGCAAGAGGATTTGCAATATTGTTATATTGGTCAGGCATGAAATATTTTTCTGGAAATTCTCTTGCTAATTTTCTTGCCTCAAGTATTGCACCGTCAGACCCTTCAAAAGGGCTAGAATAAATTATTTTTGCACCATAGGCTTGGAGTGCTTTTTTTCTTTCAATGTTTATATTTTCTGGAGTTACGAGTTCTACTTTAAAACCAAGAGCTGCACCAATCATAGCGTAGGCAATAGCAGTATTGCCTGATGATGAGTCCATGATTATTTTGTCTTTTGTTAATCTTCCTTTGTTAATTCCTTCCTTTATCATATAAAGGGCCGCTCTATCTTTTATTGAACCTCCAGGGTTAAACCACTCAGCTTTTACATATATTTCTTTATCACTCGATAGCTCAGGAAATTTATTTAATTTAATTAAAGGAGTGTTACCAATTAAATCAATCACAGAGTCAATTTTTTGTAAATTTTTTATACTTAAGTCCATTGAGTTAATTTAACATAAATAAAATTCAGATTTAAACTATTAGTCTAAGTTAGATGGTTAATTATTGATTTAAAAATACCTTTACCATCCAGACCACCTAGTAAATTTTCAGAAACTCTTTCTGGATGCGGCATTAAGCCTAGTACATTTCCTTCTTTGTTGGAAATTCCAGCAATGTTCAGGATTGAACCATTAGGATTTGAATTCTTATTACAAACACCTTTCAAGTCGGAATACTGGAGTATTATTTGATTAAATTTTACAATATCCTTGATTTCTGATTTATTTAAAAATAGATTTCCTTCTGCATGAGCGATTGGAATTTTGAGAATCTGTCCCTTTGAATAGTCGGATGTGAAAATAGAGTCCTCGTTTGAAATCTTAAGATTTACGTCTTTACATATAAAATTTAGAGATGTATTTCTTAATAAAACTCCAGGTAAAAGCTTTAACTCAGTCAGAATTTGGAATCCGTTGCAAATCCCTATTACTATTCCACCTTCTTTTGCAAATTTTCTAATCTTTGAACTTATCTTGCTTTGTGCTGCTATGGCACCAGTTCTCAGATAGTCTCCGTATGAGAAACCACCTGGGATTATTAGGCAGTCAATATTACGAAGTGAACTGGAATCATGCCATATGTAAGTGCAATCTTGTTTTAGTATATGCCTGATTACATAAAAGCAATCTTGTTCACAATTAGAGCCAGGGAATTGTATTATTCCGAAATTAATTTTTTTCATTTTCTATTTTTATTTTATATTTTTCTATTATTTCATTAACTAGAAATTTTTCGCATAATTCCTTTACTAAAATCATACAATTCGTTTTGTTCTTAGACTCCATAGCAAACTCTATTCTTTTCCCAACTCTAAAATCTGAGGCAGGATATTTTGAATTATTTTTTAAAGTTAGCTCTATTGCTTCTCCTTGAGGATCAAGAACACTTTTTATTGGCATAATCTCAATTGTTATATTAAATTTGCTCATTTTAATCTACTTTATTTGCCCTACAATTTTATTTAATTCTTCTAGACTATTATATTCTATCTCTATTTTTCCATTTATCGAGCTACCTTTTATTTTTATTTTTGAACCAATCTTTACTTCTAGAATTTTAATTATATTTTCGATGTAAATATCAGGGTCTTCCTCTTTTTTTGGATTCTTCGTCTTATTGTCTCTGCTTAATTTTTCCACTTGTCTTACGCTTAAGTCATTCACTATGATTTCATTAGCGATTATAGATAGTGAGGATTTGTCAGTAAAGGCAAGCAGCGCCAAGCCGTGCCCTCTGGTAATCTTTTCATCTGCTATTAGCTTTTGAATTTCAATAGGAAGCTCTAGGATTCTCAAAATATTCACGATTCGACTTCTTTTTTTACCTGTAATACTAATTATTTTTTCTTGAGAGAAGCTATAGTTCTCTATCAATTCTCTGATTGCTAGGGCCTCTTCTATTGGGTTTAAGTCTTCTCTTTGGACGTTCTCCATAATCGCTAGCTCAAAAGTCTTTTCATCATTAGCTTCTACAATAATTATTGGAACTTTTGAAAGACCAGCAACTTGCGCCGCTCTCCATCTTCTTTCACCCGCGATTATTTCATATTTATTTTTATTAACTTCTCTTACTGCTATTGGCTGGAGTATTCCATTTATTCTAATTGATTCAGCTAAATCTTGAACTGAACCTTCGTCAAAATGTTTTCTTGGTTGATTTTTATTAGGAATTATGTCGACTATAAATGCTTCGGACTTTCTTGACTGGACGTCATTATTTATAAAGTTAGTGTCATTCGACCTTATGAGAGAACCAAGACCTTTACCTAGTGATTTTTTCAATAAAAGTTCCTCCATTGTTAAGTATTATCTCTTTTGATAAATCAAGATAGCTAACAGCACCTAAGCAAGCACTATCATAATCAAAAATACATTTTCCGAAGCTTGGTGCTTCGGCAAGTTTAACATTTTTCGGGATAAATGTTTTTAAGACTTTTTCTTTGAAGAAGTTTTTAATTTCTGCAGCGACAGTTTTACAAATATTATTTCTAGAGTCATACATTGTTAGGAGCAAGCCTTCAATCTCAAGAGATGGGTTAAGTCTGCTCATTATTAGTTCAATGGTTTTGTTTAATTGTGCTAATCCCTCCATTGCAAAAAATTCACACTGAACAGGAATTAAAAGAGAGTCGGCAGCAGTAAAAGCATTTATGGTAAGAAGACTAAGAGAAGGTGGGCAATCAATTAATATATAATCGTAATCATCCAAGTTCCCATTCGAGATTGCTTGCTTCAGAATCCATTCACGATCTTCTAAATTATATAGTTCTATGTCTGCTCCTGACAAATCACTTACAGAAGGACAAATAGAAATTTTTTTATTATTAGTTAAATCAATTTTTTTTAATGTTTCTTTTATACTCATTTCCCGAAGCAATATATTGTAAATAGAATTATCTAATTGCGATTTGTCAACGCCCAAACCACTTGTAGAATTGCCTTGAGGGTCTAAATCTATTATTAGTATTTTTTGCCCAAGGAGACTTAGACCCGAGGCTAGATTTATGACTGTAGTGGTTTTTCCTACCCCACCTTTTTGATTAACTATTGCAATTGTTTTAGGCATTAAATCTATTATATATCTTAATTTTTATTTTATTAAAAAATATATTTCTACTTTCTTGACAATTAGCTTTATTAATATAGATTAATAGCTCCGGCAATTTGCTGGAAGATGTTTGAAAATTTATTAGAAGATACGTGTGAGTTTTTTAAATATTGCATATTTATGTGTAATATCGAGTCAATAATATAGAACAAAATCTTTTTTTATGAAGAGTTTGATCCTGGCTCAGAATGAACGTTGGCGGCACGCCTAACACATGCAAGTCGAGCGAAGAACTAGTTTACTAGTTACTGAGCGGCGAACGGGTGAGTAATACTTGGATAATCTGCCACTAGGATTGGGATAACCTCAGGAAACTGAGACTAATACCAAATATGACCACAGTCTTTACGAAGACAGGGGTAAAATGTTTTTCGCCTAGTGAGGAGTCCAAGGCGCATCAGGTTGTTGGTAAGGTAATGGCTTACCAAGCCTATGACGCGTAGCAGGTCTTAGCGGATGATCTGCCACATGGGGACTGAGATACGGCCCTGACTCCTACGGGAGGCAGCAGTGAGGAATATTGGACAATGGACGAAAGTCTGATCCAGCGATGCCGCGTGAAGGATGAAGGCCTTAGGGTTGTAAACTTCTGTCAGCAGGGAAGATAATGACGGTACCTGCAGAGGAAGCCCCGGCTAACTCCGTGCCAGCAGCCGCGGTAATACGGAGGGGGCAAACGTTATTCGGATTTACTGGGCGTAAAGGGTTCGTAGGCGGTTTTTTAAGTTAGATGTGAAAGCTTGGAGCTTAACTTCAAAATTGCATCTAAAACTGAATTACTAGATTCTTGGAGAGGTAGATGGAATTACCGGTGTAGCGGTGAAATGCGTAGATATCGGTAGGAACACCAGTGGCGAAAGCGATCTACTGGACAAGTAATGACGCTGAGGGACGAAAGCGTGGGTAGCAAACAGGATTAGATACCCTGGTAGTCCACGCCCTAAACGATGAATACTAGATGTTGGATTTTTTCAGTATCGTAGCTAACGTATTAAGTATTCCGCCTGGGGAGTACGGTCGCAAGGCTGAAACTCAAAGGAATTGGCGGGGACTCGCACAAGCGGTGGAGCATGTGGTTTAATTCGATGTTAAGCGAAGAACCTTACCAGGGCTTGACATGTAAGCATAAGCTTGCGTGAAAGCGTGGAGTGGATTTGAGTTTACTCATTTCGGTTTACACAGGTGCTGCATGGCCGTCGTCAGCTCGTGCCGTGAGGTGTCCGGTTAAGTCCGGTAACGAGCGCAACCCCTATTATCAGTTGCCATCACTTCGGGTGGGCACTCTGGTGAAACTGCTGGTTTAAAACTAGAGGAAGGAGGGGACGACGTCAGGTCATCATGGCCCTTATGTCCTGGGCTACACACATGCTACAATGGCGTATACAACGGGTTGCGAACTCGCGAGAGGAAGCTAATCCCATCAAAGTACGCCTCAGTTCGGATTGCAGGCTGCAACTCGCCTGCATGAAGTTGGAATCGCTAGTAATCGCAGATCAGCTACGCTGCGGTGAATACGTTCCCGGGTCTTGCACACACCGCCCGTCACACCACGAAAGTCGGTCTTGCCCGAAGCAACTGCGCTAACCCTTAGGGGAGGCAGGTTTCTAAGGTGAGGTTGGTGATTGGGGTGAAGTCGTAACAAGGTAGCCGTACCGGAAGGTGCGGCTGGATCACCTCCTTAAACTGGAGTATTCCAGTACTCGACTAAAAACAACACGTATCTTCTTTTAAGCATTCAACTTTTCAGCTGGGGCCTATAGCTCAGCTGGTTAGAGCGCACCCCTGATAAGGGTGAGGTCGCTGGTTCGAGTCCAGCTAGGCCCATATTAAAAGCTCTGAGATAAAGGGGGGTGTAGCTCAGTTGGGAGAGCGCCTGCTTTGCAAGCAGGAGGTCATCGGTTCGATCCCGTTCACCTCCATACTCTCATTCTTTAGACTTTAGACTTTGTAAGTTGAGTTATTTGAAAATTTAAGAGAAGACAATATTTTAATTGAGATCATAAATTAAAATTATCTTATGAATACCAAAGAAGATTTTTTTCTTTAAGAAAAAATTCTTGGTGAAAACATACAAGTAAATATGTACAAGTACATATGTACTTCGTAGTTAAGTTGCAAATGGCGGATAGCGGATGCCTTGGTGATGAACGGCGATGAAGGACGTGGAAAACTGCGATAAGCTTCGGTAAGTTGTTAACAAACGTTATAACCGGAGATTTCCGAATGGGAAAACCCAATCAAGTAAACCTTGATTATCATATAGTGAACACATAGCTATATGAAGCAAACGGAGGGAAGTGAAACATCTCAGTACCTCCAGGAATAGAAATCAAACGAGATTCCCTTAGTAGTGGCGAGCGAAAGGGGAAGAGCCCAAAATATAGATGTGTAAGTTTACAGACGTTGCATTTATATGGTTGTGGGTACTATTTTCAATTTACTGTAATAAATTGGTAGAGTAAAAAAATTAGATATTAGCAGAAGTATCTGGGAAGATACGTCAAAGAAGGTGATAGCCCTGTAAGCGAAAATGTCTAGTCTCTATGAATAGTTACCCGAGTAGAACGGAACACGAGAAATTCTGTTTGAATCTGGGAGGACCACCTTCCAAGGCTAAATACGTGTCATCATCCGATAGTGAACTAGTACCGTGAGGGAAAGGTGAAAAGAACCCCTGTTAGGGGAGTGAAATAGAATCTGAAACTGTCTGCCGACAATCGGTAGGAGGGCTATGTCTGAGTTTACTCAGAAATGCCTGACTGCGTACCTTTTGCATAATGGGCCAGGGACTTATTTTTAATAGCAAGATTAAGCCGTTAGGTGTAGTCGTAGCGAAAGCGAGTCTGAATAGGGCGTTAGTTATTGGAAATAGACCCGAAGCGGGACGATCTAGCCATGGGCAGGCTGAAGCCTCCGGAAACGGATGTGGAGGGCCGAACCGGTGAAGGGTGAAAACTTCTCGGATGACCTGTGGTTAGGAGTGAAAGGCTAATCAAGTTCCGTGATAGCTGGTTCTCCTCGAAATATATTTAGGTATAGCCTCATGTGTTCTTCTCTGGGGGTAGAGCACTGATTGGACTAGGGGGTCGAAAGACTTACCAAACCCTATCAAACTCCGAATACCAGAGATAGTAGCATGGGAGTCAGACTATGGGTGCTAAGATCCGTAGTCGAAAGGGAAACAACCCAGATCGCAATCTAAGGTCCCTAAATCTAGACTAAGTGGTTAAGGATGTAAATATTCATAGACAGCCAGGAGGTAGGCTTAGAAGCAGCCACCCTTTAAAGACAGCGTAACAGCTCACTGGTCGATGAAAATTTGCGCCGAAAATGAATCGGGGCTAAGTCTAGTACCGAAGATGCGGATTGTATATTTATATACAGTGGTAGAGGAGCGTTCTTAGTGGAATGAAGCATTACCGTAAGGAGATGTGGACTGCTAAGAAGTGAGAATCCTGGCATGAGTAGCGACAAAAGTGGTGAGAATCCACTTCACCGTAAGCGTAAGGGTTCCTGGGCAAGGCTCGTCCTCCCAGGGTTAGTCGGGACCTAAGGCGAGGCCGAAAGGCGTAGTCGATGGAAAACAGGTTAATATTCCTGTACCACCTATTATGAGTGATGGGGTGACGGAGAAGGATAGATCAGCCAAGTGTTGGATTACTTGGTTCAAGCAGGTAGAAGTGAGGAATAGGCAAATCCGTTCCTCTTTAACTTCGAGATGTGAGTACGAGAGACCTAGTCTCATAAAGTGATTGATTCCATGCTTCCTAGAAAAACCTCTAAATGTTGATTAATGGGTGCTCGTACTGTAAACGGACACACGTACGCGGGTAGAGTATACCAAGGTGTTTGAGATAATTATGGCTAAGGAACTCGGCAAAATAGCTCCGTAACTTCGGAAGAAGGAGTGCCTACATTAGGTGAAAGCTCTTGCAGCTGGAGCCGAAATAGGTGGCACTGAACTGGTGGAAGCGACTGTTTACCAAAAACACAGGCCTGTGCTAACCCGCAAGGGGATGTATACGGGCTGACGCCTGCCCGGTGCTGGACGGTTAAAGGGATGGGTTATCCTTCGGGAGAAGCTTAGAACTGAAGCCCCAGTAAACGGCGGCCGTAACTATAACGGTCCTAAGGTAGCGAAATTCCTTGTCGTGTAATTAGCGACCCGCATGAATGGCGTAACGACTTCTATGCTGTCTCGGCCATAATCTCAGCGAAATTGTAGTGCTGGTGAAGATGCCAGCTTCCCGTTGTGGGACGGAAAGACCCCGTGCACCTTTACTATAACCTAGCACTGGATTTTGAAGTTAAATGCGTAGGATAGGTGGGAGACTTTGAAGGATCGATTTTGGTTGGTCCTGAGTCGTTGGTGAAATACCACCCTTGTAATTTTAGAATCCTAACTGTAATCCGTTATCCGGATTAAGGACAATGTTAGGCGGGTAGTTTGACTGGGGCGGTTGACTCCTAAAGAGTAACGGAGTCGCTCAAAGGTTCTCTCAGCCTGATTGGAAACCAGGCGTCGAGTGTAATGGCACAAGAGAGCTTGACTGTGAGATCGACAGATCGAGCAGGTACGAAAGTAGGACATAGTGACCCGGTGCCTCCATGTGGGAGGGGCATCGATCATCGGATAAAAGGTACGCCGGGGATAACAGATTAATCGCGCCCAAGAGTTCACATCGACGGCGCGGATTGATACCTCGATGTCGGCTCATCGCATCCTGGGGCTGAAGAAGGTCCCAAGGGTTAGGCTGTTCGCCTATTAAAGCGGTACGCGAGCTGGGTTCAGAACGTCGTGAGACAGTTCGGTCCCTATCTACAACGGGCGAAGGAAAATTGAGAGGGCTTGCTCCTAGTACGAGAGGACCGGAGTGAACAAACCTCTAGTGTATGAGTTGTTGTGCCAACAGCAGTGCTCAGTAGCTACGTTTGGAAAGGATAACCGCTGAAAGCATCTTAAGTGGGAAGCCTGCCTCAAGATTAATTTTCCCGAACCGTAAGGTTCCTAAAGATCACTCGAAGACTACGAGTTTGATAGGCACAAAGTGTAAGTTCTGTAAAGAATTCAGCTAATGTGTACTAATCGATCGTGAGCCTTTACTACGAAGTATGTATGTATTTGATTTTAATATTGTCTTCTTTTAAATTTTTAAATGATTCAAAAATTTCATCATAAAATTTAGATAAAATAATAAATTAAAATATAATTTTTATATTTTAATATCGTATAACTACGTCTAATTGATATTTTTGATCAGGGTCTAAACAAACTAAATTTTAAAAGTAGACTTGCGTTTATCTGATTATAGTGTTATGTTATAACATAACATGAATAATCAAGAAATAGTTCTTAGTATAATTAAACAATCAAAAAAGAATCTTACTGCTTACGGAATAATGGAGCAATTTAGAGGCTTTAAAAAAGTTCAACCAATGACAGTTTATAGATCCTTAGATAGTTTGATTAAGAAAGGTTTAATTCATAAATCGAATCAAACTAAGACTTATTTGTTATGTAATCATTCTCACGAGGGTGGGCATAACGCAGCAATTGCAATATGCAAGAAGTGTGGAACAAGTGAAGAGTTGAGTCCTGATTTATTCGCAAATGTTTTACGAAAAAATTCTTTAAATAAATATAGTTTTAGGCGTTTTGAATTAGAAATTTCAACCCTTTGTGTGGAGTGCGTTTAATGGAACATTTAATAGAAGAATGGTCTTATCTTTCTGATAAATTCTTTTTGAGAGGATTTGTATTTGGACTTGTTCATGTTGGGATAATGTTAATTGGTTACTACTCAGGATGGAGCTTAAATAGATTCGTCAAAATTGTCTCAAATGGATATATTGCAGGAATAGGTGGAGCAGTTATAGCCCATGTTGTAGCTGACTTAGTGGCTTCATTGCTTGACCCAGACATAAGACCTGCAACGTTAGGGATTGTTACAGGAGGGCTTTTGCCCCTATTTCTAATACCTTTATTGGAGAAGTACGTTACAAAAAGTGAACATCATATTGTTGTTGGTGATCACGATGATATTAAGAAAGATTTAGAGGAGAATCATTAAAATGATAAATTTATTAGTTCTAAGCATTATTGTTACTTTTGCTTTTTGTCCATGTTGCGAAAGTCTAATCTAATTACCAAGAAAGTAATTAAATTCTAGATTATCAAATTCAATATTCAATTAAGGAATTAATTTAAGTTTTCTGATAGAACCCTTAGAATGTTTTTCCCTGCAAATTTATCTATTATTCTTGAATTAATCCTTTTATTCTCTAGCATCTCTATAATTTTATATAGATCCGATGATTTCCTGATACCTTGCGGAAAGTCTTGTATAGGTGCACCATCAATATCTGAACCTAAAGCGATATGATCTTCACCACATTTTGATAATAAATACGAGAACTGTTTAAATATATCATCCATTGAAACTACATTCTTATTAGTGATAAAGTTATTATAAAGAACTATTCCAGTGGTCCCACCTTTGTTTGAAATAGATCTTAACTGAGAAACAGTGAGGTTTCTTTTGTGTCTTCGTAGATAGTAACTATTTGAATGAGTTGCGATTGGTAAAAGTTTCGTAATATTTATTGCATCCCAAAAAGATTTGTAGCTAAGATGAGACAAATCTAAAGTAATACCTTTTTCATTCATCGCTTCAATTAGTTTGTATCCTTCTTTTTTTAGTGGCCCTGATTTACTAGCACCAAAAGCGTAATTATTTTCCTTGTTCCAAGTTAACCCTAAGACTCTTAGTCCTTTATTATAAAACATATCTAAATCTGAGAGATTTCTAATTGGGTCTGCACCTTCCATAAGAAATAGTAAGCCGATTTTATTTTTAATTTTTAATTTAATATCTTTATTATTTTTCACTTTATAGAATGAGTTGTAATTTTTAAATATTTTTTCATATTCTTTAAATTGCAAAAGTGCTTCGATGTGTCTTTTGTCTCTTTTAACATGAGAGACAAAAATAGTAGAGAATATTAATCCCAGTTTAGATTTTAAAGTTTCTCCCAAGGTAATCATGTATCTAGGATCATTCGTATTTAGTGGTCGATGATTCGCGCGTATTGAATAAGCAATGTCTTGATGGCAGTCAACAAAAAATCTATTTGTTTTCATTAGAAGAAGACCTTAGATATAGAAATAAAGAAAAAATTCACAATAATATTATAAATGAATTATAGAAGAGATTTAAGTGTTTCGCCCATTTCTGCAGGGCTAGGAGCTACTTTGATACCAACTGACTCAAGAACTTGCCTTTTCTCTTCAGCTGATCCAGAGCTTCCTGAAACTATGGCTCCAGCGTGCCCCATTCTTTTTCCTTTTGGTGCGGTAGCACCGGCTATGAAGGCTGCAACTGGTTTAGTGAAGTTATCCTTAATCCAAAGACCAGCTTCTTGTTCAGCCGTTCCACCAATTTCGCCAATCATTATTACTCCATCGGTGCCTTTGTCTTTCTCAAAAAGTTCAAGAATATCTATAAAAGATGATCCGATTATAGGGTCGCCACCAATACCTACACAACTTGATTGACCAATTCCTAGTTGAGTTAATTGCCATACTGCTTCATAAGTCAAAGTACCACTTTTAGAAATAATACCAATACGTCCTTCCTTGTGAATATATCCTGGCATAATTCCAACCTTAGCCTGACCAGGAGTAATAATTCCAGGACAGTTAGGACCAATTAGCCTTGATGAGGACATATCAACTACTTTCTTTACCTTTAGCATGTCATTTATAGGGATACCTTCAGTTATACATATTACTAGCTCTATTCCGGCGTCAACTGCTTCTAGTATTGCATCAGGTGCAAAAGAAGCGGGAACAAAAATAAGACTAACGTTAGCACCTGTTTTAGTTCTTGCCTCAACTACGGAATCGTAAACATCAAACCCTTCAACTTGAGTTCCTCCTTTACCAGGAGTCACTCCACCAACTACATTGGTGCCGTATTCACGACATTGTGTTGCATGGAATAGTCCTTGGCTTCCAGTGATGCCTTGAACGATTAATTTTGTTTCATTGTTAACTAGAATACTCATATCATTGAATAGTAGAGAAAAAATATAGCACACAATTTTTATTTATCAATTTTTTAATTAGGATTTTGTCATTAGATAAAAAAAACATTCATTGTATAATTAAAACGAAATATTTATTGGAGGTTCTATTGAAAAAAATTGCAATTATTGGCGGAAGTGGACTATATGACATAGAAGATCCATCAAATGCTGAAGAGCTGAATATAGTTACACCCTGGGGCCCTACTTCTGATTCAATTCTTAAGACTGAACAAGATGGTATTGAAGTATATTTTTTATCTAGACATGGAAGAGGTCACTTAATAGGCCCGTCACAAATCAATTTTAGGGCAAACATATATGCATTAAAATTCTTAGGTATTGATTGGATTATCTCTGTGAGTGCAGTCGGTAGTTTAAAAGAAGATATTCCTCCTGGAACTATAGTAATACCGGATCAGTTCATAGATTTTACAAAAAATAGGTTTAATACTTTCTTTGATGAAGGAATAGTTGCTCATGTTTCTATGGCAAAACCAGTGAGTGAGAAGTTATCGTTAAGTATGGCTAATGCATGCAAAAAATTAGATTTTCCCTATAAACAAGGGGGAACCTATGTGTGCATTGAAGGCCCACATTTTTCTTCTTTAGCTGAAAGCAACTTTTATCGAAGTCTTGGTGCTGACATTATTGGAATGACCAATATGCCAGAAGCAAAATTAGCAAGGGAGGCAGAAATGTGCTATTCAACTTTGGCTTTGAGCACAGATTATGATTGCTGGCATGAAGGACATGACTCAGTAACAGTTGACGAGGTCGTTAGCACTATGAGTAAGAATGTTAAGAATGCTAGGCTGGTCATTTCCGAGGTTCTCGCTAATATTCCAGACGATAAAGATGAATATATTAAGAATGCATTACAGTCTTCAATTATAAGTTCTATTGATTCAATTACAGATGAGTCAAAAGAGAAGTTGTCAGCAATTATAAGGAGGTACTTGTTAGCATGAGTATTATAGTTGTAGGTTCATCAGCTTTTGATGATATAGAAACTCCAAGAGGTTCAAGAAAGAGAATAGTTGGTGGCTCATGTATCTATTTTTCGCTTGCCGCTAGCTTTAAGACAAAAGTAAATATTGTTTCTGTTGTTGGAAGAGATTTTCCAAAGAAAACAATTCAAACTCTTAATAAAAGATCAATCTCTACAGAAGGCCTAGTTGTAAAGACTGGTAAAACTTTTAGCTGGGGTGGCAAATATAATAGTTTTTCTGAAGATCCTGAAACAAACTTTACAAATTTAAATGTCTTTGAGTCTTTTTCACCTGAAATTCCTGATTCATACAAGAAAAAAAAATCTATACTTTTTCTAGCTAATATAGACCCTGTTCTTCAGAATAAAGTTATTGATCTTTATGAAAAGCCTAGAATGGTTGGACTAGATACTATGAATTTCTGGATCGGTTCTAAAAGGAGAGACCTTCTCAAGATATTAAGGAAAGTAGATATTCTTACAATTAATGAGCTTGAACTTAGATTGATTGGCAGAAAAAAGTCTTTACACGATTGCATGCGCGTCTTGACAGAAGATATAGGAATAAAATTTCTTATAGTGAAAAGGGGAAGCGGCGGCTCATTGCTGGTCACTAAGAAAAGTTTTGATTGGGTTCCAAGCTATCCTTTTTGTGATGTCGTTGATCCAACAGGTGCTGGTGATAGTTATGCAGGAGCACTTTTTAGCTCACTAGATATTGTTCCTTCTCTTAATACTAGTGTGATTATTGATTCAATGGTCTATGCTTCGGCTTTATCTTCTTTTACTATTGAAAGCTTCGGTGTAGAGAGTCTATTAAAACTTAAGAAGAAAGATATTTTAAAAAGAGAAAGGGAATTAAGAAAGATTGCAAGAATTTAATTCTTCACTATTCAAAATAAGTTTCTTTTTGATTTTATTTTTAATTCCAAGCCTATCCTTATGTAAAGAGTTTAGCCAAAGTTTTATAGCTTGGGGAACAAATCTAGATTTTATTGTTCATTCTGACTTAGAAGAAAAGAGAGTCTTCTCAGTAATTCAAAAAGCTCAAAGAATTCCAAATTCTATGGAGTTAATCTTAAATTCTAAAAATCCAAATTCCGAATTATCAAAATTTAATACTTTAGATGCTCAAAAAAAAATGAAGATTACATTTGATTTGTACTTCTTGATTGATAAGTCAATCCATTACAATAAGATCTCTGACGGATATTTTGATATTACTATTGGAAGTCTAAATGATTCGGAATCTCAAGATTCAGTCCTAAGAGAAGTCGAAGAATGTTCAGGTTTAGATAATCTGCTACTGGACAAAGATAAAAGAACTATACTTAAGAAAAAAAAATGTATCAGCTTAGATTTGGATGGACTAGCAGAAGGCTACGTTATGATGTTGATGTTGGAGAAATTTAAAGAGAACGGATTCAATGAAGTATTGATAAACTTTGGTGGCAATGTCAGCACTTTGTCGGATAAAAAGAAATGGAAAGTTTCTATAAAAAATCCCGATTTTACATCTGATATTAATAGCACGTATGATCTAAACAACCTATCTATTTCAACATCAAGTCAATACTCCAAGTTTGTGAAGTATGAAAATAAAACTTTTTCTCATATTTTTGACCCCATACGTAAAGTATTTAAGGGAAATGAGAACTCTTCGGTCTCTGTGATTAGTACTAATTCTCTCTACGCAGATGCAATGTCAACCGCTATTCAAGCTATGCCAATCGAGAAGGCGATGAACTTCTTAAAAGAGAAAGAATATCTAAAAGTTTTGATACTTAAGAAGACTAAGGATGGTAAAATTAGAACCTTATTTAACAATTTACCTTAAGTATTTACAACAATAATTTATTATGTATCATATTGGATATTATGGATGTCTAACATCCACAATATCCATTAAAGGAGGAAGTTATGGTACATAATAAAAAACTAAGAGTTCTACTGCTAGTTGTTCTAGCACTACTGGTAGTTCCCTTTTTAAATTCTTTTTCTAAAGATTCAGCAGATTTAAATAGCTCTTCTTTTTCATCAGCTTCAACAGATGAAAAGATTAGTATTCTTGCAGAAGAAATTGAAACATTGAGGAATCAAGAACTTTTCGGGGGCGAAATTGGCTCTGCTAAAGGCTTTGGTCCTGCGGCGTCAAAAGTTTACAATATGTCAAAGGGTCTTGCTATTGGTGGTTATGGAGAAATTTATAACAAATCATATTTAGCAGGCGACAATTACGATAAATCAGACGCTTATAGAGGTGTCGTATATATAGGGTACAAATTTGATGACGAATGGTCTCTTAATACAGAATTAGAATTTGAGCATGTTAAAGAATCATATCTAGAATTTGCTTATATTGATTATGATCCAAAAAAGTTTGACGGCAAGTTAGGCTTTAGAGCAGGTCTTTTACTCTTACCACTTGGTATAGTGAACGAAATGCACGAACCAACAACATATCATGGAGTATTTAGACCATGGGTTGAGAATAAACTAATCCCAACTACATCTAGAGAAAATGGAGTTGGTATTTATGGTTCATTAATGGATGATAAAGTTGAATACAAGTGGTACTACGTAACCTCTTGGCAAAATCCTGCAGCAGCTAAAAAAGGCGCTGGCATGAGAGACTTTAGAGGTAAGGGAGCCGAAACAACAAGTAATGAATTCGCTAACGTTGCACATATTTTAGTCCATCTTAACGAGTATGCAGATGTTGGATTTTCAATTTATGACGGTGAAATTAACCCAAAAAGTGGAACAGCAGTAACAGTTAATGATTCTAATTCATCTGTTAGAATGTTAACAGGTTGGGTCAAGGGTGAAATTAAATCATTTGAATATACAGCTCTTTATCATGAAAACAGGTTTAGTTCTGTTTCAAGATTAAACTCAACTCTAACAAGTAATCTTCACGAAAAATTCGGTACTAAACAAGCAGGTTACTACTATAGTTTAGCTAAAGACATTGGCGGATTAATTGGAACAGATTGGTACGTTGCACCTTTCTACAGATATGAAAATCTGAATTTCCATGAAGAAGTTGATGCTTCGGCTTTCACAAATAGTGATTATGATACTCAGTATTACACTTTTGGTTTAACAGTTAAGCCGATTTATAATATTGCGTTAAAAATGGATGTTACAAGATACACAGACAAAGCAGAGAATGGAGATTCCAGAATCCTTAGTCTTGGTCTTGGCTATATATTCTAAACTAAGCACATCCTATGTTTAATTTTAGTGATACTCACCCGGCTGCAACTCTTGTATTAACCTCTGCGGGGACAAGCAGCTTCTACAAATGGCACAGCCAGGTGAGTATTGACAAAAGCCAAATCAAAAGTAGATATAAATTATGAACCTTCTAATCTTTTTCCTTTTAACATTAATTTCAATCTCTTCAGTAGCAGGGGTCTTGATGGATGTCCCTACAGCTTTGAAGCAAAACTTTGGAGATTACGAGATAAGAAAAGAAAAGGTTTTTTTAACAGGGTCTGTGATTAAAGAGCTAGAGAGGGTATCAAAGGCAAAATTTGAATCTAAAATATATTCAGTATATGAAGCAAGATCTAACGGCATAAGAATCATGTCAGGGATACTTGAGACTCATTTGCTTAGAAGTAGAACCCAGACTTTATTTATTGTTTTTGATAATAAAGGGAGAGTTGTATCCACTCAAGTATTAGCGTTTTATGAGCCAGAGGAGTATGTTATGTCTCCAAAATGGTTTGCTCAGTTTAAATCAAAAACAATTAATGATAAAATGCAACCAGGAGATGACTTAATTAAAGTTAGTGGTGCTACAATTTCTTATAATGAAACAGCTTCCGCGATAAGAAGAATGACCACTCTTTATAATTATATCTATAATTAGTTTATTATTAGCTAGGATATCAAATGAGATTTTATATAACAAAAGATTTGAATAAGAATAGCGCCCTGAAGTTAATTATATTCTTCTCGCTGATTTTTTTTATAGGTCTTATAATTACAAATTTTCTATTTATGTACAAAATTGGCTTCACTCCATCATCAGTAACAAATTATTATCTTGGTAATCCGGAGATTTTCAGACAGCCTAAAAGTTACGGCTCTTTAGTTGAAGAAACACACTTCCATTTGTTTGCAATGGGTATAATCTTGATGACACTTAATCACTTGATGCTTTTTAGCAAGCTAAAGGACAGCTATAAAATTTTGATAATAATAATATCTTTCACATCTTGCTTATTAGATATTGGATCTAGTTGGCTTGTTAGGTATGTCTCAAGTAGTTTCTCTCTACTTAAGGTTTCTTCAATGATTACAGAGCAAGTATTTTTAATCTTACTAATCTTTATAATTATCAAATCTATATTTACAAAAGAAAATGACGAGGTGATATACAAATGAAGAATTTTTTAATCTTTGCAATCTTTTTTATATCTTTTACAGGTACAGCTTTTGCTGATTTTAAACCCTTAGAAAAGGAAGTCTTGTTACTTAAAGAGACTTTATCTGTAAATGAAGATGTAAACAAAGACGATTTAAAGACTAGCTTACTTTTAATAAAGTCAAAAGTAGCGTTAATTGAGAACGAGATAGCAAGATCTGATCTTAATGGCGATGTTAGCTTGTTGTTAAAGAAGTATATTGAGGATAACAAGAAAACAGTTGTTGATTCTAAACAAGTTAGCTACTGGCTAGATCATATCTTAGATGATATAAAAGTATTTATAAAGATGGGAATAACTGAATAGAGTACTTACTCGACCTTAGGTTCGTCCTCTACTGTTTTACTGGTATCTAAAGATTTAATATACAGGTTCTTTAGATTTGAAAGAGTTTCGGACATAATTTTTTCTTCATCTTCCGTTAAATTACCTTTGGTTTTATCTTTTAGCACGTCTAGAATATCTATTAAATCTTTTGCTCTATTTAGGTCTATAGATATTTGTCCGGTTGCAGGATCAGGTGACAATCCGAGGTGTATAGTGGCATTAACTGCATAGGAAAGAATTATATTAGAAAAGTTCATTAATATTTTATCATCACTCATTGTTAACCCCTATAAGCGTTATCTGGAATGATATAATAATATCTTATAGTTAATTTAAAATATATACAGAAGTTTTTCTGCTATCGCTTCAAAGGCTTTGCTTGAAGGCGAATCAGGGTTGCTATAAACTATTGGCTCGCCTTTGTCTCCACCTTTTCTAATTTCTGGATCGATAGGTATTTCTCCAAGAAAGGGAACTTCAAATTTTTCTGCCATCGCCTTTCCGCCTCCACGTCCAAAAATATCTATTATTTCATCACCATTTT
>Ga0209403_10000277_pt1 | contig 82204 bp, 65 predicted proteins | sample ArcticOcean_MG_C_8_FD_187440 | JGI IMG/M metagenome (GOLD analysis project Ga0209403, IMG submission 187440) | Marine microbial communities from western Arctic Ocean - ArcticOcean_MG_CB11_86 (SPAdes) (version 2) | ecosystem: Environmental > Aquatic > Marine > Oceanic | place: Arctic Ocean...
AGCCGCACATAGCGCGTCGTAACACTGCAGCACTGAATGCGCGATACCGACCATCAATTCTCGCTCTGCTCCGGCGTCTGTATCGCGCACGCCAAGACGCACTCAGAACGGCGTCACGATCATGCAGAAACGCCTGATCATCGACATACGCGGCATTGGGCAAACCCTTGGCAGATCCAATCGGTTGCAGAACCGCATCAATTGATTGTTGTGAAATTTTGCTCATTGCGCAATGCCTGTGTACTCAGCGCCAGCGAACAACAACCGCTACTGTCCCTGTTGTCGCGTAAGCCGTCAACATCGTCCACTATAAGAATTACTGTTAAATTAAGACATCCCTGCGTGATCTCTCGTTGTTCTGCATGTCGTACTGCGGCGCGGCGCTGTCACAAATCATCATTCCAAAACTGATTAACAGTTCAATAAGACCGTGTACACTTCGAGATCGCGCTCAAAAAAGAATAAAAAAGGAACGTCATGTGCGGCATTGTTGGCATCTATTTAAAAAACGATGATCTCAATTCGACGCTGGGCCAGATGTTGGCTGCAATGCTGGTAGAGATGAGCGATCGCGGGCCCGACAGTGCCGGCGTCGCGCTATATCGAGATCCGGTTGCAGCCTCTAGTTGCAAATTAACCCTGCATGCCGCCACGGATTACGACTGGTCCGCATTGCAATCGAAGCTTGCTGCTCACATCAGCGCCGACGTCGCCTTACGCGTTCACGCCAGCCACGCAGTCATCACGGCCGCAACCGATGTCGACCGAGTTCGCACCTGGCTAAAAGCAGAGCATGCAGATGTCCGCGTCATGAGCGCGGGCTCAGCAATTGAGATCTATAAAGAAAAGGGTTTACCGCGCGAGTTTGTAGAGCAATTCAAATTGCACGAATTGAATGGCTCCCACGCACTGGGTCATACCCGCATGGCGACCGAAAGCGCTGTAACAACCGAACATTCGCACCCGTTTTCAACTGGCATGGATCTTTGTCTGGTGCACAACGGCTCATTATCCAATCACAATCGCTTGCGTCGAAAACTTCGTGATGAAGGCGTCGACATTCAGACTGACAATGACACAGAAGTTGCGGCGGGATATTTAATGTGGCGACTGCGCGAAGGGGACACTCTGGAAGCTGCTCTCGAGCGAGCGCTTGTTGATCTGGATGGTTTCTATACCTTCGCGATCGGCACTAAAGACGGGTTTGCGGTTCTTCGGGATCCGATTGCATGCAAACCTGCCGTCATGGCCGAGACTGACGATTGGGTCGCAATGGCTTCTGAATTTCGCGCCATTGCCCAGTTACCTGGTGTCGAGCACGCCACCATCTGGGAGCCGTCGCCCGCAACCGTCTATACCTGGGGTCGTGGATGACAACATTTGATCTCAAAACCGATTCAGTGCGCGAACTGAATCAGCATCTACACGACAATCCATCCGTTGACGTTGCCGTTTCTAACCCTGGCGGTCAGCATTGCGTTGCTTGCGGAATCGATACCGCCGTCGACGTCGTTATTGACGGACACGTCGGTTACTACTGCGCAGGAATGAACAAAACGGCAGATGTCACAATCACTGGCAATGCCGGTCCTGGCGTTGCCGAGAATATGATGTCCGGCTCGGTACGTATCAAAGGCAACGCGTCGCAATACGCGGGAGCATCCGGACACGGCGGTACGCTGGTCATCGAAGGTGACGCCAGCTCACGATGTGGCATCTCAATGAAAGGCATCGATATCGTTGTGGCCGGCAACGTTGGGCACATGAGTGCGTTCATGGCGCAGAAGGGGCGATTGGTCATTTGCGGAGATGCCGGTGATCACCTTGGAGACTCACTCTATGAGGCGCAATTATTTGTTCGCGGCAAAGTAGGCGAACTAGGTGCGGATTGCATTGAGAAAGAAATGACCACAGAACATATTGAGAACCTCGCCGCACTGCTCGCAGATAGCGGAGTTCAAGCGGACGCAAAAGATTTTCGTCGCTACGGCTCAGCGAGAACGCTGTACAACTTTCATGTAGATAACGCCAATGACTACTGACAACAAAGCTCCTCGCCCATCGGCAACATTTCCCGCAACAGTACTTGAGGAAATTCACCGTGCCGCTGATCAGGGCATCTACGAGATTCGTGGCTTTGGTGCGAAGCGCAGTTTGCCAACATTTGATGACCTGGTCTTTCTGGGTGCGTCAATGTCACGCTATCCATTGGAAGGCTATCGGGAAAAGTGTGCGACCGATGTCGTGCTGGGCACACGCTTTGCGAAAAAACCTGTCCACCTGAAAATACCCATTACCATTGCCGGCATGAGCTTCGGTGCACTTGGTGCAAATGCGAAAGAAGCGATTGGCCGTGCGGCAACTGAGATTGGCACTAGCACGACCACCGGTGACGGCGGTATGACCGAAGAAGAGCGGCAGTCTTCCGAGACGCTCATTTATCAGGTTTTGCCCTCTCGCTACGGATTGAATCCGGACGACGTGCGGCGCGCTGATGCGCTGGAGGTGGTGGTCGGTCAAGGCGCTAAACCCGGCGGCGGCGGGATGTTGCTGGGCCACAAGATCACCTCGAGGGTTGCCGGAATGCGCGACCTACCGGAAGACATCGATCAGCGCAGCGCCTGTCGACACCCCGATTGGACCGGACCGGATGACTTAGCAATCAAGATTCAGGAATTGCGCGAGATTACAGACTGGCAGATTCCAATCTATGTGAAAGTCGGGGCAACCCGTGTGCACTATGATGTCGCGCTTGCCGTTAAGTCCGGGGCCGACGTCATCGTGGTCGACGGCATGCAGGGTGGTACAGCCGCAACCCAGGATGTTTTTATCGAACATGTTGGCATTCCCACACTGCCTGCAGTCCGCATGGCGGTCGAAGCCCTCCAAGAACTGGGCATGCATCGTAAGGTTCAGCTGATCGTATCCGGCGGGATTCGCAGTGGTGCTGATGTCGCGAAGGCATTGGCACTTGGCGCCGACGCGGTGTCAATCGGCAGCGCTGCAATGGTGGCGTTGGGCTGTAATCGCAATATTTATCCTGACGACTACGCCGCGCTGGGAACAACACCAGGACATTGTCATCATTGTCATACCGGACGCTGCCCGGTCGGTGTGACGACACAAGATCCCGAACTCGAGAAACGCCTGCAACCTGAACAGGGCGCTCGATGGCTAAAGAATTACCTGGCCACGATGGTGCTTGAAGTGCAAACACTGGCTCGCGCTTGTGGAAAATCTCATGTGTTAAATCTGGAACCTGAAGACCTCACCGCGCTAACAGTCGAAGCTGCAGCAATGGCGAAGGTACCGTTAGCGGGAACCGATTGGATACCAGGCAAATACTAAACACCAACACCTCACAAAAAACTAAAGGGAAGGCTATCCATGGCTAAAGATTTAGGCGCCATCGCCAAAGCCAAGAACATCAAATATTTTCTGGTCAGCTTCGTTGACCTCCTCGGCCACTTACGCGCCAAGTTAGTTCCCGCCAGCGCGATACGCGGCATGCAAAAAAACGGTGCAGGATTTGCCGGTTTTGCGACCTGGCTGGATATGACGCCGGCGCATCCCGATATGTTTGCGCTCCCGGACCCCGACAGTCTCATTCAACTGCCGTGGAAACCCGAAGTCGGCTGGCTTGCTGCAGATTTGTGGATGGACGGTAAGCCCGTTGAGGCGTCACCACGAGTAGCCCTCAAACGGCAAATAGAGGCGGCCGCAAAGAAAGGCTACGTTGTTAAGACCGGTGTCGAATGCGAGTTCTTTCTCATCAACCCGGCAGGTGATGCGCTCTCGGATGATATGGATACCAACGCGAAGCCCTGTTACGACCAGTCTGCATTGATGCGTCGCTACGATGTGATATCCGAGATTTGCGATGCAATGTTGGCGCTGGGATGGAATCCATACCAAAACGATCACGAAGACGGGAATGGCCAGTTCGAAATGAACTGGGACTATACTGATTGTCTGACCACCGCTGATCGCCACACGTTCTTTAAGTTCATGGCGAAATCGGTTGCCGAAAATCACGGCTACCGCGCGACGTTCATGCCGAAACCTTTCCCGCATTTGACGGGCAACGGTTGCCATGCACACGTTTCAGTGTGGGACAAAGCTGGCAAGAAAAACTTGTTCCTGAACAAGAAAGATGAAATGGGTTTATCCAAGCTTGCCTACAGTTTCTTAGCCGGGGTATTGCACAGCGCCGATTCGATGGCAGCAATATTTATCCCGACCGTCAACAGTTACAAACGTGTCGACGCTGCAGTGACTTCGTCCGGCGCAACCTGGTCACCGAATGCCATCACCTACTCTGGCAATAACCGCACGCATATGGTGCGCATTCCCGACAGTGGTCGCTTTGAAATTCGATTGATGGATGGCGCCACCAATCCTTATCTGCTTCAAGCTGCGGTAGTCGCGGCGGGCATGGATGGCGTTAACAACAAGCGTGATCCTGGCAAACGTGTTGATCTCAATATGTACACTGAACAACATAAGCTCAAGAAGGTTCGTAAACTGCCAACTAACCTTCTGGATGCGATTCGCATGCTCGACAAAAGCAGCGTTGCGAGAACTGCGTTCGGCGATGAGTTTATTGACAGCTACGTAAAATTGAAAAACCAGGAGTGGCAACGTTTCACGCGAACCATTACGCCATGGGAATCTGAAAACACGTTGGACTGTTAGACGGGACGCGCAAACGATGCGCAGGCGATACGCCAATGGTTAAAACGTGGTTTGAACGCGTCAACCCGGTTGTCGGTATCTCATCGGCGTTGCTAGCCCTCGTTTTCGTTGGCGCGATACTCATCTTCCCTGGATTCGCCAGTAGCCTGCAGGGCGAACCACAACAATTCATTGCAGAGAATCTGACTGGTTATCTCTTTTGGGTCGTCACCCTGTATATGCTCTTTACCATCGGCGTGGCCGTATCACCGTATGGTCGTGTCACCTTGGGCGTCGATGGCGAAACACCTGAATTCAGCCGGTTTTCCTGGTTCGCAATGTTATTCAGCGCAGGAGTCGGCACCGGTATTTTGTTCTACGGTGTTGCAGAGCCAGTCTTTCATCTTCAAGCCGGGCCGTTCCTGGAGAAGGAATCGGTTACACCCCTATCTGCCGACGCGGCAATCATCGCGCAACGCATTACTCTTTTTCATTGGGGACTGCATGGCTGGGCGGTCTATTCAATGGTCGGTTTATGCCTCGGGTACTTTTCGTTTCGAAAAGGATTGCCGCTCAGCATTCGCTCAACACTGCATCCACTACTTGGCGATCGCATCTACGGGCCGATCGGTAATGTCATCGATATCATCGCCGTGTTCAGCACACTTTTTGGTATCGCGGTAACACTCGGACTTGGCGCATCGCAAATGTCGGCCGGGATCGAGTATCTATTCGGCATTGAAGCGACCCCGATGTCGAAGTTAGTGCTAATACTGGGCGTGTCGTCCATCGCCACAGTTTCGGCGGTATCCGGTGTCAATCGCGGCATTCGTCGCTTGAGCGAACTGAATATTTGGCTAAGCATCATTTTGCTTGGCGTCATTATCATCGGCGGCCCGAGTCTGGCCATCTTTGCGGCGTATCTTTACGGCACCGCTGACTATTTCGCGACCTTCATTCCTATGGGTTTATGGGTTGATCCTGCGGAAGACAAGTCCTGGCAGAGTGCATGGACAATCTTCTATTGGGGCTGGTGGATTTCCTGGGGCCCCTTTGTCGGCATGTTCATGGCGCGGATATCGCGTGGAAGATCGCTACGGGAATATGTTGCCGGAACTTTGCTGGCGCCGACGCTTATCGGTTTTTTGTGGCTATGTGTATTTGGCGCGACAGCCCTGGACATCGAGCTGAATGGTGGCGGTGGCCTGGTCGATGCGGTCAATGCTGACATGACGCAGGCTTTGTTCATCATGTTTGAGCTCATGCAGGTCGATTGGGCAACCTGGGCACTCGCGATGCTCGCGACAACCCTGATCATCACCTGGTTTGTGACCTCATCTGATTCCGGAACCCTGGTCATCTGCACAATCATTTGTGTTGGCGATACGAACCCACATATTGCATTACGTGTATTCTGGGGCACGACCATTGGGCTAATCGCGGGTCTCTTGCTGTTGAACGGCGGGTTGTCCGCATTGCAGGCAGCCTCAACCATCATTGCCGTGCCGTTCTCAATCATTTTGATTTTGATGATGTTTGGCCTCGGTAAAGCGCTATGGCAGACGGAGTTGTCACGCAGCGACTCGTAAAGTGCTAGAGACGACTCACGATTACAGCTTGTACTGTGTTGCAGTTACCCTGTTGCAGCTACCCCGGAGTGAATAAATCGAAATTGGAGAACCCGCTTGTCGACTGAACCAGACTCGAACCAAAAACCTGCTAACTCAGAATATGCGATCGGTCAGGACAACGTTCGTTGGCTGGGCCTGGACGTTCACAATCCAGTATTCTTTGTTTCTGCAACATTGGTCGTCACGTTCGTCGCAATAACAATCATTTTTCTCGATTCAGCAGGCGCGGCCTTTTCTGACCTACGCATTTGGATCACGACCAAGTTCGATTGGGTGTTCATGATTTCGATGAATTTTTTCGTACTATTTGGACTTTTCATCGCCTACAGCAAACTCGGCCGCATTCGCTTAGGCGGTGCAAATGCAAAACCGAAATACAGCTACCCAGCCTGGCTTGCGATGTTGTTTTCGGCCGGCGTCGGCATTGGACTGATGTTTTTCGGCGTACTCGAACCGGTTACGCACTCGCTCAATCCGCCGTTAGGAATCGATCCAAACGACATCGAGGCAGCGACCAGCGCAGGCATGTCGGCAGCGATTCTGCATTGGGGCCTACATGCCTGGGGCGTTTATGCAGTTGTCGGTCTTGCGCTCGCTTTCTTTTGCTTCAACCGCGGTTTGCCGCTAACAATGCGTTCGGCCTTCTACCCCCTGTTTGGAAAAGCGGTGTGGGGACCATTAGGTCATGTTATAGACATCACAGCCGTACTGGCCACCATTTTCGGATTGGCCACGTCCTTAGGAATTGGGGCCGAGCAGCTAGGCGGCGGTCTGAACTACCTGTTCGGAATTGAAATTACCGCGGTCAGTAAAGTCTTAATTGTCGCGAGCGTCATTGCGATCGCTTTGGTTTCAGTTGTTGCCGGCCTCGACAAAGGCGTCAAGCGGCTAAGCGAAATCAATATGGGCCTCGCCGCATGTTTATTGCTTTTCGTGATCATTGCGGGACCGACGCTGCTCATCTTGAAAACCTTCTTTACGGCAACGGTCGACTACCTCTATTTTCTGCCAAAACTGAGTAACTGGGTGGGTCGGGAAGACACTGCGTTCTACCATGTTTGGTCCACGTTCTATTGGGCCTGGTGGGTTTCGTGGTCCCCATTTGTTGGCATGTTCATCGCACGCGTGAGTTACGGGCGCACCGCGCGCGAGTTCATCACTTGGGTGTTGATAATTCCAACCATCATTGGAATTATCTGGATGTCGACATTCGGCGGAACGGCATTAGATCAATTGGTGAACGACGGCTACCGCGGCGTTGCCGATGCGGCACCAGAACTCGCGTTGTTCAAAATGCTCGAGGGGCTGCCGATGACAGAGCTCGTTTCTATGCTCGGCTTGGTTTTGATCGCAATCTTTTTCGTCACGTCAGCCGATTCCGGCTCCTTAGTGGTCGACACGATCACGGCAGGCGGAAAAATGGATGCGCCAGTGCGGCAACGCGTCTTTTGGTGTGTGCTGGTGGGTCTGGTTGCCATTGTTTTATTACTGGGCGGCGGCATGAGCTCGCTGCAAGCGTTGGCGATATCGGTAGGCTTGCCGTTCTGCATCATCCTGTTACTAATGTGCGCCAGTTTGTACAAAGGCATGCGTGCAGAAATTAGTTAGCGGTCTGTAGCACTTTCCGATTGCTCGATTAACCAGTCTCTGAATGCAGCTACTTCCGGTCGCTCACAGTGTGCGGGTGGACATACAACATAATAGGCATGTTCGTCGCGCAACACGGGTTTGAATGGCTGCACCAGACGGCCCGCGCGCAAATGATCCTCCACAAAGATACTTGAGCCCAATGCAATACCCAAGCCATCGACGGCGGCTCGAATAAGGACGTTGGTGTCATCTAACACCGGTCCGCGTTTTGCATCGACATCCGATACGTCCGCAAGATCTAGCCAGGCAGACCAATTCTCGTAGGTTCCGTCATGCAATAACGTGCAATGCGCAAGATCCGCAGGCGCCCGCAGCACATATTCCCCCTGCAGATAATTCGGTGAACATACCGGGATAAAGTCGAGTGACAAGACTGGCGCCGCGACAACGCCGGGCCAATCGCCTTTGCCATAGGTCACAGCGAGATCGATAGACTGCATTTTGAAATCTGCGGGGCCGATCGCATGTGTTAATGAAAGTTCGATGTGTGGATACAGGCGGCGGAATGCGCCCAAGCGCGGGGATAACCACTTTGCGGAAAATGATGGCGCCAATCGAACCGTTAAGGCGGCGCGACCTTGGGTGCCCTTTAACTCGGCAACACCCGCGGCGATTGTGTCGAAGGCCTGGTGGACGACGGGCAACAGAGACTCCCCCGCGGCCGTGAGTTTCAGTTGGCGCGGTAATCGAACGAAGAGTGCGACGTTCAATTGTTGTTCCAGCGCTTTTACCTGATGGCTAATTGCCGCCTGAGTAACCGTCAGCTCTGCCGCTGCTTTGGTGAAGCTCAAATGACGTCCCGCCGCCTCGAAGGCGCGCAAGCTGGTCAATGATGGGAGTCGTCTTTGCATGCGATTACCGATCACACATTAATATTTCTAATGCATGGTACTAATTTTTTTCGGTTGAAGCCATCAATGGCTAGCGCCAATATCGCTCCGGCTCAGTGATTCGAGCACCAACCTCATAAAGGATTCTCAAATATGGCTCGACGATCCGGTGGCAGACAAGCACGCGTAGCATTGCGTAGTGCTCCATTAGCCGAGGCTGAAAAGCCCGTTCATCCGGGCGAGCTAGGGGGTCACTATCGTCCGTTGGACGATAACGGCATGGCGGCGATTGAAGCCAACATCTTCCGCATTTTAGAGGAAGTGGGTTTTAACGAAGCGACACCGCACTGCATTGAAGCGTGCACAGCTGTTGGCGCGATCATGGGCAACGACGGTCGTTTGCGGATGCCAAGACCTGTCATTGAAAAGGCACTCGAACAAGCTGAGCGAAATCTGGTCTTGTACGGACAAGATCCCAAACACGACCTACAGATCAATGGCCAGCGCGTGCACTTCTCAACGGCAGGTGCCGCCGTGATGATCGCGGATCCGGCAACCAACAGTTACCGGGAATCTGTATCTCAAGATCTCTTCGACATGGCGCGCATTACCGATACTTGCGAACACATTCACATGTTTCAGCGGATGTGTGTCCTACGCGACGTGCTCGACAATTATGAGATGGACTTAAACACGACGTACTGCTCAGTAGCAGGTACGAGCAAGCATGTCGGTGCAAGCTGGACACATTACACGCACCTGGAAAAAACGCTGGAGATGCTGCACATCATCGCTGGTGGAGAAGAAGAATGGCGTGCGCGTCCGTTCGTTAGTCAATCGAATTGTTTTGTAGTGCCACCAATGAAGTTTGCGGAAGACGCGCTGCATTGCCTGCGAGTCGCGGTCGAAGGTGGAATGCCGGTGCTATTGCTATCCGCTGGACAAGCGGGTGCAACAACGCCCGCGTGTCTCGCTGGTGCCGTATCGCAAGCCTGGGCTGAATGTCTCGGCGGCCTCGTATACGTCAATGCGATCAAGCCTGGCGCGCCGGCAATACTGGGCACCTGGCCATTTGTTTCCGATTTACGCACGGGCGCGATGAGTGGCGGATCACCAGAACAGGGTCTGCTTTCTGCTGCCTGCGCACAGATGGGAAATCATTTTGATTTGCCCTTCGGCACCGCATGCGGTATGTCTGACTCGAAATTTCCTGACTTTCAGGGCGGGGCGGAGCGCGCGTATACGGTTTTGCCCCCGGCCTTATCGGGTGCAAACATCATTTACGAATCAGCCGGCATGTATGCGAGCCTGCTGGGCGCATGTCCAGAGAGTCTTCTATTGGACAATGACGTTCTGGGGGCCGCGATGCGTATTACGCGCGGCATCGAGGTAAATAGTAAGACTTTAAGTTTCGACACTTTAAAAGAAGTTTGTACGGGTGGCGCGGGTCATTACCTCGGCTCAGATCAAACGCTTGAAGTTATGCAAAGCGAATATATTTATCCTGATGTCAGTGATCGCGACAGTCCAAACGTGTGGGAACAAAATGGTAAACCCGTACTGTTGGAGCGCGCAATCGAGAAACGAGATGAAATACTCGCCACACATTTTCCAAAACACATTAGCGATGAAACAGACAAGAAAGTTCGCGATCTGTTTCCAATTTCACTACCTGCAGAATCTGCAGGGCGAACCTAGTCTAGACAACACGGACATTTAGAACTATGAACGACAATACCGACATGGACGATGACATTGATCTGAAGGCGCTGCCGGACGACGAATTGGTGGTGCAGATGCATGACGATCTCTACGACGGCATGCGGGATGAAATCATTGAAGGAACAGAGATTCTTCTTGGGCGCGGCTGGAGCCCTGAAAAAGTACTCAATGACGCGCTTGTCGGTGGCATGACGATTGTTGGCATCGATTTTCGCGACGGCATCCTGTTCGTTCCTGAAGTGTTGCTGGCCGCCAATGCCATGAAAGGTGGCATGGGGATCTTGAAACCATTGCTTGCCGAAACAGGTGCTAAGCCGATTGGCAAGATGGTCATAGGCACCGTTAAAGGTGACATTCACGATATTGGCAAGAACCTCGTCAGTATGATGATGGAAGGCGCCGGCTTCGAAGTCATCAATCTCGGCATTAACAATTCGGTTGAGAGCTTCCTCGAAGCACTCGAGGAACACCAGCCCGATATTCTGGGGATGTCAGCGCTTCTGACCACGACGATGCCGTATATGAAAGTGGTTATCGACACATTGGTCGAAAAGGGATTGCGCGACGATTACATCGTTATGGTCGGCGGTGCGCCGCTGAACGAAGATTTCGGCAAAGCGATTGGCGCGGACGCATATTGTCGCGATGCGGGAATGGCGGTCGAAACTGCGCTGGAGTTGGTCGCGAAGAAACGCGCCGCTGCTTAAGTTAAATCGGGGTCAGAGCACTACTCTGACCCCGCTCCATTTTCATGCCGGAGCAGTTAAACTCGCGTACCATCCGCGTCGTGAAAGATACTTACACCAACGTTGAAGCGCTCCTGCGCGAAAAGAATTCGGACCATCCGGTCTATTGCATCTATCCGCACGTGTACGAAGCATCAACGCGAGAATTTGTGGAAGGCTTTGTCGGTCGCGTGCTCTTCGCCGTAAAAGCCAACAACCATCCCAAGATCCTCCAGGTTTTGCAGCAGGGCGGCGTGCAACATTTTGATTGTGCATCGATGGCTGAAATTGAACTAGTAGCCACGAGTTGCCCCGATTCAACCTCTTACTTCATGAACCCGGTGCGGTTCCCAGGTGACGCACGGATTGCTCAGCAAAAATATGGTGTTCGACATTTTGTCGTCGATGACCTCAGTGGTTTGGGTGCACTCCTCGCCGAGATTGACGCAGCAAACGCGGTAATTTTTGCTCGCATAGCGGTCTCACACGAATCCGCAACTCAGGACTTGTCGTGCAAATTCGGTGCGGCAGTCGATGACATACCAACCATTATTGCAGCGATCGCGGCAAACGGCGCGGAGCCCGCAGTGGCATTCAATGTAGGTACCAGTGTCAAGAGTCCGGAAGCGTATGCCCACGCCATCGGCATCGCGCGCGAAGTCTTACGCAAACTGCCAATGCAAATCCGCTTGTTAGACATTGGTGGCGGTTTCCCCACCATCTATCCGGATTTTTCAGCGCCGGCGATCAAGGAATTTATCGAACGCGCCAACGAGGCTGGAAAAGACTTGCCGCTATCGTCGGACGGAGAATTGATGGCCGAACCCGGCCGAGCTTTGAGTTCAAGTGGAATGTCGACGGTTACCCGCGTGTTGCTACGCAAGCCGGATAGCATCTATCTAAACGATGGTCTATATGGCTCTTTCTGGGAACTAACGGCTAACGGACACCTGGAGTATCCCTTACGCGTATTCCGCCAAGGTCAACCACACGCCGGTGAGACAAAACCATTCTCTGTTTATGGTCCAACATGCGATTCGGCCGACGTCATGCCGACCGCACTGGTTCTTCCAATCGACATCAGTGTTGGTGATCACATTGAATTCGGTACCACAGGCGCGTACAGCCTGAGTGGCCGCACTGACTTTAACGGGTTTTATAGCGACGACGTCGTCACGTTGAGCGACACCGAATCATATCCACCAAGAATGGGGGACTGATGTGTAATGGAGATCCGAGCAGCAATTGGCGACTACCTGGGGTTTTTCAGACAGCAACGTGAGCGCCTAACTCAGCTTGGCATTGATATCTCCGGACTTCCGATCAGCCACCTGGCATACCGCACCAGAACGGTTGACGAGTACCGAGATCTGCGTGCTGCAATTGAAAAACACTGTTGCGCCAATGTAGAGAACGTTTGGAATGGACGGCCAATTTCGAAGCTGCGGCTAACAGATCCACTGGATCTCGGCGATCATTTCTCAACGCAATTGATTGAGCTCATTCCGCCAAGCCACCGTGATGCCTGCCAGATGGGGCTGGAGCACGTCGGCGTCGTAGTAGGTGACGGCATTGATACTTTCTATACAGAACATCGGGAAAAACTGTCCGGACAGCCACTACAAAGCGCAGCAAGTGAGCCCTACTTCATTCGCTTCGAAGAAGATCAGACAATGGTTAAGTTTCATCGTAATTCTCTACAAAAGGTATGCGAGATTGACGGGCATACGTTTGATGGCTTCTATCATGCTGATCAGGCTTGAATGAAACGACCCGCGATAACTCAGATCCTTGCCGTTAAAATTGGAATCGCAGCCCCAGGAGATTTTTAGCCGTCTAATCTCTTCGACGAGCTTGCCACGGGCGGGACGCGGGTCCCCCAAGAGATGTTTCGCGGCGTACTCCAAATCCAATTTCGTGTCGACATCGAAGCTGCCATCGACTCGCTCTAACGTGAAAGACTGCAACTCGCAGTGCTTAGCCAACGCATCACCTAAATCTGCTGTACCCCATGGCAGATCATTCATCGTGGGCCAACCCGCGCGACTATCTATCAAATCCGTTCCGCCATCCGTACGGTTGGCCAACGTAATATCGCTATCGTTGAGCGCGTCCCGCGATTACTGAAAGTGCTCCGGCAATAAACCAGGTGCATCCCCGCCATCAACAATACTTTCCTACAGGCATGAACCCGTAACTGCTGATCTAGATCGCGCAGACGCGCACCCAGGTTTCTGGGATATTGGAGCAAGATTTGACATCTCTTCCTTCGAACTCGACCTTCTCGACCAGCCGATACTTCCAGGATCGTTCGTATTCTTTTCAACTGTCAAAAGCGAGATCACCGGACCATTTCGCGCAGTGACCGCAGAAACGCTCAAACGAATCGACATACCGACCACACTGACGGTTGGGCGACAGAAATGCAGGTGCGCGCAATACTCGGTACAATTGTCAAGCGTTGGTGGCGTAAAACGAACTCGTTCGTGAGCGATTCATTTAGTGCCTGCTGGATTAGAGCAATGTCATGAAATGACGAATCAATCTGGTGACTGGCTCGCCGCGAAATTTAGGTACAGAAAAACTTTCACAAGAAATAGCGTCAAAAAAGTTTCAACCAGACGCACAAATTCCGAGACCGACACTCTGTCACTAACGCCGGATACGTTCGTTGTCCGGATCATACATCGGGCGAAGTGATGCATCCGCTGCGATGCGTTCGCCCGCTACTTCAATTTCATAACGACCACTTAGGATTTCCGCTGCTTTGGCACCTCGATCGACGTGGACGTAACCCAAACCTATGCAGCCACCTAGAGTATGCCCGTACGCACCGGAAGTAATGTGGCCAACCAGCTTACTATCGCGCCAAATCGGTTCATTGTGATACACCAGTGGCTTGGGATCCTGCAAACGGAACTGCACCATTCTCCGATCTAATCCGTTTTCTTTTTGTGCAGCCAATGCAGCATGACCGATAAAACCATTCGCTTTGTTCATGCGCACCGCGAATCCCAACCCAGCTTCCAGGGGTGAATCCTCGTCGGTGATGTCGTGACTCCAGTGACGATAGGCTTTTTCAATGCGTAATGAATTAAGCGCATGATAGCCAGCGTGCACAAGCTCGACACTAGCACCCGCAGATACGATTTCATCGTAAACACCCAACATGAACTCGGTGGGAACATACAACTCCCAACCCAGCTCGCCAACGAATGTCATGCGCGAAGCTCGCACCAGCGCATAGCCCAGTTCAATTTCCTGGCTTGTGGCAAACGGAAATGCTTCGTTGCCCATGTCCGCAGGCGTCAACGATTGCAGCAATTCCCGTGCGCGCGGGCCCATTATTGAAATAACACCCAATCCGGATGTGACGTTGGTCAATACGCAATGCGCGTCGGAGGGCACGTGACTTTTCAACCAGCTGAAATCGCGAATCTCGGTTTCCGCCGCAGTCACGATCAGAAACGTCTGTTCATCGAGTCGAGTGACGGTCAAATCCGCCTCAATGCCGCCGCGTTCATTCAGCCATTGGGTGTAAACGAGCCGGCCCGGCGCCTGGTCTATGTCGTTTGCACACACGTTGTTGAGGACGCTCGCCACATCGCGCCCTTCTAAGCGAAATTTGGCAAACGATGACTGATCGAACAATCCGACGCCGTTACGTACAGCCAGGTGCTCTGCTGCAGAATGTTCGAACCAGTTCTGACGTCCATAACTGTATTCATATTTTGGCTCAACGCCTTCTGGGGCATACCAGTTCGGACGTTCCCAACCGAAGGCCTCGCCGTGGCAAGCGCCCGCAGCAACGAGTCGATCGTGCACGGCTGACTTCCGTACGCCTCGCGACGTTTCGTATTGTCGATAGGGATAGTGCGTGGCATACAACAATCCCAGGGACTCGCTAACCCTCTCCCTCAGGTATTTTCGATTGCCCTGAAACGGCATGTTTCGTCGAACATCTACTTCCCACAAGTCCGCCGGCGGGTGACCGTCCCGAATCCATTTGGACATCTCTTTTCCGATACCGCCAGCCGATTGCAGGCCAATTGAATTCAATCCCGCGGCAACAAAGCAGCCTTCAAGTTCTGGCGCCAAACCCAGGTGATAACGAACGTCCGGCGTAAAACTCTCCGGGCCGCAAAAGAATTTCTGAATACCCGCATTTTGCAGCGCGGGAATACGCTCCATCGCGTCTTGCAGTACGGGTTCAAAATGATCGAAATCACCCGCAATTTCGTCAAAGCAGAAATCCTCTGCAATGCCGTCCATACCCCAGGGCTTTGCAGATGGCTCGAACGCACCGACCAGTAATTTTCCTGCATCATATTTGTAGTAGGTGCATGCGTCATAATCACGTAGCACCGGCAAATCTGGATTAAGGCCTTCGACCGATTCGAACAAAGCGTAGTAATGTTCGCAGGCGTGCAACGGCACATTGACGCCAACACTTGCCGCTAAATCGCGCGACCACATACCTCCACAAATCACAACTTTTGTGGCTGAGATATCGCCGTCGGGTGTGGAAACACCCGTCACCCGTTTGCCATCGTGCAATATCTGGGTGACTTTCTTGTTCTGGAAAATTTTCGCGCCGGCACTACGTGCGCCCTTTGCCAGGGCCTGCGTAATGTCGACGGCGTTGGCATAGCCATCGGACGGAATATGGATTCCGCCGAGAATGTCGTCGCTATGCACTAGCGGGTAGCGGCTGACGATCTCGTCTGCGCTAATCACGTTCACTTCGAGGTCAAATACTTTTGCCATTGAGGCGCTGCGTTTTAATTCCTCGAATCTTTCTTCATTGGTCGCGATTGAAATTGAGCCACACTGACGATAGCCGGTTGCCTGACCTGTTTCTGCTTCCAAACCGCGGTACAACTCACTCGTGTATCTGGCGAGCTTCGTCATATTGATCGACGTACGTAGCTGACCGACAAGGCCCGCCGCATGCCAGGTCGTGCCGCTCGTGAGCTGTTGCCGTTCTAACAGGACAACATCGGACCAGCCCATTTTCGCGAGATGATAAGCAACAGAGCAACCAATGACGCCTCCGCCAATGATGACAACGTTCGCACTCTTCGGTAATTCCGCCATCCTTACACTCGCAATCGTTCGTTGGCTGGATCGTGAACCGGATCCGCCAAAATTCGTGCTTTACGATGCTCGCCCAACATCACGATATCCAATTCGGTGCCCGCACTCGAACGCTCCGGAGGCACATAGCCAAACCCAAGATTCTTCTTCGTAAAGTGTCCGTAGCCTCCGGACGTCGTGATGCCCACACAAGACCCCTCCACATAGATTGGCTCATTGCCCCGCACGTCTGAATCGTCGCTATCAACTTCAAAGTAAATCAATTGCAATGTCCGCGATTCTTTCTGCTGTGCGAGCGTTGCATCTTTGCCGGTGAAGTCATCCTTGTCGAGCTTCAAAAAGCGCTCCATATCAGCATCAAGCATAGTGACTTCGTTGGTGAGTTCTGCGCCCCAACCGCGATAAGCCTTTTCAATTCGCAAACTGTTGACTGCGTACAACCCAAAATCTGCAATATCGAATTCGCTACCCGCTTCCCAGATGGCATCATAAACCGTCTCGAGATCTTGCATGGGAGGGTGCAACTCCCAACCAAGCTCGCCCACATAGTTCACTCGCATCGCGCGGGTCGGTACACCTGCAACTGAGATTTCCTGGGCGGTTAGCCAACGAAACGAATTATTCTCGAGCGAAGCATCAGTCAGCTTCGCCAAAACATCGCGAGCCCTGGGCCCCGCGAGCACCAGCACCCCTCTGTCATCTGTGACATTTTCGATTGCGACGCTTTCGTCGTCGGCAACACCCTGCGTCAGATGATCGAGATCGCGAAGCTCTGCGCCGGCCGCAGACAAAAGGTAATACCGATCGTCTCCAAGGCGCGTGATGGTTACTTCACCCAGGATGCGGCCGTTTTTGGAAAGAATATGCGCGAGCACGATGCGACCAATTTTGTCCGGCATGCGGTTGGCGCAAAGCCTATTAAGGAACGCTTCTGCGTCAGGGCCACTGATGTCGTATTTTGCGAATCCACTGAGATCTAAAATTCCAACCCGCTCGCGCACTGCCAGACACTCATCGCGGACGACTTCGAATGCATTGTTATGGGTAAAGCTATATTCCTCTTCGCGACCATCAAGGGAATACCATTTGGGACGTTCCCAACCGAAAGTCTCGGTAAAAACTCCGCCTTTTTCCTGTAATTTCTCATACAAGGGCGTCGTTCGTTGCGGCCGACCTGCCGGCAATTCTTCACCAGGCAATGGCGTCACGTAAGTCATTCGATAGTCTTGAAATCCTTTGGCGCGAGCATAGTCTGCGTCAGCAAAAACACCCAGCCTGCGTGGATCGAATCCGGTCATGTTGATTTCGGCATCACCATGCAACATCCACTGCGCCAGGTACTTGCCACACCCTGCGCCTTGAGCGATACCGAATGACGAGCCGCAACACAACCAGAAGTTTTTAATACCAGCGACAGGTCCAAGATACGGTGGTCCATCCGGCGGATGTGGAATTGCGCCATTAACGATGCGCTTAATTCCCGCATCTTCCAAAATGGGCAAGCGCTCCATTGCGCGCCCAAGCCAGGGCATCAGACGCTCAAGATCATCGGGAAACAATTCGCTGTCGGAATCCCAGGCAGGGTATCCCTTAGGTGCCCAGGCCTCCGTCATCTGTTCGCCTTCATAAATTCCGATCAGACCCGACTTTTGTTCCTGGCGAATGTAAGACGAGGAATGCGGGTCGCGAATAACCGGTAGTTCTGTGTCGCCCGCGACAAATTCCCGCACGTTCCCGGTAACCACGTAGTGATGTTCCATATTAACGAGCGGCATATCGCTGCCGACCATCTGCGAAACCTGGCGGGCGAAACAACCTGCGGCGTTGACCACAATTTCAGCCACGACCGTGCCTTTTTCTGTGACGACTTCCCACTCACCGGATTCGAGCAGGTTAATGTCAATAACGCGATTGTGCCGCTCTATTTTGGCGCCCATATTGGTGGCGCCACGTGCCATAGCGTTGGTCAGACCAGAAGGATCAGCATGTCCGTCGCTCGTGGTGTATGCACCGGCTATAACACCGGACAAATCCATGGATGGAACAAGCTGACTAATTTCGCTCGGCCCGATGATTTCCATATCGAAGCCGACACTTTTTGAAATGCCGTGCAGATAACTGAACCACTCAAGATCCACTTTCTCTCGGGCCAGCCGAATACCGCCCGATGCATGCCAGCTAACATACTGGCCTGTCATTTCCTCGAGACGCGGATAAAGATCATTGCTGTAGGCGTGAATCTTCGCGAGGTTGTAGTTGCCGACAAGGCTTGGGCATTGCCCGGCTGCGTGCCAGGTTGAACCAGACGTCAGTTCGCCTTTTTCGATCAGAAGCACATCCGTGCAACCTTCTTCGGCCAGATGATAGAGAAGGCCGGCACCCATGATGCCGCCTCCGACGATGACAATGCGGGCATGCGATTGAATGGCGATCTCCTGACTCTTCGGGTTGCAATGATGTTGTGGTTTTACGCGCGACAATAGTCACAGAATCATTTTGCGTTGACAAGATAAATGCAGACCCTAATCGTCGCCGCGCGCCCACCCCGCATCAGAGGCGCCAAAGCACGCGTAAAGCCGCCCCAGGGCCTTGGTTTCACATGATATTTGTTGTCGTTTTTGACCAGAACCGTGTCGCACCCGACCATGCAGACAGACCCTAACTCGACCAAACTGGCTCCTTGAAAGCTAAGCTTAACCAATCGGTTAGCGCTGTTTCGACACGAGCTGGCAGGGACTTCCATGAGCAGCAAACCAAGAAGACGGCGCGGCGCCGGCCGCGAGGCCAAACGTGCGGCCAGGCAACGAATGCCAGTGTCGACGGCTGCCTTTATTGATCGCAAAATTCCCTACGTTGAAATTCTCTCCGAGGAAACTCTCGAACTAATCGAGAACAATGCCGAAATTGTCCTGGAAGAGATCGGCATTGAATTCAACGAGTTTCCGCGAGCACTGGAACTGTTCAAGGAAGCTGGCGCCGACATTGACGGCGAACGCGTCCGCTTTCCGCGCGGCATGTGCAGATCCATCGTGCAAGCTTCAGCACCCGCTGAATTTGTTCAGCACGCCAGAAACCCTGCGCGCAATGTCATCATCGGGGGAGACCGCACCGTGTTGGTTCCTGCGTATGGCTCTCCGTTCATTCGCAACCTGGATGAGGGCCGCCGCTACGCAACCATTGAGGACTTTCAAAATTTTGTGAAGCTCGCTTATCTGAGCCCCGGCATGCACCACTCGGGCGGCACCATTTGCGAGCCCATGGATATCCCCGTCAACAAGCGCCACTTCGATATGGTGTATAGCCATATTAAGTACAGCGACAAGCCATTTATGGGTTCGGTCACGGCGCCGGAACGGGCACAAGACTCTGTCGACATGGCCAAAATCGTTTTTGGCGACGATTTCGTCGAACAGAACACGGTCATCACCAGTTTAATCAACGCCAATTCGCCAATGACGTTTGACGCCACAATGCTCGGCGCCGCAACTGTTTACGCGGAGCACAATCAAGCGACCATGATATCGCCCTTCCTGATTGCCGGTGCGATGTCACCCGTCACGGTCGTTGGTACAGTCACGCAAATTCTTGCTGAGGCACTGGCAGGCATGGCCTATGTGCAACTGGTTCGACCCGGTGCACCGGTAATTTTTGGCACTTTTGCGGCCGCCGTTTCAATGCAGACCGGCGCACCGACGTTCGGCACTCCGGAACCGAGTTTAGTGCTTTATGCAGCGGCTTCACTTGCACGTCGCCTGGGTGTGCCGTTCCGCAGTGGCGGTGGTCTGTGTGGCTCGAAGATTCCCGACGCACAAGCGGCATATGAATCCGCGACCACAATGACGACGGCCGCGTTGGCGGGCGTCAACTTCATGCTGCATACGGCGGGTTGGCTGGAAGGCGGGCTGGCAATGGGTTACGAGAAATTCATCATGGATGCGGATCAAGCCAATATGATTGCCATTCTCCTGGCAGGCGTTGATACCTCAGAGAACGGACAGGCCATGGATGCACTACGCGAAGTCGGCCCCGGATCACATTTTCTGGGCGCTGAGCATACGCAGAAGAATTTTGAAACAGCGTTCTATCGCTCGCCGCTGGCAGACAACAACAGCTTTGAGCAATGGGAGCAAGAAGGATCGAAGGACATCGTGCAGCGGGCGAACAGCACGTGGAAATCCATGCTCAACGAATACGAGGCGCCGCCCCTTGACCCGGCCATAGACGACGCGCTCCTCGCATTTATGCAACAACGCAAATCAGAATTTGCTGATCGCAATTATTAGCAGTGGCCCAAAGGCGTTTCACATGGCACGAAGCAGTTTCAAAAATAGGACCACAAATTACACACTGTCCACCTGTTATGGGTATCGGTAGTCACTCGTGTCTGATCGTCTTCTGGTTATCGCTTGCGGTGCACTAGCACAGGAAATCACTGCGCTAAAAGCTCGCTATGGCTGGGAACATCTGGATCTTAAATGTATCGATGCCAAACTGCACAATCACCCCGCAAAAATCCCCGCCCGCCTGCGAGAAAAAATTCGTCTTAACAAGGCAAACTACGCCGACATCTTCGTCGCCTACGCCGATTGCGGCACGGGCGGAGAAATAGACAAAATCATTGAGGAGGAAGGCATCAAGCGGCTTCCCGGCGCACATTGCTATCAGTTTTTTGCAGGCGAAGCGCGTTTCACTGAAATCGCGGATGAAGAACTCGGCACGTTCTACCTGACAGATTTCCTCGCACAGCATTTCGATCAATTCGTCACCAAGCCATTAAAACTGGTCGAGCACCCTGAACTGCGCGATGCTTATTTTGGCAATTATCGACGCGTGGTATACCTGTCACAAACCGATAACGAAGACCTAATGCTCGCTGCGAAAAAAGCGGCGAAACAACTCGGTCTTGTCTTCGAACATGTCAGCTGCGGCTACGGTGAACTGGAATCCAGCTTACAGACGGTCGCACTGCAACGAGATATTGGCCTAAGCAACAAACGCACACGTCACGATCACGTCGCGGTCACTGAGAAATAATCATGTATCGAATGCGACGATGGTCGGTGCGGAATGCCCGATGGCTGAAAAAACTGTATCACGGCATCGAGAATGCACTGACATTGTGTCATCCATTATTCGAACGAATTGGCTACCAGCGACTCGATAAGTCATTTCTTGCAATTGAAAAAGTGACCAAAGGCTTATTGATGGATTCGCAAAGCTGCGGCCAGTGTATCGTTGGCTTCACCGGTTTATCCTGCCCGATGAATTGCCCCAAAACGATGCGCAATGGCCCCTGTGGCGGCGTGCGTGCCGACGGCAAATGCGAAGTGAAACCTGAGATGGACTGTGTGTGGGTGATGGCCTGGGAAGGCAACCAGCAATTGGGCGAGAAAGAATACCCTATTCAGTTCGTACAACCTGCGCTGAACAATCAACTAATTGGGACATCGGCCTGGCTAAGAGAAGTTCGTAATCGCAAGGCGGTCGACAATGAAATTTGACGACGAACCTTTAGTCCCCGGCGAGAATCTACCCTTTCGCACAGGCCATGATTCTCCAGGTCGTCTGGAACGTGTGTTACGTGCGGGGGCGTTTGTCGTAACGGCAGAGATCGCGCCACCCGATTCTGCGGATCCTGAAGAAGTGTACGCACGGGCTGCCTTGTTCGACGGCTACGTTGATGCAATCAACGCGACCGATGGATCTGGCGCCCATTGTCATATGTCCAGCGTGGGCATGTGTTCCTTGCTGACTCGCCGTGGTTACGCAATGGTCATGCAGGTCTCTGCTCGCGACCGAAATCGCATTGCGATTCAGGGTGACGTGCTCGGCGCGTCCGCGATGGGTGTGTCGAGCATTTTATGTCTGACAGGAGATAGTGTCGGCGTTGGCGATCACCCTGAGGCGAAGCCGGTCTTCGATCTGGACTGTATTTCGATGCTTAACATGGTCCGTGACATGCGCGACAAGAAACAATTTTTAAGTGGTCGCAAAATCACCAGTCCGCCACGAGTCTTCCTCGGTGCAGCGGCCAATCCGTTTGGACCACCGCTGGACTACCGCCCACTAAGACTCGCCAAAAAAATTTCCGCCGGGGCACAATTTGTACAAACACAGTACTGTTTCGATATCGAAATTTTCAAAAACTACATGTCCGTCATTCGAGATATGGGCATTCATGAAAAGGTTTTTATGCTCGTTGGCGTAGGTCCGTTGGCGTCGGCAAAATCCGCCGAATGGATTCGCTCAAATGTACCCGGCGTACACATCCCGGATCATATCGTTCATCGTTTGGCGGGAGCCGACAATCAGAAAGACGAGGGCGTCAATGTTTGCGTCGACATGATCCAACAAATCAAGGAAATTGAAGGTGTTCATGGTGTGCATATCATGGCTTTCAAACAAGAACATCGAGTTGCCGAAATTGTTACGCGCTCGGGCGTGCTCGCGGGTCGGGAGCTTTGGCACCCGGGTATCGCTCGGGACGTAGATCCTGCAACTCACTAAATAGATGTAGTAACGACGCAAGTGCGTCACTGGGAGATCACAGTAATGACAGAAACCGTCATCAGTTCAGCCACTAAGGAAGTGCGTATCGGATTCGACCGCCCTTTCGTTGTCATCGGCGAACGAATTAACCCAACCGGCCGTAAGCTGCTAGCCGAAGAAATGAAGAATGGCGATTTCAGTCGCGTTGAATCAGATGCGCTCGCTCAGGTAGCCGCTGGCGCACACATGTTGGATGTTAATGCCGGCATACCGCTAGCAGATGAACCCGCCATTCTTGCTAAAGCGATTCAACTGGTTCAGTCGATTACCGACGTGCCATTGTCGATTGATTCGTCCATCGTACTCGCACTGGAATCCGGCTTATCCGTGTACCAGGGCAAGGCGCTGGTTAATTCCGTTACAGGTGAGGACGAAGTGCTCGAAGTGGTTTTGCCACTGGTCGCCAAATACGGTGCCGCAGTTGTCGCGATATCGAATGATGAAACCGGCATTTCTGAAGATCCAAATATCCGCTTCGAAGTCGCGAAAAAAATCGTACAAAGAGCCGCCGACTACGGCATTCCACATGAAGATGTTGTCGTCGACCCACTCGTTATGCCGATAGGCGCTATCAACTCTGCAGGCAAGCAGGTGATGCATCTTGTGCGGCGCTTGCGAGAAGAGCTGAAGGTCAATACAACTTGTGGTGCATCAAACGTCAGCTTTGGCTTGCCCAACCGAAACGGCATTAATAGCGCGTTTTTGACGATGGCAATTTCGGCGGGCATGACCTCAGCAATCACGAGCCCTTTGCACCCGGAAACTATGCAGGCGGTTCTCGGTGCCGACGTGATGATGGGCAATGACCCTAATTGTAAGAATTGGATTAGACAGTACCGCGCTCCGTCAGCTGAGGGTGAGGGTCGTGGTGGTCGCAAACGCCGCCGTGGTTCGGTCTAAGTGAGCGAACATAGAGCAATGCATAAGAAAGTTTCATTTGCGGCGATGGAAGACGGCACTCAGGAAGACTACGACCTGTTGGACACCTTTCTTGAAGCTTCCGACGCAGACTATGCGGATCGCGTATTGGGGTGGTTGAAAGCGCTGGAGGGCGATTCCCCGTACCAGGTCAGCAGGCTCGAGCATTGCCTGCAAACGGCCACTCGCGCAGAAAACGATGGCGCAGACGACGAGACAATCGTGTGCGCATTACTGCACGATATCGGAGATCACATCGCTCCGGGCAATCATTCGCAAATCGCAGCAGCGATGCTTGCGCCATTTGTCAGTGAAAAGAATCTCTGGATCGTCAAACACCACGGTCTGTTTCAGGGCTACTACTACTTTCACTTCACGGGCGAGGATCGACACGCACGCGAACGCTACAAAGATCACCCTTACTACCAGGACTGCGTCGATTTTTGTGCCAACTGGGATCAACCATCATTCGATCCGAATTTTGAAACCAAACCGCTAGCGCATTTCGAACCGAAGCTACGAGCACTGTTAGACAAGAAGTCGGGCGCGTACTATTAACGACGAATTACAGGAATGACGGAATGAAAACGGAAGCTAAGGTTGTTGTCATTGGTGGCGGCGTAGTCGGCGTTAGCTCGCTATATCATCTGGCCAAAAAAGGCTGGGGTGATGATGTCGTGTTGCTCGAGAAAGCAGAGCTCACGTCTGGTTCTACCTGGCATGCAGCCGGCCTTCTCCCGTTATTCAACATGAGTTACAGCGTTGGTCAGATTCACAAATACTCGGTCAAATTTTATCGCGAACTCGAAGAAGAAACCGGACAACACGTTGGCATGTCTCAGGTAGGCAATTTACGTCTGGCAATGAACGCGGACCGCATGGACGAGTACTACCAATATGCGGCAACTGCCAGAACAATCGGCGTAACGGTGCAGTTTCTAACGCCTGACGAGATCAAGAAACTCTGGCCAATGTGTAATGCCGACAGGCTGGTAGGCGGCATCTATCACCCGGATGATGGTTACATCCAATCGGCTGATCTCACCCAGGCCCTTGCGAAAGGTGCACGCAATCGCGGCGCAACGATTTATCGGAATACGCCAGTCCTGCATATTGAGCAGGCGAACTCTGGCGGCTGGATCGTCAAAACGGAGAATGGCGACATCACCTGCGACCATGTGATCTCGGCAACAGGTAACTACGCGCGCAAGACGGGCGAAATGGTCGGCCTCGATATCCCGGTGATCCCGGTCGAGCATCAATACCTCGTGACCGAACCCCATCCGGAGCTACAGCGGCGACGTGCCAAAGGCGCGCCGGAAATGGCTGTCTTGCGCGAGTCCGATGGCTCCTGGTATTTGCGCGAAGAAAATGGCGGTTTCATCCTCGGGCCCTACGAGCACGGCGCCCCCTGTTGTTACGTTGATGGACCTGACCCACGCGCCGAGTATGAATTGTTTCAGGAAGATATCGATCGCCTCGTGCCACACATTGAAGCGGCCATCGCACGCGTACCGGCGTTTGGCGAAGTCGGCATTAAGAAAGTCTACAACGGTGCAATTGCCTATACGCCAGACGGCAATCCAATTGTCGGCCCTGCCTGGGATCTCGATAATTTCTGGCTGAATGAAGGCCACAGTTTCGGCATCACCGCCGCCGGTGGCGCGGGCTGGCAACTTGCCGAATGGATCGTCGACGGTGAACCGACGATCGACATGCTCGGCGTAGAACCACGTCGCTTCGGTGACTACGCGAAGAAAGATTATCTTATCGAAAAGAATGAAGAGGCTTACGCGAGCGTTTTTGTTATTCACTATCCGGACGAAGAGCGGCCCGCCGCTCGACCATTACGTACAGCCCCCTGTTATGAACGCATGCAGGCGTTGGGCGCCGTATTTGGCCAACGATTTGGCTGGGAACGACCGAATTGGTTCGCGACCGACGGCATGGAGCAAGTTGACGATTGGTCTTTCCGGCGGTCGAAATGGTTCGAAGGCGTCCGCAAAGAGGTCCTCAATACAACAGCGAACGTAGGCCTGCTCGACATGACGGCATTCGCGAAGTGTCGTGTATCAGGCCCGGGTGCAGAGAAATTTCTCGACTACATGGTTGCCAATCGTTTGCCCGCCAAAGTCGGCGGCATTGGTTTGTGTCATTCCTTAAACACAAAGGGCGGCATCCATTCGGAGTTTACGATTCGGCGCGAGGCCGACGATTATTTTTACCTGGTGTCAGCCGGCGCGTTGCAACGCCTCGATCACGACTATTTGAAAAAACACATGCCACGAGATGGGTCAGTACAATTTGAACAATTGACCGATGCGGTTGGCGTACTCGTCGTCAGTGGTCCAAAAGCGCGCCAACTACTCGCGCGCGTAACGGATGCTGACTTGTCTAACGCGGCATTTCGCTGGCTAACCGCACAACACATAACGATCGGCGGTACGACTACGGATGCCATGCGCGTCAACTACGTTGGTGAACTTGGGTGGGAGTTACACCATCCTATGGCCAATCAAAACCAGATATTCGACGCATTGTTTGAAGCTGGAACCGATCTTGGATTAAAACCTTTTGGGATTCGCGCAATGGATTCGATGCGTCTGGAGAAATCCTATCGCATGGTCGGCACGGAGCTCTCTATTGAGTATTCCGCGTTTGAATCGGCAATGGATCGATTCGTCAAAGAAGATAAAGGTGATTTTCTCGGCCGTGATGCCTTGCTCAAATGGCGTAATGCCGAAAATCAAAACAGGCTGGTCACGCTCGATGTCTCTGACGTCACCGACGCTGATGCGTTGGGGAATAATGCACTCTTGCAGGGCTCGAAGTTGGTCGGCCGAGCAACCGGTGGTGGCTTCGGCTTTCGCGTCGATAAATCGCTCGCACTCGGAATGGTGGAACGCGAGTTGGCCGAACCGGGCACGAAACTCCAGATCGATATTCTCGGCAAGCATTACCCAGCCCAAGTGATCGACGACAGCCCCTTCGATCCGAAGAATGAGAGGTTGAGAGATGTCAACGCAGCAAACGACTAGCGGCACCGGCGGTTGCCTGTGCGGTGCTGTTCAATATGAGGTCAGTGGCGAATTACGCCCCGTTATCTGCTGTCATTGTGAGCAGTGCCGCAAGATTAGCGGTCACTATATTGCAGCGACGGCGTGCAAGACTGAACGTCTAAACTTGATTGTCGAGGACGGACTGCATTGGTATCAGTCATCTCCCAAGGCCAGACGCGGCCATTGCAAAGTGTGCGGGTCATCTCTCTTCTGGGAACCGACCGACGGCGACTACACCAGCATTTTGGCCGGCACGCTAACCCGTCCTACGGGTCTTAAGATTTCGCATCACATCCATGTACATATGGCATCAGACTACTATTCGATTGATGACGGCTTGCCGCAGCATGAGGAAGAAGGGTATCCGTCGTACTACTCGGAAAAGACCACATGAATTACACTGCTAATCGAAGCTCCTTACGGCACTCTCTTAAATCAAGATGAAGAAGTATTCCGGATTTAGCCTGTTTCGCAATGCGTTGAGCCACAATCTCAACTGGAAACAAGCGTGGCGAAAGCCGGAACCGAAAAAACACTATGACGTCATCATCGTGGGTGGCGGTGGTCACGGCTTAGCGACGGCCTACTACCTGGCGAAAGTTCACAAAATCAAGAATATCGCAGTGGTCGAAAAAGGCTGGATCGGTGGTGGCAACACCGGCCGCAATACAACCATCGTGCGTTCGAATTACCTCTGGACTGAAGCGTCGTTGTTTTACGAAAAGTCACTCAAATTGTGGGAAAACTTAAGTCAGGATTTGAACTACAACGTGATGTTTTCGCAGCGCGGTGTGTTCAACCTGGGCCACAATTTGCAGGACATGCGCGACATTGAACGCCGCGTGAGCGCCAATCGACTGAATGGCATCGATGCCGAAGTGGTTAATGCAGCTCAAATCAAAGCGGAAATACCACTCATCGATACTTCTCCTGACACGCGTTATCCAATATTGGGTGCGTCACTGCAACGTCGTGGAGGTGTCGCAAGACACGATGCAATTGCCTGGGGCTTCGCCCGGGCTGCGGATGCCTTAGGCGTCGACATTATCGAGCAGTGTGAGGTAACTGGCATTCATCGCGAGAAAGGTCGCGTCACCGGAATCGATACGACACGTGGCAAGATCAACGCACCGAAAATTGGCGTGGTTGTCGCCGGTAACGCCAGCGTGCTGGCGAAGATGGTTGACCTTCGTCTACCGATCGAAAGTCATCCGTTACAAGCTTTCGTGTCAGAACCCATGAAACCTGTTCTTGATACCGTCGTCATGTCCGGCGCTGTACACGGCTACGTCAGTCAATCAGATAAAGGCGAACTCGTCATCGGCGCCGGTGTTGATAGCTATATTGGTTACGGTCAACGCGGCAGTTTTCAGACCATCGAGCATACGTTAGAGGCCATTGTTCAGTTGTTTCCGATGTTCAGTCGCGTACGTTTGTTACGTATGTGGGGCGGCATAGTCGATGTATGCCCGGACGCTTGCCCCATCGTCAGCAAGACACCTGTCGACGGACTCTATTTTAATTGCGGTTGGGGTACGGGCGGCTTCAAAGCCACGCCAGGCTCCGGATGGGCATTCGCCCATACGATCGCCAATGATCACCCACATGAGCTGAATGCCCCATTCAGTTTGGAGCGATTTACGACGGGCGCTTTGATCGACGAACACGGCGCAGCGGCAGTGGCGCACTAATTTATGTTACTCATACGTTGCCCATGGTGCGGGGACCGCGCTGAATCAGAATTCAGCTGCGGTGGAGAAGCCGGTATTTCTCGTCCGCTGGAGCCGAACGCGCTGAACAACGCCGACTGGTCGGATTACCTGTTCAATCGCACCAACACGCGCGGCGCACACAAAGAACTCTGGAATCATGCCGCTGGCTGCCGACGCTGGTTCGAAGCAGAACGTGACACCGTTAGCTACGTCATAAAGCGAACCTATAAATTGGGTCAGGCAAACTGATGGCGCGCCTACAAATTAATCGACTCGAGGAAGGCGGTTGCATCGATCGTAGTAAGCCATTGAACTTTAGCTTCAACGGCAAGCGCCTGCAGGGTTTTGCTGGCGACACTCTTGCCTCAGCGCTTCTCGCCAACGGCGTAAAATTGGTGAGTCGAAGCTTCAAGTTACACCGACCGCGAGGCATCGTTGCGGCAGGTGCCGAAGAACCCAACGCAATACTGCAAATCGGACGGGGCGCTGAGACCTTGCCAAACTTGCGCGCAACGCAAGTCGAGCTTTACGAAGGGCTTGAAGCCAGATCTACCAAAGGTTGGCCGAGCCTTAGATTCGATATTGCTGCAATCAATGATCGTTTTAGCGGCTTGTTCGGCGCGGGCTTCTACTACAAAACCTTCATGTGGCCAAAATCGTTTTGGAAACACTATGAAGCGTTTATTCGTGCATCAGCAGGGCTCGGTAATGCGCCAACGGAAGCGGATCCCGATCACTACGAACACCGCAATGCGCATTGTGATGTGCTCGTTGCCGGCGGTGGACCCGCAGGACTGATGGCAGCGTTGGTCGCGGGACGTTCTGGCGCACGCGTGATCATGGTCGATGACCAGGATCAGTTCGGCGGCAGATTACTGTCACAGCGCGACCGTATCGATGACATGAGCGGTAAGGACTGGGTACAAAAGGTAACGACCGAGCTCAGCACGCTGGACAACGTTCGCTTGCTACCTAGAAGTACCGTTTTTGGTTATTACGATCACAACTTCCTCGCGATTGCTGAACGCTGCTCAGATCACCTGCCGCAGGTGGAACGCAAAGGCGTTCGTGAACGCCTTTGGCGCGTGCGGGCGAAACAAGTTGTGTTAGCGCAGGGCGCCTTTGAACGACCGCTGGTTTTTTGCAACAACGATCGACCAGGCGTCATGACAGCATCGGCGGTATCAACCTACATTAATCGTTACGGTGTCTGCCCCGGTCAGCGAGTGGTTGTATTCACGAACAACGATTCCGCCTATACAGCCGCATTGGACATCGCGGACGCCAACATAAACGTGGTGGTGATCGACAGTCGCGTCGGCGGAGCCGGTTCGCTGGGCAAAGTGGTACGGGCACGCGATATTCCAGTGCTGCAAGGACACATTGTCACCGATGTCGTTGGCCGCAAACACATCTCGAGAGTGCGCGTAGCGAAATGGAGCGGTGACACAGAAGCCGTCGTTGAGAACTCGATCAATATCGATTGTGACTTGCTGGCAATGTCTGGCGGCTGGAGCCCGGCTGTACACTTGCATTCACAGTCCGGTGGCAAGAACCTCTGGAACGCACAGTCGCTTTGCTTCGAACCCGGCGAATCAATCCAGGCCAATTTCTCGGCCGGCGCCAGCAATGGTCGTTGGCAGCTGTCCGACTGTCTTCGAGATGGCCTGCGTGCCGGACTCGAAGCACTTAAGCGCTGTAACCTGACCGCCACGTCCATTGATGCTCCAGTGGTTGAGCAATTGGATGACTACAACATTGAGGCCCTGTGGCGTGTCCCTGCGGCATACGACGCCGACCATTGTTCAAAGCAATTCATCGACTACCAAAATGACACCAGCGTTGCGGACATACGTCAGGCCGTTCGCGAGGGCTACCAGAATGTCGAACATGTAAAACGTTACACGGCCCTTGGGTTCGGCACCGACCAGGGCAAGCTGGGTAACATCAACGGCATGGCAGTACTCGCCGAGTGCCTCGGCGAGGATATTCCCGCCATTGGCACAACAACGTTTCGCCCGGCATACACGCCCGTCACATTCGGCGTGGGTGCTGGTAAAAACGTGGGCCTGCTTTTTGATCCGACCCGGAAAAGCGCAATACACGACTTGCATGTATCCGCAGGCGCGGCCTTTGAACCGGTCGGTCAGTGGCTGCGGCCGTGGTACTTCCCGAAAGCGAACGAAGACTTACATGCAGCTGTTGCGCGCGAGTGTATTGCGACACGCAAGTCCGTTGGCATGATGGATGCGTCAACACTTGGAAAGATCGATGCTCGCGGGCCCGACGTCGTTAAATTTCTTGAGCGAATTTACACACACAACATCGGCAAGATGCGGGTGGGCCGATGTGCCTACGGAATCATGCTCGGCGAAGACGGCGTGCTGATGGACGATGGCGTCATGGCACGCCTGGGTGAGAATCATTTTTACCTGACCACGACGACAGGCGGCGCTGCAAACGTATTGAGCTGGATGGAATCCTGGTTACAAACTGAATGGCCTGAACTTGATGTTTATTTGACGTCACTGACAGATCATTTTTCGACCATCGCGGTTGCGGGGCCAAATAGTCGTAACGTCTTGCAGAAAATAGGCTGTGACGCCGAACTTGCTCATGATGCGTTTCCATTCATGAGTGTTCAGGACACGATACTGGGCGGTTTCCCCGTGCAATTATTTCGGGTGAGTTTTAGTGGGGAACTAGCGTTCGAAATCAACATCGATAGCGCCTATGCCGCCGACATGTGGCAGATGCTTGTCACGGCCGGTACAGAGTTTGATCTCACACCGTATGGCACCGAGACGATGCATGTTTTACGCGCCGAAAAGGGATTCGTAATCGTGGGTCAGGATACTGATGGCTCAGTGACACCGGTCGATCTGCGCATGAACTGGTTGCTCTCCAAAGATAAGGATTTTCTTGGTAAACGTTCGCTGGAGCGTCCCGACTGTATTCGAGAAGGTCGTAAGCAATTGGTCGGTTTGCTTTCGGAGGACAACGAAACGGTAATTCCCGAGGGCACCCAGTTGCTCGACGACCCCAGTGCATCGAAACCTGTACCCATGTGCGGACACGTTACGTCGAGTTATTTCAGTGCGTGTCTGGGCCATCCGATCGCACTGGCTTTGGTCAGCGGTGGACACAAACGGAAAGGCGAGATCATTTACGCATCGCTTGCTGATGGCAGTGCCATTCCTGTGAAGATCGTATCGCCTGTTTTCTATGATGCAAAAGGAGATAGGCAGAGTGCCTAAGAATTTACAACGTCTCCACGGCCTGGAAGCTTTCCTACAAAACGCAGGAAATGTAACGCCTGCGTCAATTGGCGTTCATGCTGCAGTCTTACGCAACCTCTCCTACTTAATTTTTCGTGGTAGTTCAAATGACGCGAATTTAATGGAGAGAGTCCGTGAAACGCTAGGTCAGTCTCTGCCCGACAAACCGAACACTACATCGGTCGACGAACATAAGATCTATTGGTTGGGTCCCGATGAATGGATGATCTGTAGCGCGTCTGACGACGCAGATTCGCTTGGCGATAGACTCCGGGTTGCTACCAGCAAATTACACGTGGCGATTAACGATGTGAGCGGCGGCATGGTGACAATCAAGTTGACGGGCGATGGTGTCAGACGCTTATTGTCAAAAGGCTGCACACTCGACTTTCATCCTGATGAATTTAAAGCAGGCGACTGCGCACAAAGCGGGCTCGCGAAAGCGAACGTCATAGTCGGCCACTCCAAAGACGGTTTGGCCTTCGATATTATCGTTCGCAGGAGCTTTGCCGACTACCTTGCCCTTTGGTTACAGCGGGCCGGGAACGATTCAGGCATTGAGTTCCACTAAACGGAGACTCATACTGCGGCGAGACCACCATTACATCGGTGCATTATGAACAACGGCTCCACACGATCAACGCCGGTTCGATTCGGCTTTCTGATGATCAACGATTTCACGTTGATCTCAATGTCCGCGGCGATCGAACCACTTCGCATGGCCAATCGTATTAGCGGAAGTCAGGTCTATACCTGGAGAACCTTGTCCGAGACCGGCCAATCCGTTACGGCGAGTGATGGCCTATCGATCAACGTCGATACCGGAATTGACGACCCTAGAGCGCTCGACAGTCTCGACGTCATGATTGTTTGCGGCGGCTGGAACGTGGAGCAAAATTCCACGCCGGCCGTATTGCGTTGGCTACGGACTGTTAGTCAAACCGGTATAGGCCTCGGTTCCACTTGTACAGGCAGTTTTTTACTCGCGCGCGCAGGGCTGTTGGACGGTTATCGTTGCAGCGTACATTGGGAGAATATCGGGGCACTCACCGACACATTCCCGAAAGTTCACGTCAGCCGCAGCGTTTACACAATTGATCGCGATCGCTTCACCTGTTCCGGTGGCACCTCCCCGGTTGACATGATGTTGCACTTCGTTCGCGCCCAATGTGGCGCCGACGTCAGCGCCGGCGTTGCCGAACAATTCATTTATGACCGCATTCGCCAATCGTCGGATAGACAACGCGTACCGTTAAAACATGTGGTGGGCAATCAGTCTGCGAAACTCATCATTGCCGTTGAGCTGATGGAGGCGAATGTTCGCGAGACAATTAGTCAAAGTGATATTGCCGCTTACACCGATTTATCGCGTCGACAATTACAGCGTCTTTTTCAACGCTACCTGATGTGCACGCCGTCGCGATACTACCTGCAAATTCGACTGGCGCGCGCTCGAGAATTACTCCATCAAACCAGCATGAGCTTGGTTGAAATATCGAATTTAACGGGCTTTGTATCCAGTTCTCACTTCAGTAAGAGCTTCAAAGAATATTTTGGCCATTCACCAAGCGTCGAACGCCAGCAGTAAACGGCGAAGCACTAAATTTGTCATTGCGAGCGAAGCGACGCAATGACGTTTTCGCAACCTTCAAATAGTATCGACCAGCAGCGGGTCACGCGCTATATTGAATTTCATCAAGCATGCCGCTAGGTTTCGTCGTCCGCTTGATAGTGAATCTCTTCCTCATACACTTGCGACGCCGTGTGCGCGGTTGCAAGTGCATCGCTGAAGGTGATGTGCTGATCGGTTGGCGCGCTGGTGCGACGAAAAATACGGAAGAGAACGTACAAAGCGACGCTTAGATGAGCGACGCCACTTAGAATGTATAGGCCCGCAGAGCTCGTCATTGCCATAATCGTCGATGCCGCAAATGGACCCAGTATTGCGCCACTGCCAAATACGAAAAGCAGGCCGCTCGACACCATGACGTAGTCACTCGGCTCCGCATAGTCATTCGCGTGAGCGACTGCCAGAGAATAAAGTGGAAACGCAAAAAAACCCCATGCGGCACCTAAAAGGTTAATTCCCCAAAAACCAAGTTCGCCGCTGAGGGACACGATGGCGGCGGAAACAACTGAACCGCAGCCTGCTGCAATCGACAATGCCTTGCGTCGTCCGATTCGGTCGGACAGAAAACCAAGCGGCCACTGCGCGAGCGCCCCACCAAAAACCGTCGCTGTCATAAACCAGGCTGCGAGCGATGTGTCGTCGGACAAACCAGCAGTGAACACGGGCGCAAACGCCCAGAAAGCGCCATTAGCCAGCCCGGTAGCCAGACACCCGAAGACAGCAGACGACGAAATTTTAAATAGGCGCGGGAGGTTAACGTCTGTCTCTGTGGGTATTTCCGGTGCTTGTGATCGGGACAATGCGACCGGTACGGCACCGAGAGACACCAACACTGATGCGATGATGAACAACTCAAGACCGCTCGGATCGTATAAGAGTGTCATCATCTGACCAGCGGCCATGACCGTCAGTGTAATCATGACGTATGTAGAGAAAACGACGCCGCGATCTTCGTTCGTGGAGCGTTCATTGAGCCAGCTCTCGATAACGACAAACAACACGGCAAAACAAAAGCCAGTCAAAAAGCGCAGGACACCCCAAGCCAGCGGATTCAAGATCAACCCATGCAGAAGCGGTGCTGCGGAACCAAGCGCCATCATTGCAAGGAACACCCGCACATGTCCAACGTTCTTGACCAACTGGCCGCCTTTCAGGCAACCGAGTGTAAACCCAAGAAAATACGCCGCGCCCATGGTGCCAATCGCAAGCGTCGAAAACGCCTCAAGCGACGCGCATACGGGAAGTAAGGTGCCTTGCAGACCTGAACCGGCCAGAAGTATAGAGACACCGATCAGCAAAGCCGCAACGGGCGCGAGTGCGTTCTTCATCGAGGGAAACTACCGAAACACAGCGTGATCGCTGATGATAAAAAGCTGCGTGAAGCCTCACGCAGCGCCGGGACAATATTCGCGCACAATACCCGTGAGACTCGAGAAAAGCATCGCTTTTTTTCGCCCCATTCGGAGTCAGAGTAGTGCTCTGACCCTTACCCTGGCCCCACACTTACAATGTTCCTAAATCGAACTCCGGACGCATCGTTTCGGTGGCGGGCAGGTTGGTTAGCCAGGCCGCTCTGGATACATTACTGACGTGCACTCTTGCGCTCGAGAAACCCGCTTTCGGATCGGTAAGCGGCGCAACCACGGCATCGTGGCGCGGCATTCGACATGTCTGCTATTCAGTGTCTGAGTCGAAAGCAATCCGTCCTTGACGTATAACGTAGGCGCGTATCGCTTGTGCGTCGTCTTCCGTTAGGACGGAACTGTAAGACGGCATGCCTTTACCGACATATGCTCCATCGATAACGATCGAGTTCCATAGACTATGCGTTGTGGCATCGCTGTAACGAAGATCGGGGAATGACCCGTTACCTATGGTGTCGTAACCATGACACCAGGAACAGCGATCGAGAAACAGCGCGCGACCTTGCTCAATCGTTTCGGGGGACGCATCCGTGTCAGCGATGTCTGGTTGACGTTTGGTTATTACCGTAGCTGGCGGTAATGTTTTTTCTCCGGATAGTTTGTAGGTCAGTATGCGTCCAACGGCATTCTGGTCCGGATTCGGTCCCGGATCTCCCGTAAACAGACCGAGGCTTCCTCCCCAACCACCGACAACCGTGACGTACTGTTCGCCATCCACTTCGAACGAAATCGGTGCAGCCTGAATGCCTGTCCCAGCGTGTGCTTTCCACAGCATTTGGCCATCTGTCGCGCGATAGGCTTCGAACTCGCCGTTTGCCTCTCCCTGAAAAACGAGATTACCGGCAGTCGAAAGCAAACCCGCATTCCAGCCATTTCCGCTTTCGATGCGAAAGACTTCTTTTCGAGCGACCGGGTCCCAAGCAGATACGCGTGCACTGATCACAGGATGCGTCGCAATTTCGTCTGGTGATACGGTTGCGACAGTTTTCCAATCGACGGCCGTGTTGAGTTGACTGTCGGTAAAGGTAAATTCATCAGGGCTCGCGAATGCCTCTGAATTGCCAATGAGCGGAATATAGACCAACCCGCTTTGCGGACTGTATGACATTGGATGCCAATTGTGGCCGCCCCAAGCGCCCGGAAAAACGATCGCATGCGCATATTCGTAACGCGCACCCGGAACCTCCACAGGTCGTCCGGTATCTGGATCAATGTGCGTTGCCCAATTAACCGCGATGAACGGATCGCCAGAGATAAATTCACCGGTTTCACGATCAATCACATAGAAGAAACCGTTCTTGGGTGCCTGCATGATGACCTTTCTTTCCGCGCCATCAATGTCCAGGTCCGCAAGGATCATGTGTTGTGTTGCAGTGTAGTCCCAGGTTTCGCCGGGTGTAGTTTGGTAGTGCCAAGCGTAACTGCCGTCGTCGGGATCAAGCGCAAGAATGGAGGCTAGAAAAAGATTGTCGCCGCCACCAGGGCTCCGCATCTCACGATTCCAGGGAGAGCCGTTGCCGGCACCCACGTACATCAGATCAAGTTCCGGGTCGTACGCAAATGAATCCCAGGCTGTACCGCCGCCGCCAAATTTCCACCATTCGCCGGTCCAGGTATCAGCCGCACGCTCCATCGCCTCGGATTCAAATCCAGCGGCGGGGTCGCCCGGCACTGTGTAGGTACGCCAAAGTTGTTCACCCGTTTCAGCGTCGTACGCCGATACGTATCCCCGGACGCCGTATTCTGCGCCGCCGTTACCGATGATTACCTTGCCCTTAAACACTCGTGGAGCACCGGTGATTGTATAGGGTGCGGTCCGGGCAATGGTATCGGTCTTCCAAACCTGTTTACCTGTCTGCGCATCGATCGCAATCAAGTAGCCATCAAACGTCGCCACGTACACTTTGTCATTCCACAGTGCGACACCGCGATTAGGCACGTCGCAGCAAGCGTTGACACCCCAACTCCGTGGCGTCTCGGGGTCAAAACTCCATAACAGTTCGCCAGTTACAGCGTCGAGTGCATACACCACACTCCACGGAACGCTCACATACATGACACCGTCAGCGACTAAGGGTGTCGCTTCCATCGCACGATTGGTGTCGACATCGAAGTACCAGGCGAGACCCAAATCAGCCACGTTGTCTTCGTTTATTTTTGTTAGCGGACTAAAACGCTGTTCATCGTAGGTGCGACCCGTTGACAGCCAGTTTCCAGGCTCTGCATCTGCATTGACGATTCTCTCGCCAGTAACCGGCCGCACACCCGCTTCCGCAGCTTCAGAAGTTGCTTCAATTGGGCGTGAATCTTCGCTGCACGCCGTTAGGACGCAAATCGTCACCAGCAATATCAAGGGGGTCGCTGTTTGTCGTGTATTAATTAGAGTCATCCGTCCATTTGCCGTTGATAGTCTGCAGCATCAAATTTGCCTTGAGATTTAGCGACAAGTCCGGCGTCAAACAGCCATTCTTCCTGACCTGAGATTTGCACAGCGTTGCCGTTGCCGTCAGGTCCACTGTTAGTTCCTATTAGGGTCCACCGATATATAAATTCGTCGCCTTGCGCTTCGATGCCATCCATCCGCAGCACCATGTCAGGGAAGGTTGTCATAAATCCCATGGCCACTGCGGTGATTGCTTCCCGGCCTTTGGCTGGCGCATCTTCGTTGACGGCAAGAGATCCGTCCTCTGCAAAGAATGCAGCAACGCTCGCCGGATCCTGACTGCACCACGCGGCGGTATAGCGGGTTGCGAATTCTGTCGCGGTTTCAGTGTTCATTTTTTTCTCCAACGAGCTGCCGATGCCACGTAAAAAACCTGGATTGCTTCGTCACTTCGTTCCTCGCAAAGACAGAGAGAGTCTTCGCGAGCGATAGCGACGCGATCCAATCGGTGCTCAAAGCACTGAATTGCTTCGTCACTTTTTTCCTCGCAATGAGGGAGGGGGAGTTCCTCGCAATGACGTTGTTCACCGCTCTTACTGGACCGTGACGTTCGAAAAGAGTTTGATCACAGCGACGCCCGCGACGATCAAACCAATTCCCAGCATCGCGGGGGCATCCAATACCTGTCGAAAAAAAACATAACCAATAATCGTAATAAGCGCGATGCCAAGCCCTGACCAAATCGCATACGCAACGCCGAGCGGAATCGTTCTGAATACCAGCGTTAAAAAATAAAACGACACGCCGTATCCGGCAAAGACCATCAACGAAGGCCATAGACGCGTGAATTCCTCAGATGCCTTTAACGAACTTGTACCGATAACCTCGGCAACAATCGCGATCGCAAGATAGAAATACGCCATGACCTATTTTCTACTGTCGCTGTACTGCTGGCCAACACCCAAACCGAGGTGCGTTGCCGCAATGTGAAAAATATCTGACTGTTTTAGAAAACGCGGAAGGTCTTCGACCCCGGGTCCTGAGGCATACAGCGGAACCTGCACGCCGGAATGATCTTCCCAGTGCGGCGAGTCGTTGGTCGCATAGTTGATACCCATGATGCCGCCCTCTGGTGTCAACAGGCGTGCAAAACGTCCGCGAGACGCGAACCCCTGTAATGCCAGATTGCTGACTTCAGGAATAATGTGCGCTGACTGTCCGTGATCTGACGTAACAATAATCAGTGTTTCCGGATGGCTCTTCGCGTAGTCGAGCGCAACCTGCACCGCTTCATTCAATTGCTCCATCTCACCAATGCTGCCACACGGCCGCCAATAGTGTGCCTCCTTATCAATTGACGCCGCTTCAACCATTAGCATAAAGCCTGCGTCGCTGTTTAGCCGACCAATTGCCGCTTTGGTCATGGACGCGAGTGTCGGCACGCCGACGAATTCCGGATTGGCTTCGCAAGCGAATGGCTCTGGCCAAACCACTTTGTCTCCAACGCGATCGATGTATTCAGCTTTGGCACCATTGACGCCGCGCGAACGGACTGGCAAGTGACCCGATGAAAACAATCCAAGGACTCGATTTTCAGCAGGCAATCTATCTAAATCAGCCAAATGCTGAATAACCGTGTACCCGTTCGATTTGGCTTGCTCACGCACGGTCGTGCTTGGGTCCCCGTCGACCGTTACTGTAAATTTGTCACTGCCGCCGCCGAGAACGATGTCCATTTTGGATGTCGCAACTTGTTCAACCACCGATCCGAGACCGCCGTTTACGACTCGATCCTGACCACAGCTGGTCGAATCCTGCGGCATGCGAATGTTTTCGCGTTCCATTGCATCCGGCGTATCGCAATATCGATACTCGATATGCGCCATGAACGATGCGGGTGATGCATCAGTGACGCTCGAGGTCGTCACAATTCCAGTGCCGAAACCAGCAGCGTCTGCCAACTCCATCAAATTAGCAACGTCCAGATCACTATTCGCCGTCGTGCCGATCCGACCTTCACTGGTTGCGATACCCGTCGCGATTGCGGTGGCGCCACTGGCGGAATCGCCAACATAAACCGGAACGCTGGGATCGTCTTCGGCGAGAGTCTGCACTTGAATCGAACCTCGGTAGGGCAAGTCGTCCACGACCAATCGCCCGTTATGCCCGACTAGATAATTGCGCCCAATAGTGATCTGCTGATCATCCATTCCATCGCCAATAATAAGAATGACTTTTGGCGCCAGCGACATCGTAGAACCCAAATCCGTAAGACTGGTACAAGCGACGCACATGCTTACCACTGCGAATGAGGCTACTGCTCTAAATTTATTAGGTGTTGCTCTGTTCACGATTTAACTCCCATCCTTCGGCAAACAATTAACGCGCTCGGTGTACAGGCCGCTAATGACATCGCCTGCGGGTGGACGCAGGCCATAAAGCACTTCTGTACGGGCTTCGATACTCGTTAGCAACGCATTGCCGAGGTGCAATGCATCTACGCCCTTTTGCCGACTATAGTCAGTAAGGTATTGCAGCGCGAGGTCATCTCGCTCTGCATCAAATAGCACCGTTGCCGTGTCAACGACTTCATCTTGCTCCGCAATTAGGCGGTTCTCGAAAACGGTCAGCGCTTCGTTTACTTCGGGGTAAAACTTGAGCGGACGATCACAGGTGTAGTACATCAATCGTTTGAACGTTCTACCGGCAAACTCGCTGGCTTCCTGAACCTGCCAATCACTGGTGACAAACCGAGCGGCTTCGCCTTTCGTCAAATAACGGTGTTTGCCGTATTGCGGCGCGATCTCTTGCACCCCAACTCGATACGGCACAAACGGTGCAGTGACGGAACCGGTGGGTGCAATCCAAAGCAGGTTCATCTCGTTACGCCCGTTATCTCTTAGTTGGGCAACCTGGCCGTATCCTGTCGAGTCTTTCGAGACACGCGGATCGCGAACCGCGTTCATCATCGTGCGTAAATCGATGGGCGCTGCTGCGCGCAGTTCATCCTCCATCGCATGCCGTGGGTAACGCGCATCGTTGTCGCCGTAAACGTCTGCCGCGTTGAAGGGCTCGTCTCCATCCGGGTCGTACCAACCTTGCTCAATTGCAAAACTGATGAAATTGTCCGAAGCCATAAAGTCGTCGTTGTCTTTGAAATTCAGCGGCACGTCGTGGATATAGCCGGGATAGGACATGCGAATGTCATCCGGCCCAAGACGTTCGGCAATCCAAAGCCCTTTGCCGCCCGCATAATTCAACAACACCCAACCTTCGTTTTCGTCCGCGAACATGTGTGAGTTGCCGCCATAGGTTGAGAATCCGTATGTGTCGATGAGTGCACCAACAATCTCCACCGCCTCTCTCGCAGAGCGGGCGCGCTCCATCGCAATGCGTGACAAGTCGCTGTATTGCGGCCCGGTTTGCATTTTCGATGTCATCTCAATTAATTCTGCTCGGGAAGTTGACCAAACATCGCGAGCGGCAACGTTGTGTTCGTTCAGTCCACCATTGGTCAGCGGCGGCGGGAAACCCCGGTATTCTGAGTAATTCATGGTGAGATACCGGGCCGTATGTGGCACCTGCGGAATCTCAGAAAAAACGCCCGGCATGAATGCTTCCGGCGTTACGCCTACGGTTATCGTGGCACCACCGGGATGATCTTTTGCCGGTACGACTTCCAACCAATGGCTGGAAACTTCGTCACCGGAACCACCGATAAACACACTGCCGTCCTCGGTGAGATTCTTACCCACGTAAATTGCGTAGCTCGCGGTTGCGTTAACCACATGGGAAAACGTGGCAAGCAGAACCAGAATTCTTATACATTTCATATTATGGCCTGGTTAAATTTTGAATCCGGATCGGCGCCTGCACCTACCCGTAATTTCTTTTTATTCTCGTGCCGGAATGCTGGTTTAATATTTGCAATAAAATGGCGCGGCAGTCTCACTCGAGCAGATCCAAGAATAACTGAATTCACTGCCCGAAAATCACTTTGGCCCCAATGGATACTTACGGCCCATAAGAGAAAAAACAAACATCCACCCATCGGAAGCCGCATTCGGTGCCGAGACAAGCGTAGAAAATCGCCGCCAACACTCATACTGCAGTCACTAGAATGCTGACGGGTACTGCTTCGCGATCGGGGGCTATCGCCCGAGGCTCATCTGGGGTCAGAGTAGTACTCTGACCCCGTGAATTTTACATGTAAGCCGGTTTGCAAGAGACTGTGAGCCTTGTACATATCGAACATGGCGGTCAAAATATGAGAGAGTGGCACGGCCAGTACGACACAATTCCCCAACAATGGAAATCCAATGAAAAAACTTTTTCTCAGCATCCTTAGCCTAGCCGTCGTCTCAATGCCGGCACTTGCCGCGCTTGAAGTGGGCGACGCCGCACCGAAATTTGAAGCCAGGGCATCATTGGCCGGTACACCCTTCGATTACTCTCTCAGTAGCGCATTGGAAGAAGGTCCAGTCGTCGTCTATTTTTACCCGTCCGCCTACACTAAAGGGTGCAATATTCAAGCGCATGAGTTTGCCGTCAATATGGATAAGTTCGCGGCCGCAGGTGCAAGCGTCATAGGCGTGTCGCTAGATAATATCGAACGCCTTAACGATTTTTCTGCCGACCCCGAATACTGTGCCGGAAAACTTGCCGTTGCTTCCGATGAAAGCGGTGAAATCGCAGCTAAATTCGACTTGGAAGTAGGGGCAGAGAGTGAAGGCGCTAAAGACTCACGCGGCATTGAGATCGGGCATGGGTTTGCCGAGCGCACAACCTTCATCGTCACCTCCGATGGCAAAATCGCGCAGACGATTGGTGGCATTTCGCCAATGAAGAATGTGCACGATTCTCTCGAAGCCGTACAAAATCTGGACTAACGGGCTCTGACCCAGTTTTGAAGGTCGGCGGGGTCAGAGTCCTACTCTGACCCCGAATTTCGGGCCGATTGCGGCGTTGCCAAGGTCGTCTTCGGTTTTCCCCGGACGATTCGATAAATTTCTTTAAATGGTGTTGTGAGATTATCCGCGAGCGTTGTGTACTGCGCCTGATCTTGCGGTGCGAGCCCCCAGGGGGTCTCTTCGTATTTATCAGCGATGTAGAGCGTACCCATCATTCGATCCCACACACTCGTCACGAGACCGAGATTGCTATCCCAATGTTTTTCGAGGTAGCTGTGATGCGTGTGATGCATGCCGGGACTTTGCAGCCAATATTCAAGCCAGCGCGGATAGCGGAACGACACGTGATAGTGCCGAAAATTCCCGTTCAGCGCGTACAACATTGAGAAGATGCCAACGTTGTAAACAGATATGCGTGTTATACCTCCGTTAAATGCCCATGCAAAAATTGCGGCCGACAATGTCACACCAATAGCCGGACCAAACGCCCAGATCGGCCCCGCAATAAAGTGTTCGCGCGGACGAGTCAGGGGTGTCAGCACCTCCGCAGAATGGTGCACCTTGTGGATGGCCCAACCGATCTCCGTCTTATGCATCATGTAATGCGTCCAATAGAAAATCATGTCAGCCATTAATATGGTGACCAGCCCATACACCAATTGCCAGGCGATTGTCGGCGTTACAGCAGGGCTGTCCCCAAATAGCGATTGCATTGCACCGATGGTATTTTTTTCAACGAACGGCGCGACGGAACCCAGGAAAAGCAGCAACCAAATTGGCATCATGGCCTTATCGAGCAGATAAAGTCCGATATCGACGCGTGCCGATTGGTGCGTGTAGATCGCCTTTGGCAAAACATACTCGAGCAGACTTGAGCGGCGTTCTCGACCGTCCACGCCTTTTGCGCCGCGTCCTTTGCGAAAAAACCAGAAGCCGATCGCCGTTACCGCGGTAAGCAACAACAACTCCCAGGATAAAGACGAGCCAGGTGAACCCGGCAAGACGGCGTTCCACAATGCTTCCGCAATTTGGTTGGCAAGATCAGAAAATGGCCCCAGAATCTCTTCCGACTTTTCTTTGGCGCCGGATTCCTTGAGGTACTGTTGGACCTCTTCTTTGAAAGGGCTCTCTGGTGAAATGACATCTGCCATCTAGGTAGCGCTTCGCTGAAACTGATCGAACGTGTGGTGTACACCAAATCCGACGAAACTGTCAATCAAGCCTACTGAATTCATTGTCTTATATTTCTAATTGCGACTATTCACAGTAGTCAGGTGAAGCCTCTTTCACTAGTCGTTTGAGTGCCGGCCATTCATATTTACCCGGCGGAAATTGTGCTGATTGTTCCGCGACGCGCTGACACAGTTTCGCATTCGGTAACGCCATTTCCTGACCCGTCCCTAGCACCTGCATTTGAACTTTGCAGGCACGCTCCAGGTAGTACATCAACATAAACGCTTCGCCGACCGTCGCGCCACACGTCAACAAACCATGGTTACGAAGAATCATTGCATTTCGATCGCCCAGGTTCGCCGCCATACGTTCCCGCTCGGCGATATCCACTGACAGTCCTTCGAAGTCATGATAGGCGGTACGTTCGTAAAACGTCATTGCGTCGATTGTCATCGGCACCAATCCGTCTTTGAGAGCCGATACCGCGATACCCCCTGGCGAGTGGCTGTGCATGACGCAATGCACATCTGTTCGTGCGGCATGTACTGCGCTATGAATGACAAACCCCGTCAGGTTAATGTCTTCATCACTTTCTGCTGTACCGCGATCGATCACCTTGCCTTCCAAATTAACAGTGACGAGATTCGACGCGCACACTTCGTCAAAGCGCAGCCCGAAACGATTGATTAGAAAATTCTCAGTACCGGGTACTTTCGCCGTAATATGTCCCCAGACGATATCGGAAAAGCCAAACCGATCGGCCAACCGGTAGCCAGCGGCGAGATCCACTCGCATTAGCCACTCGGCTTCCGAATATCGCAAATGCTTTTTATTCGCTTGCATGTTCCTAAGCCTCTCGTGGGCGTCTCATTTTGCCTTTGAACTGTGTTCATTACAGATTACGATGTGCTGCGAGAACGCGCAAATGAATTAGCCTCCTAGCCCGGCTCCCCTGGCTCGTCATCGACAACCGCTGTCGCTTCGGTAACAGCAGGAAGCGTTTGCAGCAACATTTGGATGTTGTGGGCGGGCTGTATTTTGACTAAGCTCAAATCACAATCAATAGCGAGCGTGCCCGTGCGATCTTACTCTCCGCATGAGAAAAAGTTGTACTGGTGGCCGCCACCGGGAATCAACGCAAAACAAGCGTCGTAGACACGCGAGATTTGCATGGTGTCACGCCGTAAATAAATAGTTCCGAACGCCCCACCTGAGGCTGTCCATGTTTGAAGTGTGTCGGGTCAAGCGCTGGTTTTGCAGTTAAAGACCACACCCAAAATTCCAAGTAACGTTAGCAATAACGCACCAGCGGAGATGCCAGTATGCCCCTAGAAATGAATCGTGAAGTCTTCATCACCTGTCCCGTTACCGGATCAGGCGGCACACAGGACAGATCGCCACACGTGCCGCGAAGCCCCAAAGAAATCGCCGACAGTGCTATCGAAGCAGCAAAGGCAGGCGCTGCAATCGTGCATTGCCATGTTCGTGATCCGGAAACGGGCGTTGCTTCGCGAAAAGTTGAGTACTACCGCGAAGTCACCGAAAGAATTCGTGATTCCGACACAGATGTCATCATCAATTTAACCGCGGGAATGGGCGGTGATCTCGTTCTCGGTTCGCCTGAAGCGCCATTGCCGTTGAATGAAGCGGGCACCGATATGGCAGGCGCAACCGAGCGTATGGAACACGTCGCAGTTTGCCGGCCAGAAATTTGCACTTTGGATTGCGGCACCATGAATTTTGCCGAAGCCGATTACGTCATGACGAATACGCCCGGCATGTTGCGCGCAATGGCGAAAATCATGCAGGACTTGGGCGTACGTGTCGAGATCGAAGCATTTGACACTGGCCACCTGTGGTTCGCCAAGCAACTCGTCAAAGAGGGTCTAATCGATTCTCCCGCAATGGTGCAGCTGTGCATGGGCGTGCCCTGGGGAGCACCGGATGATTTGAATACGTTCATGGCAATGGTCAATAACATACCGTCAGATTGGACCTTTTCCGCGTTCTCGCTGGGCCGCAATGAAATGCCCATGGCGGCTGCCGCAGTACTGGCGGGTGGCAACGTTCGCGTCGGCCTGGAAGACAATCTCTATCTCGAAAAAGGTGTGCTCGCGACAAATGCACAACTCGTCGAACGCGCCGCCCGGATCGTCACGGACTTGGGCGCCAGAATCATCGGGCCGGAAGAAGTACGGCAAAAACTGAAGCTTGAGAAGCGGGCACCAAAGTGATCGGCGCAGCATTGAGAATTGCGGCGTGAGTAGTAATACGAAACAACGCGCTGCCATAATTGGCGGCGGCGTAATTGGTGGCGGATGGGCAGCAAGGTTTTTGCTGCAAGGCTGGGATGTGTCGGTTTACGATCCACATCCGGCGGCGCGCGAAAGCATGGATCTCATACTCGGCAATGCACGCTTATCGCTGCCGGCACTGAGCGACTTTCCGATGCCCCCTGAAGGGCAACTCACGTTTGTCGATTCGATTAAGGATGCCGTATCGAATGCTACCTGGGTCCAGGAAAGCGTTCCCGAAACGTTGGATTTGAAGCATCGTGTCATTGCTGAAATAGAAGCCGATGCCGCTGCAGATACAATCATTGGATCATCAACGTCTGGTTTCAAACCCAGCCAACTGCAAGTTGGCGCGCGTCATCCGGGTCGAATAGTCGTCGCGCATCCATTTAACCCAGTTTATTTGTTGCCCTTGGTTGAAGTGGTTCCCAGCCCTGTAGTGAACGATGAAACGCGAGAACGCGCGGTTGAGTTGCTGACGTCGATCGGTATGAAACCACTGGTGGTGCGCAAGGAGATAGACGCACATATCGCGGATCGTTTTCTTGAGGCCACGTGGCGCGAAGCGCTTTGGTTGGTCAAGGACGATATCGCCACTACTGAGGAAATAGATGACGCCATTCGATACGGTTTTGGCCTTCGCTGGGCACAGATGGGCCTGTTCGAAACCTATCGGCTTGCGGGTGGCGAGGCTGGCATGGCGCATTTCATTGCCCAGTTCGGTCCCTGTCTGCAATGGCCGTGGACAAAACTCACGGACGTGCCGGAATTGACTGACGAGCTTGTCGAAAAAATCGCTTCGCAGTCCGATGCGCAATCAGGTGCTCACTCCATTCGCGAATTGGAACGTATCCGCGACCGAAATCTAGTTGGCATTCTGCGTGCATTAAAGGATCGTGACTCAGGCGCGGGTGCGGTGCTGAATTTACACGATCAAAACCGCAGCACTACAGAATCGGCACCATTACCCGCAGAGCCAGACGCATCAGGACCACTACGGATGCTGGATGTGTCAGTGCTACCGGCGTGGATTGATTACAACGGTCATATGACCGAGTTTCGTTACGTCCAGGTTTTCAGTGACACCTGCGACAGGCTGTTGATCATGATCGGAATGGATGCCGACTATGTCGCCGCTGGCTGCAGTTACTACACCGCCGAGACACATACGATGCAAGTCGATGAAATCGGCGTCAATCAGCGAATCTACAGCACCGCACAAGTTCTGGCGGCGGACAAAAAACGCATTCATGTTTTTTACTGTTTACACGCCGCAGACGACGATCGCTTACTTGCGACCACCGAGGCCATGTACTTACACGTCAATAGAGAATCTGGTCGCGTATGCACCGCAAGCGATCGTATCGTTGACAACATCCAATCAATTGCGAACGCGCATGCTGCGTTATCTAAACCCGAGGCAGTGGGTAGATTCGTCGGCCAGCGCAAGAAGGACAAAAAATGAATTTCGGACTAACAGAAGAACAACAGTTGATCGTCGACACGGTACGTACGTTCGTCGAGAAAGAAATCATCCCACATGAACAGGCCGTCGAAAAAAGTGGGAAAGTACCCAAAGAGCTTGGGCAGGAAATCGCACAAAAGGTCAAAGACCTTGGCTTCTTTGCACCCAACCTGCCGACAGAATTTGGTGGTGGTGGATTAAACCAGCTCGAATTCACACTTCTGGAACGCGAACTCGGTCGTGCCTCTATGGCGCTTTCTGTTTTCTTCGGCAGGCCCTCGGGCATCCTGGTTGCGTGCGATGAAGAGCAACGTGAACGATATTTATTGCCGGCAATACGCGGCGAGAAATTCGATGCCCTGGCAATGACCGAGCCCGGTGCGGGGTCCGACGTCCGTGGCATGAGCTGCACCGCTAAGCCGGACGGCGACGATTGGATATTAAATGGTACGAAACACTTCATCAGTCATGCAGATATCGCCGACTTCATTATCGTTTTCGTCGCCACAGGCGAAGAATCAACGCCACGGGGCCCGAAAAAGAAGATCAGCTGCTTCCTGGTAGACAAAGGCATACCGGGATTTGAGGTTCGCGATGGTTATAACTCCGTCTCACATCGCGGCTATCACAATTGCATATTGAACTTCGATAACTGTCGTTTACCGAAAGCTCAAATGCTCGGAGAGGTTCACAAAGGTTTTGAATTGGCTAACGACTGGCTTTACGCAACCCGCCTCACAGTCGCCACAATGTGCGTTGGCCGTTCACGTCGTGCGTTGGAACTCGTACTGCCCTACACCGCTGAACGCAAACAATTCGGTCAGCAGATCAGCAAGTTTCAAGGCGTGTCATTCAAGTTGGCTGACATGATCACCGACATTGACGCAGCCGACCTCTTGACCCTGTCTGCTGCATGGCGCGTCGATCAGGGATTACCTTCGAATCGTGAAATCGCCAGCGCCAAACTTTTCGCATCCGAAACACTGGCTCGAGTCACCGATGAAGCCATTCAAATTTACGGCGGTATGGGCTTAATGAGTGACCTGCCACTCGAAAGACTCTGGCGGGATTCACGTGTTGAACGAATCTGGGAAGGAACATCGGAAATCCAGCGTCACATTATTAGCCGCGAGCTACTGCGGCCACTAGGTGGATAAATCATGAGTAATGACCCCATTAAAACCCGCGTTGACGGACACATTCTCGAAGTCACTCTCGACCGGCCAAAAGCGAACGCGATCGATCTTACAACGAGCCGAATTATGGGCGAGATATTCGCCGACTTTCGGGACAACGATGATCTTCGGGTCGCGATCGTTACTGGCGCAGGCGACAAGTTCTTTTGCGCAGGCTGGGATTTGAAGGCTGCCGCTGACGGAGATGCTGTTGACGGCGACTACGGTGTCGGCGGTTTCGGTGGCATGCAGGAATTACCCAACCTCAACAAACCGATTATTTGTGGTGTTAACGGAATCTGTTGTGGTGGTGGCCTGGAAATAGCGATTTGCGCGGACATTATCGTGGCCGCAGAGCACGCAACATTCGCAATGCCCGAAATTCACTCAGGCACCGTTGCTGATGCGGGCTCAATAAAATTACCAAAGAGAATTCCCTACCATATTGCAATGGACATGCTGCTGACCGGTCGATGGTTGGATGCAGAAGAAGCCGCTCGCTGGGGAATGATTAACGAAGTTACGCCTGCCAATAATCTCAATAACCGAGTCTGGGAAATTGCTCGCATGATTGCGGCGGGCCCACCATTGGTCTATGCCGCCATTAAGGAGGTGGTTCGCGAAGCTGAAGATATGAAATTTCAGGATGCTCTATCGAAAATCACCAAGAGTGAATTTCCGACGGTAGCGAAACTGTATACGAGTGAAGATCAGCTCGAAGGTGCACTCGCCTTTGCTGAAAAGCGCGACCCGGTTTGGAAGGGAAGATAGCAGCGGAAGTTAAAAATGACCGAGCGTTAGAAATACTAACTTTCACTACTAGCTTTAAAAGAGGTGAGAGACCCTAGTATACGTCCGCATCCATTGCCGAATAGATCGCACCTTCGAAGCCCGCAGCAATAATTTCGTTTACAACACCCAAAGCGTCGTAGTCATCGCCGTTATTGTAATTTTGTTCATGAGAAAAAACGATGGTCTTTACATTCACTTCGTTCGCGATTCTTGCCAAAACGGCCGGTGAGAAATGATAACGGAAAATTTCCTTTTTCTTTTCTTCAACGGTATCTCCACCCCAGTTCGCGTACTGAATATTTTTTTCGGTCACGGCCTCGGCCACCAGGATATCGGCGTTCATCGCGGCGTACACTGCAGGTACACAAAGGCCTAATCGTTGTGCCACAATATTGGCTGAAATAAGCACAGCTCGCGCCGAAACGCATGATTTACTAGACGCCATTCGCATGCTTCTTCACAGCTCACCTTTGTTCTGTGGCCGGCATGACAATTGAGATCAAGAGAACACATGATTAAGAACAATCGATCACAACACGCGCTCGCTCTCGCGGCAACTCTCACTGCATTCTGCACAATTGATTTGGCGGAGAATAATACGCACGCAGCATCTGCCGACTCGCCCAAAACAATATTTATCATCATGGATGGCATTCCAACCGATGTAGTCGAATCCGTTCCAACGCCGAATCTCGATGACATCAGCAGCAAGGGCGGTTTTGCACCCTCGTTTGTTGGAGGCGAGATCGGTGGCCCATCGGAAAGCCCAACGGTTTCAGCTGTTGGGTACCAAAGCCTGTTGACCGGAACCTGGGCCAATAAGCACAACGTGTGGGATAACGACGTTGATGAACCGAACTACGCCTATTGGGACATATTTCGAATAGCGAAAGCCCATGATTCGACACTATCTACCGCGGTCTTTTCAACCTGGACTGACAATCGAACCAAGCTTATCGGCAACGGTCTGACTGATGCGGGTGGCGAAAAATTGGATTACTACTTTGACGGACTTGAGCTCGATACTGACCGCTTTCCGCACGACTTCCTCGGCAATTACATTGGCTACATCGACAAAGAAGTCGTAAAAGACGCGGCTCGATACGTTCGCAAGAACGGGCCGGACCTCGCCTGGGTCTATTTGGAATACACGGATGGTGTTGCACATGTATTCGGCGACAGTGAAGTTCTGCATGCGACCATTCAGACAATGGATGCACAGGTCGGCGATATCTGGTCGTCAGTGCAATACCGGCAAGAAACATTTGACGAGGATTGGCTAATTATCGTCACTACCGATCATGGACGAGATGCGAATTACGGCAGAAATCATGGTGGGCAATCGGCGCGAGAACGAGCAACCTGGATCGTGACTAACAGTGACCGACTTAACGAACGCTTTCAAAACACGCCCGCCATCGTCGATATTCTTCCATCGATCGCCCAACACATGAATCTCTCCATGCCGGCGCCAATACAAATTCAACTCGATGGGCAGTCTTTCATCGACTAACTAAGGCTCGACAATGGCCAAAGACCCAATACAACCGCGCAACATCGACCGCAGACAATTTATACAGTCTGCAAGCTTGGTCCCGGCGGGACTCGCATTGAGTGGCTGCGCTACCGATTCCGTTAGACAACAAGCTTCGGCGCCGCAATCTACCACCACAATGATGGGGCATGTTGCGCCATCTCTCGATACCGTCCGCGTTGCGATAATCGGGGCCGGCAGACGAGGTACGACGATATTGAGACTGCTCTCTGATCTCGATGGCATAGAACTCAAAGCAATCTGCGACCCCTACGAACCCGCAATTGCCAACGCCAAAAAACTGCTCACAGAACTTGGTGTTGCAATACCGGATTTCTACGCTGCCGGCGATCACGCCTACAGAGAGATGCTGGAACGCGACGACATCGATGCGGTGTTCATTCTCACCCCGTGGTCATGGCACACGCCGATGGCGACGGACACCATGTTGGCCAACAAACATGCGTTCGTCGAAGTACCTGCAGCACAAAACCTTGATGAATGTTGGCAATTAGTCGAGACGTCGGAACAAACGCGCATGCACTGCATGATGATGGAAAACGTCTGCTATGGCCGCGACGAGTTAATGACACTTAATATGGTTCGGCAGGGAATTCTAGGCGAACTCTTACATGGAGAAGCTGCTTACATTCACGAATTGCGTTGGCAAATGAAGGATATTGAAGAGGGCACTGGCTCCTGGCGAACCGATTGGCATACCCGGCGCAATGCCAATCTTTACCCCACCCACGGTCTCGGTCCGATTGCGCAATACATGAATATTAACCGCGGCGATCGATTCGATTATTTAAGCTCCATGTCCACTCCGGCCATGGGTCGAAAGCTATATGCGGAACGGGAGTTCCCCGCCGATCATCCACGTAATCAGGCAAATTATATTTGCGGCGACATGAATACCTCACTAATCAAGACGGTCAGAGGTCGTACGATTATGGTGCAGCACGACACAACCACACCAAGACCGTATACAAGACACAATCTGGTATCCGGAACGAATGGCGTGTTCGCCCGCTATCCAAATCGCATCGCGCTCGATTCAAACCCGCTTGGACCCGACGGTAAATTTCATGAGTGGCAGCACGACATGACGCGTTGGTACGAACACTATGAGCATCCGTTATGGAGATCGCTGGCAAGTGATGCCGCAGCGAGCATCGGACATGGAGGCATGGACTTCGTGATGCTCTGGCACATTGTCTTTTGCCTGCGAAATGGGCGGACAATGGATCAAAACGTTTATGACGCGGCTGCCTGGTCTGCAGTCGTCGCGCTCAGTGAATCCTCCATTCGCAATCGCGGCGATGCACAAGATTTCCCCGATTTCACTCGGGAAGCCTGGAAAACGGCGTCGCCACTAACCGTCATGGAGCACGGCGCTGAGGCCTGATCTTAAGTCAGTTCTACGGAGCTTTCGATTACCCAGCACTGCTACATCCGCCGAACCGTTCGGCAGCGGGCATATTAACGACACCTATCTGGTTGAAGTCAGCGGCGACGATACGCGCTACGTACTACAACGTATTAACAAGAATGTGTTTCCCGAACCTGCCTCCATCATGGATAACGTCGCACGTGTCACCGCACACGTTCAATCCCAAGCAGCAGATCACCAAGTGCTCGAACGTCAATCTAGCCTCCATGTAATCAGCACACATGATGGCAACGCCTATTATCAAGATTCCAATGGAGAGTATTGGCGGCTGTGGCCGTACATCGAAAACGCCAACACGATCGACGCTGTGCAATCAGCGAGGCAGGCATTCATTGCCGGTTCAGCGTTTGGTGCGTTTCAGGTGCTCATGCATGATTTGCCAGCGCCGCGACTGCTTGAAACAATTCCGAACTTTCACAATACGGTAGAACGATTTGCACAATTCTCTACCCACCTTAGTGAAGACACGTATGACCGTGCGAAGAACTGCGCGCCCGAAATAGCGATCGCATTAACGAATGAAGCGGACGCGGGCATCCTGAATAGAATGCATGAGTCTGGCGAACTACCGGAGCGCGTCGTACATAACGATGCGAAGATCAATAACGTAATGCTCGACAACGCAACGGGCGCAGCAGTGTGCGTCATTGATCTTGACACCGTGATGCCGGGGCTCGCGCTATTCGATTTTGGCGATCTTGTCAGAACGACTACCGCATCTGCCGCGGAAGACAAAGACGGCGCAACCATGCAGCTAACGTGGTATGCACAGTTAGTGGAAGGATATTTGCAACACACCGCTTCTTTCTTAACCGCAACCGAAGTTGAATTATTGCCGTTGGCCGGAAGAATTATCACGCTTGAAACGGGCTTACGCTTTTTGACCGACTACTTATCTGGTGATACCTATTTCAAAACCGACCGAGCAGACCACAATCTTGCAAGATGCAGGAGTCAATTTTCCCTAGTCGCCTCGATTGACCAGCAGTTTTCACAAATGCAGGCAATTACCGCTGCGGCATATGCGAAACTGAACGAATAATAAGATTCGGTCACGAACAATGATTCTGCAAAGCTTAGACATTGCCATCATCTTGGGTTTTATGGCGCTGACACTGATCATCGGTCTGATCGTGAGTCGGGGTGCCGCCAGCGACAGTGAAAGCTTTTTTCTCGGTAATCGACGCATGCCGTGGTGGTTGCTAGGCATTTCAATGGTCGCAACGACATTCTCTACAGATACTCCGAATCTCGTTACCGACATCGTCAGGACGCAGGGTGTTGCCGGTAACTGGGCCTGGTGGAGCTTCCTACTCACCGGCATGCTCACCACTTTCGTCTTTGCGCGACTCTGGCGCCGCCTGGGCGTAACTACAGACATCGAATTCTACGAGAAACGTTACAACGGCAAAGCTGCCTCCTTCCTCCGTGGTTTCAGAGCCATCTATCTCGGCGTGTTCTACAACATCATGATTATCGGCCTGGTCACGCTCGCGGCGATCAAGATTGGTGGCGTTATGATGGGCCTGTCGCCCGCCGAGGTTGTTGTGTGGGCCGGGCTCGTCACCGTCGTTTTTTGTGCGGCGAGCGGATTCGTCGGAGTAGTAGTGACCGATGTTCTGCTGTTTGTCACTGCCATCAGCGGCGCATTTATTGCAGCGTGGTTTGCACTGGATAACGAAGCGGTAGGCGGTCTCGACGGCCTGATATCGCATGCCGCGGTGGCAGGAAAAATATCGGTATTTCCGGATTTCAGTGATCCGTCAATTTGGATTCCGCTGTTGTTGGTTCCGCTTGCCGTACAGTGGTGGGCGGTTTGGTATCCGGGATCAGAACCTGGCGGCGGTGGTTACACGGCGCAACGTATGCTCGCGGCGAAAAACGAAGATCACGCGGTTGCAGCAACCGCATTTTTTAATTTTGCACACTATGTCATCAGACCCTGGCCCTGGATCATCGTTGCGCTTGCGTCTCTTGTGATATTTCCGGATCTCGATAGTTTGCGTATCGCACTACCCCACGTCGATCCGAGCATTATTGGTCATGACCTCGCGTACCCCGCAATGCTCAGCTTGTTGCCGACCGGCGTATTGGGTTTTGTCGTCGCATCGCTGGTATCTGCTTACATCTCCACAGTTTCATCACATTTGAATTGGGGGGCATCGTACGTCGTCAACGACGTTTATGTGCGCTTCCTACGTCATGATGCGAAGGCCAACGAACAGGTCCTGGTTGCAAGAATTACAACGATCATTCTGATGGCTATGGCGGCGGTTATCGCACTCCTTCTTGAGTCAGCTTTTCAGGCATTTCGGTTGGTGTTGACGATCGGCGCGGGCACTGGGCTCTTATTCATAGTGCGTTGGTTTTGGTATCGGGTTAACGCCTGGAGTGAAATTTCCGCGATGGTTTTCTCATTCGTTATCAGTATAGCTATGGAAGTGTTCGTCGCTCACAAACTCCTTCCCTGGGAGACATTCCTGTTTAGCGTGTTATTGACGACGATCGGCTGGGTGAGCGTTACTTTACTGACAAAGCCCGAATCGGATGAAGTTCTACGATCGTTCACTACCTCTGTTCGTCCCACAGGCGATGATGGTACAAAGTTTCCACGTGAAATCAGAAATGGGATCGTACTGTCAATCCTGGTTTCGATCACCATATACAGCCTGCTGTTCGGCAGCGGAGCACTTCTGTTTGGACAATCCGGTCAGGTGGGCATTTGGGTAGTTCTGGCAACGGTGAGTGGTTTTGCAGCGCTACGTGTTCTTAAGAATTCACATCGTGAGACGGCGGCCTAAGCGCACGAAAGTGATTCAACGCGCAGGCGTAATCAGCGGTTGCGGTTATACCAAACCACATCAATAATGCCTCTGGTCTAGGCAACTATAAGAACAGGAAACGCCGGATGAAGATTAGTGACGTCAAACTGTTTCCGGTTAAGAACCGCACTCCCGGTCGCGGTGGCCCCGGCTTTCTCTTCATTAAACTGACAACTGACCACGGCATCGATGGCATCGGCGAAATGTTTTGTACGCCGTTCAGCCCCATTACGGGCAAAGCGATGGCCGAAGACGTTTGCGAACGGATGGTGATCGGTGCTGACCCGTTCAAAATTGAGCGGCTCTGGCGCACCATCTATGCGTCCGGCTACACACAGCACCCAGACCTAACTTTACAGGCAATTTTAAGTGGTGTCGAAATGGCTTGCTGGGACATTGTCGGCAAGGAACTCGGCAAACCAATCTATGAGTTGCTCGGTGGCCAGGTTCATGAAAAACTTCGGTCGTACACTTATATGTATGACGAAGAAGATGACAAAACCGACATTTACACAGACCCGGATCTCGCTGCAACGCGAGCCGCTGACTATGTGGCACGCGGATTTACCGCACTTAAGTTCGACCCGGTTGGGCCATACTCGGTGTTCGATCCCCGTCAGCTCTCACTGGAGAACCTGGATCGGACCGAACGTTATGTTCGTCAAGTACGCGAAGCCGTCGGTAGTCGGGCAGATCTGTTAATTGGAACGCATGGCCAAATGACGCCGGCCAGCGCTATTCGACTTGCGAAACGCATTGAGCCATATGATCCGCTATGGCTGGAAGAACCAACACCGCCCGAAAATGCGAAGGCGATGGCGCAGGTTGCGCGCGCTACGAGTATCCCAGTGGCAACGGGAGAACGCTTAAGCACCAAATACGATTTCGCCCGCGTGCTCGAAGAACAAGCCGCCTCTATCTTGCAGATGAACCTAGGCCGTTGTGGCGGTATTCTCGAAGCCAAAAAAATAGCAGGTATGGCTGAAACCTATTACGCACAGATCGCACCACACCTTTATTGTGGCCCGATAGTCGGTGCCGCCAACATTCAAATCAGCACTTGCAGTCCGAACTTTCTCATCCTTGAAGGCATCGATGACTGGAGCGGCTTCCACGCAGATATTCTTGTCAATCCAATTCAATGGGAAGATGGCTACGTCATTCCACCAACGGCGCCAGGTCTTGGCGTTGAATTAAACGAGGCTGTGGCGATCGAGTATAATTACGAGGAACGGGAGTTACATCAAAACCCGTCCGAGGAATCATTGTTGTGAGCGCCATTAATATTAAAGCAGCCGTCTGTTATGAACGCGGCCAACCCATGGTCGTTGAAGAGTTAATTCTTGCCCATCCTGAGAAGGACGAGGTTCGCGTCAATCTAAAAGCAGCGGCGATTTGTCACAGCGATATTTCCAATCTGCGCGGCGATTGGGCTGGTGGCATAACACCGACTGTTGCAGGACACGAGGCAGCCGGCATTGTTGAAGCAATCGGCGAAGACGTCATTTGCATCGCGGTCGGCGACCATGTCGTGGTCACTTTGGTACGTTCCTGCGGCCAATGTGACGCCTGCAATGCAGGCCATACAGTTTGTTGCAGCGGTGAAACCGCATTGGATAGAGAATCTCGTCTGAGCAAGGCGTCCGGCGAGTCGGTTGAACAAGGATTGCGTACCGCAGCCTTCGCAGAGGCCACCGTGGTGCATCAATCGCAGGTGGTGAAGATTGCCGATGACATTTCTTTTGTTAGTGCTGCCCTTTTAGGCTGTGGCGTTATCACAGGGTTCTGTTCTGTAACCAACATAGCCAAAGTCGAACCGGGTGCCAAAGTGGTTGTCGTTGGTTGCGGCGGGTTGGGACTGAATGCGGTTCAGGGTGCTGCACTCTCTGATGCAAAAATCATCATTGCTGTGGATATCGTCGAACGGAAACTCTCATTGGCCCGCGATCTTGGTGCAACCCATACCATCAATGCCAGAGCCGTCGATCCGGTTTCGAAGGTGGCGGAATTGTGTGGCGATGGTGCGGACTATGTTTTTGTCACTACAGCGCAATCAACTTCATTTTCGCAATCAATCGACATGCTGAATAAATACGGCTCCAGCGTAATACTCGGAATGCCACCAGATGACGACAAGAGTTTTGCCGTAGATTCCCATGCGCTCACGACCGGACGAAAAGTGCTGGGCAGTAAACTTGGCGACACTTGTATTCGTGAAGATATTCCACGACTCGCGGATTTATACCAACAAGGAAAGTTAAAGCTCGATGAAATCGTGAGCAAGACTTATTCGCTTGCCGAAATCAATGCGGCGATCGCAGATGCAGAATGTGGCGAAGCATTGCGCAACGTAATTGTTTTTGACTGATATGTTTAAAAACTTTGACAAAGATCGCGTCGCGGCCTACGTACAGGTCGTATTACTTGCCCTGGCCGCGACAACAATTTACAGCGCGCCTTATCTGCGTCAATTGTTCAAAACATCAATGCTCGACGCGTTTCAACTGACAGAGATTCAACTCGGCAACCTTAGTACGACGTATGCGATCTGCTCGATCATCTGTTATCTCCCCGGCGGGTGGCTGGCCGACCGAGTCGCACCGCGTACACTAGTCATCATTGCATTGTTTGCAAGTTCCGCAACCTTCGCATGGTACGCAACGTTACCGAGTTACGCGGAGCTGCTCATCATTCATGGTCTCTGGGGAGTGATTGGTGTTGGGGTTCTCTGGGCCGCAATGTTCAAACACATCCGTTTACTTGCCGGCGGTGAAGAACAAGGGCGTTTGTTTGGCACTCTCGAGGGCACACGCGGACTGTTCGAGGCAATCTTGCTGACGGTTGCATCGTTTGTATTCACCTTATTCGCGACGCGTAGATTAGGCATGATCAATGTCATTTTGATCTACACGGTTTTTTCCGCGGCGCTCGGCTTCATTATGTTTTTCGTTAAAGGGGGTGCGAGCAAGCAGTCGGAGACCACTTCCGAGCCACTGCGTATGGCGGACTTGTTGCTTATCGTCAAACAACCGTCTATCTGGTTGCTGTGTATTATCCTGACCGCGGTCTATCACTTGTTTTGGGCGACAATCGAGTTCCCCAGTTTTGCAGAAACTGGCGGTTTCGGTATGCCACTGGCGGCAGCCACCGCGCTCGGCGCAGCAAAACTATGGATGCGTCCAATTGGGGGCATCCTGGGCGGAGTCATCGGTGACAAGATCAGCAATGCACGGTTGATGATGTGGCTATTTCTCGGCGGTGTCGCATGTTCGCTGTATCTCGCTCTCGTCAACACGATACCGGGCAACGCTTGGCAACTGTGGGTGTTCATATTCCCATTCGGCATGTTGGTGTACGCAGCCCGCGGCATATTTTGGGCATTGCTCTATGAGTGCCCGATACCCGCGCGCGTCCTCGGTACAGCAATCGGATTTATTTCCATCATGGGATACAGTTCTGATGCCTACATCCCGCAAGTCATCAGTCGACTGCATAGCGCCTACCCGTCGGGAACGGCCTATCAATTGTTCTTTGCCTACGTCGGGTGTGCCGCGCTGATTGGCTTCATCGCGAGTTGGTTTCTGGTCCGATTGTCTACAAAGAACAACGACGCGTAGAACAACGGTGAAAAGCTTCGACTACATTATCGTGGGTGCTGGATCCGCTGGATGCGTCCTAGCCAATCGATTGAGTGAGGACGAAGACAAGACCGTTTTGTTGCTCGAAGCAGGTGGTGCAAACAACAGCATTTTTATTCACATGCCAACGGCGCTATCAATTCCAATGAATATGAAAAAATTCAATTGGGGCTTCAGGACTCGCCCGGAGGCACACCTGGATCAGCGACATCTCGACTGTCCGCGTGGCCTCGGCCTTGGTGGATCGTCATCAATTAACGGCATGGTTTATGTTCGTGGACACCCATGTGATTTCAATGAGTGGCAAGATCTGGGCGCGGACGGCTGGGCGTTTAATGACTGCTTACCTTACTTTCAGAAATCGGAATCGTGGATGAACGGCGCCGACGAGTACCGCGGCGGCAATGGCCCAATCGCCACCTGCAATGGCAACAATATGCAGAACCCTTTGTATCGTGCCTTTATCAAAGCGGGAGAAGATGCTGGATACCCGCTAACCGATGACTACAACGGCTATCAACAGGAAGGATTTGGCGCAATGCACATGACGGTTAAGAACGGTGTGCGTTGTTCGACTGCCCTGGCCTATCTAAAGCCTGCGCTAAAACGATCAAACCTGAAGCTTCTAAAAAATGCGGTCGTTGAAGAGATTGTATTTAATGGCAAGACTGCGACGGGTATTAAGGTCAATCAAAATGGTCGACGCGAAACGATCAATGCCAGAATCGAAGTCATTCTTTCAGCCGGGTCAATCGGCACACCTACATTACTGCAACGCTCCGGCGTTGGATCTGCAACAACGCTGAAACAAGCCGGTGTGGACGTTATACACGACCTACCGGGCGTCGGTGAGAATTTGCAGGATCATCTTGAAGTTTATTTTCAATTTCGTTGTAAGCAACCTATTACCCTCAATGCAAAATTGAATTGGTTCAGAAAATTTTTGATTGGAAGCCGTTGGCTAATCAATCGATCCGGTCTCGGCGCGACCAATCACTTTGAATCATGCGCATTTATTCGTTCCGATGCTGGCGTACGCTGGCCCGACATTCAGTTTCATTTCCTACCTGCCGCGATGCGCTATGACGGCAATGCCGCATTTGACGGACACGGGTTTCAAGTACATGTCGGACCGAACAAACCCAGCAGTCGCGGCAGAGTCAAGATAACTGGTAGCAACATGATCGACGAGCCGGATATTCGGTTTAACTATATAAGCACCGAGAAAGATTGTAATGACTGGCGTGCCTGTCTAAAACACACCCGCGAAATTTTGACGCAACCCGCCATGGATCCATATCGAGGGGACGAAATTCAGCCCGCGATCGATTTTGCATCGGACGATGCAATCGACGCGTGGGTACGACAAAACGTCGAAAGCGCATATCATCCGTCCTGTACTTGCAAGATTGGCTCAGGCGACGACCCATTGGCAGTCCTTGATTCAAATTGCAGCGTACGGGGAATGAGTAATTTACGCGTGGTAGATTCATCCATTTTCCCAACGGTCACCAACGGCAATCTCAATGCACCAACAATAATGGCGGCTGAAAAAGCAGCTGATATTATTCGAGGACGAGAACCCCTGGAAAGTAACGCCGGATTTTGGATTGACGAACATTGGAACGATCGACAAAGAACTGGCACGCCTATTCGGACGGCAGCAACGAATTAGAGGAGCATAGATTTTGAATGCCGCAACCCGATCACTAGGCATCGTCATGCTCGCATTGCTTAGCGCCTGTACCACACCGGACGACCAGTCTGAACCGATTGCCTTGGTTGCAGAAACACCCTTCTCAGTTGGCTCCACAACTCTATTTATTCATGACGTGTCACGGCCCTACGACAGTATTGGTGGGATCACTGATGGCATTCGAATTCTAATCACCGAAGTCTGGTACCCGGTTGATCACAGTACTGCCAATTTGAACCGCGATGTACTTCACCGCGCTACATATGGCGACTATGTCTTCGGCGATCGCGACATGCATCGCTTGATGATGACCAACACCACTTTTTTTCATCTAACGCCGGACACAGTGCGTGAAGGCGTTACGACGGAACAAATTGACGCTGCAATTGAAGAGCTGTTTAACCGAGAGCGAAAAAGCCTCGTTGACGCTCCACTGACCGCATCACAAGGTCCGCTTCCCGTGATTGTTATGACCCACGGCGATGCGGGTAGTCGGTACAACATGGAGTCAGTTTGTGAATACTTAGCGGGTCACGGATACGTCGTCATAGCGCCGGAACACACTGGTAATTCGCCCTATTCATTGAGTGGACGCGATCCGGCATTGGACCCGGAACGCGGCGACACAGAGCTCCGCGCTTCAATGGCCAATGTGTTGAATCAGCTGTCCCCGTTGGGCGCGTATGGAAGTGATGAGACCTATGGTCAAACTTACATACCCACCGGTGGAGGTGCTAATCCGCTTACATATCTGAAAAACCTCGACGCCGCATTGCTGCAACGACTGAACGATTTACGCGCAACTATCGATGAACTCGAGCGCATGAACGAAAGAGGATTCGCCAGCCGTGGTCCGGGCGCGTTGGATCTAAGCAAAATTGGATTGATGGGTCGTTCTTTCGGCGGTGCATCGACCTTGATAGGCCTCGCGATGGAACCTCGCATTACTGCGGGATTCGCAGTCGTGCCGCCTGGCTGGGCGAATCCGCGCCCAACTTTTCCCAACGAAGCTCTGGCAACGCCGGGCGAAGAGTCTGTGTTATTCGCCAGCGAAGGAGCATTTCCGCTAGGAACCATCTCCAAACCGACCGTGCTTTTGAGCGGCGCCGAAGACGCGCTAATCATTGGGCTTGGTAAGCGAGTTGCAGAGATGGGTGGCGCGCCCCAGCCAACCGCCGACAATCCTCACCCACTCATGCGAGCGGCATACGAGGAAACGAGTGCCCCGGTCGTGTGGGGATTATTGAACGATTCAGACCACTCGACGTTCGGCGTTTCGGGCGGCTATTGGTGGCCAGACCTGAAACCCAATACAAAATCGCGTACCTTTGATCCGGACGTAAAATTTCAGCTTGTATCTCCTTTTCTCGCACATGAAATGCAGCAGGAACTTGCGCTCGCATTCTTCGAAGTAACCATTCGTGAAAATAAAGCGGCAAAAGAAAGATTGCTGGACAATCGCTATCGAGACCAGGGCTTAATGCTTGAATCTCGAAACTTTTGAGCTAGACGGCCTAAATCCGATGAAACAATCGAGCACATGACACTCATACTAACGATAGCAATCATCATCACGACGATTACGTCGTTTGTGTTAGTGACGCGTTGGCGAGATGTTCGATGTGTAGGACCTTCGCCCGTCTCACTGTTCACATTCATTGCCATATTGTTCACCTCGGGATTGGACGTCGGGCTCATTATGTTTCCGCTAGTCGATTTTGAGGTTTATGCGACTGAAGCCGACTACGCGTTTTCCAATCCACTGGCATTAGAATTCGGTTTTTGGGGATTCCTGGTTTGGGCATTCTATTTTTTGACAACATTTTACTTTTGTATCATCGAACCCAAACTAAAACTCTTTGAAATTCCAGTAATTAAGTTCATCAATAACGTCGTTATTATCGGCACCTGTGCATTTACCGGATATCTATTTCTTGATTATTTGCCGGGATATATCGACGGCATTAGCGATACGTTTAGATTCGGGTTGGTAGCAGCGGTCGTATTATTTGCCGCAGCATCAAGCACCCATATTCGCTTCGTGACAATTTTGAGCGTCTCGTCAACGTGGTTATTTTTCGCGCTTATAGCTGGCGTCTGGTTATCGTCGGACATGGGTCTGGTCGGCCTTGGGCAATCGGTGGCAAACATTAGCGATTACTTTGTCAACATTCATAGATTCCTTATGCCAATCACCGATTACCATCAGTTCTATCTTTACTGGTGGTTTGCCTGGAGCATCATGATTGGACAGTTTGTTTCTAGATTTGTCAGCGGTCTGAAGGCCTGGCAGCTGTTGTTGGCACTACTCATCGTGCCATCGATCCCGATTGGCATCTGGTTCTCTGTGCTTTATTTCTATTTTTCCAATGGACTAGACGTTGGCGATTTTTGGCGTGTCGCTATGATTACGGTCGGCATTATCTTCGTTGTCAATTCTCTTGATTCGTTGATTCGCTTATATACACGCAATCTTGATTTGACGGTTGAGCGCTTGGGACTATCAAAGTACATAGCCGGAAATTGGTTAGTGCTTTTTAGCCTCGTACTTCTCTATCAGTTCACGCCATTAGAGATTGAGTGGGTTGGTCTGATCGTGGTTGGACTGTACGCCACAATTTACTTTCTCGTGTTTCAAAGACGTCACGAACTGTCGCTTGATTGAGATTATTGGGTAACGATTACGTCATTCGTCGCCAAGCTCGGTTAAGGCTTGATAGGTCGCAACCTTCATTTGATAGCGCGTGTGATCACTCCAGGGTGAACCCATTACCTGACTCATCAATATAGCGACCAGATCTTCTTCCGGATCGATCCAAAATTTGGTGTTAGCAGCTCCGCCCCAGGAGTACGCGCCAGTCGACGAGATCACCTGACTCTGACCCGGGTCAGTGACTACCCCAAACCCTAATCCAAATGACTGACCTGGATATAGATGTGAGCTTGGATACTCGCTCGCGCCGTTGTTACGAACCTGATCAGTTAGGTGATTAATCGTCATGTACTGCACAGTCTTCGGTCCGAGAATTCTCACGCCATCGTAACTTCCGCCATTGCGCATCATCTCGCAGAAGATCATGTAGTCCATTGCCGTTGAAAACAAGCCGCCACCACCAGAAAACAGGGTGACTTCTTGCGTGAATAGATCCGTCTCTGTAGGCACGACCGTTAGTTGACCCTCTGCAGCATTCCAATAATGGTTGTTCGCAAGCCGTAACTGTTTCTCCTCCGGAATATTGAAGAATGTATCGTCCATTCCCAACGGAGAGAAAATTCTGTTCGTGAAGAATCTCTCCAACGTTTGGCCGCTTAATCGTTCTACCATTGCGCCCAATACATCTGTTGCGATGCTGTAGTGAAAACGGGTTCCCGGTTCAAATCGCAAGGGTATGTCGGCTACGCGGCCAACGAAATCCATTAGGTCCTGGCTTTCCCAAATTTTCGCTTCTTGATAAGCAGTCTCAACGGCATGATCGTTTTCAAAACCGTAAGTCAGTCCTGCACTGTGCGACATGAGTTGTTCAATCGTCATCTCTGATTGTGTAGGTACAATTTCGCCGTCTTTGTAGATTGTTTGATTCGCAAATTCCGGTAGGATTTTGGAAACGGGATCTCCGAGTTCAAACATGCCCTCTTCGTACAGCATCATCATTGCGACCGTCGTAATCGGTTTAGTCATAGAATAGATTCGAAAAAGCGTGTCCTTCTCCATCGCTCTGTCGTTGTCGACACCATAATTGCCGACTGCATCGAAGTGCACGATTTTGCCGTGACGGGCAACCATCGTTACCGCACCGGCAATTTTTCCTGCTTCTATTTCGCGCCGGGTAAACGCAGAAATATTCTCAAGCCGCTCGCTGGAAAAACCCGCGTCTTCGGCGTCGACAGTTAGCAATGTATCCGCAACAATCGCCGAAGAACACAGCAGCGCAAGAAAAAAGACCGTTGATTTCATATTCGTCTTATCATCATTAACTAAATGGACTAAACACTGTCGGTTAGCTACTTACGGTTGTCAACCGAAGACCATACTCGATAATGCGAAAATACAAATACTTCATCTGCGATGTTTTTACCACCACTCGCTTCGGCGGCAATCAACTTGCGGTATTGCCAGAGGCAAACGATTTGAATAAAGCCGAAATGCAGCAGGTCACCCGTGAGTTCAACTACTCTGAAAGCACGTTCGTATTTCCCGGAAATAATGCGCATGATCGCTCAGTTCGCATATTTACACCGGCAACTGAGGTCCCTTTTGCAGGTCACCCAAACATCGGTACCGCTTTTGTGTTGGCCACGACCGGTGAATTTGGAAAAATCGGCGATGGAAAAACAGTTCGTTTCGACGAGGAGGCGGGCACCGTTTCGGTTGATATTCGGCGTGATGAAAGCAACTTAATCCATTGCGAACTCACCGCTCCGCAAGGGTTAACATTGGGTAAGACCGTGGATGCCGCAAGGATGGCAGAGGCGCTTTCACTGGACGAGCAGGACATCGCCACCTCTACACATTTGCCTCAGGTTGCTGGCGTTGGCCTGCCGTTCTTAGTGGTCGAGCTTACGACGCGCGATGCATTGCAGCGAGCTCGGGCCAACTTGACTGAGTTTAAACGACTCCTCGATGACGGAATCGTACCGGACGTTCACATGTACGTAAGAAGTGACGACGAATTCGATATTCGCGCTCGCATGTTCGCACCGTTCGACGGTATAGCAGAGGACCCCGCCACTGGCAGTGCGAACTGCGGCCTGGTCGCACTGCTAATGCACAACGACCCTAACAACACTGCTGAGCAGACCTGGCGCATTTCGCAAGGCGTTGAAATGGGCAGACCTAGCGTTTTAGAAGCACGAGCGCACCGACAGGGAGATCATATACAAACCTGGATTGGTGGCAATTGCGTGTTAGTTTGCGAAGGAACGATTGAAATTGATTGATGGCAATTTGGGGTCAGAGTAATACTCTGACCCCGCAAGAAAATAGTGCAGGCAGCGACCGGACTCGGTGCGTCATCGCAAGCGATTCAATCGATGTACAGAAAACTGGATTGCTTCGTCACTACGTTCCTCGAAAAGACGGACGTTGGGTGTATTGGCTCCTCACACACCACATCGTCATCGCGAGCGCAACGACGCGATCCAATCGGTATTGAAAGAAACGAATTACTTCATCACTTAGTGATTCGTAATGACGGGCGCGGGGAGCATGGACTCTACAGCGGTGGCGGCCTACGTACTTTTGTTGCCTGCTCGAATGCATACGCGTATCGAATCAACGCTGCGTCACTGAACGCACCACCGGTAAACGAAATACTGACCGGTAGATCGGCGACGTATCCGGAAGGAACTGAAATGCTTCCGTACCCTGAAACCGCTGCATAGGGCGCGGTGTACGCACCCGCCCACTGGTCCCCGTTCACGTGATCGATCATGCCGGCCGGGCCCATGGTTGGCGCCACCAATGCATCAAGATTATGCTCGGACATTAGCGTATCAATGGCCGCTTGAGAGATACGCTTGCTCGTCGCGAGCGCTTCCAGGTATTCAGCATCGGTCAACGGTCCTTTCGCTTGCGCCATTACGAGAATTTCTTGTTGGAACAAAGGCATTGCCTGATCGGCGTTGGCAGTGTTGAACTCGATGACCTCCGCTAAATCGCGCACCGGAGCGTTAGCGCTTTTCAAATAAGCGTTGAGGCCCGCCTTGAATTCATATGCCAAAACTTCGCGCTCTGAATCGCCCATACCTTCCAAATTGATCTCGAGTGAATCAATAACCTCTGCACCTAGTGCCCGAAGTTGGGCGACGTTTTCCTCGAATATGGCATCAACTCGAATATCAGCGCCGACCCCATTGTAATTGCTGATAACGCCGATTCTCGCCCCTCGCAAGGCATCGTCAGTTAGCCCTGCGGTAAAATCGGCAACGTCGGCTGGAAATGATTCTGCCAATCGATCACTGCTATCTCGCCCGACCATCGCGTTCAACAAGATTGCAGCGTCTTTCACTGTGCGACCCATCGGGCCTGCCGTATCCTGACTATGTGCGATCGGAATGATGCCGCTGCGACTGACAAGCCCCAAGCTCGGCTTAATACCAACAATTCCATTTGAGCTGGCAGGACAAACGACGGAACCATCCGTTTCAGTTCCAACCGAAACGCTAGTCAGACTCGCCGCGACTGATACGGCGGAACCGCTTGATGAACCGCATGGGTTCCTAAGCGTACCGTAGGGGTTAATTGTCTGACCCCCAATACTGCTCCAACCACTTGTTGACATCGTCGAACGGAAATTCGCCCACTCACTTAAATTTGCTTTGGCGAAAATCAGCCCGCCCGTCTCACGAATCTTCGCGACCATAAACGCATCTGCACTCGCCCTGTGTCCCGCCATAGCGAGGGAGCCAGCAGTCGTTTCCATTTTATCCGCAGTATCTATGTTTGCTTTCAATACCACAGGGATACCATGCATTGGTCCGCGCGGGCCTGACGTCGCGCGCTCTTCATCCAGCGCACGTGCGAGAGCAAGTGCGTCAGGATTAACTTCAATGATGGAATTCAGAACAGGGCCGTTGCGATCAATCGCGTCAATTCTGTTCAGGTAAAATTCAACTAACCGCTCCGAGGTTAGCTGCCCTTCTTCCATTAACGCTTGCAGCGACTCGATATCCAACTCGCTATAGTCGGGCGAATTAGTTTCTTGTGCGCAGGCAACCGTTCCCAGAAGCAAACAGAATGCAATAAGTCTATTCATCGGTACTCTCTCAAGTGTTAGTCGACCGGCAATGTTGATTTTCACTTACCCAGTCTCGCGAAATCAATTTTCTTATTCGATTTCGCCGTTAAGCTCCGCATAGATTCGTCGAATTCCAACTGGTCCCTGGGAATCCGCACCGGACCAATCGTTATAGGGCCCGAAGTCCGCCCGGTTAATGGCCTCATCAACCGACAGGCCAGATTTGTGCAGGCGCGTAACCTCATCCAGTACAACCTGCAGGTGTTTTTTGTACTCGAACCATTCCTCTTTGAGAATTTCCGGACTATCAACAAAGCCATGGCCAGGTATGGTTATGTCGGCCTCGAGTTCTTCGGCGGCATCCATTGCGACCAACCATTCACGAGCAAAGGCCGACCGGTAACCGGAAAACATATGGTTTAGGAAAACTTCAGTCGTAAACAGAATCTTTTCGTCGGGAAGCCAAACAAACAGGTCACCACCTGTATGCGCTCGCCCCAAGAACAGAATTTGAATGTCGCGCTCACCTAACTGCAGATCCAAACGATCATCCACAATTGTGTCCGGCATTACGCCGCCGTCTGTCGCTGCACGCTCTAATGCCGGCAACGAGTTTTTCTGTGCAATAAATTGCACGCCGTCTGGAAAAGACCGATTGCCGTTAGTGTGATCTCCATGATCGGAGCAAATAACGACGTGCGTAATTGGTTGAACCGTGATTTCCGCTATGGCAGTGACAAGCCGCGCAGTTTCCTTGAGATTGCCCTGTCCGTCGGCGACAAGCACGCCCCCTTCGGTGACGACAAACATGCTATTGGTCGTATAACGATCGTCCGGCGGGCCTGTTAACGCTTCGTAAACATATACATCCGGCACGATTTCTTTAACGCGCGGGAAATCTGCCTCTGTCAATCCACGCACGGACGGGGTTGCCGTTCGGATCAGGTCCTGGCCAACTGCCACAATGGGCAGCATTAGTGCGACCAGAGATACAGCAGCGACTGAACTACGAAGTTTCATGGCTGAATACTATAGCAAAATCATTTCGATGGGATTACCGCACGCATCCGGGCGATATGGCCTGAGTCTACCCGATGACCCTCTACTTAGAATACCTGTCCCGCATTACATCTGACCGAAGGTGGCTAACAAAGTCCCGTAAATAGACATCGCGTCCCACACGTTTTGCAGACGAATGTTCTCATTCTCAGCATGCTGATTGTTGTCATGGTTCGCCAACGGCAACACGATTATTGGTGCCTCGAGCTGAGTGTCGAATGCATGCAGGGGCAGCCCACCCCCCATACTCGGCGTAACAATCAACTCTGGAGATATTGTCCGCATCAGTTGCACCAAGCGAAGTGACATAGGGTGATCTAACGGCGTCCGCAGACCCGGCCCGCCGGCACCTCGCCAGTCCAGTTTCACAACTTTCTGATGCGCGCGCAGCTCGTCATTCGTTGGATCCTCGTGAACGATATAGAATCCCTGCTCGGTTACGTGCGCCTCGATCAACTCGCGTACACGTTCGGGGCTCTGATTGGGCACGAATCGGAGATTCAGAGAGACTGTCGCGTTCGACAGAATGATATTTCGTCCTTTGTCACCGACACCTCCCGCGACCATACCGCGTGCATTCAATGCCGGCAGCGTAATTAACTCTTCGAGCCTCGTGCCGTCGCCCTCAGGCGTATGCACAGACAACTCGTCTTGCAATAGCAACGCCACATCTGGCATGTCGGCGATCGCTGCTCGTTCTAGTTCCGTAAGCGTAGTGACGTTGTCATAGTAGCCGTCGATAAGAATCCGCCCCGTCTCATCCCGCATACTGGTGAGAAGGTAGGCGAGATTCATAATCGGATTAGGCGCCCAATTACCGTAGTGCCCGGAATGAAGCGGTCGGTTTGCGCCGTAGGTTGTAATGTCCAGCGTACGCCCACCACGAACACCAAAAACCAATTGAGTTTGGCGTGACTGATGCATAGGACCATCACAAAAGAGCAGAAGGTCAGCATCGAAAAGCTCGCGGTTCTCTTCCAGTATGCGACTGACAGTCGGAGACCCACGCTCTTCCTCGCCATCCAGTAGCAGCTTCAGATTGACCGAAAGCTCGATACCATTTTCACGCAGTGCATCGAGTGCATGAACAATCGCTATAACGGGCATTTTGTCATCGCCAGCCGAACGCGCGTACAGGCGCCACTCCGGATCAAAATCACCTTCAACGTCATCAATGTTGACCGGCTGCCCGCCCGATTGAAGCGGAGCATCCAGCAATGTCGGCTCGAATGGAGGGTAAACCCAGTTCTCTTCCTGAACCGGTTGGCCATCGAAATGCGCGTAGATCAATACGGTCTCAGTGGCACTGGGATTCAATAACTCGGCATATACATAGGGTGCGCCGCCAGCACTCAATCGCTTGGTGCTGAATCCTCGAGACTCTAATAACGTAGAGATATGATCGGCATTTTTCGTCATGTCGCTTAAGTTGGTGGCAACATTGGGCAACGAAAGAAGCGCGGCAAAATCCTTAATAATTTCCGCTTCATGTTCGGCGCGATAATCATTGATCGATTGCATCACCGACTGCGCATCGGTCGCCACAAAACTCTGCGCCCAGACAGCGCCATTAAGCAAAACGGATACGACGATCGCCGCACACGCCTGAACGAAAATTTTTCTTGATTGTGCCATTTATATGTTCTCGCTTTGTATTTTCCAGAGATTAGCGTAATACGACTAGCGTGACGAATGCCTACTTTCTCCTGCGGCGGACGTTCCGAGCCAGAGACTCTCGAAACTTCTCCAGCATACGATCAGCTACCAATAGGAAAACTGCTGGCTAATTCCTGACGTTAATCCATTGCACTAAACGCCGGCCCTCGCGCTCACCAATTTCAACTTCCCCCACGAGGATGCTGCCATCAGGATGCAAACCGATGAACTCCTGATCAACGCCGAGCGGTACGCCGTCCTCGAACCCAGAGATTTCTAACTCCGGAATAAAAGCCTCAACCGAACCATTCTTGGCATTACCAACCCAGATGCCACGATTGTAGCCGTAGCTGCCACCACCGTTAGCCGTCTGGCCACTGTACATCTGCTGGTTCAGGACGCCGGTTAACGAAGTTGTGCCATCAACGACATAAATTCTGTCGTCATCACCAATAGCGATAGAGCTCGGTCTCCCGAAGTGTGTCCACAACCCGAGGAAAGTTCCATCTTGGTCGAAAATCTGGATTCGATTATTGCCGCGATCGGAAATGAAAAGCCTACCCTGAGAATCCATTGCTATGTGGTGCGGGTCGTTGAACAAACCGTGTTCTGCAGTCGCGGATTCAATCCCGCCACCTATCTGCAAAATGAACTTCCCGTCCTTCGAGAATTTCACCAGACGATTGTTGCCGCCACGATGTCCATCCGTTACCCAGATCTCACCATTGGGGGCGATTAGTACATGCGAGGGCCCATTGAAGTGCGTCTCATCATCTCCGGGGACGGCCGCTTCACCCAGAGTCATTAAAATTTCGCCTTCAGGACTCAACTTGTAAACCTGGTGGCCTTTGCCAATCTTAAACCCGGCTTCGCCGCGACGCTCGCCAGCCGGTGATCCTTCGGTAACCCAGAGGTTTCCTTCATGATCCACGAAGAAACCATGCGGCCACCCAAACAGCCCTTTACCAAAGCTCTTGACTAAGTTTCCTTCCAGGTCGAGTTTGAGTATGGGATCTACGTCGACACCCGCGCAGTTGTTTCCACCACATCGATCCATCAACCACATATGTTTGCCATCGGGATCTGCGTAGATACCGGCGACCACACCTTGAACCCGACCCTCCGGCAGCTTTGCCCAACCGTAATAGGCGCGATACGGATTATTGTGTTGCGCCACTGACTCTACTGCTGCGATCAATCCCAGCACGGTGAATATTGTGACGACGATTGACCTAAATCGGCTCGCTTGTGACATTTCGAGTTCTCCCATGATCTATTCTAGTTATGGACCGTACTCACGAGACTTCGACAAATATCCAGTTTCGTTTGCGAGTCAATTGTTTCCCCAATATTACCGCAATGTCTGCGGTGCGATTTAAGTTGGCGATTCTGAAAGTTTCCGCTTTTCTCCAAAACGGTCCCTCAGATTAGGGGAGTTTGGGGAACGTTAGAGGCCGCTAGCATAACTGGGGTCAGGTCTATTTACGATAAATAGACCTGGACCCTTTTTTCGAAACTATCTAGACCAGACCTCCGAGAGACTTACCGAGATCCGCGATTAATTTGCGCAACGAGCCTGACAGTACGACGAATTCAGCATCTTGTCGTGAGATGGGGTCGAGAGCATCGCTGCTATCTTCTTCCATACCAACAAATCGCAGTTTCGAGATGATTCCGTCTTCATCCATTACACAAGTGAGTATGTTGTCGTAAACAATCTCTAAGTGAGTCAATCGCATACCGTCGGAAACGTGGGTCCGGATCGACGGCTCAGTCAGATCGAAGTTATTCCAGCGAACTTTCGCACCATAGTCTGCTCTGTCCTGCATGCGACATTCCCGTCCCGCGAAAAATTGTTGCGGTCCATCTTCCAGGAAAATCTTGCCCAGAAGATCACCCAGTGGCTTCTGAAACTGCAGGGGTCGAAGGTTCGCGAGCGTGACTGCCGCACCCAGTCTGCGGAGGAACCGTTCAGCAATCGACGACTGCGCGGCGTCGATCGCAATGAATTTTTCTTTCGGGTCGACAAAACCAAAAATTCGATCTGACTTGAGCAGCGCTTTGGGCATCAACTCATCGCGCGCCTCGGATTTCATTCTGCGCTTCTCTCGCGGGGGCGGCGGCTCCTGCATTCGCTCGCGGTATTCCTCAATTCGAACCTCCAACTCCTCATTAATTGCCGATGCCGGCAGTACCCGAGACTGGCTGCGGAGTCTAAGAAGGTCTGCGCCGTTGACGCGCCGACTCAAAGCCTCGCCCGCATCCGGGCATGGCGGAACCCAGCCGGAGCTACGTAGCGTCAGTGGACCACAGGGCTCGAACGCACTTTGAGTCAACAGTTGAGACGATTCATCTTCGGTTTTTGGCCAACCGCTATCAAATCGGTAGAAGCGAACATTGCGGAACATGGTTTTGCTCAGTTAAATGGGCGGCGCAGTATCCCCATTTTGGGGCGCAATGTCACTGGTCGAATTAAAAGACTGTTAGCGGAGGAATCACGGCCTCTTAATCTTTGGCGCTTTACCCCTATTGAGGGCCCGCTACCAGCCGAGGCAGTTTGAAAGCACTAACTGCGTCATTGCGAGCGTAGCGGCGCAACCCATGCTTCGTTTATTTCTATGGATTGCGTCGCTACGCTCGCCATGACGAGCACGTAATTTATGCATAGCCTCAGCAAAAAATGAGCTATCGCCAACTGGATCGCCTAACTAACCGGACTCCAGTCCGCAACGTGGGAAAAACCTTCAAATCGTCTCCCGTGCTGACTCTCACAAATAGCTAACAACGAGCTTCGATAGAATTTGACCGTCGTGAAGTCCTCAAAAAATGTAACGTAGTACGGCTCGCATTCCGCGCTTTGAAACTGCTGGCCGGTCAACGCGGAGCGGTGCTGCAGAGAAAATTCATCAACATTATCTCCAATAACAATCCCTATATGCTCCAGCCCCATTTTGTAGACACGCCGATGCACCGGGGGTATTAACTCAATCACACGTACATCGAATTCCGCGCTCAAAGCCAACGGCTCTTTAAGTTGCATAATGGACATAGGGCGTCCATTCCAAACGTTTTCAATGCTGGATGTGCAATGTTGCTCTATTTCGTCTCTCGTCCTTAAGTACTCGTCGTAGGTTTTTGTTCTGTAGGCGAGGTGACTCAGCTCACATCCCGAGATATCAATTTGAAGATCGTTCAGACGTGTGTGCTGAAGCGAAAAAAATGCTTGATGATCTCCAATGATGTTTTTCATTGACGTGAAAATTCCCTATCTTCATTTGACAACTTTGGATTGCGCGCTAAATCAGATTGATGAAGGTTATTTAGCGAAGTTGCTTATCGAGATCAATAATCGTCAGCAACAATACGTTGGCACCATTAGTAATGTCTTGCGCACTTGTGAATTCAGATGGCGCATGGCTGACACCTTTAACACTCGGCACGAAGATCATGCCGAGTGGCGCCAATCCTTGCAGGCTTTGTGTGTCGTGTCCCGCGCCGCTGGGCATGTGCATTGAAGTAAGGCCAAGCGTATTCGCTGAGTTCTCAACCGTCGTCTTAAATCGTTCATCAGTGATCGCGGCGGGCGACTCATAGTATTGTTTGAACGATATTGATGTATCGCTTTTCATTGCAATCTGTTGCGCCGCAGCTTCAATCTGCTCGAAAAGAAGACTTACCTTCTCCATCCGCAAATCACGAATCTCGAGACTCATCACAACTTTTCCCGGTATGACATTTGGAGCGCCCGGAAATAGCTGCATTCGTCCAACCGTGCCAACCTGCTTACCCGGCGTACCCGTGATGGTGTCGTTAACTGCGATGGTTAGCCTGGCCGCCGCGAGCATTGCGTCCTGCCTTTGGTCCATTGGCGTGGTGCCGGCGTGGTTTGCGAATCCCTCCACCGTGATGTTCCATCGTTTGATGCCAACGATGCCTTCAACGACTCCGATCGTTACACCTTCCCGATCAAGAATGGCGCCTTGCTCAATGTGGAGCTCGATGAGCGCTGCAACGTCGCCGGCCTGCCGTTGACTCTCAGACAGCCGGTTGGGATCACCGCCCAAATAGGCAATGCCATCACCAAGCGTTTTATCGCCAAGGCTCTGCAATGCCATTTCGTCCGCGCCGATCGCTCCGCGGTAAGAGCGACTACCGATTTTGCCGCCCTCCTCGTTTGACCAGACGATCACGTCGAAGGGATGATCCAACTCGACGCCATTATCGTTCATCGTCCGTGCCACTTCGATGCCAGACATAGTGCCAACGATACCGTCGTAGTGGCCACCATTGGGCACGGTATCAATGTGCGAACCGGTTATGATCGGTGATAATCCAGCAATCTTCCCTTCTCTTCGACCAACCAGGTTCCCCGCGACATCGATCTTAGTGCTAAGTCCGGCTGCCTGCATCAACTCAGATAGATATGCCAAGGCGTCTTTGTTGTGCGAGCTATACGCGACTCTGTCGGATCCACCATCCCCGTTCAGACCGATCGTCTTCACGTGCGCCATCGTGGCATTCAGTCGCTCTCCGTCGACGCGAAAATCGGACTGCTGTGCAAGTGCTGCAACACTGAATAGCGACAGGAATGCTGTCGCAATCAGTGCTACCTGACAACTGAGTTCAGTCGATCTGTACATTAGCTATGGCCTTTTGTCTTAGTTGTTGTCGATAGCAGAGCTATGCAATGCGTTGAATACTAGTTTAAAAGTGCCACGCGGCTGACCGCGAAATTGCGGTCTGAAGCCGAACAAAATGACTTCGCCCTGACCATGCGGAACACGTGCCATCGCAGTTTTGGATGCGATGTGCTCCGTACCTTTTGCCCAACCACTCATCAGAAGCTCGTCTTCTGCGAAATTGACGATGCTATCGAATCTTGATGGGGATTCGTGTGCAACGAGCGGGCGTCCACCGCGACTAATTTCTCGGCAATGACGCTGATTCAGGAGATCGTTGGTACAACCTTCCTGACCGAGTATGTCGTAGGCGGCACCGTTGACGTAGTTAAGCGCAACATCTTCCGCCATTCCGTAACCCAATGGGTCTTCCGTATTAACGGTAGCGCTAATCAAAGAACCGGGTATTGAGAAATTTTCACGCGAAGCACCGGCAACTGCGTTACGAATTGGCAATCCGAATTGTTCGATGGCGAAATTACTCGCGTCGCCAAACGTTACGACCGTGCCACCGTCACGAACGAATTTCTGCAATGCAAAAGCACCCTCAAGACCCAGACCTCCCGTGAACTCATCTGGCATTGCACCAAGTGCGTGCCCAGTGAGAATTTTTTGTACGTTGTTTTTGAAGGAAGTACGACCATCGGGATGCGGTAGAACAATAACGTCGAACTTCGACAAATCACCACTTTGAACATCACCATCGAGAAGTGAGGTTGGCGCAAAACCGTATTCTTCCAGCAGCCAACGACTCCAACCTTCATCCATGAACGCAACGTAGGATTTATACATGGCCACGCGCGGCATTCTGAGTTGCGACACATTATCTGTTGGCTGCGATCCCAAACCGACAAAATCAATGCCAAATTCAGCTGCAAGCCCCTCTACTCGTGAATCTGTGTCACTGCCTGATTCGATGACAAACGTGCCAACATCAAACCGGTTGCTGCCAGCGCGACTGGCCTCGTTGGTCCAATAGACTTTTTCCCCATCAGAAAGCAATCGATTGACCGCTTTCACACTTGAGTTAGTCACATGACTAAGTGCGTAACCGTATCGGGCTCCACCCGAAACAGTACCAACAGGTGGCTCGACCAAACCTTGAACCCGAATTAAGTCGGCATCGATATCACTGGCGATGTGGTCAACCTCCACTCCCATCTGCATAGGCAATGTCCAGCCGGCAATGTCATAGGGCGCTTTAACTTTAGCGCTGGGATCGAGGCGTGTATCCGGATATTCCTGTTTCTCAAGAAGATCGACAATGTAAGGACGAAACGCCTGCGCTGCGTTGATGACGTAAGACCCTTCTGGGTAACGTTTATCACCTGCGCGAAACGACGCTTCGGCAACTTCAACTTCAATACCGCCTTCGATCAAAACGTTGATCATGTTCTGCGCTTCGTCGAAGCCTGCTTGTTCGCGGGTGATAACGTAGAAACGGGTTCCTGACTCACCTGCGCTAATAGCATCGTGACCCATACGATTAATATTGGTCAGCCACTTCAATCGGGAATCTGAGGCGGCGCGTAATACCGCCATCGAACCGGTAATCATGAAATCAACCGGCTCCCTGAAATGTGATTCGCCGCCTTTATACGGATCGGGGTAGAGAACGCGCGCCGCTGGCACGCCGGTGACTTCATCTTCAGTCACAACACCAACTGCCCCTGGATTGGCACGAAGCGCAATTGTTCTGGGGAACATTTTTGGATCATACATGCGGGGTGACGCTGAATCGTGACCCGTCTCGGTCAGGATTCCGATCATGTTGTGAAAATAAGGAACGGTGCGCATACCGCCGTTCCACCACATTGAGAAGCCAACATCCGCAATCGCACCCGGCATCTTCTTAAGTGCAAAACGATTACCCATCGCACTACCGATCTCATTAAGACCCGTTGTAACGCCTGCATGAATGAGAGGGTTCACGGGATCGGAATACGGCGGAATTACAATGCGTGCATAACCCGGCGAACTTTGATGTTGATTGTAAATAATTTGCGGAAACCACTCGTCGTAAAGAATTTTTGCGACGGCTTTCGATTCCGGCATGTTATTCATAAAGAAATCACGATTGTTATCGTGGCCAACATAGTGGTGATACAGCTCAGGTGGGTTCGACTGCTCAAACTGCGTACCCAGTTGGCTCTCGTACCACTTGCGAACAATTTCAAGACCGTCTGGATTCATGACCGGCATCAACAAGAAGATGACATCATTTCTGATCTGGTCCATTTCTGCCGACTCTTCAGTCGCAACTCTATGCGCAAGCAGTGACGTCATTTGTCCATGCGCAACTTCGGTTGCATGCAGGCCTCCGTCGATCCATACGATCGCGCGACCCTCGGCTGCCAATCGTTCAGCTTCCTCACCGTCAACCTGCGCCCGCGCAAGCTGTTCACTGATCGATCGGTAGCGTTCCTGATCAGCCAGATTCTCCGGAGTTGAAATAGTCAATAGAAAGAGTGGCCGGCCGAGAGAAGATTCACCGATGACACGCAGTTCGACACGATCACTTTCTGCAGCAAGCTGTCGATAATAGGCCTCCATCTGTTCGTAACTTGCCAGCTTGTAATCGTCACCCGGATTGAAGCCAAACATTTCCGCGGGAGATTTCGGTGCAGCTTGTGCTACGTACGGAAGAAAAAATGTGCAAACGAATATAAAGCCCAGAACGGTTTTTCGGTGGATCTTTCGCATGAGGATTCCTGCCGTTGTTTGAGATTGTTTAGAAGGCGGTTGTAGCAAAATTGTAGCCGAATTGAGGCCAATTTTCCGCAAGATGAATAATCCTGTTAGTTTTACTGCGAGAGGACAACTTGTGGGCACGGTTGTTAGTATCAGCACAGGGCGCAGAAATACTGACGCCCATAAGGGAGAGGTAGATCAATGAAGCGAATAGCTGGCCTGCTGGCAGTGATTGTTTGTGCAACCGTGAGTTGCACTCAAGAGCCTGTCCCAACACAAGAACAGGATAAGTTGCGGTTTGCAGTCATGACATTTGCTCATGAAACCTGCACGTTCTGCCCCGGCGGCGACAGCGACATAGAACGCTGGACAAAAATTCGCCCACCGTATGTTGGCGATGAAGTGCTGACCGCCGGCACCTATATGAGAGGCTTTGTCGCAGCAGCTCGAGAATATAAAGACATTGAGTTGATCGGCCTTGAATCTCCAGCCGGCGTGTTTGGCGGGTCATCTGCAAGCTGGTCTACCGAAGAAGCATTTGAACATTTCATGGGCCGCATGCTGGATGACCTGCGCGAAGCGATGCCAGTAGATGGTGTCTACATGGCGCTGCATGGCGCAATGGCTGTCCGCAATATTCCTCGTCCGGAGGCTGAAATCGCACGGCGCTTTCGCGAAATCGTAGGTCCAGATGTGCCGATTATTGGTTCATTTGATTTACATGGCAATGAAGACGAGGAGTTCCTGAAGTGGGCGGACATGGCGTTCGTCACCAAACGTTATCCGCACTATGACTCAGGAATTCAAGGCGCCCGGTCTGCACGATCTCTTATCCGCATCGCGCGCGGCAGTTATTCGCCAACAACCGCCACGCGTAAACCCGGCGTAATCACTCCAACCGTTTTGCAATGGACAGGAAAGACGCCGGCGATGGATATCATGGAACGCGCGCGGCGCTGGGAAGCACGCGAGGAAGATGTTTTTGTCAGTGTTTTTTACGGCTTCCCGTGGGCGGATGTTCCCGACGTTGGGGCAACTGTACATGTCATGACGAACGATGATCCGCAACTAGCCAATGAAATTGCGGATGATATGTCCGAATACATTTGGCGAGTACGCGAAGAGCTATTTGGCGAACCGCTTGCTCAGCCAGATGTTGCGGCCGCCAGAGCAACCGCCGCGTTTGCCGCGGGAGCCACGCCTATCGTATTTGCCGACTATAGCGACAGAAGCGGAGATGCGACGCACATCTTGCGTGAAGTTGTGGACCAGAAACTTAGCGGCGTACTCGTAGCGACTATTAGAGATGAGCGAGTGCTCGAATCGTTACAACAAAGCGATGCCAAAGTTGGTGACTTGTTCAATATGGAAGTAGGTGGTTTTACCGGTCCTGCAAGCGGTACGCCGGTTTCCATTAGCGGCACCTTGAGTTATATCGGACCAGGAATGCGCTTTGATCAGGTTGCGATAGTCGACTTTGGCGATCGGAATTCACTCATCATTACACCGGCACTAAAACAGGTGTTGTGGACAGAAGAACTGGAATTTGGTCCGCTTGATCCGGACAATTTCGATTCTTTCGTTGTGAAATCTCGCGTGCATTTTAGGCGAGGCTTTGACGAGACAGGGTATGCGAAGACGATTATCCTCGTCGATGCGCCGGGTCCATTCGTTGGCACCGTTCATCTTGACGCCTTGCAGTACGAAAATGTCACGTTGGAAAATTACTACCCGTACGGGACGCCGCCTGATCGCCAATAAAGTAATTCAGGCGTCGGGTTAAGGCCCTAGATGCTCGAATCGCATCTGCATCGATCATACAGCGGAATTTCTTCGTCGCCGCCCTGCGTAGGTTTTCGCTGCTGTTGACTGACGCAAACCAAAAATTGGCCTGGCGGGCAAGACGTTATTTGCCGGAGGGGCGTTCTTGGATCGTTAGAAGTTGCGCAGGCCACGCACAATGCAGATGCCGTTAGTGCGATGAACAACGATTTGAGTTTTTCTCGCCGGATGAACGGGCAGAATGGAGATATCTGGTCGCGCACAACATCACTCCTTATATTCAGTGTCCGATGTCATTACGAACACGTGCTAATGTCCGTGTCTATACTATTTCGTCAATCAATCAAAGTTTAATCTTCAGATTGGTAATATGAAAGATCTGCAGCAGATTAGTCCGGCATAGCTGCGTCAGCGATACAGCAATGTTTCTATCTGGATGTCCGGACGCGCTAGCAGACCCTACAACCCGGAGAAACACGGTATGCAAACAAGTCATCGCGTAGTACTGGCCGCCATTGTTGTCGCGTCATTTTTGACGGCATGCGGACAGCCCGAAAATGCAGGCGACGATTCGGCAACGTCTGTCGAACATCTGTTCGTCGGCGGGCTGCTGTTTGACGGGTCGGGGGACGCACCCTATGTAGGGGATATCGGCGTCAACAACGAAAAAATTGTCTTTGTAGGAGATGCTGCAGAGGCGAACGTCATCTCCCCGGATACGATCGATGCGGCAGGAATGTGGGTCGCGCCAGGTTTTATCGACGCCCATAGTCACGCCGAACTTGACCCGGACTACGGGCGAGACGCATTGCCCTATCTCCATCAGGGCATCACGACAGTCGTACTGGGCGTTGATGGTGCGGGCACCAGCGATGTTGCTGATCGCCTGCAACTCTGGCGAACGAACGGAATAGGAACAAACGGTATCCTTTATGTCGGTCACGGCAATATCCGGCGCCAGGTGATGGGCGAGGAAAATCGCGCACCGACTGCTGACGAAATGACCGCGATGGAAGGTCTCATACGAAAAGGTATGGACGAAGGCGCCTTCGGTTTCTCTACTGGGCTCTTTTATGTGCCGGGCACGTACTCTTCTACCGACGAAATCATCCAACTCGCCAAGGTTGCTGCGGAATATAGTGGCGCAATTTACGACACTCACGATCGCGACCTCGGCGCAGTTTATGAAGGCATTGGCTACGACGAATCTGTGAAAGAAGGCATTCGCATAACAGAAGAATCCGGCTTACGCGCGATATTCAGTCACTTCAATTTACAGGGCGCCCACAATTATGGGCGAGCGGATGTAGGGGCCGGCTACATCAATGCCGCTCGCGAACGAGGCGTTGACGTATGGGCTGCTCAGCACCCATATACCGCAACACAAAGTAATCTGCGGTCCTACACGATTCCCGATTGGGCTGCAGCCGGTGGACAGGAAGGCATGATTGCTCGGCTTGATGACCCGAATCTGGCGGCCGAGATTGAAGCGTCGACGAATGCGATGCTGCAGATACGAGGCGGCGCGGACAAAATTATGTTTGTGGATCTGAACCCTGCATTGAACGGTAAAACGCTTGGGGAAGTTGCCCGCGAAATGGAATCGTCCCCCGCACTTGCAGTGCAACAATTACTGCGCGACGGCAACAAGGGCGTCATGAACCTCGAACTTTATGATGACGACAATACCCGCGTGCTTGCTGCCGAGGCCTGGATGATGACCTGCACTGACGGTCAAACGCCGCACCCCGATCAACCCATTACACACCCGCGTACGTTTGGTGCTTTCGCGAAGAAGATGAGAATGTTCGTGTTCGAAAACGAACTTTACGCACCGGAGTTCATCATTCGAAGTTACTCAGGTTTGGCGGCAGATTTCTTTAGTTTGCCGGGCCGTGGTTATTTGCGTGAGGGCTATGTTGCTGACATTACGGTTCTCGACCCCGCCCAATATCGTGATAAGGCAACATTCGAATCTCCTCGCCAACTAACCGAAGGCGTCGCTCACGTGACGGTCAATGGCACATTCGCCATTCGTGACGGTGCCGCCACAGGCAGTCTTGCTGGATTGCCGCTGACTCGACCCTGAGAAAAAGTTTAGAAGTTTGAATTTATGCTGCAATCAATTGTGGAGATGAACCTATGATTTCGCGTCGAGAAACACTCGCAATGTTAGCCGCCGGTGCGGCGGCAACTGCTGCGAAACCCGCTTGGGCACAGGACGTCGGTGGCACGTTTTACGACAATGCGCTGGTCATCGATGCACTCAGTTTCATGCGCGATTGGGATGAACCGGAATTAGCGGCGTTGGCAGCGACCGGTTATTCCGGATTTATCGAGAGCCTGTCCAGGCGAGATCTACAAACCGCCATCGATGCGCTAATGACTTATCGCAAGCGCGTAGCTGAACACTCTGACATTCTCATGATCGCCTTGTCTGCCGATGACTTTGAGCGCGCGAAAAATGGCGGTCGCGTCGCAGCGATGATGAATTTCCAGGACTCGATCATGCTCGACGGCGACGTCGATAGTATCGATACACTGTACGCCCTTGGGATGCGCAGCTTTCAGCTCACCTATAACTTCCGCAATCTAGTGGGTGATGGTTGCCTTGAGCGAACGAATGCTGGCTTGTCTGACTTCGGTGTTGAAGTCGTTGACCGGATGAATAGTGTTGGCGTGATGGTTGATTTGTCACATTGCGGGCGTCAGACGACGCTGGACGGAATTGCGTTCTCGACAAAACCCGTGGCGATTACTCATACGATGTGTGATTCGATTCGAAACGGGCATCCACGCGCGAAAACCGACGCAGCAATGCGCGCCTGCGCAGAAAAAGGCGGCGTCGTTGGCATGGCCGCACTTGGATATTTTGTTGGCGATGATCCTGGTGGTACGACAACGGTAGAAACGTATGCCGATCACATCGAACATGCCACTTCTGTCGTAGGGCATGAGCATATCGGTCTATCGACTGACTTCTCACCGCAAGGCATCGCACCATGGGCGACGCGAGAGTCGTGGTACGAGCCACGACTGAAATCTTTTAAGCCGAGCTATGAAGTTCGCTGGCCGCCGTGGATTCCTGAGCTGGATACGCCCGATCGCTTCCGAACGGTCGTTCGCGTATTAGAGGGTCGTGGCTGGAGCGAAGGACAACTAGAGCGCCTCCTGGGTCGCAACTTTGAAAGACTTCTCAAGGACACTATTGGCTGATCAGCCAGCGGAAATAAATTACTAGTAAATTACTAGGACACTCACAATTGCGTTGCTCATCAAATCGTTCGTGACTGAACGGTCGGATAATCGCGAATCTAGGGTATTGCCTGCGCTAAGGAAGGGGGTGGCGCGCTAATGAGCAAGATT
>Ga0209403_10000279_pt1 | contig 81941 bp, 74 predicted proteins | sample ArcticOcean_MG_C_8_FD_187440 | JGI IMG/M metagenome (GOLD analysis project Ga0209403, IMG submission 187440) | Marine microbial communities from western Arctic Ocean - ArcticOcean_MG_CB11_86 (SPAdes) (version 2) | ecosystem: Environmental > Aquatic > Marine > Oceanic | place: Arctic Ocean...
TTTGAGATATCCATCTCAAATGTTGAGAAGACATATTTGAGCTATTATGAGATTGATAAAACTATTAAGCAGTTCAAGGAAGATAAAAACTGGGTCATGACAAATGCTCCCTCATTCTCACAGAAATCTGAAATATTTAAGGATTCTACATTTATTATAGGAATGGATACTTTACTCCGTATTTTTGATAAACGTTATTACAAAGATGCTGAAGATATGGAAAGTAGTTTGAATTCATTCATTTCTAACAATTCTCAATTTATGGTTTTTGGTAGAAAGATTGATGGTCATTTTATGACATTAAATGATATTCAAATACCAGAAAATCTTAAAAACCATTTTGAGTTTGTTTCAGAAACTGATTTTAGAGTTGATCTCAGCTCAAGTGAAATCAAGAGAAATGCAGAAGCTAATAAGATTCTTACTTAAGTTCTCATCATAGACTTTCAGTAATAATAAAATCCCTTGAAGATGAATTAAGAATAAATTTGATTGCTTTTTGATAATCATCAGATTGATAGCATGATTTAGCATCAAGAATAGTATTAAATTCAACCACAACAGTTTTTTGATGAGTACCTGTTTCTTTCTGGTATTGCTCTTCAGTACCTTTAATTATGAAGTTTCCATTGAATCTGTTTACGGCTATTCCAGCATGCTTTGCATAATTTTTATAATCATCCATGTTCTTGTATGTGCAACGAACAATAAAGTAAGCTGACATATTTGTATTCTTTAACTTATAAGAGCTTCAATAGAATTGGAGATATCCTTAGGTTTAGTACTACTAGCAAATCGTTTAACAACTTCACCATTTTTATTGATCAAGAATTTTGTAAAGTTCCATTTGATTTTTTTTGTGCCTAGAATGCCAGGTTGAGCTTCAGTTAAATACTGGTAGAGTGGATCAGCTTGTTCTCCATTAACATCTATTTTTCCAAATACAGGAAAAGTAGTTTGGAAGTTTAATGAACAAAAATTTTGAATTTCTTCATTGCTTCCAGGTTCTTGTCCACCAAATTGATTGCAAGGAAAACCTAATACTGAAAAATCTTTAGAATGATATTTTTCATGTAATTCATTTAATCCTTCATATTGTGGAGTGAAGCCACATTTACTGGCAGTATTCACAATCAATAATACTTGTCCTTGGTAATCTGAAAGAGAAACACTCTCTCCCAAATGGTTTTTACAATCAAAACTATAGATGTTACTCATTAGTTACTCCTTCATTATTTACGTTACTATGCGACGCAATCTCTTGATTTCGTTTCATTAGATCTCTCATTAAGTTCTTTTTACTACTTTTTCTAGCAATAGGTTTTAATCGGGTAGGAACCATTCTTCTCGGATAGTAATTATTTTCCAGATCAGTATCAGCAATTTCCCAATAAGGATCCATTATAACTGACTGAATTTCTTGTTCAGTTCGTTTCAACCATTTGACATTTTTTTGCTTTTTTCTCCATATTTCAGCAGGAATTTTTATGTATTCTTTTTCACCATTTTTATAATTAATCTCCAGTGGTATTGGCATCATCAATCCTCCATTATTTTTGAATTCGATAATGTAGTAGTTTTGATTTTTAGACAATGCTCTTTGGAGTGCATTCTTTTTCCAGTATGGGTCACTGTTGGTTTCATCTTTTAAATCTTCAAGTATTTCCTCATAACCTTCAAGTTGTTCAATACCTGGAGTAAATTCATCATATTCATCATAAATATCAAGCAAATCAGGTCTTTCAATGACTTTTGTGATAATTCCTTCTTCTGTATTCCTGATATCAGCTAATGCTTCTGGTTCCAAACTTCGATCTATCCTGTCTTTTTCTGAATCTATTTTTGGATCCAGAGTATCCAATGTACCTTTGGAAATCTTTTCGATGGATATATCCACATGATTAGTAGAAAAAAACCACCCTTGCCAGAACCAATCAAGATCTACTCCTGAGGCTTCTTCCATCGTTCTAAAGAAGTCATAAGGCGTTGGTCTTTTAAATTTCCATCGGTTGGCATATTCTTTGAAGGCAAAATCAAAAAGTTCTCTACCTAATACTGTTTCTCTAAGAATATTGAGAGCAGTTGCAGGTTTACCATATGCATTATTACCAAACTGAAGTAATGATTCAGAATTAGTCATAATGGGGACTTGATTATTGCTCAACATATAATCTGTAATCCACCTCGCTTCCCCTCTATCAGATCGATAATCAATATCCCATTCTTGTTCAGCGATAAATTGAAGAAAAGTATTTAATCCTTCATCCATCCAAGTCCACTGCCTTTCATCTGAATTAACAATCATAGGAAAGTAGATATGACCAATTTCATGAATGATTACCCCGATAAGAAACTCCTTTTCACTCCTAGAGTACGTCCTTGTTCCATTTTCATCAGCAACCGTTCTAGGCCCATTAAATGTGATCATGGGATATTCCATACCACCCACAGGTCCATTGACACTTTGTGCCGTTGGATATGGATAATCGAAAGTATATTTTGAGTAGATTTTTAAAGTATGCATGACCACTTCTGTAGAGTATTTTGACCAGAGTGGTTCGCCTTCATTGGGATAGAAAGACATTGCCATAACCAAAGGATTCTCTTCTGAATCTTGTTTATAACCTGCAGCATCCCATATAAATTTTCTCGAAGAAGCCCAAGCAAAATCTCTCACATTTTCAGCCTTAAATTGCCAAATCTTTTTATCTTTGGATCTTTCTTTTTCTATCTCTAAAGCCTCTTCTGGACTAACAATAAAAATAGGTGTTTCAGATTTTTCAGCTTGCTTTAGTCTTTTTCTATGCTCTTTGCTTAAAATTCTTTCTGAATTTATAAGGACTCCAGTTGACGATACAATATGATCAGCAGGCACTTTGATTGAAACATCGAAGTTACCAAATTCCAATGTGAATTCACCATTTCCAATGAACTCTTTATTATGCCAGCCTTCATAGTCACTGAATGCAACCAATCTTGGATACCATTGTGCAATTAGGAATATATCGTTTCCATCTTCAAATGTTTCATAACCATTTCTTGAATCTAGAGCATTGGTCTCTCCAATATTAAAATCCCAATCTATTTTGATTAGAATGCTTTTATCCATCATCAGTTTTTGGTTTAAATCAACTCTAACCATTGTGCCTACAATTTTTGTATTTACTTCTGAACCATCTACTTTAATGTTTAGATTTTGAATTCCACCTATGAAATCATCCATAAAATTGGTATTTCTCAAAGTGGAAAAGTTAATTTTATCGTTACTTGATATTGTTCTTGTTTGGAAGTCAATAGAGTCTTGTTTAAAGATGTTTTGATCAAGCTGGATCCATATATATTTTAATTCTAAAGGAGAATTATTGGTGTATTTTATAGTTTCTGATCCTTTTAAACTCCTTTCATCCTCAAAAAGCTCAATATCTATTTTATAGTCAGCTTGTTGTTGCCAATACTTGTTAGTTGGCTCTCCTGTAGCAGCTCTGTATTGATTTGGATCTGGAAATATTTCATCAAGCTGCCTGAATTTATCTTCAAAGATACCTTTGCTTTGATCTACAGGATGAGCACTTAAGTTAGCCATAAGGCTAAATAAACATACAATCATTATCTTTTTCATAGCATTTAATTCTCAGTAATATTAATATCAAGATGGTCCATAATTTAAGGATATTTATTAAGAAATGCAAATCAAATCTAAGAAACATAAAAATGACTTCATTGGAGCCTCCAGATGGATCAATTATCGAATTTATTCAAAAAATCAAATAATGCTTCTTGATATCTTCCTTTGAACCTGACAAGCTAAATTTATGGTTTCTTCAAAAGTACGGCTCTCTATCACTAAAGATTGGCTCCCTCGCTATACTGGGATGGAGATAGATGAATTTGGTGATTATGTTTTATTAACCAATTTCAGTGATTATGTGATTCGTTTTTCTGAAATGTTTGGTTGCGAAATTAAGGGAATTGGAAGACCCATGCAGGCCGCTACAAATTCAGAGGGATTGAGCATTGTAAATTTTGGCATAGGCTCTCCTAATGCTGCGATCATTATGGACTTATTGACTGCGAGAGATCCAAAAGGAGTTCTTTTTCTTGGTAAATGTGGTGGTTTAAAGGAGTCTTCAGAAATTGGTAACCTAATATTACCCATTGCCGCTATTCGTGGAGAAGGAACCAGTAATGACTATTATCCTCCTGAAATTCCTGCCTTGCCATCTTTTAAATTGCATAAATTTGTTTCTGAGAAAGTTATTGAACAAAATCTTGAGTATAGAACGGGTGTCATATATACAACCAATAGAAGGGTATGGGAGCATGACGAAGTTTTTAAGAATCGTCTGAGAGATACCACTGCTATAGCCATAGACATGGAGACAGCAACAATATTTATTGTTGGACATTACAATCAAATTGCAAGGGGAGCTTTGCTTTTAGTGTCCGATACACCGGTTACACCCGATGGAATAAAGACAGGAAAATCCGATCAAGCGGTTACTGATAATTGGGTACAAAAGCACTTGGATATTGGTATAAATGCCATGACAGAAATAGGGATGACTGGTGAAACAATCAGACATTTCAGATATTAAATAATTTAAATTTAAGGAAAGTCTATTAAACTTATTACTGCAATAATAAAACCCTTTGCTTTAGAGAGAGTCAAAGAAAGTCTAATCAATATAGGTATTCAAGGGGTCACTGTTAGTGATGTTAAGGGTTATGGAAGGCAAAAAGGACATACAGAATTATATAGGGGCGCCGAATATCAGGTAGATTTACTTCCAAAAATTAAAATAGAAGTTGCTGTAACAGAGGAATTATCAGAACAAGCAATAGATGCCATAATTGATTCTGCTTCTAATGGGAGTATTGGAGACGGTAAAATTTTTGTCACCAACCTTGAGGAAGTCATCCGAATAAGAACTGGTGAGAGAGGAAAAAATGCCATATAAGGTTATAATATTTTTTTTGGATAGTGTTTATTTGCTCTAAGGAGTTATTTAAATGGAGAAACTAAACCCATTTCATTTAGCTATTCCTGTCACAGATATAGAGGAATCCAAAAGATTTTATCACAACCTTCTCGGAGCCAAGATAGGAAGGTTTAGTGATACATGGATTGATTTTGATTTCTTTGGTCACCAGCTCGTGTGTCATTTATCTCCGGCTAGTATTTCTGAGATATCAAATCCAGTTGATCAAGAGGATGTTCCTGTTCCTCATTATGGTGTAGTTTTAGATTGGAAAAAGTTTAAGGCAATCATTAAACAACTTGAAGAAAAAAAAATTAATTTCATTATTAAACCAACCATTCGTTTCAAAGGAGAGGTGGGAGAGCAAGCCATAGCATTTCTAAGAGATCCTTCAGGAAATGCGATTGAATTTAAATCGTTTCGTAATATGGATAATTTATTTAAAGCAGAGTAAATAGTCTTGTACTGTTCCAATAATGATCAGATAATAATAATCACTAATTAATAGGAGGAATGAAGTGCCTGAAAATATTTTCTTCAATGGCGATATCTTTGGAATAATTGATAATGGTATTTTAGCGTTGATTTCAGTATTCGGTATAGATATTGAAAAAAGGCTAGGTGGGAAAGGAGTTTATGGAGCATTATTTGGAGCTTTAATTGGTAATGCTGTCAGTGATTTTGTCGCAGCTCTCATAGATCCTTCAACCAGTGAACTTGCATTAGGTGTGTTTGCAGGTTGCATGTATGTGACCATTCTTACTTATATCTATGTGAGATTTCTCAAAAAAGACAGTTTATGAAATTGAGTGCAATTGAGAAATGGCATCTTTGTATCAACGAAAAAATAGTTGACTCAGATGCTCTAGATGAAAGCATTATGTTTTACTCTCCATTTGTTTTCAAACCCATAGAAGGAATAGAGAAGGTGACTCAGTACCTCAATGCTGCTAACTCTGTAATAGCTAACGATGATTTTAAATACACTGAAGAGTTGGTCGGTGATCACACTGCCTTTTTATCATTTGAAACAAAAGTGAGTGATCTTTATGTTAATGGCATTGATTTTTTGACTTGGAATCAAGACCAAAAGCTCACTGAATTGAGGGTATTCATAAGACCGTTTAAGGGACTCACCGCTGTAAGTGAAATGATGATGAAGTATCTTTAATTATAATGAAAGAAAAAAACACAAACTTGGATCAATATTGGAGAGCAAATATTCGCTTAGTATTGGGACTTTTGTCCATATGGTTTTTGGTGTCCTATGGTTGTGGTATTCTCTTTGTTGATTTTTTAGATCAATACACCTTTTTCGGTTTCAAACTAGGCTTTTGGTTTGCTCAGCAAGGCAGTATTTTTGTCTTTGTTATTTTGATTTTTATTTACATTCAGCAAATGAAAAAATTAGACCTTCTATACAAACACAAGAATCGAGAAGAAGACTAAAGTGTCTGTTCAGTTATTAACTTATATTTTTGTGGGTATTTCTTTCGGAATATATTTATTTATAGCTATTCGTTCGAGGGCCAATTCTACCAGTGAATTCTATATTGCTGGAAAGGGTGTTCATCCTATTGCTAATGGAATGGCAACCGCTGCTGATTGGATGTCTGCGGCCTCATTTATTTCGATGGCAGGCATTATTTCTTTTATGGGTAGAGATGGATCCGTTTATTTAATGGGCTGGACAGGCGGTTATGTTTTACTGGCTCTTCTATTGGCACCGTATCTAAGAAAATTTGGACAATTTACAGTGCCTGATTTTATTGGCACCAGATATTATTCATCCTTTGCAAGAATCGTAGCTGTGGTTTGCTTGATAGTCGTTTCCTTTACTTATGTTGCAGGTCAAATGAGAGGAGTAGGTATAGTTTTTTCTCGATTTTTGGAAGTTGATATCAATACAGGAGTTATGATTGGTATGGGAATAGTATTTTTCTATGCTGTTTTGGGTGGTATGAAAGGGATTACTTATACCCAAGTTGCTCAATATTGCGTTCTAATATTTGCTTACCTAGTACCCGCTGTCTTTATCTCAATTCTAATTACTGGCAATCCAATACCACAATTGGGTTTTGGAGATCAGGTCATAGACGACCCTCAATATTTATTAAGTAAATTAGATGGCGTTATGACACAGCTTGGATTCGAACCCTACACATCAGGTATCAAAAGCACCATTGATGTTTTTTGTATAACTGCCGCACTGATGTTGGGAACAGCTGGCTTGCCTCACGTTATAGTAAGATTTTTTACAGTGCCCGATGTTGCCGCTGCAAGACAGTCTGCAGGATACGCTTTGATTTTCATTGCCATACTTTACACAACAGCTCCAGCAGTGGCCTCTTTCGCTCGATTGAATTTATTTGAATCAACACATAATGTCTCGTATGAAAATGCACCTGAGTGGTTTAAGAATTGGGAAGACATAGGTTTGATTGCTTGGAAAGATAAAAATAATGATGGAAAAATTCAGCATGCCAATGGCAATGCCTTTGAACCTGCCAAACCAAAATTTAATGAAAAGAAAGGAGTTTACGGACAGCGATTGATCATCAATGAAGCAAATACAACCAATAATAATGAAGTGTATATAGATAGAGATATTATTGTTTTAGCGAACCCTGAAATTGCTCAGTTGCCTCCATGGGTCATTGCTTTAGTGGCTGCTGGAGCATTAGCAGCAGCATTATCAACTGCAGCAGGGCTTTTATTGGTTATATCTACAGCTGTTTCACATGACTTATTGAAGAAAACATTTGCAAAAAATATCACCGAGAAAAAAGAGCTTTTATTCGCAAGACTTTCAATTTTTGTAGCGATTATTATTGCAGGTCTTTTTGGTATTTACCCTCCAGCATTTGTGGCACAAGTTGTTGCCTTTGCTTTTGGACTGGCAGCAGCAACTCTATTTCCTGCTATTTGCATGGGTATATTCTCAAAGAGAATCAATAAACAAGGTGCGATTACTGGAATGTTGGTAGGTCTTATTTTTACCCTTAGTTATATTATTTATTTCAAATTTTTATTCCCTGAGATGAATTCTAGTGAGTATTGGTTTTTAGGCATATCCCCAGAGGGAATTGGTTTTATTGGAATGCTATTGAATCTCTTTATAAGTTTCTTGATTTCATTCTCAACTGCTCCACCACCAGATGACATTATTGAAATGATTGATGAGATTAGACAACCTTAAAATAGTTAGTAGGTTTTTTTATTTTTTTGGGGGTATTAGTATTAATTTTGATGTTTCCTTTGCATAGGCTATATATTCAGAATCCAAGCCCCATTTCTCAATGGCCATTCGATCTAGTATAGGTATCCCACTTACTTTCGTAAGCAGAAAATAGACAAAAACAGGTGATACTAAGGTTACTAATTGCCATCCAGACAATACTGGAAATGCGAGAAGAGCTAAACCAAACCAAAGAGTAATTTCACCAAAATAATTTGGATGCTGTGACCATGACCAAAGACCTGATGTAATAAAACGTCCTTGATTATTTGGATCATTTTTAAATTTCGACTTCTGATTATCAGCTATGATTTCTATGGTAAAACCAAATACCCATAAAGCGATCCCAATATAACCCAGAAAATCCAATTCTATGGTTGTGTTAGAGGTTAATGCAGCAAGACCAGCTGCCATTGTCACCAATACCCAAAGTCCGCCAAGCGTCCACGTTAAAAGAAACCATGTAAACTTGGTTTTCATCACAGTAAAACGTTTATCTTGCCCAACAGTTTTAACTCGCCAAAATAAAAATGAGCCCAGTCGAACCGCCCACAGCATAATCATGGAGCAAATAATCCAATCTCTGATGTCTAAAGAAGGATTCAATAGAATTGCTGTAATGACTGTAGCAATATAGGAAAGAGAACCTATTAAATCAAAGTAATGCTCGGTTTGAAATGCATAAGAGGGTATGAAGATAGTCCAGTGTAGAACAAACCCTATGACCCCACATACGGCAAATAATGGTAGACCCTCAAAACTCAAACTTCCTTGGCTACCAGAAAAAAGAATAAATGCAGCAATAATTAGTGAGATTATAATACCTATTAGACTCTTTGATTCTGTCATATTAAATTCCTTTTTTTACGTCTTAAGTCGCTCAAACCATTTTGATTTGTCTTGAGGAGTAAAGTTATCAATTACATCCATTGCTTCATCAACTGATTCAACAAAGATGAGTTCATTGGATGTTGATTGTGGAAGAAAACCTTCTTGTACAGCATGCTTAACAAAAGCTTTTAAAGGAGTGTAATAATTTTCAATATTGAGCAATACAATTGGCTTGGACTGAATGCCAAGTTGATTCCAAGTAAGTGACTCAAAAAATTCTTCCCAAGTTCCAACTCCTCCGGTTAAACAAATTACAGCTTCCGATCTTTTTGCCATTTCAAGTTTGCGTTCATGCATAGATTTGACAACAACAAGCTCTGTTAAACTTTTGTGACCAACTTCAATCTCATTGAGTTGTTCTGTTATTACGCCTGTTATATGCCCTTTACTCTCAACTGCAGCGTCTGCTAAAACACCCATTAGGCCATTACTACCTCCACCAAATACAATTCGATATCCTTGTTTTGTAATTAAAGTGGCAAGATCTTTCGCTGTTTGTCGATATATTTGTCGTTTACCAAAACTTGACCCTGCAAATATACATATTGTTTTTATCATGAAGTTGCCATAGTTATTAATTCTATATTAAGAAGTAAGGTACTAAATAAATCCCAGCCAATGAGACAATTATAATTGCTATTAAATTTATAGCGATACCAGCTCTCATCATCTGAGGTACTTTGATCAACTCAGAGCCAAACACAATTGCATTAGGTGGAGTGGCGACAGGCAACATGAAGGCACAACTTGCTGCTATGGCAATTGATGCTGTAAGTAATAATGGATTGAATCCAAATTGTGTTGCAATGATTGCTACGATGGGTAAAAAAGTAGCCGTTGTTGCTAGATTTGAAGTTAATTCAGTTAAAAAAATAATCAAGGTTGTGAATATAATTACCAGCAAGAAAATATTCAGTCCTGTTGGCATCGAACCTCCAATCCATGCTGCCAATCCAGAGCTTTGTGCAGCAGCAGCCAATGATAATCCGCCCCCAAACAGCAATAAGACTCCCCAAGGCACTCCAGCTTCAGCATCCTTCCATTCGAGTAGATTATTTTGATTACCGCCACCGCTGGGTGTTAAGAATAAAACCAAACCACATAACATCGCAATGCCTGGGTCACTCAGTCCTTCAAGCCCAGAAATATCATTGATGTATGATCGAAAAATCCAAAGTAAGGCAGTAAATATAAATATAAAAAATACTCTTTTTTCAGAAGTTGATATCTTTCCAAGATTATTTCTCATGGTAACTATTGTTTCTTGAGTTTTTTGTGAGGTTTCGAAATTAACTGGAAAACTAAATCGAGTAAGACTTATCCATGTCAGTGGAAGCAGGATCATACTGACTGGTAAACCCACTTTCATCCAATCAACAAATGAGATGGAGACATTGTACTGTTCTTCCATAAAGCCATTAAGAGCCATATTTGGAGCAGTACCAATAAGAGTAGCTATACCCCCTATATTTGCAGCATAGGCGATGCCTAAAAGCAGGGCTATTTGAAAATTTATTTTATCTGAAGTGCTCAATTCATCCATCGATTCATTAATAACAGTTATGATTGCTAATCCAATGGGTAAAAGCATGATTGTGGTTGATGTATTCATAATCCACATACTCAGCACACAAGAACTTAGCATGAATCCACCAATAATGGATTTTCCTCTGGTGCCCGTAAATTTTAGAACTGTTAATGCCATCCGTTTATGCAAGTTACATTTTTGTATTGCTATTGATAAGAAAAATCCACCTAAGAAGAGGAAAATATTTTTATTAGCATAAGGTGCCGCGGTTGCTTCGATAGTGGAGATTCCAAGTAATGGAAAAAAGACAAGAGGAATAAGAGCAGTGATAGCAATGGGCACTGCTTCTGTTGCCCACCAAATTCCCATCCAGACAAATACCGCTGCTGCTCTTTTCCCCTCTATTGGCAGTGATTCACTTTCAGGGAGAATAAGAATGATAATTGCAGCTATTAACCCAAGTATAAAGCCAACTTTTGATTTCTTTTTATCTGACATTGAACCTTATGCTATAAAAAAATGAATTTTAGGATACTACACCTCATAATTGAAATCTGATAAGAATTCCATGAATTTTTTTGTGGCTATTGCAAAAGGTCTTTCTTTTAAATACATCAAGCCTATCTTAAATTCTAATTTGGGCATGAGAGGCTTAATAATGGATCCTCTAAATTGACTTACTTTAGCAGTAAACTCATCCAATATAGTATAGCCAGAACCATTATTTACCATCGCTGCAGCCATCTGGTAGTTATCCGAAGTAATGGTTGATTGTAAGTTAATATTATTTTTCTCAATATATTTTTCAATCTTTTTACCCAATGGACTTCTGGAGCTGAGTTTGATAAATGGAAGGGATGCATTATTCTTTGTCTTATTATTTGGTTGAAGTATTACAAATCTACCATTGGCTAAATGCATCAAACCTATTTCTTCATCCTCTTTATGATCTTGGGCTATCGCTATATCTAATGAGGTGTCTCTGATTTTATTTTTTAAGTCTGCATAATGAAGTGACGAAATTTCAAAACTTACATTGGGATTATTTTTTTTAAAACCAGCAATAGCTTTAGGTAAAAAATCAATGCCAAGAGAAGGGGTGCATGACACCCTTAATTTATCCATGGGAAATTCAGTTAGACTTTCTGATATCTGATTGATATCTGTTAATACCTCTTCCATAATAGCGGTGTGTTTGAAAAGAATATTCGCTTCAGGAGTGGGAACTAGCTTCATACGAATTCTCTCAAAAAGACGGAATCCAAGTTGTTGTTCCGCATGAGCGAGAACTTTACTCACAGAAGGTTGAGAAACATTCAAAAGTTTTGCTGCAGCTGTTACTGATCCTGTTTTATAAACGTTGTTAAATACCTCAATATGCCTTGTTCTCATGCTTTACTCCATAGATAGTGTTTATAACATACTATAACATTAAGTTATAACTTATAATAAAAGAAGAATAGTCTAGTTAAGTCAGTTTTAGAGGTTATATGCTATATTTAAAGTCTAATACTTATATTGGGGAATATAATGAATCGAATAAATAAGAAATTTGTAGCTTTAATGGCTTTAATTTTATTTTCAGCTCAAGGGATATTGGCTCAAGAAGACGCTTCTCAGCAAGTTGAAGAAATAACTGTCACAGGCTCACAAATCAAAGGTGCAAAGATTTCTGGAGCACTTCCAGTCTCTGTTATCACCATGCAAGACATTGAAGGTTTGGGCGTGGACTCTGGTGAGGAGTTGCTAGAGAATATTGCTGAGAATGGCATGAATCTTTTTAATGAGTCTGAGAATGCATCGGGCGGTGTTAATTCAGCTCGAGGTGATATGGGTGCTTATAACTTAAGAAATATGGGCACAGGAAATACCTTGACTCTCCTCAATGGAAGAAGATTGGTTAATTCTCCTGGTTATCAGACTGAATTAATTGGTGGTGATTATGTTCCCGCTATGACTGTCAATTCAAATTTAGTGCCTGTTTGGGGCCTTGATAGAATGGAGATTCTTCGTGATGGTGCTTCCGCTATTTATGGTGCAGATGCTGTTGCTGGTGTTGTTAATAATGTATTACAAAAAGATTATGAGGGATTTCAGTTTAGAACTAAGTTCGGCTGGTTTGATAATTTTGATGCTGAAGACAAAACTTTTACTGGTAAATTTGGTAAAAACTTTAACGATGGTGCAACCAATGTTAGCGTTTTCTTTGATCACTATGATCGAGAGCCAATCAATGCACAAGAAGATCCAAGATGGGGTAATTCTGATCACAGACAATGGACAACTTGTGACTTAGCTGATGGTGTTGATCCAGAAGGAAGATGTCTTCCACAGGGCTCACCTTGGGCAAATTCAAGTTCGTTTAGAAACACTAGTGCGAATAATAATTATGGACAATTTGATATGGTTTCGTCCAGTGAACATGGAAGTAGTAATTCTTATAATCATGTCTTTACAGATTCTAATGGCGAGTTTGAAGTATTTCCTTTGGGAGATGCTCGTTGCAATAACCGATCCAGCCAAGGCGGTGAAGTGTTTGATACCGGTTATGGCACGTGCATAGCTGCAGACGGTAATGGAACAGAACGATACAATCTTTGGGGATTGACTGATGCAAGATCTGATTTGCAAAGAAGTAATGTCTTTGTCTATATCAACCATGATTTAGGCAATGGAATAGAATCCTTTACAGAAGCAAGTTTTTATACATCCGATTATAAAATTACTAGGCATCCCTCCGCTCCATTCTCTTCAGTCAAACACAGAGTGGGACCTGACAATTATTGGCTTAACCAAATGAAATTAGCAGATGGAACAGCACTATTTGCTGGTAAACAGCTTTATGTTGATAACTATCGATTCGCAGAAAAAATGAGAAGGGTTGAAGTTGAGAAAAAGACTTATCGATTATTACAAGGTTTTAGAGGTAGTTTTGATGAATGGGATTGGGAAGGAGCCTTCCTTACCTCAAAAGCGACTACCGATGATATAACTAAAGATAGAATCTCTAATAATCTTTTGAAAGAGGCACTTTTTGACTCAACTCCAGCTGCTTATAATCCTTTTTCTGCTGGTGTTGACTCGAACATTGAAAGAACTCTTATTGATGTTTATAGGATAGGCGAAAGTGAACTGACCATGCTTGATTTTAAAGTGGCCAATAATGAAGTAATGGAGCTACCAGCAGGACCACTTGGGATGATGTTTGGTTTTGAGTACAGACATGAAACCGTTTTAGATGATCGTGATCCAAGATTGGATGGCACAATAAATTATATTGATTATGAGAGCGATACTTACCCAGAAGTTTCAGATGTTGTAAACTCAAGTCCAACCGGCGATGTTTCTGGCAAACGTAATGTTATGTCTTTGTTTGCAGAAGCTCAGGTTCCGCTAGCTGAAAATGTGAATGCCCAATTTGCAATGCGTTATGAAGATTTATCCGATGTGGATAGAGCACTCGTTGGCAAAATTGCCATAGGTTGGGAGATCACCGATGGTATTTTATTTAGGGCCTCAGCTTCTACAGCTTTTAGAGCTCCGAATATTATTCAGATCAATGAAAAAATTGTTGTTAGATCTGGCACGCGGAATGATTATGCTATGTATCGAGTCGAGCAGTTGAATGGTTTGGATAAGGATGATCTTAATTCAAGACTCTCCATGCAAAGGCAAGCAACAGGAGCTAATAACCTAGTCTCTGAAGAATCTGAAAATACCTCTATTGGTTTTGTTTTTTCTCCCCCACAAGTGGATGATTTAACTATCACAGCTGATTATTGGTCTATAGAAAAAGAAAATACCATTGGTCTCTTTGGTAGAGGTAATCATACTGTTGAGGACATGTCTCTTCGTTTTGCTAATGGCACTAATAACTGCGATAGTTTTGCAGGTAATCCAGCTGTTGTAAGAGACGCTCCAGATCCCGATGAAGCGGCTTATTTTGCCGCAGCAGGAGTCTGTGCTTTTGGTAATGTAAAACACGTTGAGGATAACTATCTGAATCTGGCAACCAGGACGATTGAAGGTTTTGATGTTGGAGTCTATTACAATGTTGATACCGCTTTTGGTGATATTGGAATTCGCTATATTGGAAGCTTTATCGATAAATTTGAACAGATTCCAGGCGGAGCTTTCCAAGCTTTAGCTCAGCAGCAAGCAGCAGGTCAAATACCTGCTGATATTCCACTGAGTGGTTTTGGTGATTTACTTCTAAAGGACGGTAATTATGACAATAAACATTCTTTAAGAGTCTCCTGGAGAAAAGGACCTTATGGAGCTACATTGACTGCTCTTCGTAAAGGTGAATTTTATCAAAATAGCTTGACCTTAAGCGATGGAACTAGATTTATGATTGACTCAATGACAACTATGGATATGAATCTTAGTTATCGTTTTGATATATCCGATTATAATTCTAGACTTACATTAGCTGTTAAAAACCTTGCCGATGAGAGAGCGCCTTTAGCCGATCGGTATTATGGATATTTTGCGGATGCTCATCAAGATTTAGGTAGAAATTACTATCTTGATTTTAGAGTCAGCTTCTAAGAAGTACCTGACAGATAAAAAGGGAGCATTGGCTCCCTTTTTTTATAAGGGTGGCGAAGTCATACTTTACTTAAAGCCAATTATGATTTAGCTATCTATAAAGTTACACTAAATAATACAATTCTTACTTATATAAAATGTTCAAATACCTATTAATATTTTTACTGCCATTGAATGCTTTTAGTCAACAAAGCTATATTGATTATCAGTCTCCTTATCATCCCATTATCAATACCAGAGGAATGGTAGCCTCTCAAAATATTGAATCGTCTAATATTGGTTTGGAAATTCTAAATAAAGGTGGCAATGCTATTGATGCTGCTGTGGCTGTTGGATTCTCTTTGAATATCACTCTTCCAAGAGCAGGAGCTCTCGGCGGCGGCGGTTTCATGCTTGTCTATATTAAAGAAAGAGATGAGGTATTTGCCATTGATTATAGAAGTCAATCTTCCTTAAATGCAGATCTTAATACTGTGTTTAAAGTTGATTTACCAGAGGACTATGAGAGAGCAAACTTTGAAACTGTTAAATACGGTTACAAGGCTTCTAATATCCCAGGAACGGTTTCAGGTTTACTTAAAGTGCATAAGGAATTTGGCAAGCTACCTCTTTCTGAGATTCTAAAACCTGTCATCAATCAAGCGAGAGAAGGTATTTTAGTTTCTTATGATTTAGAGAAGTCTATTGGTAGCACACCACAATTATTGAATGATTTGGAATCAAAAAGTATATATTTTATGAACGATGAGCCATTAAAAGAAGGCTCCATCATGAAAAGACCCGATTTGGCTAAAACAATGCAATTAATTTCTGATAATGGTTTGGATGGTTTTTATAAAGGATCTGTAGCACAAAAATTTACAGAGGCAATGAGCTTGAATAATGGATTCATAGATGCCAATGATATGAAAAACTATGAAGCAAGATTCACTGATCCAATTGGTATTAACTATCGAGACAATAAAGTTTTTACACATGGACCGCCATCAGGCGGTGGCGTGGTTTTATTGACAGCACTAAGCTTGCTTGAGGTGTATGATTTAAAGAAGTATAAAAGTAATTCAACTAAGACTTATCATTTATTGGCTGAAGTCTTAAGGAGAGGGCATAACAATCGATCGCATCAGATTGGTGATCCATCTTTTTATAATGTTCCTATGAAAAAGTTACTTTCAAAACAAAGAATTAAACAATTATTGAATGGCATGAACCTTAATAAAGCTAGTTCAGCATCAAAGGTGAAGCCACTAAGAGTAAGAGAGGAAGGTAAAGATACAACTCATTATTCCATCATTGATGAAGATGGTAATGCGGTTTCAAACACTTTTACATTAGGGTATTCATTTGGATCAGGAGTCACTATACCAGGCACTGGTATTTTGATGAATAATCAAATGAATAATTTTGCTTATCGTTATGGCGATCAATCAATAGAAGGAAGAGCAGCCAGTCCTGGCAATCAATTTAAACCTGGTAAAAGACCTATGAGTACCATGGCTCCAACGATGGTCTTTGATAAACAATCTCAATTGATATTAATTACAGGATCACCGGGTGGCTCATTTATTCCGGATGCCATTCTTAGGGTGGTCACTGGAGTTATAGATTTTGGTTTGAATATTGGAGAAGCAACCATGTTACCTAGATTGCATAAAGATTGGCCTTATGCTGAGTTGGAGCATGAGTCAACAATCAGCTCTGATATTCTCAGTGATCTTGAAAAAATGGGACATAAAGTTGAAGCTTCAAAAACAATGGGGAGCACTCAAAGTATTCATATAAAAAATAATATAAACTATGGATTCTCTGATCTTAGAAGACCAAATTCAGGAGTGGCTAAACAACAGTGAGTAATTTTACAAAGTAAGTGGTAAACATATGATTCAAATGAAAATAGTCTATTGGTTGGTTTTAATCTCAACTTTCTTGGGTATTTATTATCTAGGATCAAAAACAGATTTAAAGCTCTGGGGTAGGGTTATTATAGCCCTTGTTTTGGGAATCATTATTGGATTTATTTTTGGTGATCTTGCAGAAACCTCAAAATGGATAGGAGATTTGTTTGTAAGACTCATTAGAATGTTAGTAGTTCCATTGATATTCACCTCTTTAGTTTCAGGTGTGGTGGCAATGGGCGATCCAAAAAAACTAGGATCCATTGGAATAAAATCGATTGGTCTTTATTTAATAACCACTTTATTTGCCATTATTATTGGTTTAATACTGGGAACCATCTTTAAGCCTGGTAACGGCATAGACCTCAGTGGTGTGGATCCGTTCACATCAGGCGTTGCCTCGATGAGCGTTGCTGAAAGATTGTTTGGCATTATACCCATGAACCCTTTTTCTTCTCTTGCTAATGGGGAAGTTTTACCAATTATCTTTTTCTCAATTCTTCTTGGAATAGGAATTATTATGGGTGGCGATAAGACTAAGTCTTTAGGTAATTTTTTCTCAGCCGCAGCAGAAGCAGTATTAAAAGTTGCTCATATGGTTATGCAAGTAGCTCCTTATGGTGTTTTAAGCTTAGTCGCATGGGTCTCAGGAACAATGGGGTTGGCCGCGTTACAGAATTTACTTGTTCTAACGGTTATTCTCTATATGGGTTGCCTGTTTCATACGATATTTGTGTACGGTGGTTTGATTAGAATCTTTGCTAAATTGCCATTAAAAAACTTCTTTAGAGGAATACTTGATGCACAAGCAGTGGCATATTCAACTTCCTCTAGTTCTGCAACTTTGCCAGTTACATTGCAATGCGTGCAAGAGAATCTCGGTGTAAAGAAAACTGTTGCTTCATCTGTTTTGCCACTAGGTGCGACAATTAATATGGATGGAACAGCTCTTTACTTAGGTATAGTTGCTTTATTTGCAGCACAAATATTTGGCATCGATTTGAGTTTTACAGATTATTTATTGATTGCCATGACAGTAACATTAACCTCAATTGGCACAGCTGGAATTCCCTCAGCTTCTTTATTTCTATTGGCGACTGTTTTATCTGTTATTGGTATCAGCGATGAGCAGACGGCTTTAATTGTAGGCTTTGTATTGCCTTTTGATAGAATTCTAGATATGGCAAGAACTGCTGTTAATATTACAGGCGATGCCACTGTCTCAGTTCTGGTGGCTAAGTCTGAGAATGAAATAGATGAAGATGTTTTTCGTGAGAATGCTGTACTATAAAAATTCTAAGATACAGAAATGAGAAAAACAAAAATAATAGCCACACTAGGCCCAGCTACTGAAGACCCTAAAATACTAACCAAGCTTCTTCAACGAGTCGATGTCGTTAGGATAAATCTTGCCCATGGAACTTGGGATCCGAAGGATAAAGCAAATCATCAAAAAAAGATTCGAATGGTTCGAAAAATTTCTAAAAAAATAAAAAAACCGATTGCTATTTTAGTTGATCTTAAAGGCAATAAAATAAGAATAGGAAACTTTAAAAACGATGCTATAGAGCTTAAAAAAAATGCATTGGTCACGATTCGTTTCACCGAAGAAGAAATGAGTCAAAGCGACAAAGAAATTGTAGTTAATGCGGACTATGTCTTTGATAATATAGAGGCCAAAGATATTATTCTTCTAGACGATGGGCTGATTAGGCTAGAAGTAAAAAAGATCCAACCTAAGAAAAGAGCATTGATTTGCATAGTCCATGAAGGTGGATTACTGCTAAGAGGAAAAGGATTAGAGGTTAAAAACAAAATTATTAATCAATCAGGCTTGCCTGAAGAAGATAAGAAGGACTTAAAAAAGCTAGCTAAATTAGATATTGATTGGGTTGCATTGTCTTTTGTCAATCAAGCAAGTGATGTCAATCAGGCTAGAGAGGTTTTATCAGGTTTTAATAACCATACCAAGTTAATTGCTAAGATCGAAAGAATAGCCGCACTAAAGCAACTCTATTGGATTATAAAAGCCAGTGATGGAATCATGGTTGCAAGAGGTGATCTAGCATTGGAATCCGGTCCTGGAGAATTAACTGGACTTCAAAAAAATATCATTAAGCAAACCGTTAAGGGAAAGAAAATTGTTATCACTGCCACTCAAATGATGGAGTCGATGATTCATAATCCAACTCCCACAAGAGCAGAGATGACAGATGTTTCTAATGCAGTATTGGATGGTACCGATGCAGTGATGCTCTCTGCAGAAACAGCAATTGGTGACTACCCCATAGAAACAGTTGAAGCGATGTCAGAAGTTTGTTCGGGTGCAGAGCTTTATGAAGAATCAATTAGTAAAGCTGATACATTTAGATTTGCAGAGTTGCAACGAATAGATGAAGCCATTGCTATCAGTTCAATTAGTATTGCTAGAAATATGAATATTAAAGCAATTGTTGCTCTAACTGAATCTGGATCAACAGCTTTGATGATGTCTCGTATTAGATCTGATATTTCAATATATGCTTTTACAAGAAATGAATACACACAAAGAAGAGTGGGACTTTACCGCGGTGTAATGTCTTATCCTTATAAATTTAAAGCAACAAATTTCTCAGAGGTCTTATCCGAAGTCTCAAAAGAACTACTCGATTCAGAAATGGTTAGTTTGGGAGACTTAGTGATCATAACCTCAGGTTCTCCTATAAAAATAGAAGGGTTTACAAACAGTCTCAGGATTGTAGAAATTAAGTAACTCATATAAATCTCTTTCAGTACTAATATTTTAAGACTACAATCATTTTTTTAATTTAATTTTCAATCGTCATGGATAATCTAAAAGTAGGAATCAGTGCATTAACAACCTATGTTCCTCCATATCGTGTAGATCTTGAGCGATGGTGCGAATGGACTGACAATTCATGGGATAAGATAAACAATATCGTCGGTTCTGGTTTCAGAGTTTTAGGGCCCAATCAAACAATTTACTCGATGGCTGCAAATGCAGTTCTTGATTTAATTGTATCTCATGAGGTTAATCCATCAGAGATAGGATTTTTAGCTTTAGGTACAGAATCTAGCACTGATAACTCAGCAGGATCCATCATCATCAAGGGCATGGTTAACGAAGAATTAAAAAATAGAAAAATGGAAACTATTTCAAGTCGCTGCGAGGTACCCGAGTTTAAACAAGCATGCTTATCAGGTATTTACGCCTTAAAAAATGCTGTTCGTTTTATTAAATCAGATGCACCGTCCTTAAAAGCAATTATTGTTTGCTCTGATATTGCCCTCTATCAAATAGGTGCCAGTGGAGAACCAACACAAGGAGCGGGAGCTATCGCTGTTTTGGTTGAGAAAGATCCAAAGATTGCTGAGGTTAGAACAGAGCTCTCAGGGACTTCATCAGATTATCGTTTATTGGATTTTAGAAAGCCAATTCAGTATAGAGCTAAACAAGCAAGTGATCATTCTGATTTTGATATTGATTTGCCTATATTTAATGGTAAATACTCATCATCTTGTTATTTAGATGAAACCATTTCAGCGATGGATGATATGACAAAAAGAAGAACATTACATACCGCAGAATACCTTCGAAACATTAGTGCTGCATTTCTTCACAGACCATTTCATAAAATGCCTATGACTGCTTTTTCAATTGTCTATTTGCATGCATTAGCTCATGGGAATAAAAATGATAAAGCAGAACTGGAAGCCTATGCTTTAGCATCTGATATTGATTTTGAAGAGTTGTTAAATGAATTAATCAATAGACCCAATGTGTCTGAATTTGTTAACAATGATGTTAATGCTGATTTTCTTCCACTATCTAATAGAGTAATTAAGAAAGTTAACAATGATGATAAATTCCAAAATAATGTTTTGGAGAAAATCAAATACGGCTCTTTGCTAACAAAGGAGATGGGAAATATTTATTCAGGATCTGTTTTTGGATGGCTCGCTGCAGGAATGGAGGATGCAATAAATAAAGGTATTGATTGGTCAAATCAAGAAGCTCTTTTATTTGGATATGGAAGTGGCGATGCTGCAGAAGTGATACCACTTATTTTTACAAATGAATGGAAAGAAGCGTCCATTAAATCTAATTTTTCCAATGCTTTTAAAGATCGATACAACCTATCTCAAGAGCAATATCTTACTTTAAGATCTGAAAAAACAACCAATGGGATAGATCACCAATTAAGAAATCAATTCGTTGTTAAAAGAATAGGAACAGAAGAGAGAGATGACTTTCAGGATGCTGGAATAGAGTATTACGAGTACTTAAATTAATAATTGTATTTATTCTGAAATATTTTTATCCATCGTAGACTCTTTCAAAGCATAATGACTTCTTAATGTTTTTATCATTGATATTGCAAAGATGGGTGATAGGAACAGAAGAGGCGGTGACATTAATAAAATGAGATCCATTGCTGTCCTGTTGCTCCCTATGAGAAAAAGACAAGCTGGAAGGATAGCAAGAACTAAGGCCCAAAATAGTCTCATATTCTTACTAGGCTCATAGGCTTCACTCGCAGTACTCTTTACATGATAAGAGAGAATATAAGAAACTGAATCATATGAAGTGACTATAAAAATAATCACTATTAAGCAGTAAGCTAAAACAAATAATTCCCCAAAGGGTAATTGAAGCAGGATTGCTGTAGCTGCAATTTGATGACCATCATTGGCTAAAATATCAGTAACAATAAGTTGATTATTAAGCTCTAAATTAATCGCATAATTACCCAAAATAGCAAAAAAGATAAAGCAACCCAAGCTACCAATGATTAGCATACCCATTACCAATTCTCTCAAGGTCCTACCCTTGGATATTCTGGCTACAAATAATCCTACTTGTGGACCTAAAGCAAGCCACCATGCCCAATAAAAGATAGTCCAATCATCTGCAAAATCAGATTGCTCAGTTATACCCAAACTATTCATACCTACAAAGTTTGTGAAAAGTGATTTAATTGCCTCAATAGACAAAGCAATGATTTCTTGAAAGGATCCTAAGAAGAGGATCAGCATTAGAAATGTTAATGCCAATAGGATATTAAAATTACTGAGAATCTTAATTCCTTTATCTATTCCTCTGTAAACGCTTGCTCCAAACATTAATGTGCATAATGAAAGCATGCTTAAGTCAAGAATCAAATCATGATTGATTCCAAATACTTCTGATAAGCCAGCACCAATGATGGGCACATACATACCAATGGTACCGCCTGATGCACCGATTAAAATAATAACAAAAATAAAATCAACCAATCGTCCAATGAATGAGTTTTCTATGGCACTATTTTTATTGGTTCTAAGGCCAGAGCTCAATCTTAAAGATCCAAGATTATAATGATAGAAAGGGATGGCTATGGCTATGGCAGGAAGACAATAAAGAGCCCAACCTGTTAAACCCCAATGAAACATGCCATAGGCTGATGCAAGGTGGTAAGCTCCTTCTGAGAAAGGTTCAATACCAAAAGGTGGTCTACTAACATAATAAGCCCATTCAACACCCGACCAATAGAGTATTCCGCCTCCAATACCAGAGCAAAATAACATACTTGACCAACTAAAATTAGAAAACTCAGGAGAGCTATTCTCTCCACCCAGCTTAAATTTTCCATACTTTGAAACTGACAAAGTGACAAGAAACAATAAAGTCATAATACCCAAGATCATGTAAGAGGGTCCAAAAATATCCACAGTTCTTTGATAGGTTGTGGAGATGAATATTTGTGCTTGATCGGGATTTATTACTATTGGGATTGTGATACAGAGTATCGCCAATATAATACTGACAATTGTATAGTTATCTGATTTATTATTTCTCAATTGATCCCTTCATTTCATCTATATTTTTGAATTGATCTTTTGATAGATTACCCGTGATATAAAAATCAGCAGCTATGATAGAAATAAAGAGAAATAGAAAAATCATCAAAGATATTATTGTTTCTTTCATTGCAGTCCTTCGTTTTACTGTCTAAAAATTAATTATAAGTAAATAATCTATAGTATTTATCAATCTATCTATTATATTACTAAGTAGATAAAATTTATTAGATATTATTTATGACTGAGCCTAAGAACATTGATAGATTAAAGGGAATCCTTCCTCAAAAAGAAAAGGGTTCACTTCAGCCAATTATTCCTCAATCAATTGAAGAACAAAGGCGGTTGCAACTTGAGAGATTGGCAGCTGGTTTTCGCTTGTTTGCATTGTATGGTTTTGATGAGGGACTAGCAGGGCACATAACTTTGAGAGATCCAGAATTTAGTGATCATTTTTGGGTTAATCCATTGGGAATGAATTTCAGTCAAATCTCTGTTTCAGATTTGTTACTCGTCAAAGAAGACGGTCAAATAATCCAGGGTAATCGCCCAATTAATCCTGCTGCATTTGCAATTCATTCATCAATTCATAAGGCAAGACCGGATGTTAATTCAGCAGCCCATGCTCACTCTGTCTTCGGAAGAACGTTCTCTAGTTTAGGTAAGCTGTTGGATCCCATTACCCAAGATGCAGCACTCTTTTTTCAAGAACAGGCGATTTATGATAGTTATGGAGGAGTTGCTTTTGATATAGAAGAGGGTTTAGCAATTGCAGAAGCATTGGGAGAAAAAAGAACTGCAATTTTACAAAATCATGGATTATTGACCACGGGTACTAGTGTGGATATAGCCATTTGGTTATTCATAGCTATGGATAAGTGTTGCCAGAGTCAATTGTTAGCAGACTCAGCAGGATCTCCTATTATTATCTCTGATGAGATTGCACTTCAAGCTAAAGCTCAAGCTGGTACGGATATGATTTTATGGGCTAGTTTTCAACCACTTTATGATTTAATTTATGCAATGGAACCTAATTTCCTTAAGTGAGTATTTATGAAAAAAACTTTAGATAAACAAAGAAATAATGTATTAATCGATACAATCCCAAGTTTAAAAACACGCATCGATCGACTTGACAGGTTGATAGAGATGTTACTTGAATTCCAGGGACAAATTCCAGAAGTATTATCCAATGACTTTGGACATCGATCACCGGTGATGTCAAAGTTCTCAGATGTTGCTGCAGTTTTTGACTCTATTCATTACACAAAGAAGAATCTTAAGAAATGGATGAAACCAGAGTCTCGAAATGCCTCTTTTCCTTTTAATATTTTATTAGCAAAAGCTTATGTTCAGTATCAGCCTGTCGGTTGTGTCGGTATTATTAGCCCATGGAATTATCCGTTTAGCTTAACTTATGCACCACTTGCTGTAATTCTAGCGGCTGGTAATCGAGCTATGATTAAACCGTCTGAGTATACTCCTCAATCCTCCCTATTGATGAAAACAATGATTGAGAAATACTTTGATGAAGATGAAGTCGCAGTCTTTCCCGGCGGTCCTGAAGTTGGGGAAGAGTTTACCAGTTTGCCGTTTGACCATCTCCTCTTTACTGGTTCAACATCAGTTGCTAGAAAAGTTATGGAAGCTGCTTCAAAGAATTTAGTACCAGTTACTCTGGAGCTGGGAGGTAAATCACCTGTAATTGTTGGTGATACAGCTGATATGACTGTAGTGTCAGACAGAGTCTGGAATGGAAAATTGATGAACTGTGGACAAACATGTATTGCACCGGATTATTTATTTATTCCTGAAAGAAAGATGGAGGAATGGATTGAAGCTTCACAAACATCAATCAGCACCATGTATCCATCTATCTATTCTAATGATGATTATTCATCAATTATTAATGATAAGCATTTTAGTCGTTTGCAATCTTATTTAGATGATGCAAAAGATAAAGGGGCTAGAATTATAGAAATTAATCCTGCTAAAGAAAGTAATGAAAAACGGAATCATCATAAAATGATGCCCACCATTGTATTGGGAGCAACAGATGAAATGTTGGTAATGAAAGAGGAAATATTCGGACCAATTCTTCCTGTCAAAACCTATAGAAAAGTTGATGAAGCCATTGATTATATTAATAACAAGGATCGACCTTTAGGGATGTATTATTTTGGTAATGATACTTCAGAAGAAAGTAATGTAATTAATAAAACAGTGTCTGGTGGTGTTTGCTTGAATGATGTTATTTTTCATTATGTACAGGAAGATCTTCCTTTTGGAGGCATTGGCCCCAGTGGAATGGGACGTTATCATGGCATTGAGGGATTCAAGACTTTTAGCAATCCCAGGGGGATCTATAAGCAAACTCCATTTAATGCTATTTTAAAGTTAATGCGTCCACCGTATGGTAAGTTATTTGATGGTTTAATTTCTTCACGAATTAAAAAATAAATAATGGAAAATAAAGAGCATATTCTGGCTAAAAAGTTAGATGAATTAGGCGTTGATATGATAAAGCGACATATTTTTCTTTGTGCCGATCAAACAGAAGCGAATTGCTCCCCACGTAAAAAAACAATGGAGTCTTGGAATTTTTTAAAGCAGCGTTTGAATGAACTCAATCTTGATAATAGGGGGGGTATTTTTCGTTCTAAGGTTAACTGCTTAAGAGTCTGTTCGCATGGCCCTATTGCGGTCGTTTATCCTGAGGGCATTTGGTATAAAAAATGCACCCCTGAAGTTTTAGAAAAGATTATACAGGAGCACTTGATTTCAGGTAATCCAGTAGAAGAATTTATTATTTCAAAGCCGAATTAAGCGTCTCAAAATAATAGGTTTCTTTTGCTCTTTGAATGAGATAAGCATGAATATCTTTGGCATCTTGTTCGGAGATTTTATCAGCAAAACCCACCATACCTTTGTTTGTATACAAACCACCCAGAGTGATTGCTAAAAAATTATCATGAGTTTTTTTATCCATGTATCGCAGGTCAGCAATAACTCCACCTCCGATAGCACCTGCACCATGACACATATGGCATTGATAATGATAAACTTTTTCACCATTAGCAATTGAGGCTTCATCACCCATTGATTCTGGTGGTTTGGGCATAATCTTATTGGCTATTCTTTTTGGTAATTGCTGTTTTGAATCTAAGGCAAAGGTAACAATTCGACCATTGATAGGACCACCTGAGTATTTTGGTGGTAATCCAGCTTGCAGTGCAAATACTCCACCATAACCAGCAACAACACTTAAATATTGCTTGCCATTAATAGAGTAGGTAATAGGCGGAGCTATTATCCCTGTCTGCAGGTCATAGGACCAAAGTTTGTTGCCATTCATAGCATTATAGGCTATCAGTTCACCATCGGATGTGCCTTGAAATACAAGATTACCAGCTGTCGATAATAGTCCACCATTCCAAGGGAGTGTTTGATATTTTTTCCATACTTCTTTCTGTGCAATAGGGTCCCATGCGCTTAATCGACCCCTTATACTTTTTACAAGCAAGCTAAGTTGCAATAGATTTTTAGGTGGATTGATTGCTGTAAAGTCTATACCTGTATTCCAATTATCTTTTTTAAAGGTGTATTCTTTATCTTTCTGAAACGGTAAATAGAGCTCTTGTGTAGGAATGTATACCAATCCAGTTTCTGGATTATATGACATAGGCATCCAATTATGTCCACCTAGTGCACCCGGAGATACCAATCGATCTTCTTTTTCATAATCACCTAATGCTGTTTTTTCAGGTCTACCCGTTTTAATATTAATCTTATTAGCCCAAGTCACTCGCACATAATTTTCTGCAGAGATTAGTTCACCAGTTAGACGATCTATGACATAAAAGAAACCATTCTTCGGAGCTTGCATTAATATTTTTCTATTTTGACCATCAATGATTAAATCGGCCAAAATAATATGTTGGGTTGCTGTGTAATCCCAATTATCCCCTGGAGTCGTTTGATAATGCCAAACGTATTCTCCATTATCAGGTCGAAGAGCAATGATCGAAGATAAAAAGAGATTGTCACCTCCATCTGGGCTTCTAACTTTATAATTCCACGGTGAACCATTACCAGTGCCAATGTATAAAAGATCCAATTCAGGGTCATAAGCCATAGAGTCCCAAACAGTGCCTCCACCTCCATATTCCCACCAATTTGATCCACTCCAAGTCGAGGCGGCTAATTTCATTGCTTCATTTTCAAACCCATCTTTTGGGTTTCCTGGAACAGTATAAAATCGCCAAATCATTTCACCCGTTTTACTATCGTAAGCACTGACATACCCTCTAACTCCAAAATCAGCTCCACCATTTCCAATAATAACTTTATCTTTAATGATTCTAGGCGCCCCTGTGATGCTGTAGGACTTTGAATCTTCAACTGTAATTTTTTCCCAGATTAATGCACCATTTTTTGCATCCAATGCAATAAGTCTTCCATCCAAAGTACCCAAGTAAATTTTCCCTTCCCAGATGGCAACGCCTCTATTTACTGCATCACAACAAAGATAATATGCTTTTTCTCTAGGTACTTGAGGATCGTATTTCCAGATGAGCTCACCAGTGGAGGCATCATTGGCAAAAACCACACTCCAGGCACCGGTTGAGAACATTACACCATTAACCACCAATGGCGTTGCTTCATGACCTCGGCTACTGTCCAAATCATGAAACCATTCGATTCCTAAGTTGCTAACATTTTTTTCATTAATTTGTTTTAGTCCACTAAATCGCTCTTCACTATAAGTTCTGCCATGTGTTATCCATTCTTCTTGATTGGATTTAGCCCCAATGATTTTCTTTGTATTAATATCAAAATTTGAACTCATTGATATCTGAGATATGAAACTAAATAGAAACAGAAGTATTATTCTTGAGTACATCACAACCTAATTTATGGTAAATAAAAAATAGTATCAAACTAGTATCGCTCTAAAAATATAGTTTATCGAGCCTATTTTATAAACTTTCTTATAGTAGTATCATTAGTTGAAGAATAACTATGAGATTACTATGAAAAATATTCCAGAAAATAAAGTATCAAATGTATTAATTATTTTACTTTTATTAATACACACTCAATTAGCTTATGGCGAAAGTGAATCAGAATTAATCAACCAAGCTTACCAATCCACTTATAAACCGGATACAAGCCCAAGAATATTAATCAAAAATGCAACAATCCTTACAGGAACAGGAGAACTATTAGAGAATTCTTCTATTTTAATAGACAGTAATAGAATTGTCTCAATTGGTAATGATGATGCTAATAATGCTGAGATTATTGATGCTAAAGGCAAATGGATTACACCAGGAATTATTGATATTCATTCGCATATGGGTGTTTATCCTGCTCCATCACTGAGAGGTAACTCAGATGGTAATGAAGCCACTAATCCTGTGACTCCTCATGTTTGGGCTGAACATTCCGTTTGGACGCAAGATCCTCAGTTCACTCTAGCTCTTAAAGGAGGAATTACTACTTTTCATGTTTTACCAGGATCAGCCAACCTTTTTGGAGGAAGAGGCGTTACGTTAAAAAATACTAGAAGTGTTACAGTTCAAGGAATGAAGTTCCCCAATGCCCCTTATACCCTTAAGATGGCCTGCGGTGAAAACCCCAAAAGAGTTTATGGTAATAGAGACAGCGAACCCTCAACTCGAATGGGTAATGTAGCTGGTTATCGAGAAGCATGGATTGATGCACAGAGTTATATGCAAGCAAAAGCTCTAAGCGAGAAGCTTTCTGATGACGAGGAGTCAGATGAAGAGCAAGAGTTATTCAAAAGAGATTTAAAAATGGAGACGCTCAGTGGTGTACTTAAAGGCGAGATTCTAATACAAAACCATTGTTATCGAGGCGAAGAAATGGCAGTGATGATTGATATAGCTAAAGAATTTAATTATAGAGTTACAGCTTTTCATCATGCAATTGAGGCTTATAAAGTAGCTGACCTGCTTGCTGATAATGGAGTTTGTGCTGCGATGTGGGCAGATTGGTGGGGCTTTAAAAATGAAGCTTACGATATGGTGTGGGAAAATGTTGCTATGGTTGATCAAGCTGTGAATGGCACAGGTTGTGCAATTGTGCATTCAGATTCTGCTGTAGGGATTCAGCACCTCAATCAAGAAGCCTCTAAAGCATTATCCGCTGGTTTAAGAGCAGGACTAGATATCTCTAAAGCTAGAGCCATACAATGGATAACCCTTAATCCTGCAAAAGCTTTGGGTATTTCTGATCAAGTAGGCAGTCTTGAGGTTGGTAAAATGGCAGATCTTGTAATCTGGGATGGCGATCCTTTTAGTACTTTTAGCAAAGCAGAAAAAGTATTTATAGACGGTCATTTATCATTTGATGCTACGAAGAAAGGTGGTTTCATCAGAACTGACTTTGATCTTGGAATCATAAATCCAGAAGGGGATAGATTATGAAAATCATAAAATATTCTCTAGTTTTTTTATTTTTATCACCTTTACATGCAGAAATTAATGAAACCATTCTGATAAAGAATGCAACTGCAATGACAGCCATGAAATCAGGCACACTTCAAAATACAGATATTCTAATTGTTGATGGGTTGATTGCAAAAATAGGACAAAACCTTAATTTTGAAAATGCCATTGTTATTGATGCTACAAATCATTTTGTAACACCAGGTTTAATTGCACCCCATAGCATGATCGGACTACAAGAAATTGAACTTGAAGCTGAAACAAGAGATGATTCAACCGATTATTTTTCCTCTGGATTTAGTATTGTCGATGCTTATAATCCATCATCCGCTCTCATTCCACATAATAGAACGGGTGGTATCACCACAGCTATTGTTACTCCGTCTTCTGGACACCATGTATTTTCTGGGATGGCTTCTGTCTTTAAATTAGATGGAAAATTAACTGAAGAATCTATAGGACAAGACATTGCAATGGTCATGAGTTTTGGTGGTAGTGAAGATTCTAGGGCTTCACAAATGCTATTAATAAAAGATGGGTTTATAAAAGCTAAGAATTATCATAAATCTAGATCGCAGATAATGAGAGGAGGCTATTTTGATTTTGGTTATTATACTCCAAGAGATTTAGAAGCAATATTAAGGGTTGTCAGTAAAGAAATTCCACTCATTGTTAGGACGGATCGAGCTAGAGATATACTTAGAATGATTGCTTTTTCCAATAGTCATGAAATTGATATTATCCTAGCAGGGGCCAAAGAAGCTTGGAGAATTGCTGATAAAATTGCCTTGGAATCGATACCTGTGATTCTTGATCCAATGGATAATATTCCAAGTTCGTTTGATTCCATTGCAGCCAGAATGGATAATGCATCTATTTTGAATAATGCAGGTGTTAAAATACTCATTACCTCACAAAGTACCCATAACTCTTATCTCAGTCGACAAGGAGCGGGCAATGCTGTTGCTTATGGATTATCAGAAGAAGACGCATTGAAAGCATTAACTATAAATGTGGCTTCAGTTTTTGGACTTGACGAAAGAATTGGAACTCTAGAAGTTGGTAAGGATGCTGACCTTTTGATTTGGGACGGTCATCCATTGGAAGTTTCATCTTTCACAAAAAAAATATACATCGATGGAAAAGAAATTAGTACCGTTACTCGATCTCAAAGATTGAGAGACCGTTATCTTAAAAAACTGGGCTTAGATTAATTTAGGTTTCCTCTTTGATTGATGGTTTGATCCATGAGATTCATGTATTCAGAAAGGTCATTTGGTGTTTCGATTAGATCAATATTCAAATCATTGAAAGTTCTAGAAATGCTTTGATTCTTTTTAATCGACCGAGTTGAGAAGGGATCACCACTATCATTTCTATCTTGTGAAACTTTATCCACGATAAGGATGATTTCAGCTAAATTAAGTTCATTTAATAAAAGGTATTGATCAATCGAGAATTGATCTTCTATTATTGATTCCTCTATTATTTTTTGATCACTTACTTCAATAAGTTCTATGTAGTCAGAGTAATTTCTCGATTCACTGGAATTCAGAGTCGCATCCTTAACCCAAGATAAATACACTCGAGGTTCATTATCAGTATTACCAGTAACTTTATCTTTAAAGAGGTCTAGGCCAACTCCAAGATCAAAACTACCTATGCCAATATCAAACCAATAGAGATCAAACTGATATCCCAGATCAAAATTAAAATAGTCGGTTCTGTTCTCTACCAGTTGATAGCTGCTAGTTGATCCACGGTTTAGTTGACCTATCGATAAGCTGGATTTAAATAACTGAGAATTCTCACCAATCAATATAGCACCAATAGAAATAAGGCGTGAATCACCATCAATGCTATGACCAATATTAGTTCCTTGATAGCGATAGCCATCAGTGTCGGTACTATTCTGATAGGCGCATCCATATTTTGAAGAATTATTTTTATAAAAACCACATCTTGTTGAAGTGACTTCAGTGTAGATACGATACCCTTCAAGTGTTTTAAATCCATCCATTGAACCCCAGGTCTCAAAACCAAAAAGGCCCATAGAGTTTTTAACAGATTCTCCAATGATCTGGCCGTAAGACGCAAAAGGAGTATCTTTCCATTGTTGTGAAGATCTAAAGTCAAAACCAGTTAAATGATAATTTGAATCTTCTTTATACAAGGATGAATTGGGGCATTCAATTGATTCACATGGAATGTTTTTACCAGTCTCTACTACAGTTCCAACAAGACCAATTTCTAAATTCTGTAATGGTCTGATTCCAATTCTTGCCGCATAAGATTGTCTTGAGTTTTCCATCTCAGAAATCAAGATAGAGAGATCCCATGGGCCGACCCAGCTGAAAAATCTTGATTTAGAAGGGTCTGAAAAGTTTCTTTCAATTGAAAGGCCATTTAATGGTCGAGCATTTGTTGAAAGGGCTAAACTTCCATTCCAACCTGGACCCCACCAATTTTTCTTTGAACCGAGGGTCAATGAGTAATTGCCTCTAGCAACTGATAGATAGGAATCATCCATATTCTCATTACCAGGGGTTTTTTCGAATTTAATGTTCATTGCTATATTTTTAGAAAAATAAGAAGTACCAGCAGCAATGGATTTGCTTTGAGAAACTATGTCATTAAAGGATGTCAGTTGTTTCGGGTTTTTTGAAAACTTTATTTCAGTCTCACCAAATATTCCTAATTCTTGTGCATCAACTAAGGCATTTTTAACACGGTTGAAAGAAGCCAGTTCAATCAAAGTCATTTCGGATTCATTTTTTGATAGATTGTATGCAATATCACCCCAAGATAATGGCCAAGTAGTAATCGGAATATTGAGAACACCTGAATCAACTAATAGATAAATATCATGCCTAATTAATAAATCATCTGGCATCGCCCACGGTTCTGCTTTTATGGGCTGATGATTGCTAGTGAATACAAATAAAGCAATTAACAAAGAAATATTTTTAATTATCTGTCTTATTTTCATTGATTCGTATTCTACTACTTATCATTATTCAATGTTAAACAATATAGATAATTGTAAATATTCATTTTTAAAATATAATCAACACAGAATCATGAGAATCAATAAAAAATTAATCACTTTTGTCCTGAGCCTTTTCTTAATAACTTCTTGTAGCTTTTTAGTTGAGAAACAAACAACTGACTCCAATACATTAAGAAAAATAGAATCTGGAGAGATTATTGGGATGGATAATGGCGAGACATATCAATGGCTTGGTATTCCCTATGGAAGCGTACCGGATACTAATTATAGATGGAAGAAAGCCAAACAACCATCATCATGGGAAGGTGTTAAAGAGGTCATTGAGTTTGGTGAATTTTGTACTCAAAGAAGCTCATTGATTAATTCTACTGTAAGTTTATGGGCTAATACTGTTGGATCTGAAGATTGCCTAAATTTGAATATTTGGTCACCTAAAGCCAATGAAAATGAGATTCTTGATTCAAAAAAATACCCTGTAATGGTGTGGATCCATGGCGGCAGTAATATGTCAGGCAATTCGGATTTTTATAACCCTATGCAATTGGTTAAAAATCATGATGTAATCGTAGTGACTATTAATTATAGATTAGGACCCTTTGGTTGGTTCAATCACCCAAGCATTAACAAGCTTTCCAATAAAATAAATTCATCAGGAAACTATGGCAATCTTGATACTATCCAGGCATTAGAGTGGGTTCAGACTAATATTGATAATTTTGGTGGAGATAAGAATAATGTAACAATTTTTGGAGAATCTGCTGGAGGTTATAATGTTGCAGCATTGCTTTCATCTCCTATAGCATTAGGCTTATTTCATAAAGCAATTATTCAAAGCGGAGGCGTTAAGCCAGGCGATATTGATCATTCTCAGAGCTTCCTAGAAGAGCCTTTGCCATGGAAGAATTACACGTCAAAAGAACTTTTTAACCAGTTACTGATTATTAAAAAAATGGCTAAAAATAGAAAAGATGCATTAAAAGTTCAATCAAAAATGAACGATGAAACTATCGATTTGATTTTAAGATCTGCTTCAACTGAAGACATATACTTGGCTTATTTAGAAGCAAAAATAAACACAAATGAAATGTTAAGGCCATTTCCAGATGGGACTGTTTTATATGAAGGCGGTATTATGAAAGCCTTGAAAAAAGGCATGTCTGCAGATATACCAATAATATTTGGAACCAACAGAGATGAGAACAAGCTCTTTCTAATAGAAAATAAAAGACTTACTAGAAGTATTTTTGGATTGCCATTTATTAAAGATATTAATTACTACAATGCTGTTTCCAAGCATCGTTCCAACACTTGGAAGCTTTTAGCAGTTGATCAACCGGCAAGAGATTTAGCCAATCTTAATAAGAAATCTATTTATGCGTATCGTTTTGACTGGGATGAAGAGCCAAAAAAATACGGTATTGATTTATCCAATCTTCTTGGTGCCGCTCATGCATTTGAAATCCCATTTGTAATGGGAGATTTTGAAATGGAAACTTTATCAGATTATATGGTCAGTAGGGATAATCTGGATGGGATGCAGCAGCTGTCTAATGCTATGATGAGTTACTGGGCTGAGTTTGCATACAATGGAGATCCAGGAAAAGGTAGAAGCAACGAATTACCCATCTGGAATGCTTGGTCTGAAATAAACGATGAATCACCAAAGTATATGATTTTTGATTCTTATAGAGACCGTGGCATAAGAATGACTAATGAGAGTCTAACCAAGGAATTATTATTTGCTCAGATAGCAGAAGATGAAGATCTAGATATTAAATATAAGTGTGAATTGGTTGATATAGCTATTAAATATGATGATTTAGAGAATGAAGAATTTTTATTTGAGTTCAATCAAGGACTTTGTAAAGGTTTGAACCCAGACTTAGAATGGAGACAGTATTGGTATGAAGAAATGGATGAACCATGGTAAAAAATAGAATGCAATATTGGATAATGAAATCAGAACCCGATACTTACAGTATTGATGATTTGAAGTCTTTTAATATTGATCATTGGGATGGTATTAGAAACTATCAGGTCAGAAATTTTTTTAGAGATACGATGCAAGTTGGCGATCAAGCTTTCTTTTATCATTCCAATTGCAAGGAACCAGGTATCGTAGGTCTAATGGAGATAGCCAGTGAAGCTTATCCAGATCATACAGCTTTCATTAAAGGAGAGAAATACTTTGATGCTAAAAGTGATCCAGATCAGCCCAGATGGCTAATGATTGATGTTAAGTATCAGAGACATTTAAAAAGAAAGATCACACTTGGTGATCTTAGAAATCAGAAAACATTAGAGTCAATGAGACTATTGCAAAGAGGGAATAGACTCTCAGTGATTCCATTGGAAAAAAAAGAATGGAACTATATTCTAGGAATGGAATAATGAATTATGATTATCGTGTATAAAAAAACCCTACTAGCGTTTCTATCAGTATTAATTTTGATGGCTTCTTTTCTTTCTCTTGCAAAAGAAGAAGATGGGGCTCAAGTCTCAATACTAAAACCATTGGATGGAGAAGTTGTGAATCAAACCTTCAGAGTTAAATTTGATATTAAACATTTTGATTTAGCACCAGCAGGAACTTATAAAATAAATACAGGGCATCATCATTTGATCATAGACGCAGAATTGCCAAACTTAGATTCTCCAATTCCAAGTAATTCCAATTATCTTCATTTTGGTAAAGCTCAAGAATATACAGATATAACTCTACTGCCAGGTAAACATACATTGCAGTTATTATTGGGCGATGGGAATCATATGCCTCATGAAAAACCGATATATTCGGAACCAATTGAAATTGAGGTTAAGCCTTAGTTCTCAGCTCTCTTTGTTCAATAAAATCAATTAAAAGATCAATGGTTTTTTTGGTATCAAGCTCGGGTGAGGCTATTAAAGTCTTTCCTAATTCTGCAATTCTCGCTGATGGAATATCTTTTTTAATGATTTTTAGTTTATCAATAAAAAAATCATTAATTGCAGACATAACTAGTATAGGGCATTTAACTTCTCTAAGAATTTGAGCAAAATCTTGCTTCTTTAATGAAGCAAAAGCTTGGTTTCTTCCTTCTATAGATCTCAAAGCACCAATTAATTCTAAGTTAACCAATTCAGGGTCAAAAACTGGAAAAAGACTTTTGATAAGAGTAAAACGCTCATGGAGATATTTTCCACTATGGTCTGGGTTAGGGACCCGTGTAAAATTCTTAAAAAAGAGTTCTCGTTCTTCATATGAGAAGTAGGCAGCACCATTGAGGGTTAGAGATTGAACTCTTTCAGGCCACAGTAATGCTATTTCAGCAGCAAAATGAGTACCAGTATGATGGGCATATATATGAAAGCTATCAATACTAAGAGCATTGATGGCCTCACAAAGCCAATCTCTATAATTACTAATACTTGGCATTCCTTCAGGGTTAAAGGAGTTCCCAAATCCTGGTGTATCGAGTGCATAAATTGGTCTTAAACCATTCAATTCATACATCATTCTTTCGTACATAACAGAACTACTAGGCGTTCTATGAAATAAGACTAATGGCAATCCTTTGCCTTCAGTATAACGATAATGCATTTGCCCAGAGTTGGTATCTATATAGGATTTTTTTATTTCTACCATGGCTAATCTTTAAGGGATAGTTTTTTAATTTAATTCAAAAAAAATTATAATATTTATATATTGTACTCAGTGATTAGGTTAATTTAATAGACTGTAAATTGATATAATAATAAAATGAAGAAAAGAATAATTGTAGGGATATCAGGAGCAAGTGGGGTGATCTATGGGATTCGCTTACTGCAGGTACTGCAAAATGATTCAGAAATTGAAACCCATTTAGTTTTAACAAATGGGGGAAAGCTTAATATTACATTGGAAACTGATTTTGATATTAAATCAATAGAGGGTTTGGCAGATATAGTACATAGCGACAAGAACTTAGGAGCTACAATTGCGAGCGGTTCCTTTCAAACATTGGGAATGATTATTGCTCCATGTTCGATGAAAACTCTATCTGGTATAGTTAATTCATACGCTACGAATCTTATTGTTAGAGCTTCCGATGTCATCTTAAAGGAAAGCAGACAACTTATTTTAGTTCCAAGAGAGACTCCTCTTCATACGGGACATTGTGAATTACTCTATAAAGCCTCAATGCTAGGCGCTCAAATTGTTCCACCCAATCCTGCCTTTTATAATAATCCAGAATCTTTGGACGACATTATCAATCATACAGTTGGCAGAGTTCTGGATTTAGTAGGCTTAGATAATGACATTGTTTCTCGATGGGAAGGCGTCTAATTAGAGAATGGATGATGGTGTTTCAGTTGATGATTTACTAGCGAAAGTTGAATCATGTTTAATTTCTCACAATACAATCTCCATTGCTTCTGTTCATGAAAAAGAAATATCAGCAGCAAGTGTTTTTTATGTATCCGATATTGATCTAAAGATTTACTTTCTTTCTTTTGATAAAACTCTTCATTCGCAACATATTTTTCAGAATAGAAACATTGCTGCGACCATCAATAAAGATGTTGAGGATTGGACTGAAATCAAAGGGCTTCAAATTAAGGGTCATGCAGAGAAGTTAGATGAGCATCGAAGAGAAGAAATACTCAACCAATACAAGGAAAAATTCAAGTACATCAGTCAAATTCTTGATATGCCAAAGAATAGTAATGAGAAAAAAATAGCAGAACAGTTCCAAGCAATCAGTGTTTTTATTTTTACTCCAAACTCATTTAGATTAATTGATAATTCACTTGGTTTTGGAAAAAAAATGGAGTTAGCTCATTCAGATGGAGTTTGGATAAGAACTAATTAATTCGGATTTTTAGTCTATTCATCTCCACTCGAGTAAGCAGGTAATGTTCCCAAATGAACTCCACTATCCATAATTAGAACCTCACCCGTTATTAGTTTTGCACCTTCAAGAAACCAGACTAGAGTTTCTGCAACATCTTCGGCAGTCGCAACTTCTTGCAGGGGAAGTTTTTTTCTTGAGCCCTCAAGCATATTCTCATATTTTTCTTTGCTCATACCTGCTTTGAGCCAACGAGTTTGAATCATTCCTGGTGCAACACTATTAATACGAATTTCAGGTCCTAAAATATGAGCCAAAGACTTTGTCATCATATTCAATGCTGCTTTCGATGAAGCATAGGCAATGGATGACCCTATACCTGTGACTCCTGCAAGAGAGGAATCATTAACAATGGCTCCTTTCCCTACTTTTCTCATATGAGGTTCCACAGCTCTTACCATTTGATAAGCTCCCACTACATTGACTGCATAGATATCTAAAAAATCATCTTTACTGAGTCCATCTAAGTTTGAATAGGCATTGAATTTTGTTTTACCAGCATTATTGATTAGATAGTCAATCCTTCCCCATTTATCGACTGCGGCTTTAGCCATAGATTGGCAATCATCATCATTAGATACATCGCCTTGACAGATTAAAACTTCAACCCCATGTTCTTCCGCCAATGCGGCAGTTTCTTTTGCTTCTTCTTCACTTCGTGTGTAATTGATGACAACATTGCATCCTTTCTTAGCTAATAAAATTGCAGCAGCGGAACCCACGCCTGTTGCGGAGCCAGTGATTATTGCAACTTTTCCTTTCATGAAGATTCCTTATTTAATCTGATTATTTGCTATTTTATAGATTCCTAAAAATAAAATCTTAATTTTGATGACCTATTCGCAATAATAGATTGTAATACATCATAAACAATTACTAGTAAATGTATTAAGATATTCTAATTTAGCGTAGTTTTTTACAGGAGAAAACAATGGCTTTTAATGATATGAGAGATTACATCCAACACTTAAAGGATAAAGGACAGTTGATAGATGTGAATACTGAACTGAATGTGGCTAGGGAAACCACTGAATTGCAACCTTTGATGAGACATCTACACAATATTGATGGACCAGCTCTGATGCTAAACAATTTATCTGGTTATAACACTCAAGGTATTCCTGTTTTATTTAATCCTTATGGAACCAGAGAAAGAACTTCTATGATTTTAGGTGAAGAGGGTGCTTTTGATGGAAAGGTTAAGCATGCAAAGATTCTAACTGACCCATCCAGTTGGCTTAAGCCAAACTGTATTGATGCATCATCGGCTTCTTGTAAAGATGTAAAAATAGAAAAAAAAGACATTGATATTGGTAAGCAATTACCACACGTATGGTTTGGAAAAGAAGGACCTTCATACATTACCAATGCCATCGTGATTACTAAGGATCCAGAAACTGGTATTCCAAATACAGGGTGTTATCGATTGACTCAATTGTGGAATGCATCGCATCCAAATGGTGAAGTTTATTCTGAAGAAGAGCAAAGAAAATGCCTTTCTATTTTTGCTTTCTGGAATCCACCAGGAAATCACATTGGCTTGCACTGGGCGAAAGCACAAGAAATGAACAAGCCATTGGAGGTTGCAATTGCTTGTGTGGTTGACCCAGTTATACAATTAGCTAGTGCAACAGGTATACCTTTCGGTATGGATGAAATGGATTTTGCAGGAGGGTTAAAAGGAACACCTGTTGATGTTGTTAAATGTGAGACCGTTGATATTGAAGTCCCAGCGTCTGCAGAATGGGTCCTTGAAGGTAAATTTTTACCCAATCGAGATGTCACAATAGGACCTCATTCTAATCCTGTTGGATACTATGATGACGCTCAGTTATTTCCACTGATAGAACTTGATTGTATTACACATAGAAAAGATCCTATTTGGTATGCCACAATGGAAATGGAACCACCATTTGATCATAACTACATGGCCTGTCTTCCAATGGAGGGAGAATTGTTGAGTGATTTGCAATCTAAGATACCAGAAGTTAAAGACGTTGTAGTTACTCCAAATCTCAGTTATTTTATCCAACTCTCTGTCGATGGACCCCAAAAACCTCATCCAGAATTTGGTAAACATGTGCTTCATGCTGTCTGGGGGGCTAGTGGTAGGTGGGGTAGAACAGCAAAAGTTATTGTTGTCGTCGGACCCGATGTTAACCCTTATGATCTTTCAGAAATAGAATGGGCTATACAGACAAGAGTTCAACCAATTACTGATACCATTATGAATAAATCAGGACAAGCATTTTTAATGGATCCATCAGCAACAAAAGATCCAGGGCATGGAATTGCGCTTCAGTCTGAGCAAATTGGTATCGATGCAACCATAAAAGTTTTTGAGCGTTTTTCGTCTTATCCGGAGTACAGCAATGCAAAAGCTGATGATGTTGCTGCAATTGCAGAAAAATTGAAAGATGTTCTTAAGCAAAAAATGTAATTGCATTAAATACGATAAAAAAAAGGCCCAATGTTTTGGGCCTTTTTAATGAAAGTGTCTTTATTTATTACATAAAGAAACCATGACCAGCGCCAACCATACTCATTAACATGGGTATCGATAGCATGGTGTTCGTTCTTGAAGCTAGAAATGCAATTCTAGCACCTTTTGCTTTTTCTTCAGGAGTAGCATCGACTATACCAAGAACTTTCTTTTGATTGGGCCATATGAGAATCCACACATTAAATAACATAATGGTACCCATCCAAGCACCTATTCCAATGGTAGTAGCATAAGGATTACCAGTTCTCATTCCTAATTCAAAAGCATCACCTAAGTTACCATTATGGAATAAGAAAGCCGCACCTGAAATCCAGGTCAATAGAGCTGCCCATCGAAACCATAGCAATGCTCTTGGGGCAACATATTTTGATATTGCTGCCGGTCCTGGTCCACCTTCATCTGCATTCGCTTCAGCGACAGATGGCACCTGAACAAAATTAAAATAGTACAGTAAGCCTATCCATAGAACTCCAGCTAAAACATGAATCCAAATGATTAATGAATTTGCTGCATTGACACCTGAAAGGTCGGTTCCTTGTGCTATAACAATAGCAATGACAACTCCTGAAATAATTGTCCCTGTAATTTTATCTAATAGTTTCATTTTCATATTATTAACCCTAATTTTTTTTACTTACATACTAATTATAGCAATTTTTAGAAAGAGATGAGTAAATACGGGGATAATCTATTTTGAAAATAATAAACATTTTTTTGCAGTAAGAATTTATAATAGTTTTTAGTTATCTATATATAGGAGTATCCATGGATATTAATGAAAAAATTAAAACGCAGTTGAGTGACTTCCCTTTATTGTTATATATGAAAGGCACACCTGATTTTCCTCAGTGTGGATTTTCAGCCAAAGTGTGTGGCATGCTAAAAGCCTCTGAAAAACGATTTGCCTTTGTGAATATTTTAGAGGATCCAGAAATAAGAGATGGATTGAAAGCGTACTCTAATTGGCCAACGTTTCCACAACTCTATATTAATGGTGAGCTAGTGGGTGGATGCGACATTATTGAGCAAATGTTTGAGAATGGTGAATTAAAGACACTTCTTGATGGCGTAGAATAAATTAATTAAATAATCCTTATAGGAGAGTTTAAATTTCTAGTAAAAACATAATTATTGTCCCTGATTTAGGAGATTTCAATGATGTAGAAATCATTGAAATCTTTATTGCAGAAGGCGATGACGTGAATATTGGTGACCCATTAATTACACTGGAAACGGAAAAAGCAGCGATGGATATACCGTCTCCTTTTACAGGAAAAGTTGTTAGTCTTTTTGTTGAGTTAGGTGTAAAGATTAGTGAAGGAGATAATATTTGTGAATTACTCAGCGAAGACAGTGATGTTATTAAGCATGAAAAAGAAAAAATAGAAGAACATACAGAATCCAAGAAAGAAGATTCTGTAGAAAAGCCAATAGTTCAAGAAGCATTAATTGAGCAACCAATATCGTCTGACCCCATTATTGATAATAAAACCATCACCAAATCCTTTGCAGGACTTCATGCTAGTCCTTCGGTTAGAAAATTAGCAAGAGAATTGGGTGCTGATCTAACTTTGATCGAAGGGACCGGTATGAAAAGTAGAATTCTACCAGAAGATTTGAAATCACATGTTAAAGCCATCTTGTCAGGCGGCAAGTCAAATGCATCTAACTCTCTTCCCAGTATTCCCACCATTGATTTTTCAAACTTTGGCGAAATAGAAAGCGTATCTCTCAGTCGAATCAAGAAGATATCAGGGCCTCGTTTGCAGGCAAGTTGGATTAATATCCCCCATGTAACCCAACACGATGAAGTTGATATTCATGAACTAGAGCAAATAAGAATTGATATGAAAGAAGAAGCAAATAGTAAAAGCATACGATTATCTATTTTGCCTTTTATTATTAAGGCCATCACCAATGCTCTGACCGAGTTTCCTGACTTTAATTCATCGCTTGCTCCTGATGGAAAAAAACTCATTAAAAAGAAATATATCAACATTGGGTTCGCTGCAAATACAGAGCAAGGGTTGATGGTTCCAGTTTTAAAAGATGCTAAGAAGAAAAGTGTTTTAGACATTGCTAAAGACTTGAGTGAATTGAGCGAACTGGCACGGTCTGGAAAAATAAGAATTAATGATTTGGAAGGCGGGACTTTTACTGTATCAAGTTTAGGTGGTTTTGGTGGCACAGGCTTTACACCTATTATCAATGCACCAGAAGTTGCAATACTTGGTATCGCCAGGGCACAAGTCAAACCTGTATTTAATAATGGACAGTTTTTACCAAAACTGATTCTACCAATTTCACTGTCTTATGATCATCGAGTCATTGATGGAGTTGGAGGCATACAATTTACAACTTATCTCAAACAACTATTAGAAAATCCTGAAACATTTCTCAATGAGCTATCTTGAAATATGACTAGATTAATTATTCCTCAATTGGGTGATTTTGATGAAGTAGAAGTCATCGAGATTCATATTAAGGAAGGGGATAGTATAGAGAAAGATGATCCATTGATAACACTAGAGACTGAAAAGGCAGCGATGGATGTTCCTTCTGAATTTAGTGGAACAATAACATCTTTGAACATTCAATTAGGCGACAAGATTTCAGAGGGAGACCTAATCGGAGAAATAGCTAGTGAGATTCAAGAGCCAGAAAGCAAACAAGTAGATGAACAAAAAAACAATGACTATGATTTGATTGTTATTGGTGCTGGACCTGGGGGTTACACAGCTGCATTTAGAGCAGCTGATCTTGGATTAAAAGTTGCATTAGTGGATAAAAACTCAAATTTAGGTGGGGTTTGCCTTAACGTTGGTTGCATCCCATCAAAGGCTTTTTTGCATGCAGCTAAAGTAATAGATGATTCCAAAGAAGCCAATATTGCGGGAGTTAAATTCAGTCCTCCAGAGATAGACATTGATGCCATGAAATCTTGGAAAAACAATTTGATTGATGGGTTAACCAGTGGCTTAGATTTCTTAGCAAAAAAACGTGATGTTTCTGTGTTTCATGGCGAAGCTTTTTTTCAGTCAAGAACATCAATAAGTGTTCAATTGTCATCGGATGAAATTACACTGCATTTTAAAAACTGCATTATCGCAGTAGGCTCTGAGCCATTAGCACTGCCTTTTTTACCAATGGATCCAAGAATCATAAATTCGACAGGTGCGTTAGACCCAGATCACATCCCAGAGAGTATTTTGATAATAGGTGGAGGCATCATAGGTCTGGAGATGGCTACAATTTACTCATCATTAGGTTCCAATGTAACAATTGTTGAGTTGACCAAGGCTTTGATGCCAGGAACGGATCCAGATCTTGTAAGACCACTTGAAAAATACCTTGCAGGGAAATGTAAAACCATTAAAAAATCCACACAAGTAATGTCAGGAGAAGCTACAAAAGAAGGAATTAAAATAAAATTCAAACAAGCAGAAAACATAAATGAAGAAACTTTTGATTCAGTCCTTGTTGCCATAGGCAGAAAATCTAATGGCACTTTAATCAAATTAAATAAGGTAGGTATACAAATAGATGAGAATGGATTCATTGAAGTTGATAACCAAATGAGAACCAATATCGATAATATCTTTGCTATAGGCGATGTTGTTGGTAATCCAATGTTGGCTCACAAGGCCAGTCATGAGGGTAAAATTGCTGCAGAAGTAATATCAGGTAAAAAGTCATTTATGGATGCCAGATGCATACCATCAGTGGCCTATACTGATCCTGAGGTCGCTTGGGTGGGATTAACTGAAGATCAGTGTAAGTCAGAGAATATAGCTTATAAAAAAGGAGTTTTTCCTTGGTCAGCAAGTGGTCGATCACTCACCATAGGAAGAAAAGAAGGTTTTACTAAGTTATTATTTGACCCTCAAAGTAAAAAAATTATTGGTGGCGGTATTGTTGGTACCAATGCTGGAGATCTGATAGCTGAGATTTCTTTAGCCATAGAAATGAATTGTGATGTGGAAGATATCGCACTCACTATCCATCCTCATCCAACGCTTGCTGAATCCATCGCTTTAGCTGCTGAAGCTTTTGAAGGAACTATTACTGAACTTTATATCAAAAGCTAGAGGGTTTAAATTTACCCATTACCAAGGTGTAAAGAAAGGCAGATAAAAAGATTACTGCAGCACAATAGTAATTGATTAACCCCATATTATTCCCCTGTATCAAAGAGGCAATAACGCCATGTCCAATTGCTATACCTCCCAACTGAGAAGCCGGAATAAGCACTGAATAATTACCAGATTCATCTACACTGGCTATCAGACCCATGAGGAATGGTCCAACAAAGTTCCAAGCGGTTTGAAATAAGATAACTCTTAAGGCAAAACCTAGCCAAGTAATTTCCCCTTGGAAAGATAAAATAATTATGACCTGGACAGCTAATGCACAACATATAGCAACACTTCTATTAATTTTAGAAGCTAGTGCTGAAGCGGACAATGGCCCAATGATACTCAACGCTGTACTTAAAAATAATATAGTAAAAACATCAACTTTAATGGTGTTTTTGAAAACATTAATTTCAGCTTCAATATTCATAGAGATGCCATAAGGAACAAGATTATTAAAGAAAGGCCCAACACCCATTTGCCATATAACCATAATAATCAGACCTATTATTGGAAGAACTAAAAACTTACTATTGGTTGATGTTTTGGCATTTTTAATTTGAGCTGAAACAGCAAGTTTTGAAGTAAAAAATAAAGCAATAATACCAAGTAATATTGCTGGTGCAAACATCCCAGCGATGCCATAATTTGCTATGGCTTGAGGTATAAATAAGGCAGTTAAAGACCCCATAATAACTTGAGATGCAACACTATAACCAAAGTTTTTATCCGGTTGTGACGTAGCTCCTATTGCTGCTACACCCAATGCAAATGCTGTCCCATGCCCTAGTAATCCTGTTAAGAATCGAATTACTAATAAAGAGTTAAAATCTGAAACGTAGCAAGAGATAATATTGCCAATAATAATAGCCGACAGTGCCAATGCAGCTACTTTTCTCCAATTGTATTTTCCAACCCACATGATTCCCAATAAAGAAGATAAAGACATTCCAGATATTTCAGCTGAGGAAATTAAATTTGCATTCGATTGACTAAAATTGAGCTCTGATAGCATGCCACCAACAAAGAAAGGCATTCCAAAGACCATATAAACTCCAGCACATCCAATTAATATTGCAGCTATAACTTCACTACGTTCATTATTTTTTATCATTGTATTTTTTCTTTTGATTCACAAAGTTTATTTATTTTACATTGATAGCATAAAGGTTTTCTTGCAATACAGGTATACCTTCCATGAATAATGAGATGATGATGAGCATTAAATAGAAATTCTTCAGGTATTATTTTCATTAAGCCTTTTTCAATTTCTATTGGTTTGATTCCTTTTGCAAGACCTATACGATTAGATACTCTAAAAACATGCGTATCCACAGCAATGACAGATTTTCCAAAAACAGTATTTAAGATTACATTAGCAGTTTTTCTTCCTACTCCTGGGAGCTCTTCAAGACTTTCTCTTTCACCAGGCACTTGGCTGTTAAATTTTTTAATGAGTATTTCACAAGTCAGCATGATATTTTTTGCCTTATTATTGAATAGACCAATGGTTTTAATATTTTCTTTTAACTTAGAAATACCAAGGTGAATAATTTGTTCAGGAGTATTTGCAATTTGAAATAAAGATTTAGTGGCGTGATTTACACTTTTATCAGTTGCTTGAGCTGAAAGAATAACTGAGATTAGTAGTTCAAAGTTGGAATTATAGACCAATTCAGTCGTAGGTTTAGGATCAGATGCAGTTAAGATCTTAAAAATATTACCTGCCTTAATTTTATTCATGGCGCCTAAAAAGTAAAATTATCTAACTTTTTGACCTGCAGATGATCCCTCATCTGGTGATATTAGGAAAACACCCTCATCATCATCTCCCGCTGCTAATAACATGCCTTCAGAAACTCCGAATCTCATTTTTCTTGGTTCTAAATTAGCCACGACTACAATATTTTTACCAATCAGTTCTTCTGGATTATAGAAACCCTTAATGCCTGCAAAAATAGTTCTTTCTTCATTGCCTAGATCAACTGTTACTTTTATTAGCTTATCCGCTTCTGGAATATCCTCAGCATTAATTACTTTAGCCACTCTAAGGTCTATTTTCATAAACTCATCAAAATTTATCATTGTTATTCTCCATTAGTTGATTTAGATAGAATCTTTAACTATTAATTCAATATCTTCTTTTTTAATACGAGTTAATAAGGCAGGATAATCATTAATCTTGTGACTTAATATTGTTTTATTTATATCATTCCAGCACTGAGATTCTAGATTCAGAAATTGTTCTGCTTCTTTAGCAATATTTGGAACTACAGGTTTTAAATACACCATTAATATAAAGAAAAGATTTATAGCAGTGGAGCAAACAGCATGTACTTTTTCATAATTTAATTCATCTTTAATGAGCACCCAAGGTTTCTCTTTTTCTAAGTATTGATTGGCTTGATCAGCAAGCAACATAATTTTTCTCATCGCTTGTCCAAATTCCCTTTTTTCATAGAGGGAGCTAATATCTTCAGATGCTTCTTGAAAAGTCTTAATTAATTCAGGATTATCGAGTGATTGAGATATTTTATTTTCAAAATATTTATTAATAAATTTAGCTGATCGACTCGCTATATTTATCCATTTCCCAACTAAATCTGAGTTCACTCTTTTTTCAAAATCATTCGTATCAAGATCAAAGTCATCTATTCCAGAATTAGTTTTATAAGCATAGTAGTATCTTAAATACTCAGGTTTTGAATGATTGAGATAAGTTCTGGCTTTTATAAAAGTGCCTCTGGATTTTGACATTTTCTTCCCATTGACAGTGAGAAAGCCATTGACATAGATTGCATTTGGTTTTTTTAACCCAGCTCCTTCTAAAACAGCAGGCCAAAATAAAGCATGAAAATAGATAATATCCTTACCGATAAAATGAACCAAGTGGCAATCGTCATTATCACTAAAATAGTCTTCATAAATAATATTACTTTTTGATGCAAGGTTTTTTAAAGAAGCAAGATATCCAATGGGTGCATCCAGCCAAACGTAGAAATATTTTTTATCTTCGCCTGGAATCTTAAATCCAAAATATGGATCATCTCTCGATATATCCCAATCCTTAAGACCCATTGAGAACCATTCATTGAGTTTTCCTTTGACTGCATCATTCATGTCTATCGTTGGAATCCATTTCTTGAGCATGTCCTCAAAATGACTGAGCTTCATAAAATAATGTTCTGATTTCTTTAGAATTGGAGTTTCACCTGATAATACTGATATTGGGTTTATGAGATCTGTAGGCTTGTAGGTGGCTCCACATTTTTCGCAGTTATCCCCATATTGATCCTCGGTTGAACATTGTGGACATATTCCCTTAACATAACGATCAGGTAGGAAGATTTCTTGTTTTTTATCATAAGACTGTTCAATTATTTTTTTCTCAATATGTCCTGATTTATTTAATTGATTAAATATTTCGCCAACCAAGGTTTCATTTTCAGTTGTATGGGTAGAATGATAATTATCAAATTCAATTAAAAAATCCTGAAAATCCTTACTGTGTTCTTTCGTGTATTGTTCAGCCAATGCTTCAGGTTCAAGTCCAATGGCTTCAGCGCTTAGCATTATTGGTGTTCCATGAGAGTCACTTGCACATAAGTAGAGACAATCTCTTTCTTTCATTTTTTGATAACGAACCCAAATATCAGCTTGAATGTAGCCTACTAGATGTCCGATATGTATTGAATTATTAGCATACGGTAATGCATTGGTCACCAATATCTTTTTACTCATTTCGTTAGTGGATGTCATCTAACCATTATTCCTTAATATTGTCAGAATTTATATTGATAAGTAATAGTGGCAACAATGTAAGATTTGCTATTAACGCAATTAACATCGCAAATGCTGTAAAGGTCCCGAAGTAGATAGTGGGTACAAAATTTGAGAGAGATAATATAGAGAAACCTATAATGATAATTATAGAAGTATAGTAAATAGCTTTACCTATGCTGGCATGTGAATTCTTAACCGCTATTTTTGAAGAACACCCTGATTTAATTTCCTCTCTGAAGCGATGAATGTAATGAATTGAATGATCCACTCCAATACCAATACAAATTGCTGCAATAGTAATCGTCATAATATCAAGGGGTATAGCTAACCAGCCCATTAAACCAAGAACTGAAGCTGAAGCCAGAATACTTGGAATAATCGCTACAAAAGCATATTTTAAAGATCTGAATAGAAATAAGAACATGATCAAGATAGCTATGAAAACAACACCAATGGTTAGTATTTGAGATCGAATTAAGCTTTCCAATACATTGTTATATAGTACTAACATGCCTGTGAGTTTCACTTGTGATTCTTTTAAGCCTATTTCTTCAACCAAGTCTTTCTTTATTTTTTTGATCAACTCATTGCGTTGAAGATCAGGATAAGATTCAAAAACTCTGAATGAAATTCTAAGCTGATTGCCATCTTCCGATAAGTAGGGATCAAATAACGCTTCCTTGACATCCTTTGGAACTTTCTTGTAAAGCAATGAGAGAAAGAAAGTATCTATTTCTTCGCCATCATTCAGCGTTTTAAGGACATCCATTGTGGTAGAAATTGAAACTACTTTTCCTGCTTCATCTAATGATTCTAAATAATCATGAACTGAATCTATGGTTTTTAAACGAAAAGAATTATACCAGTAACTGTCTGCACCAATATCATATTCTGTTTTATCTTCCTCAAAAAAGCCATCCTCAAAAAACTCATCCTCAAAAAAGTCATCTTCATCAATAAGATCTGTTTTATCTTCAAAGTAACTTGGATCAGCATCAATGATAATATCCAATGGAGTTGTTCCACCTAGCTCTCTATCTATAACACTCAAACCTTGATAAATTTCAGTATTTTCTTTAAAAGCTTTAATGAATTGATTTTCAGCTGTAAGACTAAATATACCAATGGTACTTATAATAGCCATGATGAAGAAGGCTGAAAATGTGGACTTAGGTTTATTTAAGACTAAATCAGATAGAGAGTTGGTAATACCTAATGTTAGATCCTTTTCTTTCTTTGAGGGAAGTTTTTTAAGTTGAACTAAAATCGATGGAAATAGAAGAAAAACCATAATGAAAATAGCGCCCATACTGATCAGCATCATCCAGCCAAAGTCAATGACTGGTTTCAATCCAGCCACCAATAGCGAAGCAAAGCCCACCATAGTAGTGATAGTGGTGTAAAGACAGGGTTCCCATTTATCAATCAATGTTTGCTGTACTAGCCAAATTTGAGTTGCTTTTGGATGCAACTGATTTAACTCTAGATACCTAACTGTGAGATGAACTGATACGGATAAACTAAAAATCAGTAATAGTGCTACAAAGTTTGCTGAAACAACTGTGACCGGCCATCCAACAATTCCAAGAAATCCTGTCATCACAACTAGTCCAAGCAGGCAACATGCCATTGAAATGAACATCCATCTTGGATTTTTAAAAATTAGTAGTAATGAGACGATTAAAAATAATAAAAGAGAGACTCCAAAAACTTCAATATCATTTTGTATGAAATCAATCATATCAACTGTAATCATTGGGACGCCACCAAGAAATATCTTGCCATCATCTTGGTATTTACTTAATACCGCCCTAATATTTTTTATCATCAAAGCATTTTCAGCTCTGTATGAGGTTCTCAAATTTTTAATATCAGTAGAAAGTTCTTCTAGTGTCAGCTTTTCATTGCTATTTAGCGCCTGAGATAACCTTTTTGCTCTCAGTTCATCTCTTTGATCAATTAAAGCGTTTAAGGATTCATTAATGACCAGATTAAGCAACAGTGCCGTTGTTCTTCCATCATTGCTAATGATTAGATTTTTATACAGAGTACTATTGAGTAATTCATCTTTTGCTAAGATTTTATTTGTTCCAGGACTGAGGTAATTGGGTGCATTTTCTGCAAGTTCTGAAAGATTTTTTGGAGGTGATTTTAGTAAAGGAACATCCAGTATTGATACCACTGAATCGACAGAATTCAGCTCTTCTAATTCATTTCTTAGGCTGGACAAGCTATTGATTGTAATTGGATCGAAAAGATCAGCATGAGGTTGATAAGTTACTACTAGAAATTCATCATCCCCATAACGAGCTTTGATGTCTTTGTAATATCTTAAATCTTTATCACCCTCCAATAGGAGAGTGTCTGAAGAGGCATCAAGTTGAAAATCATCAACCCAATTTAAAAATAATCCAAAAACAAGTAATAGAAAGAATATTACAAATTTTGGAAATTCAACCAATTTCCTTAACGCTTTATTTATCATCAATAATGATCCATGTCTATCAGATATAAACTATAATTCAAAACATAACTTAAATTCTAGTGTGACCTAGGATTTTAGTGCATCATACTTATTTAAATGGAAAAATATAAGCTTTCTGAGTATTAGTGGGTTAAAAATGACAATTAAATCAGACAAATGGATCAAAGAGATGGCTAACAATCATGACATGATTAATCCTTTTGTAGATCAGCAAATAAGAAAAAGAAATCAAGAAAGAATCATTTCATTTGGTACTTCCAGTTTTGGCTATGATGTTCGTTGCTCTAATGAGTTCAAAGTTTTTACAAACATTCATTCCGTTATTGTAGACCCAAAAGAATTTGATGAATCCAGTTTTGTGGATTTTAATTCTGATGTTTGCATTATACCTCCCAACTCATTTGCCCTAGCAAGAACCATAGAGTATTTTAAAATTCCAAGAAATGTTTTAACCATTTGTGTAGGTAAATCAACTTATGCAAGATGTGGAATCATTGTTAATGTCACTCCATTAGAACCTGAATGGGAAGGCCATGTGACTTTAGAATTTTCCAATACAACTCCTTTGCCTGCAAAAATATACGCAAATGAAGGTGTGGCACAAATGATTTTCTTCGAGTCTGATGAAGATTGTGATGAATCGTATAAGGATCGTGAAGGCAAATACCAAGGCCAAACTGGCGTTACATTACCCACAACCTAGAAATCATCAACCAATCCTTATTCTATAAACACCGTTTGATCGCCCGATGTAATTTTCCCTATGACAAAGGATTGATGACCCAATAAAGATAACTGATTCATAATTCCATCTTGATCGTTTTGATCTATAACAATCACCATTCCAATACCGCAGTTGAACGTTTTTAGCATTTCATCTTCTGTTATGTTTCCTTTGTCTTGAAGCCACTGAAATATAGATGGTCTGTCCCAAGAAGAGCTATCAATAATTGCATTAGAATTCTTATTTAATATTCGAACAATATTTTCTTTAAATCCTCCACCCGTGATATGTGCAATTCCTTTCAGATCATAAGATTCAGTCAGATTGAGTATTGCTTCAACATAGATAGTGGTGGGTGTAATAATTGCATCTGTTAATTTATTTTTACCAAGCATTTCATCATTATTAATACCATTCAATTCAATAATCTTTCTGATCAATGAGTAACCATTAGAGTGAGGACCTGATGAGGCGATACCTATAATGGTATTACCTTCTTCTATTTTTCTTCCATCGATGATGTTGTCATGATCCACAACGCCCACACAGAATCCAGCTAGATCAAAATCACCCTTTTTATAGACACCAGGCATTTCTGCAGTTTCTCCACCAATAAGAGCCATATTAGACTCTTTGCACCCATCAGCAATTCCATTGATAACTTTTGCTGCAGAATCAACATCCAATTTAGAGGTTGCATAATAATCGAGGAAAAACAATGGCTTAGCACCTAGAGTAACAATATCATTAACACACATTGCGACTAAATCTATACCTATTAAGTCAAGTTTATCAAACTCTTTAGCTAGCATTACTTTTGTACCAACACCATCTGTACCAGAGACAAGTATGGGTCTCTTGTAATGAGAAGTGTTTAATTCAAATAAAGCTCCAAACCCTCCAATATTAGATAGAACATTTGAATTAAGAGTTTTTTTGATGGACGGTTTTATTCTTGCAATAAGATTATTTGCAGAATCTATATCAACTCCAGAATCAGCATATGTAAGATTTTTATTTTTAATTTTTTTTGTCAAAATTCAATTAAATTGATTTCTATTTTTTAGGATATAATTTCTTCAAGTTGTATATTAACATCAAGAAATTATTTATTCTTTTACCTTTTGTATACTTTAATATGGAGAACTAGTTGACTCTTTCTTTTATTCCTAATTTTATTTGTATAGTTCGTATTATGCTTATTATTCCAATAGTATTTTTACTTTGGAATCAGGATTACCTTTTATCTTTATTACTTATAGCAATTGCAGGATTGTCTGATTTTTTAGATGGTTTTTTAGCAAAAAGAAATAATTGGAGATCTGAGCTGGGTGCTATGTTGGATCCTACAGCAGATAAATTATTACTTGTTTCTCTCTTTATAACGCTTTACAAAATGAACCTTATTCCTTATTGGCTTACCGTTAGTGTGATAATGAGAGATGCAATGATTATATTTGGGCTCTCTTTATATCGTTATTTCATAGGCAAACCAAAATTAGTCCCATCTCAAATTAGTAAAGTTAATACATTTATACAAATTATTTTTGTTTTACTGGTTATTGCAGGAGAGATATTGGAGATACTTTTTATCCCTACAGTAATATTTGGCTCAACGGTATTTGTAACTTCAATTCTAAGCGGGTTGGATTATTGGATCAGGTGGAGCTTTGAAGCTAAAAAAAGAATCAACCTTAATGGTGTCTAAGTGCAGCAGATCCCATTACCAGTAAATATTTCAGACTATATGATCTTTGAATCCTTTTTTGCAGGGACTAATGATCATATCTACAAATTACTACAAACCAATGAGCAGAAGTTCCTGTGGATTGCGGGTGAGAAGGGAACAGGAAAAACACATCTTTTGCAAGCAAAGGTAAATCAAATTAATCACCATCAAAGTAAACTCATGTATCTACCTATGAGGGAGTTAAAACAGTTTAGCCCAGAGATATTAGATGATTTGGATCAAATGGATTTGATATGTATTGACGACATCGATTTAATATTAGGGTCTAAAATATGGGAAGAAAAGTTACTAGATTTATATGAGAGAATTCAAAATACAAAAACTGTATTTATTGCCTCATCCAAAGATTCTCCCCATGGCGGTAATTTTTTAATTCAAGATTTATTATCAAGGTATTCAACAGCACTAGTGCTGCGTCTTAATGTCTTAAAAGATAAAGATGTAGTTAAAGCAATTCAATTGCATGCAAAGATTAGAGGTTTTGATTTATCTGATGATGCCGCAAAATTTCTTCTAAGGCGAGTGAGACGTGATGTTTGTAGTTTAATAGAAGTAATAGAAGTATTAGATTATGAATCACTTGCAAAAAAAAGAAAATTAACAATCCCTTTTATTAAATCTGTCCTAAATATTGAATAATTTCCTCTATTTATAATCATTACTTGACCTCATTCATTTAGCTTGATACTTTTTATTGAAGCCCTTATCTTTCAAAAAAATAGATATGTTAAATAAAAAACTAATTACTGTAACTCTAATATCAATTTTTATTTATTCATGTGCAAGCATGCCTCCACTCCAAGAAATGAGTAATGCAAGACAAACCATCTCAGCTGCTAAAGAATTGAGTGCTTCTGCAAAAGATGATCAAAGAATATTAGAAGCAGAACGATTGCTCTCTAGGGCTGAACGACGAATTGAAGTTAGTCTCTATGATGCAGCAAGACAGGATGCTCTTAGAGCTCAAAAACAAGCCATTGAATATTTAGAAGCTGAGATTACTAAAAAACCTAAATAATTCTCGAAGACACTATTTATTTTCAAAGTAACTTTTAATCGCATCAATACTAATGTCTTGATTTCCGTCTTTTCCTCTTTCAACCAGTTCTATTGTATTATTTTTTAGTCCTCTTTCACTGACAATAATTTGATATGGAATACCAATCAATTCAGCTTCAGCAAATTTTACTCCAGCTCTTTCACTGCGATCGTCTAGAGCAACTTCATACCCTAAGTTTATAAAATCATTATAGATTTGATTAGATTTTAACAGGACTGTTTCGTCATCTTTCTTAGTGATTGCAATGATAATTATTTCGAAAGGAGCTATTTCTTTAGGCCAAATAATTCCTGATTTATCATGATTCTGCTCTATAGAAGCAGCAACAATCCTTGAGATACCAATTCCATAACAACCCATCATTAGGTTAACTGATTTTCCAGTGCTATCTAAAACACTGCATTTCATACTTTTGCTGTATTTATCTCCTAGTTGAAATATATGACCAACTTCTATGCCTCTGGCAAATGATAATTCCCCACCTCCAGGAGCTATATCACCTTTGATAGTCTCAACATTTGCAGCAAAATCTTCTTCATCACAATATCCAATCTTATCTTCGCCTGATTCAGCTAGAACATGATACTCATGTGAAGTAGATCCTCCAATCTCTCCACTATCAGCTCTGACTTTACGATAATTTAATCCTAACTGCATAAAAATATTGTCGTATGCATGCCCTATTTTTTTATACTCTTCATCGAGTGAAGATTGATCCAGGTGAAATGAATAAGAGTCCTTCATTAAAAACTCTCTGGCTCGCATAACACCAAATCTAGGTCTAATTTCATCTCTAAACTTAGTTTGTATTTGGTAAAAGTTAACAGGTAATTGTTTGTAGGTATTTAGTTCACCTCTAACAATGTCCGTTATAACTTCTTCATGGGTTGGTCCAAAGCAGAATAATCGATCATGTCGATCACTCATTTTTAATAGTAAGTTACCATATTCATCCCATCTTCCAGTTTCTTCCCAGAGATTAGATGGTTGAATTGCAGGCATCAATATTTCCAATGCTCCTGTTGCATCCATTTCTTTTCTAACTATATTTTCTATTTTTTTTAAGACTTTGAGACCCAAAGGCATCCATGTGAATAAACCAGAGGCTAGTTTCTTTATCAATCCTGATCTCAGCATGAGTCTATGGGAAGTCAATTCAGCTTCTGCAGGAGTATCTTTATAAGTTTTGAGCGGGTATTGTGATAGTTTCATTGAAATATTTTAAGTGATTGATTATTTTCTTTATCTTATATAGCTATTGTTGAGTTATCTAATGTTATTAAGATTTAATGATATCACCTTCTTATTTCCAAGATAACCTGCATTTCTCTATAATAGATTCATATGAACATTGAACAAATAAAGAATAAAGACAGAAAAAAAATGAAGAAGGGTATATTCCTTCTTCCAAATATTTTTACAACTGCAAATCTTTTTGCAGGATGTTTTTCTATTTTTTGTGCTATTGACGGAAACTATCAGTCTTCTGCTGTGGCTATCTTTGTTGCTGTATTTTTAGATGGCTTGGATGGAAAAGTCGCGAGAGCTACTAATGCTGTTTCTGACTTTGGGAAAGATTATGACAGTCTTTGTGACCTGGTATCATTTGGAATTGCGCCTGCAATATTCTATTATTCTTGGACATCAAATAATCCATATGATCTGGTTACCGTAAGAATGACATGGCTTGTTTCATTTTTTTATATTGCCACCACAGCACTTCGATTGGCTCGATTTAATAATCATCTTCAGCTCAAAGAAGAAAATCATTTTCTGGGTTTACCTTCACCAGCAGCTGCCACTTTATGCACTGTGATTATCTGGCAATGTGATTTGAATTATATTGACCCTATTTTGAGTTATATCTTTATTTCTATTGCTATGTTGTCATCCTCCTGTTTAATGGTTTCAAATATTAAATACAACAGTTTTAAGGATACTCGTTCCTTAAATCGTATTCCTTTCTCAAAAACTCTTTTGGTGCCTCTTATCTTAATACTCATTTTCTTAAACCCACCTTTAGTACTAACTATTATGTCAGTAACCTACCTTTTCTCTGGCCCTATCACTTTGATTAGAGGTTTGATTATGAAAAAAAAGACATCCCTCAAGCAAGATCCTGAATAGCGATAATATGCTACAGAATAGGAAAGATACCCTTCAAAAAATTGGCATTGATGTATATCATCACAGAAAGAAAGATTCTGAAAAGAACTTAAATGGTGATCAACCAGACGTATGGAAAGTATTAGAGAAAAATGTTTCTTCTTGTCAACAGTGTTCACTTCATGAATCAAGAACACAAACAGTATTTGGGGTAGGGAATATAAATGCTGACTGGCTCTTTATAGGAGAAGCACCTGGCAAAGATGAAGACATCAAAGGTGAACCATTCGTTGGACGAGCAGGGCGATTACTTAATGAGATTATTTTTGCTTCAGGTCTTAGTAGAGAAAGTGTATTTATAGCAAATATTCTAAAATGCAGACCTCCTAATAATAGAGATCCAAAGCAAGAAGAAGTAGAAAGCTGTTTTGTGTACTTAAAAAAACAAATTGAATTAATTAACCCAAAGATTATTATTGCTGTAGGTAAAATCGCAGCCCAACAGTTATTAGATACCGATCAAACAATGGCTGATCTGAGGGGATCTACACATTCCTTTGGTGAGAATAATATCCCTTTGGTCGTTATCTATCATCCGGCTTATTTACTTAGAAGCCCTACTCAAAAATCAAAAGTCTGGTCAGATATTCTTCTTGCACAAGATAGTATTAATTAATTTATGGGCATTCTGAAAAGAAAAAAGATTGTTTCATGGGCTTTGTATGATTGGGCTAATTCTGTATTTGCTACGACAGTGATGGCAGGATTTTTCCCTATATTCTTTAAGTCTTTTTGGGCTGCAGACCTTTCTCCAATAGAAAGTACAGCAGCCATAGGAACAGCAAACTCATTGTCAGGGCTCTTTATAATGTTGTTAGCTCCAATTTTGGGAGCTTTTTCTGATGTAAGAAAAATAAAGAAACAATTCCTAGCTTTTTTTGCTGCTACAGGAATTTTAAGTACAGCTTATCTTTATTATATTCCTCAAGGCGATTGGTTCTATGCTGCATTTTTATACACGTTAGCTGCGATTGGTTTTTCTGGGGGCAATATTTTTTATGATTCTTTAATTGGTTCAGTTTCAAATGATCATGAAAGAAATAAAGTTTCCTCTTTGGGCTACTCTTTAGGTTATCTAGGAGGAGGCATTCTGTTTATAGTGAATGTTTTAATGTATTTGAATCCAACTTGGTTTGGATTAGCTTCTGATATTGAAGCCATACTCTATTCTTTTTTATCTGTATCTGTTTGGTGGGCAGTCTTTTCTATACCTTTATTTTTGAATGTTGATGAGACATCTAATTCTTCTCCATCTCAAAGTATTTGGGCTGATATATCTCATTCTTTTAAATCAGTAGCTTCAACGTTGAAAGAAGTAAAGAAACATAAAAGAGCAGCCTTGTTTTTGATCTCTTATTGGCTTTATATGGATGGAGTAGATACGATTGTAAGAATGGCAACCGCATATGGATCTGACATAGGATTGGATACGCCTTCAATGATTACTGCTTTGATAATGACACAATTTATTGGCTTTCCAGCGACCTTAGTTTTTGGAATGTATGCAGATAAAATTGGTTTTAAGAAAATACTAACCATTGGGATTTCTGTCTATATAATCATTTGTTTTTTTGCAGCTAATATGAGTACTGCTACTGAGTTTTATATTATAGCAGGAGCTGTTGGACTGGTTCAGGGTGGAGTTCAAGCCATCAGTAGATCTTTTTTTAGCAGTTTGATTCCTGAAAATAAGGAGGCTCAGTTTTTTGGTTTCTATAATTTAGTTGGTAAGTCAGCTGTTTTAATAGGCCCATTGTTAGTTTCATGGGTTGCTTATATTTTTAATAACCCAAGATTTGGAATACTAAGCTTATTGATACTTTTTATACCTGGACTGATCGTTCTTTGGATGGTTCCTGATAAGGAATTAACTCAATGACACCATTTCAATTTGTCGTTCTATCTTAATTTTATCTTGGGATAATAATTCAGATTGTGATACAAGATTTTCAACCACATCTTTTGGTGCTTTGGATTTAAAATTTTTATTCTCAAGTCTTTGATTCACTGAACTTAGATTATTTTGTATTTGAATTAATTTTTTTTCTAACCTTTTTCTTTCTGATTCAATATCTATTAGACCTTCCAAAGGTATGTGAATTTTCATGCCACCCAGCAATGAAATAGCGGACAAGGGTGGAGCGTCAGTTATCCTTTTTATTTCATAAACATTTGCCATGTCTTTTATAAAAACACTTGTTTCATTTAGGAGATTAAGATCTCCTTCACTGGCATCTTGAAGAAGAATTGGAATTTGTACTTTGGGCGCTATATTCATTTCTGAACGAATTTGCCTAATATTTGTTACAAATGATTGCATCCATTCAATTTTATGAATTGTTATTTTGTCATAACATAGACTTTCTTTTTTGGGATAGGAACTGACCATAATGCTTCTTTTAGAGGTATTGAAATTAAAGGATTTCCATATCTCCTCTGTTATGAAAGGGATGATTGGATGCAGCGCTCTAAGAACCATGTCCAATACATTTAATAAATTTACTTTTGTTTGTTTTTTATTATCGTCAGAAAAATGATCTGTTGAATACAGAATTGATTTACTTAACTCAAGATACCAATCACAAAAATCATTCCACACAAATTCATATAGTGAATTTGCCACTAAATCAATACGATATATTTTGATATTTTTTTCTATGGATTGTAACAATAGATGAAGTTTAGATTGAATCCATAAATCGGGAAGCAATAAGCTTTCTTTTGGTGATGGGTTAGAGTTATGTGCTATGTTTTCTGTATTTAATGTCACAAATCTTGCTGCATTCCATAACTTATTGCAGAAATTTCTATAGCCTTCAATACGATTCAAATCAAAACGAATATCCCTTCCTGTCGTGGCTTGTATTGCAAATGTAAATCTAAGAGCATCAACACCAAATTCTGGAATGCCTTTTGGAAACTCTTTTTTTGTATCTTCGATGATTTTTGAAGCCATTTCTGGTTGCATCAGACCTTCTGTTCTTTTACTGATTAATGTATCAAGGTCAATGCCATCAATTATGTCTATAGGATCAAGGATATTGCCTTTTGATTTTGACATTTTATGACCATTTTTATCTCTGACCAATCCATGAATATAAACTTCTTTAAATGGCAGCTCATCCATAAAATAAAGTCCCATCATTATCATTCTTGCCACCCAAAAGAAAATGATATCAAATCCAGTCACTAAGACATTCGTTGGGTAAAAAGTTTTTAAGTCATCAGTTTGATTGGGCCATCCTAGACTTGAAAAAGGCCACAAAGCTGAAGAGAACCATGTATCCAAAACATCTTCATCTTGTTTTAATTTTTCCAAGCTTGAAAGGTTATATTTTATTCTAATATCTTCTTCAGATTTTCCAACAAATACATTACCTTGCTCATCATACCAAGCTGGAATTCTATGACCCCACCATAGTTGCCTGCTTATACACCAATCTTGAATGTTTTCCATCCATTCAAAGTATGTTTTTGACCAATTGTGTGGAACAAAAGTTAATTCTCCACTTTTTACAATATCTATTGCTGGTTTGGCTAATTTCTTAGTACTTACATACCATTGATCTGTAATATAGGGCTCAAGTATGGCGCCACTTCTATCACCTCTTGGTACATTTAATGTGTAATCTTCAATCTTTTCTAGCAAGCCCAGTTTTTCCATATCTGAGACAATTGATTTCCTTGCTTCAAAACGATCCATTCCTTTGTATTTTTTCTCAACATTTGAATTTATCTTGGCATCTTTAGTAAAAATATTAATTACTTCTAAGTCATGACGTTTCCCAATCTCAAAATCATTAAAATCATGTGCTGGTGTGATCTTGACACAACCACTGCCAAAATCTTGATCTACATAATCATCAGCTATTATGGGTATCACTCTTTCAGATATGGGAAGTATTATTTTTTTACCAATGTATTTTTGATACTTTGGATCGTCTGGATGAACAGCTACAGCTGTATCACCCAACATGGTTTCAGGACGAGTGGTAGCAACTATCAAGCACTCATCAGTATTTTCAATCGGGTATTTAAAATGCCAGATCTCCCCAGGCTCTTCTGATTGGTTGACTTCTAAATCTGAAAGCGCTGTCAGAAGTATAGGGTCCCAATTTACTAATCTTTTACCACGATAGATTAATTTATCTTCATATAATTTAATAAAAACTTCTTGCACGCCTTCTGCTAAATCATCATCCATGGTAAAACGTTCTTTAGTCCAATCTGTAGAAGAACCCATCCTTTTGAGTTGAGCAGTGATTGTAGTACCAGATTTATTTTTCCAGTCCCAGACTTTTGATATAAAAGCTTCTCGACCTAATTCTAATCGAGATGATCCTGATTGCTCTAATTGTCTTTCAACAACCATTTGAGTTGCTATTCCTGCATGATCAGTTCCAACTTGCCAAAGAGTATTTCTTCCTTGCATCCTGTGATAGCGAACCAAAATATCCATTATGGTGTCTTGAAATGCGTGACCCATATGGAGTGTTCCTGTGACGTTTGGTGGCGGTATCACTATGCAATAAGGATCTCCAATATTGGAGGGTGAGAAATAACCCGATTTTTCCCAAGAGTCATATATTTTATTTTCTATTGACCTTGGATTGTATGACTTATCCATATTTAAATTACTTTATAGGCCTTAATATTAAATCCAATGGATTTGTATTTTTTCCATCTTTCTCTGGCTTTTTCTTTTTTTTCATCAATATTTTCTATAATTTCATGAATTTTTTTTAAATGATTTGAAGTATCAGGCATTCCATCACTCAAGTTGATAATGGCTTCGGCATCTTCAATCTCATTATCCACCCACCCAATTTGAACAGGTTGAGTATTATTATCTTTATCTTTATTCACTAAGGCATGAGGAACATAACTTTCTTGTCTGAATGTCCATAGAATTTTATCTAGTTCTTCTGCTTGTTTTTGAGTGTTGGTCTTTATAAAAATAGGATTAATATTTTGTTTGTAGCCTTTTTCAATTAATTTGCATACATAGACTAAGAAATCTTTTCTTTCTATCGACTCAAAATGATGAAATAAAACATTTGTTTTAAGCTGCATATCAATTAAGTGCTCTGTTAATTAAAAATTCAGAAACCATTGCTACTGGTCTACCTGTAGCTCCTTTATTTGATCCCTCAAGCCATGCAACACCAGCAATATCAATGTGCGCCCAATCATAATCACCAACAAATTTCTGAAGAAAGCATCCTGCAGTGATTGTTCCTGCACCAACTCCATTGGTGCTGATATTAGCCACATCAGCAAAATTACTTTTAATCTGCTTGGCATAGTCTTCGTTTAAAGGAAGCCTCCAAGTTGGATCTTTGCTTAATTCACCAGCAGAAGTTAATTCTTTAGCAAGGCTATCTGAATTAGTCATTAAGCCAGACATATGTTTCCCTAATGCCACAACACAAGCACCAGTTAGAGTCGCCATATCTATAATGAGTTCTGGTTTAAATTTTTGAGCATAGGTAAGTGCATCAGCAAGTATTAGCCTGCCTTCTGCATCGGTATTTAATACTTCAATGGTTGTACCAGACATAGCAGTAACAATATCACCAGGCTTGGTTGCTCTGCTGCCGACTACATTTTCGCAAGCTGGAACTATAAATACCGCATTAATAGATAGTTTTAGTTCTGAGACCATTTGAAGCAGGCCAATTGTAGTTGCTGCTCCACACATGTCATATTTCATCTCATCCATTGCATTGGATGGTTTAAGAGATACTCCACCTGTATCAAATGTTATGCCTTTGCCCACAATAACTATAGGCTTAGATTTTGATTTAGATCCTTTGTATTCTGCCACAATTAACTTAGCAGGTTCTGAAGCTCCAGCAGTTACTGATAACAATGAGCCCATTTTTAATTTTTTCATATCAGATTCATTCAAAACCTTAAGAGATATCGATTTATTTTTGTTGGCTATCTTTCTTGTTTCTTTAACTAAAAATGATGGTGTGCAGATATTAGCTGGAAGATCGCCTAAATATTTTACTTTTTGTATCGCACTTCCTATACTCTCACCATGCTTAAGACCCTTTGACATGGATGAACTTTTCTTATTACCATTAGTTCCAAAGTAGAGCTTACTTAATGAGTATTTTTTTTCTTTTTTGGAGTTGGTAGCTGTGTATTGATAAGTGATCTCATACCATGATTCAACCATTATTCTTGAAGCTCTATAGTATAATTCATCGTTTTTTCCAATAAGATCATCAGATGCAAGAAGATTAGTTGCATTTTTATGTGATGTGGATGATAGTTTTTTTAGAGCAGATGTTATTGCTTTTTTATAATTTCTTTCGAAATATTCATCAAATTTTCCACAGCCCACTAAAACTATTCTTTTATAGGATTGTTTATTGATGGGTAAAATTCTAGTTTGTCCTAGTTTTCCAGATATATCCCCATTCGATTGAAAATCTTTTATTAGATTATTATTCTGAGAATTTATAGTTTTAGATGCCCCTCTTAGGATTCCGTCTTCAAAGACAGGTAGTATAAGACAATCAGTTCTTATCTCTGATGATTTATTTGTATTTATTAGAAAATTCATTTATTTCTCTCTTTTAGTTATTTTTCAAGGGTATTGTTAGTCTATTAAAATCGAATGCCCTAGTATTTATTGAGTCATAATTGTAGTGTAATGGTATTAGTTTAAAAACTAAATATGAATCTCATCTATTAGACAAATAAGATTTTTTATGGGAAAAATAATAAATCAATATCTTTTTAAAGAGACAGCCATCACTTGGTTGGCTGTCACAATCATATTATTGATTATTTTAGTTGCCAATAAGTTTGCTGATGTATTGGGTGATGCTTCTGTTGGATTACTTTCATCTGATTATATCGTGCAACTAATGCTGTATTCTTCTATAGACTATTTGATTGTTCTAATACCTTTGAGCACTTTTTTATCAATTTTGTTGGTTTTTGGAAGACTTTATACTGACAGTGAAATTACGGCAATATCAGCCTCAGGAATAGGACCTATTTCATTATATAAACCTTTGGCTATGCCAACTTTGGTTATAGCAATTTTATTAGCAATTATTTCTGGCTATATATCACCACAAGCTAGAAAAAGTATTGAAACTACAAAATTAGATTCTATGACTTCAATTGGTATTGAATTTTTAGAACCAGGTCGATTTGTGAATTTGAAAAATGGTTCAGTTTTGTATTCAGAAGATCTTATTGATGAGAACAGACTTATAAATGTCTTTTTGCAGCAAGAAAATAAAGGAAGAGTAAATGTTGTCGTAGCTGAATATGCTGAAATTGAGACCATTGGAGAGAATAATAATCTTCTTATTTTTTATAATGGCCAAAGATATGAGGGCAGACCCGGTGACCAAGATTTTAGAATCCTGGAATTTTCAGAACATCAATTACCACTACTTAATAGCGGTAAGAAAGTTGAAAAGGAAGACTTGAATTTAGAGAATATGGAGTTTCTCTATAAGCAAAAAACACTTCAAGCAAATGCCGAAATTCAATGGAGAATTTCTCCCTCCATTGCTCTAATTATTTTAGTACTACTTTCTATTCCTTTGAGTAAGGTCTCACCAAGGCAGGGACAATACGGTGGAATTATTTTTGGGGTATTAATTTATATGATCTATGTGAATTTGTTGGGTGCAGCAAAAATTTGGTTTGAGCAGGGGGATACTCCAGAACTACTTGGGTTGTGGTGGGTGCATTTAATCTGGTTATTTTTTGCGAGTATAGCCATACTCAATAACTATAATTTTTTTCAAAGAATAAGAATATTTGGAGAAAAAAATTGACAATAATTGATCGTTATATATTTAAAACAATATTCAAAACTACATGGATTGTTCTGTTTGTATTTATTGCATTCTCAGGGTTTATTGATTTTATAAGCCAAACTGATGATATTGGGATTGGCACTTATGGAGTTAAAGAAGCTATTCAGTACACACTATTAAAGCTTCCAAGTTCAGTTTTTAAATTTTTATCTATCATTGTTCTGATTGGTAGCTTATTAGGTCTTGGTATATTAAGTAAAAATAATGAGTTATTGGTTTTACTCTCCTCAGGACTATCAATGAGGAGACTGGGGTTATCGGTTCTTATGTCTGGTTTTATTCTTTGTTTTTTATCCACATTGGTAGGTGAATACTTTTCCCCACCAATGGAACGTATAGCAGATCAACTTAGAACTAAGAGTAAATATAATTATGCCTCACTGGGTAATTCCAAAGGAATTTGGTTAAAAGAGCAAAATAAAATAATCAATATCAATCTCTTGAATGAGAATAAAAGTTTTGGAAATGTAACTATCTTTGAACTAAATGATTCCTCTAAAATCCAAAGAATCTCTAGAGCATCTTCTTCAACCATCGATGACTATAATCAATGGATACTAAGCAATCTAGAAGAAACAGTTTTTAATGAATCTGGTCTTAGTACAGAATTTTCAAGATACAAGATTGATAAAACGCAATTGGATAGAGATATAGTTGGTTTAACGGTCGTAAAATCTGAAGATCTCAATATATTAGAACTTTATAAGTTTACTAACTATTTAGTGCAAAACTCTCTTGACGCTAAAATATATCAAACAGCATTCCACTCTAGAATAGCCTCCTTATTGGTTATACCTTTTATTTGTTTATTGGCATTGCCATTATCATTGGGTATTGGACGAAATAGAGGTATTGGTTTTAGAGTTGTTATTGGGATGTTGATAGGGATTACTTATTTCATGTTGCAAAATACTTTAATAGAAAGCGCTCAAATTTATCAAGTACAACCCATATTATTAGGCTGGATTCCTTTTTTCATATTATTATTATGCACTGCATCAGCTTTTAGGTTTCTTCAATGGAAATGAACTCAATTCATACAAAATATATATTCATACTTTTGTCAGCGATGCTATTCATTTCTGGTTGTGTAACAACGCATGAAACAATTGTTGAAGAGGTAACAAATAATGAATCATTATCGAATAAAAAAGAAATATATGAATTAAAATTAAAACTATTAGATTTTGAAAAAAAGCTAGTAGCTTTAGAGTACTTGATTCAAAAAGCGGAGAATGAAAAGGTTATTGAGAAATTTGATGATTTATCTACTGAAGAAATACGATCTGAATATCAAAAAGCTTTTGATTTAATAAAGTCTGGTGAATACTTTGCAGCGGAAGAGACTTTATCTATCTTTATAGGCTTGTATAGTGATACAGAATTTATTGATGATGCGATTTATTGGTTGGGAGAATCATTTTATTCTCAGAAGAAATACAATAAAGCTTTAAAAGAGTTTGAAAAAATAACGAAACATCATCCAAATTCTGAAAAGTTAGTAGAAGCTATTTTGAAAACAGGCTTTACTCAGTTTGAGTTGGGAGATATAGAAAAATCCATTAAAACACTTAATCAATTAATTAAATCCTATCCTGATAGCTCTGCTTCTCGTTTAGCTAAAGACAAACTAAATTCTATAAAATAAATGGTTTTAAAAGAAACTCTTAGAATTACAGAGATTTTTTCCTCAATACAGGGAGAATCATCAAAAGTAGGTTTACCATCAACATTCATTAGACTTACTGGTTGTCCGTTGAGATGCCAATATTGCGATACCAGTTATGCTTTTACAGGCGGGGAAAGAATAACCTTTGATGAAATATTTTCACAGGTAAAGAGCATTGGTAATAAAGATATTTGTGTTACCGGTGGAGAGCCTTTAGCACAAAATGAAGCAAAGGATTTTCTTAAGAAGCTTACCGCTCTCCAATACCACGTCAGTTTAGAAACTAGCGGTTCTATTTCTATTGATAATATAGACTCAAGGGTAAAAATTGTTATGGATATTAAAACTCCAGATTCAGGTGAAGTTTCTAAAAATGATTGGAATAACATTTCTTTAATGAAGAAAAACGATGAGTTTAAATTTGTTATATGCAGCGATGAAGATTATGAATGGTCAAAAACAATTTTAAGAAAATATTCTCTTGATAAAAAATCAATCGTCCTATTTTCTCCTTGCACTGAGAGTATGGAGGCCAGCCATTTAGCTGATTTAATCTTAAAAGATCGATTAAAGGTTAGATTTCAGGTACAACTTCATAAAATATTATGGGGCGATGAGTCAGGTAGATAAATTATGAATAAATCAATTGTATTGTTATCAGGAGGAATGGACTCAGCGACTGCTCTTTCCATCGCAAAAAGCAAAAGATTATCTTGTTATGCCTTAACTATAAATTATGGGCAGAAGCATTCCACTGAAATAGAAAAAGCAAAATTAATTGCAAACCATTTCCAAGTTATTGAGCATAAGATTATTGAAATAGATCTAACTGTTTTTGGCGGCTCCGCTTTAACGGACAAGAGTATAGACATACCCGAAAATGAATCTCAAGGGATACCAGTTACTTATGTGCCTGCTAGAAATACCATTTTTTTCTCATTGGCTCTTGCTTGGGCTGAAGTAATTGGCGCTAATAGTATCTACTCAGGAGTGAATGCGATAGATTATTCAGGCTATCCTGACTGCAGGCCTGAATATTTAGAAGCGATGCAAGAATTAGTAAATCTAGCAACAAAAGCAACTGTTGAAGGTAATTCAATTGCTATTGAGGCTCCATTATTGAGTATGAATAAAATCGATATTATTAAAAAGGGTATAGAAAATGATGTTGATTTTTCTAAAACAGTTTCTTGTTATCAACTTACTAGACAATCAAAATCATGCGGTGTTTGTGATTCATGCAGGATAAGGTTGAAGGCATTTGAAGAATTAAATCTGATTGATCGGATTGAATATGTCTAAATGACTGTTTTATTTGACAAGGTTGAGTTATCATTTTTTTTAAATTTTCACTTGGGGCGTTAGCTCAGTGGTAGAGCAGTTGGCTTTTAACCAATTGGTCGAAGGTTCAAATCCTTCACGCCCCACCATTTGAAGTAATATGAAGAAAAATATTAAGAAATACTGGATATTCTCATCAACCGTATCAATATTCTTTTTTATCCTTTTGATTCTTATTTTATCCAATCGCTAAATCATATGTCTAACAGCACAATTGAATTGAATGAAGGTCTATATGATTACCTTTTATCCGTCTCTCTAAAGGAATCAACAGTATTAAAAGAACTGAGAAAGACGACTTCAGCTCTACCCAATTCGAGAATGCAAATAGCTCCCGACCAAGGACAATTTATGGCCTTATTATTAAAAATAATAGGAGCTAAGAACTTAATCGAAGTGGGTACATATACTGGTTACAGTACTTTGGTTTGTGCTCAAGCTTTGGAAGAAGGTAAAATTATTGCAATTGATAGAGATGAAGTGAGTGCTCAAGTAGCTCAAAAATACTGGAGAGATGCAAAAGTTGATAATCTTATTGATTTAAGAATTGGAGAAGCGGGAGCCATCTTAGAAGAAATGCAGGATGATCCAGATATTAAAGGTTCCATCGATTTTGTTTTTATCGACGCTGATAAAAGTAATTACCTCAATTACTATGAACTGACGCTGAATTTGTTAAGAAAAAATGGCATTATTTTATTTGACAATGTTCTTTGGGATGGAGCTGTTGCTGACTCTTCTTTTCAAGATGAAGATACTGTTGCTTTGAGAAAGCTTAATGAATTTCTTTTACAGGATGATAGGGTGGATATAAGTATGATAGCTATTGGAGATGGTCTTACTATAGCAAGGAAAAAACTTGATGGATGACTCACTTAATATATTTGGAGAACCACTTAAAGAGTGTAGCAATTCTCCTATGACAGGGTTTTTTAGAAATGGATGTTGCGATACATCAAATGAAGATTATGGCAGTCATACAGTATGTATATTAGCTACTAAAAAATTCTTAGATTATAGTGCCTCAGTAGGAAATGATTTATCAACACCCATGCCTGCAGCTGGATTTACTGGCTTAAATCCTGGCGATCAATGGTGTTTGTGTGCACCAAGATGGCAAGAAGCACTTGAGGCTGACTCTGCACCGAAAGTTGTATTGATTTCAACACATATTGGGGCACTCAATCATATTAATATTGAGGATCTTAAAAAATATGCTGTAGATCTAAACTAAAATGATCATCATGAAGAACACAATATTATTTCTAATTTTTCTTTCATTGCAGAGTTGTTCTTTTTTAGAGACGAAATCCTATAAAGATCAAACAGAAAGACTGAATTCTCTTTCAAAAGAAAATAAAATGATTGCAGAAGATCTGATGGCATTTATTAAAAGTACAGACCAAAGATACTTTACAAGATCAAATGCTATCAATAGTGGAATTCAGTCTACTGAAGACTTTATGTCCATTACTAAATACTCAGATTTTGAAGTAAGAGTTTCACGAGGAGATGAGATACAAAAGATTGGTAGAATGATCTCAGAGGGCAAATTAACATCACCGGGAAGAGGCGAGAAAAGAAAGCTAGTTTGGGGTAGGTTTTATTCTATTGATGTTCATCCTAAGACACCATTGGTTGGCATGTTACATGCCACACTTGTCTTACAGTTATTTGAAGATGGGTCAGTTGTAACAGGAGGTTGGCTTGATGTCATGCCTGGAACAAGAGTGGAAGAAGATATGGATTATTTAAAGAAAGTAACTGATGATTATTTTAAAAAGAATGAAGCTAGTCCAATTCTATATAGAAAACTTGTTTGTAAGGGCACTCATGAAACAATTGAAGCCTTTAGAAGAAAGCCTTCTTGTTCGGGAGTAAGTTTTTATGGCCCGCCTGTATTTAGAGATAGCGGTGAAAAAAGCTATCGTTTCATACAAGGAATGTTTATAGAATTTGTCGATGCCTATTTTGATATCATCGAAAAGAGAGTTGATGATCCTTATAATGAACTTGATCTTATTGCTCAAGAGGAAATGAGAAAAAGTTGGTTGATTGATCAATTATTTTCAGATCCTTTTGCCAGTAAGATTGTTCCTTTCGAAGTATGGGGTACAGCTAATCTTCCTCCAACAATCAAATTTTAAAAGATAACAATGGAGATAAAACAAACACATAATGATCCCAATCGTTTTTTATGGTACTTGGTTTATATTGCTATTACGGTCGTTTCGGGATTACCCTTATTTGGTTTGAGGCTTAGTGACTTTGGTATCAACTATCTTTTATTATTATTTATTCATGAATTTTCAGCATTTCTTTTCTTTGGCCATACGTTTTTCTCCAACATATGGGCAATGCAAATACGTTTTAATCAAGACAAAGAAGTTGGTATTTGGGCAAGAGGGTTTTTAAGGAAGTTAGCTTTATCAATAACAATGACAACCTCTATAATAATTCCAATTACAGGTTTGATGCTTATGGAGTCTTGGGGTGGTTTGATTAATGCACCTTGGGCTTGGAATGCCTATCTTGCATTTTGGGCTATGGCTGCAATAAGCATAACACCAGACATCATCCGATATGGGAGAAATAGAAATTCTGCTGATCCAAAACATGGAATGGTGAGTGGTGCTATTAGGGGTAACATAGGTACAGTCCTTACCATCTATATAATCTGCTGCATGGTGATTAAGATTTCCTGGATAAAGCCATTTCCTAATTTATTTATTGGTTAGTTTCCATTGCATCTGTGTTTGCTGAGGCTTGAGCTAGACCATCCTTAATATTTTTTTGTTGCGATATTGGCTTATATAAAGGACCTTTCTCACCAGTAAAATTATCAAGCGGTTCAACAATATGATGCCCATCGATTGCACAGAATCTTGTTATTGAATATCGCTCCCAAGTTACAGGGGGCACACGATGAGGAGTCGCTTTAATAAGGCCATTGGTTATAACTTCCAACATATCCCCGAGCATGATAATAATTTCATATCGAGAACAATCAACATTATGCCAATCGCCTGAGGGTTTCTGAAGTTGAGATCCATGTTCAGACTGCGTTAGAAGCGTGAATACCTCATAATCAGTATGAGCGCTTATGCCAAAAAGATTATCCTCTGGTATACCTTCAACAGGTGGGTAATAGATCATTCTCATGGTAGAAGGCGATCTATCTGTCATTTTTGATCTTATATAATCTTTTTCTATACCAAGAGTTTCTTCAATAACGCTAGCCAGTTTTTTTTCTACTTTTGAACATTCTAGAAAGTAGTCATAAATAGCCTCTCTAAAAAGGGGCATTTTAGGAGGCCATAAATTCGGTCCATAGTTTTCAAATTCTTTGTCTATTTCTTCAATTTCATAACACATATCAAATGCAGAACAAGTGGCTTTAGTTCCAGCTGAGTAGGCTGGTTCTTCGCCACATGGTGACCAACCTCTACTAGATTCAGCATGACGATAGTGCGATGCTTGTTTTTTAGGATCATTATCACTCATCGAATGAAATAACCTCGACTGATCATAAGCAGAATCAATCACTGAGTTATCAATACCATGGTCGATCAGTAAGAAATAACAATCTTTTATCATGGCGTCTCTAAGAGATTTTTGTTCGTTAGAGCTTATTTTTTGATTTTCTGAGAGAATGTTTTTTAAACTTATTTTTTGCATAACAAACTTAAATAGTACAATGGGTTATTAATAATAATCTTAACTTAATTATCAAATATATTTAATGAAAAGAATAGAAAATATGGATCAAAATATTAAAGCCATTGAAGATGTATTAAAAAAATCTTTGACGATTGAATTTATCCAAATTGAAGATCAAGGACATCTGCATAAAGGACATAAAGCTGCAAATGAAGGTTTAATGCATTTAAAAGCATGCATTGTCTCAGATGATTTTTTAGGTTTAAACTCAATAAAAAGACATCAAAAAGTTTATGTTATTCTTGCAAAATTTCTAGAAAATCGCTTGCATGCACTTAGCTTGGAGACTTATTCAGTAAAGGAATACCATCAAAGAGATTAAATCTTATTGTTTTATTGCAATGATCCCTGCATGATCTTTTCCATAATTAGAACTTGCTCTTGAGGGTCCAAAATATTTTGAAGTGATTATTTCAAATCCAGCTGATTTACATTCTCTTGAAAGAGTATCTGGGTCAAGACAATTCATATGTGGTGTCATCCCCTTAGGCAATCTAGATATCGGTAAGCAATCCAATACATTTTCAATAAATCCAGGGAAGGGATCTCCTGCTTCTAATTTTTTTTCAAATTCAGGGAGATAGTTTTTCCATGGCCCTGAGTAACAAGTATCGGTAATTAAGTAAATCCGACCCCCAGGTTGAATCCAGTTATACATATTTCTTAATGTTTCAATTAATTCATTGGGTGTTAGAAAATGCAAACACCGAGAGCAATGAATGGTCATAAAAGATTCATTTTTAAAATCTATATTGGGCAAAGTACCTAGTTTGGTTGTAAGATTATCTTTTAATTCTTCTGGTGTCTCTTTTAACAAAATATCAAGATGAGCTTGATCCATATCTGATGCCAACACTTTGGATCCTTTTTTAAGAGCTGCAATTGATGCTATTCCATAGGCGCAACCAACATCTAGTGAAAGTCCTTCTAATTCTGATGATTCCTCGACAAAAGATTTTGAGATATTATTCAAGTCTTGTTCCATGAAACCCCTTCCATTTAAACAGGGAATAAGGCCTGGTATATAGGCCTTAGGTTTAACTTTATTTCCTCTCAGTTTAGAAAATAAATTAAATAATATGGGTCCAATAAAGCTTAATCTTCTTCTTAAACTAACCTTATATTGCTTATTTTCATCATCCATAATTCTTCTGTGAAAAGCTTCAAATTGTGGATGAATATTATCTTCATATAACCGCATAAGAAAACGATTTGTTATTTTATGAATTAAAGGTATCTTTAGCCATTTTCCATAGAGTTCTTGCATATAAATAACGGGTGTTTTATGACTTTCTGCATAGGCAATAAATTTCCAACCTTCCTTCTTTTTTCTGAACAATGCATTAATTCTTGCATCTCCACCCCAGGCCTTTATTGGACCTCTCATTTTCATATCGTGTCTTACCCAACCAACAGCAAAAAGATATTCATCTGATAGAGGCTTTATTTTAATATCATAGAACCTCATACGAATCGCCTCCAGCATTCTTTTTCCTGGTACAGGTTCCCAATACTTTCTTAAATCATCCCATCCGATTTTCCAATCGGCTTGTTCTTCAGCTAAATAAAATGGATCTGGATCATCTTCATCCCAAAGAGTTTTTAAATCTACATATTTTTGTGAATCCCAAATTCTTTCAGCATCTTTAAAGATTTGTTCAATTTCTATTTGTAAGTTCTTCATAAAATTATTTACGGTTATTGCTATACCTTATATGAAGGTATGTGTAATTCAAAATATTGAGAAAGTCTTCAATGGAAACTGATGTTAAACTATCGTCTTAAGTGTTTAAATCAGAGGTTATTACAATGACAGAAATTGGCATAGTGATGGAACCAGTTCCTCAATGTTCTGCTGAGATGGCATCACTAATAGAACAAATGGGCTTTGATATGGTGTTATGCCCAGATACCCAGAATCTTTCAGCAGATCCTTACGGCCAGTTATCACTTATAGCCAATGCAACCTCAACACTTAAAATGGGAACAGGCGTTACTCATCCTGTAACTCGTGAAGCTGCGGTGACAGCCTCAGCAATGGCTTCATTGCAAGAAGAATCATCTGGAAGAGCAATCTGTGGAATAGGGCGAGGCGATTCATCTGCAGCACACATAGGAAAAAAACAAGCCACCACAGAAGAATTAAGAGATTATGTTTTAAGAGTTCAAAGTTACCTAAGAGGAGAGTCTCTTGATGTTGGCACTATGAAATCTCCTATTAGATGGATTGATCCAGACATTATTAAACCAGTTCCAATGGACATTGCCTGCACAGGTCCAAAAACTATTGCAATGGCTTGTGATGTAGCTGAAAGAGTTACCTTCGCAGTTGGAAGTGCTCCAGAGAGAATGTCTTGGGCCATGAACACCGCATTGGATCATATCAATCAGACGGGAAGAGAACGCGATGACTTTAAAATAGGCGCCTATGTTAATTTGATATGCGATCCTGATGAAAAGAAGGCTATTGCTATGGCAAGGATGCTTACCGGATTGGTGGCACATTTTACAGCAATGAAGAAAGCCCCAATAGACCATTTACCAGATAGACAAAAAGAGATTACTGCAAAACTTAAGTCCGGCTATGATATGAAGAACCATTCCAGTGAGAAAGGAGAGCATTTAGAATTAATAGACGATGAATTTATTGATTGGTTTTCTATTGCAGGACCACCTCAAAAATGTGTCGATCGATTGGGCGAACTCATGGAGCTTGGATTGGATTATGTCTATCTACTTGGTGGATCTCCAGTCGCAGAACCACGTGATGCAAGATTGAGAGCAATGGTTAATCAGACTGAAATATTTGCTAAAGAGGTTCTCCCTTCTTTTAAATAGTTTTAGAACTCATAATCAACTGAGAAGTTTATAAGTCTTCCTCTTGGGTCATGCAGCCTCGTGTCAAAACTAAAGTCAGGTGAATCGTAGAGTAGAGGTGCTGATTCATCTAAGAGATTAATAAAATTTAAGCCAACTTTTAACTCTTGATCTTCAAACTCAATAGTTTTTGTTATTCCTAGATCAAAAACAAGAAAAGAGTCTATATTGGTTTTATAACCAGTATTAATTGCTGCCACTGGCAATGGTCTTGAATTACTATAACCATCAATATATCTGGCGTTAAGGCCGTAACGAATTGAGCCATATGTAAGGCCTAGAAATGCATTAAGCCTGAGTTCTGGTAGAGAGTGTGTGTGTGCATTGTAGTTAAATTTTCCAACTCTATCGATTAAATGTTCTTTGTGATTGCCCATATGATCAGATTCTTCGATCGCGTGTTCTGGTGTTAAGAATTCCAACAAATATGTGGCATTTAAACCTAGTTCAAGATCATTTCTATCCATGGTTCTAAAATATTTCAAAGAGAAATCAATTCCTTTTACAATGGTTTTTTCCTCATTAAAAAATGTGGTATTGACAGCAATTAGATCTCCGAAATCATTTCTTGTGATGTCTGAACTACTCGGATTGGATAATATTTTTGCCTGTGGATCTTCAAGCTCCAAACGATCTTTATAATCAATTCTCCAATAATCCAATAATATATTTAAGTTTTTAGTAATGTCCCATTTCAAGCCTAGGTTCAGATTATCCGAGGTTGAAGGTTTAAGATTAGGATTTCCAACTTGAGCAATTCTTACAAAAAGAGAATTACTTTGTTCTTCTCCATTAATGACATCCCTTACTCCTCCTAATGCAATTTCTGAACTGTACAGTTGAGCCATAGATGGTGATGAAAAAGAAGTGCCAAACGCTCCTTTAAATATTAAAACTTCATTTGGTTCATAGGTCAGTGAAATTTTTGGGTCAAACGATGAATCGTTATCAATTTTTTCAAATCGAGATGCTATTAAAAGATTAACTTTTTCATTAACTTCACGATTTAATTCCATAAATAAAGCTTTCTTACTTCTAGAAGAGGATAAATTCATACCTCCACCAAGAAACAACAGGTCAGCGCTCTTGATTAGTTGACCGGATTGATTGAATTCAGCTCTTGCTAGTTCATTGTATGTAATATCTAGAGATTCATGATTGTATTGAAATCCAAATGCCATTGAGCTATTACCAATTGTTTTTCTAACTATTCCATCGAAAGAGGAAAGCTGTCCTATTCTTAAAGATTGCTCTGATCCTTTGATGTAATCAATCAGTTCTTGAGAATTGATTAAGGGTTGAAAAATATTCCAAGTCAAATCACCATTGATTCCACCGTAACCCAGTACAGCATTTTCAAACCTTGAATTAATTGTGTCTGGCCTATTATGAAAATTCTTATGTTCACTTTGGGTAATGGATAATTCAATATTAGTGTCATCATTTAATTTATAAACAATCATATTGGAAATATGATATTGATCAATATCTTTGGGTGAAACAGGAGAGGGGAACGCTGAACCGAGAGGTCTTCCATACCAAGTTACTGGAACATTAAAAGGACTTCCACCTTGACCAGGATCAATATTTCTAGACATGAATGAAAGAGCAGGATAAGAAGGGGATTGAGGGTTATCATTAACATCAATGCTTGATTTAATAGCAGTTAACTTATAGGTCAAAGTTTCATTTTCTTTAAGATAGCTTAAGTAGAGTTTTTGATGATCCTCATCATTAACTACATTGAATCTAGTTCCATAAAGAAATTTACAGAATGGTCCTGCAATGACACCACCATTATTTTCACAACTAGGATCAGCCACCCATTGTCCCGTTGCATAAGAGCCAGCGTAATCACCGCTATTGATTTTATCATCGCCACGTATTTTAAATGTATTGCCTAATGTGCTTAAGCCATTCTCGGCTATTCTGGGTATCTCCGATGACGATAAAGGGCTTCTTTTGAGAAAGTTTGCAGCAATGACAATGTGAGAATTGTTAAACTCTTTGCCATATAAGACGCCAAAAGTCTTATCACTTTGATCGTAAGAAGATGTTTCTTGATGACCTAAATTAATCCTTGTTCCAATGAAATCATCTTGTGTTATAAAATTTATAACGCCCGCAACAGCATCAGATCCATAAGTGGATGTGGCACCTTCTTTTAATATTTCAATTCTCTTAAGAGCTATCTCAGGAATGATGTTTACATCGACATATCCTTCACCTTCATGCGATGGTGTTCCAGCAAAAGTTTGTCTTTTTGAATTAAGAAGTACTAAGGTTGATGCATGATCAAGGCCTCGAAGAGTGACAGCAGCCATTCCTTGGTCTACACCATCTAGAGTGTTGGATTGAAAATGAGATCCTGATGAAGAACTTATGTATTTAGATACTTCTGCTATGTTGGTTATGTTTAGATTTTTATAGTCCTCCTCATTGATTAAATCAACACTAATATTTTCTTTATCAGTAGTGATATAACTGCCTGTGACAGTAATTTCTTCAATATTCTCTGCACTGATCCTGCCTAATGAGGTTAGTGTTAAAATAACTATAAATATAACGGATTTTTTCATGGAGATATTGTAAGTTAAATTAATACAATCTAAAAATTATTTATCTAAATTATGCAATTTAAAAAAACCCATTTATTCCTTATAACGATTTCATGTTTTATCTCTGTTAATGCACATCAAACTGACTGTTTTGAAAGAGATGGCTCAGATCTAAGCCGACCTTGTATAGAAAGACTTAAACCACGAGCATTGAATGCACTAGACCGTTCAATGAAAGAGCCTTCACTGATAAGGATCTCAGATACTCTAATAAAAGATTCACAACAACCGTTGATTGCAGTATTAGGGGCCACGGGAAGAACAGGGAGGCATGTGCTTACAGAATTATCAAATCGAGGAGTGAGAATCAGAGCTTTATCAAGAAATATTGAAAAAGCACAATCATCAGTTCCTGGCGATTATGAATGGGTATATGCTGACGTTACTAAACCAAAAACTCTGACTTTAGCTCTGCAAGATGTTGATATAGTTATCTCTACCATAGGATCTACTGAGGAAGATAATTCTGAATTAATTGATTACCAAGGCTCAATTAATTTTGTTGATGCAGCTAAGGAGTCTAGTGTTCAGCATATTATTTATATGTCCTCTATAGGAGCAGGAGGAGCTGAGAACTTCAGTACAGTAATTCTTAATCTTGTTACAGATAAGGCAATGAAGTGGAAGTCACTAGGCGAGGAGTATATCCGAAATAGTGGTATCAACTTCACCATTGTTAGACCTGGAGGTCTGAGAGGCGACCCAGGAACATTAGGTATAAAGTTAGATCAAGGTGATCAAATCATTGGATGGATACCCAGGGCCGATGTTGCTTCAGTTTTGGTTGAGTCAGCTTTTAATGAAAATACATTCGAGAGAACATTTGAGGTCATCAACGATGAGTCACTTGAAATTGATGCTTGGAGAGGCGAGCTTAAGGATCTTAAAAAAGGCGAATATGGTGAGATAGCTACGGGTAAATTCCCTTTAAACTATTGGATAGCAATGTTATTAATCTTGGGATTAATTGTTTTTCTTATCCGTAGAAGAAAATCCCGTTAAATTACTCCACCCTCATTTAATTTTTTAATTTCCTCAGCATTCTTCCCTAACAACTCTGATAATATTTCATTGGTGTGTTGACTGAGTTCAGGTCCAGACCAATCTGTTCCTCCAGGTGTTTCAGTCAATATAGGCAACATTGCTGGAATTTTTAGAGGCCTTCCATTGGCTTCAACTTCTTCAAACATGCCTCTTGCAATATAATGTTCATCTTTCATCATATCTTCAACACTGTATATTGGACCTGCTGGAACAGAGACCTCATCCATTATTGAAAGAACTTCTTCTGAGGTATGTTCGCTGGTCCATTTCTCAATCGCAGCATCGAGTTCTTTTTCATGCTCAACTCTTCCTATATTATCTTCAAACCTTTCATCCGCAGCCATTCCCGGTTGATCAATCGCTTTCATTAATCTTTTAAAGATTGAATCGCCATTGCCACCAATAATTACATGTTTATCGTCTGATGTAACATAAGTGTTGGTTGGTACAATGCCAGTAATTGTTGAACCAGAAGGCTCTCTTATAGCTCCACAACCTGAATATTCTGGCACAACAGCTTCCATGAGATTAAATACCGATTCATAAATAGCCGTGTCCACTACTTGGCCTTTATTATTTGGATCTTTTTCTCTTTGGATATAGGCAAGCAAAACTCCCATCGCAGCATGGAGACCTGCTAAGGTATCGCCGATACTTAAATTTGGCCTCACAGGTGGTCTATCAGGGAACCCATTGACGTATCTAAAACCTCCAAATCCTTCACAAACCGATGCGTATCCAGGCAGATGAGATCGAGGACCTGTTTGACCGTATCCTGAAATCCTTGCCGTTATAAGTCCTGGATTTTCTTTTTCTAATTCTGCAGGACCAATTCCCCATTTTTCAAGAGTTCCTGGTTTGAAATTTTCAATTAAGACATCTGATTTAAGAATTAAATCCTTTGCAATTTGTATTCCTTCTTCACTTTTTAAATTCAGAGTTACTGATTTCTTATTTCTAGACACGCTATGCCACCAATAAGAAGTATTGTTCTCAGTCAATCTCCAATATCGAACAGGATCTCCTGTTATGGGTTCAATTTTTATTATTTCAGCTCCAAAGTAACCAAGAATACTTCCTGTGAAGGGTCCAGCAATTAATTGACCCATTTCAATTACTCTCATACCTTTAAGAGGCTTATCTGTACTCATTTTATTTATCCTAATTAATTTATGATTTAAAAATATTGTTATACCATGAAGAGAGACCATTGCCTATCTCATGAGGGGAATCTTCTTGAATGAAATGCAAGCCTTTTACAGAGATTTCTTTTTGATTTTTCCATGTTCTACAAAACTCTCTCATTCTTCCTGTGAGAATTACTCCTGGGTCTGCATTGATAAAAAATTTAGGTATATCATTTGTTTGCATCCATTCAGCATAGGCATTCACTAGATCACATACATTCTTAGGCTCACCATTCATTGGTATTTCTCTAGGCCATGAAAGAGTGGGTCTTCTGTCCTCACCTGAATTTAAGAAAGGCTCCCTGTATTGCTTCATTTCCGATTCATCTAAGTCTCTAATAATTGATCCAGGTAAGACTTTTTCTATGAAATAATTTTTATCTAATATTAAATTCTCACCGGCTTCTGATCTAAAGCCTTGAAAAAGACTACGACTGTTTTCATTCCAGTCATCCCAGGTCATTTCTTGGACTATAGCTTCCATATACGCAATTCCCATTATTGAATCTGGGTGCATATGACTCCAATGAAAGCCAAGTGCAGAACCCCAATCATGAAGTACAAAAGTAATATTTTCTTGGTCTGTTAATAATTCAATAGCTTGATTGAGGTAATTGTAATGTTCTTCAAATCGATACGAGTTTGAATCACTTTGCTCTAATTTATCTGAATTACCCATGCCTATAAGATCGATGCATATGCATCTACCCATTTGTTCTAGATGTGGGGTAATGTTTCTCCAAAGGTAGGATGATGTAGGATTACCATGAAGGAAGATAATCGGATTTCCTTTTCCTTTCTCATAATATGCTATTTTTTTATTTTCAATAGAAATAAAACTTTTTTGCATTGATTGCACAGTTAATCTTTCATTGCTTTTGAGATAAGGGACATGAAATCTTCTTCATTTTGTATCTTTCCTATTTCAGAGGCTGAGATTTTATATCCATAATTTTCAGCAATTGTTTCGTATTTATTTTTTCTATAATCCAAGAGTTTAGGAAACACCCATTTAACAAAATCATCAGGATCCATTGTTTCATGGGTTACACCGGTTTGTTGTGAATACAAATCAAGGTTCTCAATTAAGAATTCTTCTGTGTAAAACATAGGTTTAGGATGTAGAGTGGCTCTTTTGATCAATTCATCTCTAAAATCTTCATCATCTTGAATATAAAGGACAACTGTATGCTCAACGATTACATCCATTGCAGTAGTGTCCATTAACTCGCAAATACTTCCCCCTGCATCGTTAATAAAATGATTGTAATCATAGATTCTATTTGCTTTTTCAATAAATTCAGGAATATCTTCCATAGCTCTAATTTCAGCTTTTTTATGGAGTTTTTGCCTTTTTAAAAATTCTTTTAAAGGCAGTCCCCCTTTATTGGGGTCACCTATTTTGCCGAGGTAAGTTGAAATAGGATATAAATTATCCACTGTAATATTGGTTGAAATGTAGATTGAATCCGTTCTAAGTAACTCACTTAGAAAATCAATTTCCATAGCTCTTTCTTTGATGTTATCAAGTATTGGTTCATTCAAGTATTGAGTTCCAATACGATAATCACCTGAGTAATGAAACCAATCTGATTTAGGCAGTCTATTAGCTAATGTTGTTTTCCCAATACCTGACATACCCAGTAAAGTGATTGCTTTATTAGGCCACTCGTTGAATTCTTTTAAAGACATTTTCATTTAGTGTTGAGTAGGTTGTTTTTTTATAAGTATACAGAGACTTCTAGTTTAATTATCTTATTGTGTTAATTTAATGGAAAAGGTTATCATGGTCGCCTTTTTAAGGCAGTAACTTTTTTAATTAGGGCAAAATTGGAATGAAGAACGAGAATATAGATGTTTATAAGTTTGGCGGAAGCAGTTTGGCTGATTCAGACTGTTTACGTGATGTTTGTGATTTAATTCATCAAAACACTTCTGATAATATAATTATCGTTGTTTCTGCAATGTCAGGAGTAACAAACCAGTTGCTAGCCATCACACAAGAGAAGAATCACCGAAATAGGGATTGGGTAATTGATCATTTCAAAAAAACATTAAAAGAGATCAATATTGATTCTGAAAAAAAGACAGAATTAATGGCTAATTTTTCCAACAACATGGAAACCATAGATAATTTAATAGCTTTAAATCAATTTGATCCAGATAAAACTGAAGAAAACCCAGTACTAGGTTTTGGTGAGGTCTGGTCATCGAATATTATTTTCAATCTCTTAGTAACTTTATCTTCAAAAGATCCTCAAAGGAGAGAAGTTCATTTCTTGAACCCATTAGATATTATCAATCTCTCTTACGGAGAAATGGGTCCTATGGTGAATTGGGAAAAGTCTTTGGATGCATTTAATCGAGAAACTCAGAATAAGTCAGGAATATTTATTATGGGTGGTTTTTTAGCGTCTGATAATAATCAAGAACCTACTAACTTGGGTAGAAATGGAAGTGATTATTCAGCCTCTATCTTGGGTTCATTGGCTGATGCTAAGTCTGTTTCTATATGGACTGATGTTGATGGCATTATGACAGGCGATCCCAATCAAATTGATAGAGCTAAAATAATTGAACAAATGTCCTATGATGAAGCAATGGAGTTGGCTTATTTTGGAGCCAAGGTTATTCATCCTAAAACAATGTCACCATTGATGACTAAAGGCATACCGATATATATTAGAAACACTTTCAATCCAAATTCTACTGGCACTAAAATCGTATTAGAGAGTACTGAGTGTAAGAGCGTTAAAGGTATGACAACCATAGATGACTTATCTCTTATTAACCTAGAAGGTGCAGGTATGATTGGTGTTCCAGGAACAGCCAAGCGTCTTTTTTCATGTCTTAGTGATGCTGGTATATCTGTGGTTCTGATTACCCAAGCCAGTTCTGAGCATTCAATTTGCTTTGCCATCAATGATAAAGATTCAGCTCGCATTGAGAGTGTTGTACGAGATGAATTCTTAGTTGATTTTGAAAATGGAAATTTACAAAAACTTCAAATACAAGATCACTGCAGTATTGTTGCAGTGGTTGGCTCAGGTATGAGTGGTACCAAAGGTATTGCTGCCAAATTCTTTAGAGCAATGTCGGATTCAAGAACCAATGTTATGGCTATTGCTCAAGGCTCTTCAGAGAAAAATATTTCCGCTGTAGTTAAAACAGATGATGTTAGCAATGCTATCCATTCGATGCATCAAGCTTTTTTTGATCAAAGCATTGATGTCAATATTGGTATTATTGGATATGGCAATGTTGGTAAAGAATTTTTTAATCAACTTCAAAATCAAAGAAAAAAGTTAGAGGAAGATTCAGACATTCGGTTGAACATTATAGCGGTATCTAATTCGGGTAATATGGTCCTAAAGAATAACCATATAGAAAGCAATGATTTAGATAATATAGCTGCAGAACAAGCAACTAATGCATTAGATCTGATCGACCATATTTCTCAATCAAACGGTGCAATTAAAATATTGATCGACTGCACCACTTCAGAAGACATACCAAAAATATATAAAAATGCCTTTATTTCAGATATTCATGTGATAGCAGCCAATAAAAAAGGCGTCAGTGGATCAATGGATTTGTATCAAGAAATTATGCATTACTCGAAATCTACTAAAAAAAGTTTTCATTATGAGACAACTGCTGGTGCTGGATTACCTTTTATTAAGACTCTACAGGACCTTAATATGACAGGTGATCAAGTCAATGAAATTGAAGGAGTATTCTCAGGAAC